>Ga0207701_10002531_pt1 | contig 18934 bp, 13 predicted proteins | sample KBSSwiSSwithPhiX_FD_184294 | JGI IMG/M metagenome (GOLD analysis project Ga0207701, IMG submission 184294) | Switchgrass rhizosphere bulk soil microbial communities from Kellogg Biological Station, Michigan, USA, with PhiX - S5 (SPAdes) (version 2) | ecosystem: Environmental > Terrestrial >... | reverse complement strand
AATGCAGGATTAAAAAAGAGAGATAAAATAAATCCCGTTTAAAATGCTCCCTAAATGATAATTCTATAAACCTGCAGGATAATAAATAGCAGTTTCATGACTCCAGATTCTTTTTTTGCGTTAATTGATGAGAATTCCTTGATCCTAATCGTCTTCCTACTCTACTTTACTATCTTTTATATTTTGTAATTACGCTTTTCACCTTATCCTGGCTTTGAACCGGCCGTTTTCTATTCTAATCGTACCATAATTCCCATTGACTGCGGTTCCCTCAAATGTTCCGAAGATCATTTTTGTGTTGTTGTCAAAAGACGTTATGACAATCGTTGTGTTCACATCGATTCCAAGTGGAGGTAACAATGGCGTAGCTAAAAAAGCCATTTTCCTGTTTTTAACGGAATCATATTGAAACACGCTTGCGTCCCTCGTGAAACTTGTGCCGGTAACAATCATGCCATCCAGGATCTTTACCGCGATCTGCACGCGACCATACCCCGTCGGCGCAAAACCTTCGATCAGTACAGTGGAATCGGTGTATGTATCGTAAAAGGCCATTGAATAGGATCCACGGGTGCTAAATCCAAAAAACCGTTTGCCCTGTACATCAAATTGCCAGGCGGTATCGGGATAGATATCTATTGGATGGGGATTTCGAAGTGCGCTATCGGTAATGGGCACACTAAGATTGCAGGCTGAGATTTCGAAACGCAGTGTAAAATCGGTTTGTTTGACTTGATCGGGAGTGCCGAAGGCGTTGAGTTTGATGACCTGGATTCCGGTATCTAAATTGTACCCGAGCCCATAAATTGAAAACCATTTGACTTTTCGGTGAGAATATCGAAGGTGCCCGGATGGGTGACCTTTAATGTGATGTTTACAAAATTGGTGTCTGTCGTAGCAACACCATTATAATAAGTCCCATGAATTTCAGAAACGAAACAAGTTTGGAAATCGTCTCTTAGTGAACCATGTGCGAATGTATCCGGATCACCCCCTTCCTTGCTGTATTCTTTTTTACAGGACAGTGTTAATATGATGAGTGCTGTCAGAAAAGTAACAGTATCTAGGGAAAGTGATTTCTTCATTTCATTTACCGTGCCCGAATGATATTAAAGATATGCTCCGGAAGCTAACGGACAGAAATACATCACCTTTTTTAAGATGAACCAGATAATTACAATATTGAACTATATAAAACGAAAGATGAGAACAAAACTTCAACATCCCCCACTCCTGCGTATTGCATAGATCACATTGCCTGAAACAAATAAGTTAAAAGGTTCAAGTCGGGTCTGTACTATTGATTGCAATTAATTTCTAATTACATATGACCGTTTGACCATCCCTTCATTTTTTGTGAGAAAGTCATCTAATGCAGAAATAGACTTATTCAATATCATTAGTCTCACTTTAGTCTCACTAATAAAAATGCCCTTGAAAATCAAGGGCAAATAAGTCTATTTGTGATCCCGCTGGAATACAAACACGAGTCTGAAACCCGCTCTGGGACTGCGTTTCAGAATTTTTAAAAAAGTAGGGGCCGGTGAATTTGGAGAGGTATTTATAGAACTAAACCCGCGTCCAGTCTACGTTTTCAGGATTCTATTAGTGGCGGTCTGACAAATGTCAAACAAATTCCAGGATTTTTAACAAGAATTTGCTAAGAATCGTCATCATATTATTAGTGGAAGCATTCACGAAAACAATTTATTTTCGCAGATTAGTGAGTAGAAATATGAATTTGGAAAGACTTACAAAAGTGGAATTACAAGATGAATTTTTAAGAATCAATCATCAGTACATAAGAACGTCTTCCGGTAATCCTGAATCATACATGAACTCTAAAGAGTTTCTTAACATACGTGAAGAACTTCACGCTATTCTGAATGAATTAAAAAGACGGAGAGAAAAAGATCAATCCGATCACACACTAAGACATTAACAAAATTCTTCATACCTTCGTAACCGAAAGTTCTGCGGGACTTTAATACTGGGTCGCTCGACCAATACTTTATACCTGGGGACATCGATGATTCATATACTAAGACCTCGCTATAAACGGGGTTTTTTCATTCAAGTAAGTAAACGAATTCACATTATTAATAAATCAATAACCACCTATGAAAAAGATACCTACAGAAGGAGAATCCCCGATGAATGGCGTCGTGGCATCTAAAATATTGGAATATTTCCACGATGATAATCGAAATCAAAAACTATTGGCTGGTTAATTCAGCTAATGTTTTTCCAGGTGTTTTGACGGTATTTATTTCAAATTATCCAGACCAGCAAAGCTTTCGGAAAGCCTTTTCAAATTTTCAGAATGAAATAATTGAAATTGATTCTCTCCAATGTGGAATTCTTCTTGAATTGATCTGATTGTTTTAAAATATTTATTAAAATCTACTTCGGCACCAAAATCATTTTGCACTTTTAAACAATCTGCAGAACCTATCCATTTTTTAATTGAAAATTACTTGGAGGATTCCCCAATAACAGCATATAATGATTTAATACTTAGGCGCCTGCACCAGAAGCAGTAATCGATTATACCATGACTCCTGCTGCCGATATCTTCATGGTCTAAAAATTTATGTATGTCACACCAAGTATTTGCCCAGGCTTCTCCCATCAGCATCGGCGGGAAAAGTCTTTTTACCCCTGATCCCATCACCTCAAAAAATGTTAGACAGTTTTATTCGGCACCCCAGGTAGTTAAAGCTGCTATCAAAAAACTTCAATTGGCGGGATTCAAGGTTCACCCGGAAGGAAATACCTCCATAGGAATATCTGGTCCCGTTGATGTATTCGAAAAGGCCTTTCATGTTTCACTACAAAAAGTGGAAAATAAAAAACATCAATCCTATTGGATCAACATCACCGGAAAGATCAAAGGATTCATCAACACCCAGGGTACCCACTTTGATGATGTGCTGGAAGGCATTGCGCTGACCATCCCTTCAGAATATTATGAATATCCCTATCCTCCCCAGGTTAATTACTGGCATTTGCGGTTGCCCGGAGACGTTAGTCTTGCGCTAAATGCAGATAAAGCACACCGGAAAAGTGTTACAGGAAAAGGTGTTAGGGTTACACTTCATGATAGCGGATTTTACCAGCATCCCTATTACCAGGGACGCGGTTATCGCTACAGAGGATTGATCATTCCTCCCAATAGCATCAATTATCCGAAAAGAGACCGGATCGGTCATGGAACAGGCATTGCTGCCAATCTTTTTGCCATCTCCCCAGATTGTGAACTGAGCATGGCAGTAAAATTTGTGGACCCTGTTTTAGAATTCAATCATGCAGCAAACATGGATCCCAAACCTGACGTGATCTCCTGCAGCTGGGGCTACGAAGTGAGCGGAGCAATTTTAGAACCCTATCAACAAACGTTAGCAGCAGCGGTGGCCGATGCAGTATCCAGGAATATAATTGTTGTTTTTGCAGCAGGCAATGGGCACCATGCGTTTCCGGGACAGCATCCTGATGTTATTTCTGTTGGAGGTGCATATATTACCCAACAAAATACTTTAGAAGCGAGCAGTTATGCCAGCTCATTTGAAAGCCTGGTATACACGGGACGAAAAGTTCCGGATGTTTGTGGCCTGGTCGGTGAAGCACCTCGTGGAGTATATCTAATGCTGCCCGCACCACCCAATAGCTTAGAAGACGAGGAGTTCAGCGATAATCCGTGGATCATGAATGATGCCTATCCCGAAATTGACAACACTGCGACAGACGATGGTTGGATTGTTGCGAGTGGTACATCTTCTGCTGCCCCACAAATTGCCGGTATCTGCGCATTGATGCGTGAAAAAGATCCGGATATTACACCACAAGCTGCTAAACAACAATTAATGAATTCTGCTGTGGATGTAAAAACCGGGAACAGCAGTGAAGGCACCGGAAGTGAGACGGCCAGTGAAGGAATAGATCTTGCGACTGGTGCAGGTCTTGCCGATGCATGGAATGCGGTTCGAACCATGGACCCTGTTTTAGAACCCAACACCAATTAAAAATTATATTATACATCATTTAAAATCGCCTGCTGCAGATACAACAGGCGATTGATTTTTTTTTCTATCCCAGGAAGAATTTAAATTTCTTCCACTTAGACAGATTGGTTCAAACTGCACCCGGCTTATTGTGACAATTATTGTTGGAAAATTAACTCATCATAAGTTAGGAGGAATTATATTTTATCTATATTCCGATGTGTTGAGCATGATACAGAAAAACAGGATTGAGAAAATTAAACTCAGAATTTGAATCCTAAAATAAGGCTATTGTAATAAAATACTCAATTTGCAAAGTTGAAGATATGATCGACGTTATTGGAAAGAGAGGGAAACGTAGCAATTATTAACGCTTAAACATTTCCGTTATAAGCGCTTGATGCTCTGCTGTTTGCCTCTCGTGCTATAATGCAAATGGTTGTCGATTTTCTTCGTACATCAAAAGTACACCAGTGAAAAAAAGAGCTGAAATGGGGAGCGAATCTATTATTTCATATTTTCAAGCTGATAACATAAACTTAATATCGAATTAGTAAATCAAAACTTTGTTACAGCCTTCCTTAACTGTAAAAGTTCCCTCTGAACCATCACAGGGCGAGTTTTCTTTGTAAGCAGTCCAGTACCATTTTCCAAGACTCAATTGAATAGTAGCCTGAGTACTTTCGCAATCTATAGGTTCGGTTTCTGTTAATGTGTCGAGAATGATCGTTATTGCTGTGTTGTGTACTCCGTCGTAGACTATGACAGTTATATCAAGACCACATGCAGACGCAGGAGATTCACTTTTCGCCCATAATATCACTTTCCCCTTTTTCATTTCGCAACAAGAACAATCAACAGATGCCGTCGGATCGTAGTTAACGGCGTTTGGATCTTTGCAACCGCGCACTTCATCATTTTTGTCGCAGGCAGTTAACAAGAGTAATAAGGCAAAGAGAATGTAAGAATGATTATGGCTCATACTGTCAACTTTTAAGTTTTAGAAATGTATGGCTGTATTAAATTAAGAAAATTTACCAGCGCCATTCTGATAATTGAGCAGATCGTCGGTATGACTTAGTAGATATTAGGTGCTTGTGTCGGGATTTAGGTACTTCTAGTAATAGAAGCTGAACTTATTATTTATTTTTTCTCGCCTTAAAGTTTTAGAATCGATTCCGCTTGCTAATGAGAAAGTATTTAAAAATATTTCTTTTTTTGATTTCTCACTTTAGTCTCACCAATAAAAATGCCCCTGAAAATCAAGGGCAAATAAGTCTATTTGTGATCCCGCTGGTATTATTTGTAGGCAACTCGATGCTCATGTACATTTACCATTCAATGCTGAAATGTAGTGTGGGAGCGGTTTTCGTCTTATCGATATCCAGTAGGTTATGACACCCTGATGACATCATTTGACTCCATTTTGACTCCATGACACCAGATTGATGCAGATTATTTCATTCGTCGATAGGAATGGAGAAAGTGGGTAGTGTTTCAGTTGGAATTTTGACCTAAAATTTTGATAGTGTCTCAGTTTGAAGATATAGTTACCCTTAGTTTGTGTGCAATAGCATAAAAAGCTGGCCTTCACAAAAGACTTCCCACTGCGCTTGAGGATTTAGCTTTTTTTCACCTCGGATAAATGTCGTAAGTATTTTTATAACGGTTTATTTATCGATTCTCGTATTCGAATTGATAAAACAAACTAATGATATTAGTGGTTACTTTTCAACAGCTGTTCTTGGAGGATTGTTTGCTATAGTGTTTAATGACTATATTTTCTGAGCAGGATCATGTTGTTATTTCATGGATTGAGCAAGGAACAATTACGAAAAACCTGGACAATTGCGTTGTTCGAAAAATAACGATGTTGTTTCAATTTTGGATATTTCAACGAACCACAAAGTATGCTCTACTCTTCTCACATCCCTAAATTATTGTATGTACATTTGAAAGAAGCGATCGAACTAAGCTTAATGACATGGTGATAATAAAAACAAACGAACAATTGATTTTAGAAGCTGCTAACAAAGTTTTTAAGGAAAAGGGATATGATGGCACCACAGTGCAAGATATAGCGGATGTAGCGAACACAACTAAATCAATGGTAAACTATTATTTTAGAAGTAAAGAAAAACTCTTCGGTATCGTTTTTAAAGCTCAGTTTCAGGAATTTTATGGGGGGACGATTGGCATTATAAAGTCTGATTTACCCTTGCACGACAAGATTGTGAAGGTAGTAGAGCACGATACCGAGAACATTCTGAAATTTCCCTTACTACCTATTTTTATTTTGAATGAAATCAATCGCAACCCCTCGATTGTGTTTTCCCTTATCAGCAATCTTTCTTCTGATGCTCTTGATACATTGGACAAACAGATTAACAGGGAAGTTAGGAATGGTAAAATAAAGAAAATAAGTGCGATAGATTTATTGACTAATGTACGGTCGTTGACTGTGTTTCCCTTCTTGTTGAAGCGTTTACAAATGAAGTCCTTAAAACTAACTGAGGAGCAAATGAACTTCAAATTGAAGGCTCGGAAAAAGATGATTGTTGAACTCATCTGGAGTACTCTTAAAAAATAACTTATGTTTTTATGGTTTCAATTCGAACAATTGTTCGAACCAATTGTTTTAGTCTCGCAAAAAACTATAAATTAGCATATGTACTCTGCTTAACCAAAAAACAAAGACACTTTACAAACACATTGGTTTAGCAAAAAATGATTAAATAATTAATAATTCCAATTATGGAAAATTTCGTTATAAAATTTGACTTTGCTTGGTCATGGATGGGTTTAGGCGCATCTATGGTGTTTATGGTTCTGTTGTTTTGCACAGATTTGTTACGCAGCGATTTAAGCAAACCGCGATGGGAGGATGCAGGTTGGTTTGCGTGGGTTGCCGCCCCTATGTATATGCTTCATCAATTTGAAGAATACGCACTTTATTATGACGTGAAAACGCTCAGCCATCCTTTTGCAGATATGATTTGCCAAAAAGTAGGTTATGGAGCGTATCCTGATTGTCCAATTCCATTGCAACATTATTGGCTTGTGAATATCATCTTGTGGTTAATGGCAATGCTTGGTGCTTGGAAATTCTACAAAACTAACCCAATGGTTGCTTTGGCTCCTTACGGACTGATTTTATCAAACGGACTTTTACACATTGGAGGTTGGTTGTCATCTGGAAATTCTATATACTATTATGTTAGTGGCGGAACAATAACCAGTATTGCATTATTTATTCCTGTAACAATATTGATGATTCGTGCGTGCTTGAAATGGAAAGTAATGAGCGGATGGGCGATTACAGCCACTTTAGTTGCAGGACTAATTGGACATTTAATATTATTTGGAGCTTACGCATCACTTAATGCAGGTGGGGTTGTCGCACTTTACACATTTGATTTTTTGGCGATGACATCACCTTTGTTGTTGACGTGGTTAGCAAGCAAATGGCTTTTAACCCCCAAGCAAAAAATCACATAATCTGGTATGGCTAAGCTGGCTGGCGGTAACCAAATGGTTCACTCCAGGTAAAGTGTTATCCTTAGAACGGTTGCATGATAAGACTGCAACAATATTTGAGTTGTGAACAAAAAAAGAGAAAGCAAAAGAGCGCATGCTCTTATTTTGTTTTAACAATTATAACGCTCAAATGATTTATTCTTCGAAAAATAGACACCATAAAAAAAAAATCCCACTGATATTCAGTAGGATATAACTATCTCGTGATCCCGCTGGGACTCGAACCCAGGACCCATACATTAAAAGTGTATTGCTCTACCAACTGAGCTACGGAATCATACCTCCATCAACTATCCTGTTTTTGGACGGGGTGCAAAAATAAGGCAAAAACAAATCGCACCAAACTTTAAATGTTCTATCTTTATTTCACTTCACCCAACCTCAAATCCTGTTTATGAAATTTTTTATTCTTCCCGCATTATCACTCGCAATTTTCACATTTTCCTCATGTAAAAGTGATAATAAAGTTGAAATAAAAGACGGAAAAATCGGTGTGTCCGATGCAATCGAAGCCGCAGAAGCACTCAGCAAAGGTGTAACCAACGCACAGGACCGCTGGGAAGCCCGCCGCGCAAAAGGTGATACCATCGCCCTTCCATATAAAGAACTGGAAACCTTCCTCCCCGATATGAGCGGCTACACAAAAGATGGTGGTCCCAAAGGTAATCAGGCAACCATGCCGGGCATGGGCAGCTATTCACAGACAGAACAGAATTATGTTAATGGCGACAAAAGAATTAAATTAAGCATCACCGATTATAACGCATCACAAATGGCCTTCACCGCCGCAACAGCATTGTATAGCCTCAACATATCATCAGAAGATGATGATAAAAGACAAGGCTCTGTTGACCTCGGCATCAAAGACGTTGCAGCTTATGAAACAGTTTACAAACAAAGACAGGAAGCCGACCTCGTAGTGATCGCCGGCGACAGGTTTTATATAAATATTGAAAACAACGGCAGTAACGACATCGACCAGCTGAAAAGCGTAGCAAAAGATGTGGTGGGGAAACTTTCCTCGAAATTTTAGTGAAGGCTTCTCCGCAGATCCTTCACTGCGCTACGCTCCGCTCAGGATGACAGCTTACATACTTTGATTTGCACCAGTTTGTTTGACGTGTTATTTTTGCCCATCAACTTATTAACATGTCATTCTTCAAGGATAAAGTAGTTGTTGTAACCGGAGGCACCGAAGGAATCGGAAAAGCCCTCATCGAAACACTTATTCCACTCGGCGCTAAAATAGCTACCTGCGGAAGGCATCACGATAAGCTTTACGAACTGCAGATGCGTTATGCGGGCACCCTTTTCCACGCCATTGCCTGCGACGTGAGCAAAGAGCAGGATTGCAAACGCTTCATTGAATCCACCATTAAAGTTTTCGGAGGAATAGATATTCTCATCAACAACGCCGGCATCAGCATGCGCGCACTCGTTAAGGATGTAGACATGGAAGTAATGAAAAAGGTAATGGACGTGAATTTTTACGGCGCCGTGTATTGTTCAACATTCGCATTGCCTTCCATTACCGAAAGAAAAGGATCTATCGTAGGGATCTCTTCAATAGCAGGATACCGCGGATTACCCGGACGCAGCGCATACTCAGCTTCGAAATTTGCCCTGCAGGGATGGCTCGAAGCACTCAGAATAGAAATGATGGACGACGAAGTGAACGTGATGTGGGTGTGCCCGAACTTCGTTACCTCTAATATCAGGTTCGCCGCGCTCGACCATGAAGGCATGCCGCGGAATGAAAGCACGATGGACGAATCAAAAATGATGACGGCTGAAGAATGCGCTCAAATTATACTGGAAGCTATAGAAAAGAAAAAGCGCTCCCTCATCCTTACCTTTACGGGTAAGCGAACTGTACTCATGAATAAATTATTCCCATCGCTCACCGACAAGATGGTGCACAAATTTTATTTCGACAAAGGAAAACTGGTTAAGTAAGTAATACGATTGAATGCCTATAATCACCCTTACCTCGGATATCGGCCAACAGGATTACCTGGTGGGAGCGGTAAAGGGTCAATTGCTCCAGGTTAATCCTTCGTTCAATCTTGTTGATATCAGTCACGATCTTGCTCCATTTAATATTTCACAGGCGGCATATGTCTGCCGCAACGCAATAAAGAATTTTCCTGCTTTTACCTTTCATCTTATTCTTGTGAACCTCTTCGAGCTGAAGCCTGAACAGCTGCTGCTCGCATTTCATAACAACCAGTACATCCTTTGCGCTGATAATGGCCTGTTGCCGATGATTCTTGAAGAAACGCCTGAAATGGTGATCAGCCTGCCACTCGATAAAACGGCCATCAAAAATACTTTGTACTGCACGCGTGTAATGGCCAAAGCCGTTGAAAAACTACAGGCCGGAGATTCTCTTTCACAGATCGGCTCCCCCGACGCGGTGTATATGGACAGAACGCCATTACGACCGCTGCTTGGAGATAACTGGATGGAGGGCCAGATCTTGTTTATTGACCATTTCGAAAATATAATTGTGAACATCACCCATGATCAGTTTGAGGAACAACGGCGCGGCCGCAGTTTTAAGATCATTTTTAAAAGAGATGAAGTGATCAATGTGATCTCCGAGACCTATGCAAATGTGAAGGAGGGAGAAAAACTCGCTTTGTTTAATTCTGCGGGATATCTTGAAATAGCCATAAATAAGGGTAATGCCGCCGGCCTCTTTGGGTTGCAGGGCTTTACAGAAAAGTCGGACAGCCAGCAAACAAGATTGTTTTACCAGACGGTGAGGATACAGTTTATGTGAGTTATTGCTCAAAATGAGTGTTCTCGTCAGGCATGAGTCGAGAGGCGTACATTTATTTACTTCACGCCTCACGCTTCACGTTTTTGCCGTACGTTTGCGAAGTTTTAAAAACGCCATTTTATATGACATTCAACAGAATGAACAACGTGGTTGGCTGGATAGTGTGCCTGATCGCCTGTACCGTATATGTGTTGACCATGGAAGCTACCGGAAGCTTCTGGGACACAGGAGAATTTATCTCAAGTGCTTTTAAGCTCCAGATCCCCCACCCTCCCGGAGCTCCCATGTTCATACTGCTCGCAAGATTTTTCATTGTGCTTTTCGGTGCGGACCCTTCCACTGCCGCAAAAGGCGTAAACTTCATGAGCGCCATCGCGAGCGGATTCACCATATTATTTTTATTCTGGACCATCACCCACTTCGCCAGAAAGATCCTGATCAAAGGCCAGCAGGAACTAACGAAGAACCAGCTGATCAGCGTAATGTCTGCAGGTGTTATCGGTGCACTGGCCTACACTTTTTCTGATTCATTCTGGTTCAGTGCTGTTGAAGGTGAAGTGTATGCGCTCTCCTCTTTCTTTACGGCTGTTGTGTTCTGGGCAATATTAAAATGGGAACATGAAGTTGACCATGAAAATAAAACAGACGGACATCATTTTTCCCGGGCAGACCGCTGGCTCGTGTTCATATTTTTCATGATGGGGCTATCCATCGGTGTCCACCTGCTGAACCTGCTTACGATTCCGGCCATCATAATGGTGTATTATTTCAAAAGATACAAGGTTACCCGCTGGGGCACTTTCTTTGCGTTCCTATCGGGTTGTATCATTACCGGCATCATCCAGGTGGCTATCATTCAATGGTCGATCAAAGGTGCCGGGGCATTCGACATATTTTTTGTAAACGAAATAGGCACACCGTTTTTCGTTGGATTCGTGGTTTATTTTATCCTTGTAGCCGGATTGCTGGTGCTTGGACTAAGATTCACGGAAAATGATATTCAAAAATTCAAAAGTTTTCCAATCTGGCTATCAGCCATTGTTTTATTGTTCTGTTTTCCATTTCTGAAATCAGGAGCCAACTTCGTGATATTCCTGCTGATGTTGGGAGTGCTTATAGTTGTGTGCAATACGTTTAAAAAATCTATTTATTCATTTCTGAGGATCGCTATCTGGTCTACCATATTCATCATCATAGGGTATTCAACTTATTTCACTACACTAATACGTTCCAATGCAAATCCTTCAGTGGATATGTATAATGTAGACAATCCGGTGAGCCTTGTAGGATACCTGAGCCGTGAGCAGTACGGAGACTGGCCCGTATTATATGGTCCATTTTATACAGAAGAAACCGAGAATGAGGATTTCGAGAATACAGGAGATCTGTATGTTAAAGGAAAAGACAAGTATGAAGTAGCCGGTAAGATCCAGAAACAGGATTTTTCGAAAATGGAAACTGCGCATCCATTTCCACGCATGTGGGATAATGGCAACGAACGTAGCCAGCGGTTTGTTTACCAGGAATTTGGCGGCGTTGAAGAAGGTGAAAGTCCAACCATGAAGAATGAAGTAATCTATTTCATGGATTACCAGGTCAGGTGGATGTACTGGCGTTATTTCATGTGGAATTTTGCTGGAAAGCAAAATGATCTGCAGGGATTAGGCAACATCCGGGATGGAAACTGGTACAGTGGTATAAAACCCGTAGATAAAATTTTTCATAGTACTACAAAAGAGTTACCCGATTCAGCGGGCAAAGCTAATAAAGCAAATAATAAATTATATTTTTTGCCATTGATACTTGGAATTGTCGGCATTGCATTTCAATATAGCAGGCACAGAAAAGATTTCTTTGTATCGTTTCTTTTATTCTTTTTCACTGGTATTGCGATCGTGATCTATTTGAACCAGGCAGGCTACCAGCCCCGTGAACGTGATTATGCATATGTAGGTTCTTTTTACGCCTTTGCTATATGGATTGGACTAGGCGTACTATATATTAGAGAATTGTTATCTAAATATATTAAGGGAGATGGTGCCGCGTACGCGTCATTCATTATTTGTTTACTGGCAGTACCTGTGCTGATGGCTTCGGAAGAATGGGATGATCACGACCGGAGTAAGAAAACACTCGCCCGCGACCTCGGTAACGACTACCTTGAAAGCTGTGAGAAAAATGCGATCCTTCTAACATTTGGCGATAACGATACTTACCCCTTATGGTATGCACAGGAAGTGGAAGGAATCCGTCCAGACCTGCGTGTTATCAACTATAGTTTGCTGGGAACAGATTGGTACATTAACCAGTTGAGATATAAATTAAACCAGAGCGATTCCGCTGATGTAATCTTTACAACTGAACAGATACAGGGAAATAACAGGAGCGTTATCCCGGTTTATCCATTACCTAATTTCGACCAGAACAAGTATTACGATCTGGAAACAATATTGAGAACTGTTGTGGCAAGTGAAGATGAAAGAAATAAGGTGGGTATGCAAAGTGGTGAACAGGCAAATGTTTTACCTGCCCGGAAATTGACAATACCTGTAGACACCGCATATGTAAAGCAGCATATGCAGTTCAATCCGGGCGACAGTATTATAAGTGAGATCAAAATTGATATCACCAGGAACTATCTGCAGAAAAATGATCTCGCAGTACTTGCGCTACTGGCGGCAAATAAATGGAGGAGACCGATTTATTTTACTTCAACCCAGGAACTTAAAGCACTGGGTCTTGATAAATATGTAAGACCGGAAGGAATGTCGTACAGGCTTGTTCCGATAGAGAATAGTTATGTGGAAACAGAAGTAGCTTACAAGAATATCATGGAAAAGTTCAGGTATGGTAATGCCGACAAAAAAGGTGTGTATTTTGATGAAGAGAACAGGAGGCACATCAACAGCATCAGATTGGCACATGCGACTCTTGCAAAAGGACTTGTGTCCCAGGATAAAAAAGATTCAGCGCAGAAAGTGTTGAGAAAATATGATCAGGCTGTGCTGGAGAGCAATGTGCCTTATGGTATGACTTCGAACAGGGGTAATTTTCACAACAGTGTTTCAGCCGATTTTCTCGATGCGGCATACAGCAGCGGAGAGATGGCGTTGGCGGCAAAAGTGAACAATTCGCTGAAGAAAGACCTTGAGCAGCAGATGAATTATTACCGTTCACTTGGAGATGAGGTCATGAATAATGAGCAGCTTGCCATGCAGGCAGCCGGACATCTGAATAATAAGGGGTCCAGCATTTCTGATGAACAGAAGAGATTTGCTTACGATATACTTTCCTCATACCAGTTACTGGAGCAGCTAAAGCAGTGGGAAACGCAGTATAAGGTTACACCGGCCGCTATTCCGAGAGATACGTTGAAGTGACGGCTAACACCTCTCCGCAGATCCTTCGCTTCGCTGAGGATGACAGTTTCCGCTATGCTATATAAAAGTGATTGTCATCCAGAGGAGGCCCGTACGGCTTACGCCTCAGGGTAAACTCCGGCCGACGAAGGATCTGCGGGGAATGACAATTATTTCTCGTCTGTCATCCTGCCGAAGGCAGGATCGACGCAATCAGCGATTTACTATAGATCCTGCGCAAGCGCAGGATGACAAAAAACGACAGCTTTTCCCCACAATTGCTAACATTTTTATTCAAAATTTCTGCCTTAACTTACAAGAATATGAGGGGGTATAACTTTACAAAATACGACCCGCGTGCGGAAGGAAAATCGAAATTTGAGCAGCTGCTGGACATCTTCATGCAATTGCTTACCTACACAAACGGGGATGTTGCAGAAGCACTGAACTGGATGAACCAGCTCGACAAAGAATACCAGGTTACCACTGAAGATTATGGAATGGGAGACTTCATTGAAGATCTCAAAGAAAAAGGTTACATCCAGGAAAATCCCCAACGCGGCACTATTAAGATCACATCGAAAACGGAACAGGGCATCCGCAAAAGATCTCTCGAAGAAATATTCGGCAAGCTCAAAAAAACAAAGCAGGGAGAACATCAGACTTTCAAGCCGGGACAGGGTGATGAACTGAATCCTGAAACAAGGCCATTCCAGTTTGGTGACACTGTTGAACAGATCGATTTTACAGCATCTATCCGTAACGCGCAGATCAATCATGGTATCGATGCATTCAGCATGAATGAAGATGACCTGGCTATACGCGAATCGGATTATAAGTCGCAGACATCCACAGTGCTGATGATCGACATTTCCCATTCCATGATCCTTTACGGTGAAGACCGCATTACACCTGCAAAGAAAGTGGCCATGGCACTCAGTGAACTCATTACCACAAAATATCCCAAAGACACACTCGACATTGTTGTATTTGGTAACGACGCATGGCCTGTTGAGATAAAAGACCTTCCCTATCTAGAAGTTGGTCCGTATCATACAAACACTGTTGCAGGATTAGAAATGGCCATGGATATTTTGAGGAGAAGAAAGAATCCAAATAAGCAGGTGTTCATGATCACAGATGGAAAACCAACATGCCTGAAAATCGGAAAGCGATACTATAAGAATAGCTTCGGCCTCGATCGCAAGATCACAACACGTTGCCTGAACCTTGCAGCACAATGCAAAAAACTGAAAATTCCGATCACTACTTTCATGATTGCAACAGATCCATATTTACAAAGATTTGTGCAGGAGTTCACAGAAACAAATAACGGAAAAGCTTTCTTTGCTTCACTCGACAGGCTCGGCGCCTTTATTTTCCGCGACTTCGAAAGCGGGAAAAGAAAAACAGTGTATTAATAATTGATCCAGTTAATTTATTATGGAGGAAAAAAATGAACATCAGTAAGATAAAAACATTAGGAGATCTGAAGAGCAGTGGTTATAAAACAAAATCGATAAAAGACGAGATCCGCGATAACCTGATAGGAAGACTACAAGGCAATCAAACATCATTCGAGGGGATAATAGGCTATGAAGAAACTGTTATACCAGATGTGGAAAGAGCATTATTATCCCGTCACAATATCTTATTTCTCGGATTGAGAGGGCAGGCTAAAACCAGGATGGCACGACAGATGACCCAACTGCTAGACGAATATATTCCGGTAGTTTCAGGAAGTGAGATCAATGACGATCCTTTACGTCCCGTGTCAAAGTATGCACGCGATCTTATTAAAGCAAATGGCGACAGCACTCCCATAGAATGGTTACACAGGGGGCAGCGCTACGGAGAAAAGCTCGCGACTCCGGATGTTAGTGTTGCCGACCTTATAGGTGACATCGATCCCATAAAAGCCGCAAACCTTCGTTTGAGTTTTGGCGACGAGATGGTGATCCACTATGGCATCATCCCACGCAGCAACAGGTGCATATTTGTTATCAATGAAATTCCTGATCTACAGGCAAGGATACAGGTGGCGCTGTTTAATATTCTTGAAGAAGGTGATGTACAGATCCGTGGATTCAAGCTGCGTATGCCGCTCGATATATTATTTGTATTTACAGCTAACCCTGAAGACTATACGAACCGTGGTTCTATCGTTACACCATTAAAGGACAGGATTCAAAGCCAGATACTTACCCATTACCCGAAATCTATTGAGATCGCATTGTCGATCACCGAACAGGAAGCATTTATCCACGATCACCAGCGATCGCGGGTACGCATAAGCGATCTTGTAAAGAGACTGATCGAGCAGATATCTTTTGAAGCAAGGGCAAGTGAATATGTTGATAAAAAGAGTGGAGTATCTGCCAGGTTGAGCATTTCCGCACTGGAGAATGCGTATAGCGCAGCAGAAAGAAGAGCTATCATCAACAACGAACTTGAAACACAGGTGTGGATCAATGATCTTGTGGGCATTATCCCTTCTATTACCGGTAAAATTGAACTTGTATATGAAGGTGAGCAGGAAGGACCTTTCCAGGTGGCAATGAACCTAGTAGAGAAAGCGATCAGGTCGCAGTTTGTTTCTTATTTTCCGAATCCTGATGCGTTGAAGAAAAAAAGAACGACTGCTTCACAACAGCAACCAACTGAAAATCCTTACCGGTCAATCACCGGATGGTTCGATAAAGGCAATTCGCTTAACCTGTTTTTTAATACAAGAGATGATGAGAAATTGCGGGAACTGTTTAAAGTGGATGGCTTGCATTCGCTCGTTAAAAAATATTTCAAGGGTGCGAATGACAGGGAAGCGGCTTTGCTGATGGAGTTTGTGCTGCATGGGTTAAGTGCGTATTCGCTGATCAGTAAGAAGATTGTGGAAGGAAGGATAGAGTTTAAGGATTTGATGGGATCGATGTTGAACCTGGGTACTTCTTCTTACGAAGAGGAAGATAAAGATTTTAATTAATCATTCTTAGTCATCCTGCCGAAGGCAGGATCTGCGCAGTCTTGCACTTACCATTGATCCTGCGCAAGCGCAGGATGACTGTTTCTTTGTCATCCTGCCGAAGGCAGGATCTGAGCTAAATGACATTAACCTCTCTTTCCAATTCTATCTTAAACTTCTTTACAACAGATTTTTTAATCTCTTCACTTAGGTCATAAATTTCTTTACCTGTTGCATGGCCGTAATTCACTAAAACAAGTGCCTGCTTTTCATGCACACCTGCATCACCTTTGCGGTAGCCTTTCCACCCGCACTGTTCAATGAGCCACCCTGCAGCGATCTTTACAGATCCATTTTCCTGCGGATAAGCTGGCAAGCCGGGATGATCTTTTTTCAGTCCATCATATTTCTTTTCAGGTATGGTCGGATTTTTAAAGAAACTTCCTGCATTGCCAATTTTAACAGGGTCTGGCAGTTTAGAAGTACGGATATTGATCACAGCTTGCGATATGGTTTGTATACTTACGCCTTTGCCCATACGTTTTAACTCTTCTTCTATTGCACCATAACTGGTGTTGAAATGAGGAATCTTATTGAGCCTGAATGTAACATTCAGTATAACATATTGATCTTTGTATTTATTCTTGAAAACGCTTTCTCTGTATCCGAATTCACAATCAGCATGTGTGAACGTGACAATTTTTTTGTTTTTGATATGGTAGGCTTCAAGATCATGGAAAACATCTTTTAATTCCACGCCGTATGCTCCAATATTCTGCATAGGTGATGCACCTACGTTACCGGGGATCAGCGATAGGTTTTCAACACCGGCGAGATCGCGGTCTATACAGAACATCACGAAACTGTGCCAGTTCTCCCCTGCCCCGGCTTTTACATAAACATGATGTTCATCTTCCTTGATTATATCGATTCCGCTGATTTCATTTTTCAGTACGTATCCATCATAGTTTTTTGTGAGAAGAATGTTGCTACCTCCGCCTAAAACCAGGAAATGATGTTTCCCGGAAGCGATGATCAGTTCTTCCAACTCTTCAGGGGTATTGAACACAGAGAATTCTTTTGCGATTGCCTCTATACTGAAGGTGTTATAGGTCTTTAAAGAGAAATAGTGATTAAGGTTCATAAAATGTTGATATTCTGAAAGAATCTTGTCGAAGTTACTTGTCCACATCCGGAATCATCACTACACTCCGGAATCGTTTGTCTGCATGCATTTCTGCGGTTTTATCAAGTATAAATTGTTTACACGTCTTCACCATAATAGTATCTTTTGGTAATTTGATCAGCAGCTCCATTAAAAATTGGTTCCTGATCCTGTTCACCACCGGTTCAGCGGGTCCCACCAGAAACTGTCCGTATTTAGTTTTCATAGCCTCTGAAAAAAACGCGGCAGCGCCATCTACCACTTCTTTCATTTTATGTTTAAATGTAAGCAGTATGATCCTTGAAAATGGAGGATAGAAAAATCTTTTCCTTCCTTCAATTTCCTGTGCAAAGAACAACTTATAGTCATGCTCTTTTAGCAGCTGCAGTAATGGATGCCGCGTATTGGTTGCCTGTATCGAAACCTTTCCCTGTTTATCTTTTCTTCCTGCCCTTCCACTCACTTGCTCTATCAGCTGGAATGCACGCTCATTAACCCTGAAATCCGCAAAGTTCAAAAGGCTGTCAGCATCCAGCACTCCAACGAGGTGAACATTTTCGAAGTCAAGTCCTTTCACCACCATTTGTGTGCCTACCAGTACATCTATCCTGCCCTGCTCAAAACTTTGTATCAAATGGTCATGCGCATTCTTTCCACGTATACTGTCAACATCCATTCTTGCAATTCTTGCATCGGGAAATATCTCTTCAAGCTGCTCTTCTATTTTCTCTGTACCAAAATTTCTCCGGATAAATTTATCGCTTCCGCAGGCGGCGCAGGTATGTACCTGCGGATAAAGTTGTCCGCAATAATGACAATGCAATTTGTGTGTTTTCTTATGAAAAGTGAGCGTAACATCACAGTTACGGCAGTGAGGTATCCAACCGCAAACCTGGCAAATCTGGTAGGGAGAATAACCTCTTCTGTTCTGAAAGAGTATTACTTGTTTTTTTTGTTTAAGTGACTGAGTAATTTCTTCTTGTAATGAGTCGGTTACAATAATTTTTTCTTTTGCAAATGGAGCGGATTTCTTAGTATCGATTATCTCGATCTCCGGAAGAGCTATACCGCCGTACCGTTCTTTTAATTCAACGAGTCCATACTTATTATTTACCGCATTAAAATAGG
>Ga0207701_10002530_pt1 | contig 18937 bp, 20 predicted proteins | sample KBSSwiSSwithPhiX_FD_184294 | JGI IMG/M metagenome (GOLD analysis project Ga0207701, IMG submission 184294) | Switchgrass rhizosphere bulk soil microbial communities from Kellogg Biological Station, Michigan, USA, with PhiX - S5 (SPAdes) (version 2) | ecosystem: Environmental > Terrestrial >... | reverse complement strand
ACCCACGTGCAGCGGCGCCGCGTCCGGCGCATCGACGATCTCGGCCGGCGTATCGACCAGCTCGAACATCGCCTCCATGTCGATCAGCCCCTGGCGGATCGAGCGATAGACCCAGCCCAAAAGGTCGAGCGGCCGGAACAGCTGCATCAGCAGCGAATTGACCAACACGACGTCGCCGGGCGTGAACCGCCCCTGACTCCAGCCCCAAACGGTATAACCCATCGCCCCGGCCATCATCAGGTTGGTGATCGCCGACTGGCCGATATTCAGCCAGGCCAGTGAGACTTCGTTCTTGGTCGCGGCCTTGGCGAAGGCGGCGATGGTGTCGTCGTATCGCCTGGCCTCGCGCTCCTCGGCGCTGAAATATTTGACCGTTTCGTAATTCAGCAGGCTGTCGACGGCGCGGCCGATCGCCTTGTTGTCGACCTCGTTCATTTCGCGCTGCAGCTTGGCGCGCCAGTCGGTCACGGTGCGCGTGAAGACGATATAGAGCGTCACCATCACCAATGTCGCAGCGACCAGGCCGATACCGAACTTGACGAAGAAGATGATGCAGATCGCCGTCAGCTCGAGCGCTGTCGGGGCGATGTTGAAGAGGATGAAATAGAGCATCATGTCGATGCTCTTGGTGCCGCGCTCGACGATCTTGGTCAGGCTGCCGGTGCGGCGTTCCAGGTGGAAGCGAAGCGACAAATTGTGGACATGGCGAAAGACCGTTGCCGCAAGCCGCCGCCCAGCTTGCTGCCCGACCTTCTCGAAAACCGCATTGCGAAGGTTGTCGGCCAGTACGTTGCCGAAGCGCGCCGCGGCATAGCCGGCCACCAGCATCAGAACCGCGCCGAAAGCCTGGCGGTCGGCGGACATGCCGTCGACCACGGCCTTGTAGGCAAAGGGCATGAGGAGCGCGATCGCCTTGCCGGCCAGCACCAACGCCAAAGCGGCAACGACACGGACCTTCAGCTCGGCCTCACCCTTGGGCCACAGCAGCGGCAGGAAGCGCACCAACGTGTTGAAGCCCGCCTTGCGGGGCGCCGAATCTGCCGATTTTTCTGCCATCAGTCATACTAGGTAGGAACACTGATGGAGCCGAGCAAATAATTCCCCCAAGCGGCTGGAACTCCAACGTTAAATCGGGGTTTTGATTCGCGTTAAACGGACAGTGAGCGGGAAGCGGACTGACAATGGGACCGGCATATTTCGTCATCGCCATCATGGGCTGCAGCGACGGCGCCATCGATTGCCAGACGGTTGCGACGCCGGCTGCCCATTACTCGACCGAGCAGGCCTGCCTCGCCGCCCGCAATGACGCGCTCATGGCCAATAGCGACCTCGATTTCCCGACCCTCCTGGCCGAATGTCAGCCGGTCGGGCCCAAGGCGACGGCAGCCAAGCCGAAGCCGGCGCCGAAAGATAGCGCCTCCGCCTGATCGATCGGCGAAATTTCCCAATAATATAGTGAAAATTCCCAACACCGGGTCGTGTCTAAATGACGCGTGCGTTGATTTCATTGTGTAATTTCAAATTGGCACGCTCCCTGCATTGTTAAATGCGTCGCCCCATTGGGGGGCGCAAAAGGGGAATTTGAAATGAACGCCATTGTTTCTTCGGAACGCCAGATCGCCGTCACCTTCGCCGGTGCACTCCTGACCTCGCTGCTGTTCGTCAGCGCCGCTATCGGGCCGCTGCCGTTCTTCGCCTGAACTGTACCTGCGTAAGGATAAAGCCATGAATGGCCGTTTCCTCATCAACCGCCGCGAAGCCAAGGTCATGGGCGTCGCCGCAGGCCTCGCCGATTACACCGGCGTCGATCCGCTGATCGTCCGGCTGGGCTTCGTCGCGGCGTTCTTCATCGCCGCGCCGCTGGCGATCATTTTCTACCTCGCCACCGGGCTGGTGGCTGCCGACCGCTAAGGGTTTCGGCCGCCACTACCCGGCACCCGCCGCCAGGCGTATGATGCAACTTCCGACTCTCGCATAGTTCAGGAGGGTGCGCATGGAACGCCAGGGCGATGAAGTTCATGTCAGCCAGGAAGAAGCTACGGGCGCCGTGCAACCGCACGTCATGCGCTATGTACTCGGCGTCTCTTTACTGCTGGTCGTTCTGTTAATGTCGTTAATCTGGATCCTCGGTTCGGTCCTCCGTTAACCTTAGGTAACTGCCGAAACCCGCGCTTTTCTGTACAATTCAATCGTTTCGACGGCGAAAGCTGTCGGAACAACGTAAACCGCTTCCTTTAACGGAACTGTGGGCAGAGTCTCGGCGTAACGGGGGAATTATTCCGGTAAAGGAACGACTTGCGATGCACGCACGCTTCATCTGCGCGACGTTGGCTCTTGCCTGCATCGCTGGGGCCGTAACGGCGCAGGTCAAGGTCGGCCCCGAGTCGGCCGCCGGCAAATACAACCGCCTGCAGGATCTCACCTACCGGCCGCAAAATGGCGCGACGCCGGTGACGCCCGACGTCTTCGGTACGGCCGCCGTCGCCGCCGGAGTTACCTTTTACGACGCGCGCTTCCGCCGCGTTTCCAACACCGACCGCGCCCATCCGATGGTGATCGCGCTCGCCGACACCGTCCGCAGCATGACGCCGGAGCAGCAGCTCGCGACCGTCCAGCGCGAGGTGAAGCTGCGCGTCCGTTGGGCCCAGGACCTCGACACTATGAAGGTCGCCGATCTCTGGGCCAATGCCGGCGAGACGCTGGAGCGCGGCGCCGGCGACAGTGAAGATATTGCCGTCGTCGAAATGCAGGTGCTGAAGGCCGCCGGCTGGAATGCCCGCGACCTTTATATGAGCATCGGCCGCGAACTCGGTGTCGGCAGCCACATTGTTCTGCTCGCCCGGGCGCCCAGCGGTTTCTACATGCTTGACGATAAATTCGACCATCCGGTCAACGCGTCCCAACATGGGCTGTTCACGCCGATCCTGACGCTGGGCGAAGGCAAGAGCTGGGTCCACGGTCGGCGCATCAACGGCTCATCTTCGCGCCTCAGCGCCCGCTGATCCGCCCCCACTGACGAATCCCGTGGCGCCGCCGCGCGCGTCGCGCTAGCCTGCACGCTGTATTCGTGGAGGGAGTGGCATGCGCAGGACTTTTGGCTTTTCCGTTTTGGCGTTGCTCGCGGCTCCGGCACTGGCCGCATTGCCCGCCGGTACCGAGGCCCCGCTGATCAAGGCGGACGGGGCATTCGCCGGCAAGCCTTACGCTTTCGATCTCAAGCGAGAACTGCGAAGCGGCCCGGTCGTCCTTTACTTCTTCCCCAAGGCCAATACGGGTGGCTGCGATCTCGAAGCCCATTTGTTCAGCGAAGCCATGCCCCAGTTCAAGGCGGCACACGCCCGCGTCATCGGCATGAGTGCTGACGACAATGGGACGCTGACGACCTTCTCCACCGCCAAGTGCGCCGGCGCCTTTCCGGTGGCGACCGCGACGCCGGAAATCCGGCGCGCCTTCGACGTCGACTGGAAAGAGCATCCAGGCCTGACGACGCGCACCACCTATGTGATCGAAAAGGGCGGCATCATCGTCCTCGTGCAGGACAATCTCGACCCGACGCAGCATGTCGCCAAGGCGCTTGCTGTCGCAGAGGGCCTGAAGCGCAAATAGAGTGGCGGGCGCCGACCCGTTCAAACTGCAACGCTTCGTCGACGCGCAGTCGGACGGCGTCTACGAACAGGCGTTTGCCGAGCTACACGGCGGCCGCAAGCGCAGTCACTGGATGTGGTTCATCTTTCCGCAGCACGTCGAACTCGGACGCAGCCCGACCGCGAAGCATTTCGGGCTGACGGGCGTCGATGAAGCCCGTGCCTATCTCGATCACCCGGTCCTCGGGCCGCGCCTGGCCCAGTGCTGCGAGGCCATCCGGCCTCACCTTCAAGGGGGACGGAGCGCTGAGGCGATCTTCGGACCGGTCGACGCGCTCAAGCTCAAATCGTCGATGGAGATATTTGCTGCCGCAGGCTCGCCTTTGTGTGCCAGCGAAGTCCTGGAACTGCTGGACTGATGGGGAGGTGGAATGCGCACTATCCTGATTGCTGTGTCCGGAATCGCGTTGGCGGCGGCGGCGCAGCGGCCGGCCGGCTTCACTTATGATCCCCAGCCGCGCTGGACCGAGGACCCCGAAACCGAGCAGGTGTGCGAGATTATCGCGAAGGAATGCCCTGGCTTCCTCAAGGATGGCTCGTTCGAAGGCAATTGGGGCTATGCGGAGCTTTACAATGCCGACGGCTACCTCGTCGGCCTGCGTCAGGTAAAGTCGACGGGCTGCAAACCGCTCGACGAACATATGATGCTCGGCCAGCGCCACTTCGCGACCCTGTTCAGCAAGGATGGGCCGGACCTCGACGACCTCATCGTCGAAACCGCGCCGGGCACCAATCGCGACGGCGTCCGCCTCGTCAAGCAGGGCGAGACCAGCGTCTCTTTCGGCTGCTAAGCCTTCGTCCCGACGCCAAGCAGGGCCTTTAGCCGCGCCTTGATCGCCTCCGTCATCGCCGGGTCGATGGCCGGCGCGCTGGTCAGCCGGACCGACATCGGGTTCACTTGGACGCCGTTGCGTAGCACCTCATAGTGAAGGTGCGCGCCGGTCGACAGGCCGGTGGTGCCGACGTAGCCGATCACCTGCCCTTGCCGGACCGGCATTCCGGGCGACACGATCATCCGGCTCATATGGTTGTAGCTTGTGGCCAGGCCGCCACCATGATTGATCTTCACCTGCTCGCCATAGCCACCGGCCCAGCCAGCGCTGGCGACCTGCCCGTCGGCGGTGGCGTGGATCGGTGTGCCCCACGAGGCGCCGAAGTCGATGCCCTTGTGCATCCGCGCGAAGTGCAGGATCGGGTGGTACCGCATGCCGAATGAGGAGGTGATGCGGGCGTTCACGGGCCAGATCATCGCATTCGGCGCCTGCACCGGCTGGTTGTTGGCCGCATCGACCCAATTGATCTTGCCGCCGATATTCCAGGCCACCAGCTGCAGCGGGCGCTGCCCGAAGCGCTCGAGCCCGGCATAAAGCAGCGGCCCGGGGTAATTCTCGCCTGTCGCCGTATGCCGGTTGGCAAGCACAAGGTCGAAGCGGTCGTCGGGCGCTATGGCGCCAACGTCGATCTGCGTCGCCAACGCCCTCAGATAGGATGCGGCGGACTGGCTCGACGCGCCGGCTGCGCGCAAGGCCCAATAGAGCCCGTCGCCGGCGCGGCCGCGGATGCGCAGCGGACGGTTGTCGACCGCGATCGGCATTTTCGTCAGGGTCAGGCCCATGTCGCCGCGCTCAATGGCCATTCGCATGTCGAGCCCGGTGCGGACCACAATTTTCTGGATCGGCCTTAGTCCCGCGGCTTCCTTGCGGCCGAGGGTGACGGAAATGCCGGTGCCGGGAATGATGCGGCCGCCTTCGCCGCGGACCAGGCTTTCGGCCTGCACGGCATCGCCAGTAGAAGCGCCGATGCGCACCAGCGAGCGCGCGAGCCCGTCGCGGCCGATGGTGGCGAACAGATCAACGAAGGCCCGTTCGGGCGCCGATTCGATCGGCTCGACCTTGCTGTTGGCGGCCATGCGCATGCCGGTGGGGGAGCCCCGGTCGAGCGATCCAATCGCCGTCGCGTCCCACTGATCCTCGATCGCCTGCGGCATTTCCGGGGTTCCGGCCGGGAGCGGGCCGAGGTCGGGGCGCAGAACGACGGCATAAAGGACGAGAGCGCCAAGCGTCGCGAGACCGCGCCACCAGTCCCTCGAAAACGGATTGTCGCTAAGATCGACGACCAGGCTGAACGGAGGTTTGGCGCGCCCGAAACCGACCGGCGCCCGCGTTGGGGTTGCCGTCCGAAACTGCTGCTCGTTCCATGCCTCGCGCAAGACGCCGCTCTCCTTGCGGCCCGCTGTGCCCAAACAAGGTTAAGAGCGGTTTAATCGACTGGCTTGAAAACCAGTCGCCCCGGCGTAGGCCGGGGTCCAGTAACAAAGACAATGCTTGCGCTTCGCGGCGGCCATGCCAACATCGCAAACATGTCCGGTGACTCCCTTGTGCGGGCCATCCTTGGGCCCACCAATACCGGCAAGACCTACCTCGCCATCGAACGCATGTGCGGCCATTCCAGCGGCGTCATCGGCTTCCCCCTGCGGCTGCTTGCACGAGAGGTTTACGACCGCGTCTGCAAGATCAAGGGCGAGAACAATGTCGCTTTGATTACCGGGGAGGAGCGAATCGTCCCCAAGGGCGCGCGCTATGTGCTGTGCACCGCCGAGAGCATGCCGGTCGTCGGCGGCCGCGACGACCGCGCCCACGAAGCTGTCTTCCCGAAGGACTTCGCCTTCGCCGCCATCGACGAAGCGCAGCTCGGCATCGATCCCGAGCGCGGCCACGTTTTCACCGACCGCATGCTTCGCGCCCGCGGCCGCGAAGAGACGTTGATCCTCGGATCGGACACGCTGAAGCCCCTGGTGCGCCAGCTGCTCCCGGAAGCGGAGATCGTCAGCCGCCCGCGCTTTTCGACCTTGCGATATGCAGGCTCGGTCAAGCTATCCCGCCTGCCGGCGCGCTCGGCGATCGTCGCCTTCTCGGCCGAACAGGTCTACGCGCTCGCCGAAATGTTGCGCCGCTTCAAGGGCGGCGCCGCGGTCGTCATGGGCGCGCTGTCTCCGTCCACCCGCAACGCCCAGGTCGACATGTTCCAGCGCGGGGAGGTCGATTATCTCGTCGCCACCGACGCCATCGGCATGGGCCTCAACATGGACGTCACCCATGTCGCCTTTGCGGGGCTCAACAAGTTCGATGGCCGCCGCGACCGGCGCCTCACCATTTCCGAGATGGCGCAGATCGCCGGCCGCGCCGGGCGGCACCAGAAGGACGGCAGCTTCGGTACCTTGGGCCTCGGCGGCGATGCCGCGCCGGAATTTTCCGACGAGGAGATCGAGGCGATCGAGGACCATCGTTTCAGGCCGCTCGACTTCCTCTACTGGCGCAACAACGAGCTCGATTACACCGACGTAACGGGCCTCATCGCAAGCCTAGAATGTAAATCTGAGAATCCACTGCTGCGTCCGGCGCCGCTGGCGATCGACCTGGCGGTTCTGAAGCTCCTTGCTGAAGATCCGGCGATCGCGGCGCGGCGCGGAACCTCGACGCGGCGGCTCTGGAGTGTCTGCGGCCTTCCTGACTTCCGCAAGGTCGGCCCCATGCATCATGCCCGCATGGTCCGCCGCCTTTATTCTTACATAGGCGAGGGCGGCCACGTTCCGCACGAATGGTTCGCCGCCGAGGTCGCCCGGCTCGACAATGTCCAGGGCGATATTGAGGTGCTGGCGGATCGCCTCGCTGGCATCCGCAGTTGGGCTTATATCTCCCAGCGATCCGACTGGCTCGCCGATCCGCAGCGGTGGGCCGAGCGCACGCGCCAGGTCGAAGCGCGACTGAGCGATGCGCTTCACGAGCGGCTGACCCAGCGGTTCGTCGACCGCCGCACCGCCGTCCTCGTCCGCGACATCGGCGCGCGCGGCGCCGATGCCTTGCCGGTCACTGTCGCCGCCGATGGTGAAGTCAGCGTCGGACCGGAGCCCATCGGCCACCTCGCCGGCTTCGAATTCCGGGTCGATCCCAATGCCCGCCTGGCCGACAAGCGCATGCTGCTCGCCGCTGCCGAGCGCCGCCTGGGCGACGAACTCGACCGTCGCGCGCGCACCCTGATCGAAGCTGACGACGACTGGTTCGATTTGGCGGTGGAAAAGAACGGCGGCCTTGCGGTCACTTGGGAAGGCCATGTCCTCGCCCGCCTCGCGCCCGGCCGCGCTTTGCTTGAACCCGCATTGCGCACCAGCCGCGCCTTGGACCGGCTTTCCGCACAGCGACGCGCAGCCTTGCGTGCTCGGTTGGAAGCCTGGCTCGACCGCTCGATCCAGCGCCAGCTCGGCCCGCTCAAGGCACTGGCGCGAATCGCTGCCGATCCAAATGCGACTGCCGGTGTCCGTGCGCTTGCGGCGATGCTCGTCGATGTCGGCGGCGTTATCCCGCGTCGCGCAGTTGCGGCGCAAATCGCGGCGCTCAACAAACAGGATCGTTACGTCCTCAGCCGGATGAAAGTGCGCCTTGGTGCGCTCGACATCCACATTCCGGCTTTGCTCAAGCCCGGCGCCCAGCATTGGCGCGCGGCGCTGCTCGCGGTCCGCGGCAATCAGCCGATGCCAGTCCTGCCTGCTGCGGGCGCAGCCGTGCTGTCGGGCGATGCCGACCCGCGCGGCGCTGAACTGGCCTTCCGCCGCTTTGGCGGCACCTGGCTCCGTCTCGACCTCGTCGAGCGCCTTGCCGCCCACGCCCACCAGGTGCGCGGGAGTGGCGGTGACGATCCGGTCGACCGTGATCTGGTCACCTCCCTTGGCCTCGATGAAGAGGCGATCGGACGACTCATGAAGGAAGTCGGGTTCGAAACCCGCGACGGCGCCTGGAAATGGCGCGGCCGCCGCCCCGATCGCCGGCCAGCAACATCCCCGACCGCCGGCCATGCCTTTGCCGAGCTTGCCAAGCTCAAGAGGTGAGGATCGACCTCTTCCTGCATCGTATCCGCCTGGCGAAGAGCCGATCGCTCGCGCAGGCAATCATCGAGCAGGGAGCAACCCGCATCGATGGCAAGCGCGTCGAAAAGCCCAGCGAGGCCGTTAACGTCGGCAGCGTTCTTTCCTTGCCGCTGGGCGGACGGGTCCGTGTTATTCGCGTCCTCACCTTACCGGAGCGACGCGGCCCCGCCAGCGAGGCGCGCTCGGTCTACGCGGAGATTGACGAGAACAGCGCCGCGACCTAGCGACAGGGCAACTAGGGAGAAGCCGATCAATGACCTACGTCGTCACCGATGCCTGCATTCGCTGCAAGTACATGGACTGCGTCGAAGTCTGTCCGGTCGACTGCTTCTATGAGGGCGACAACATGCTCGTCATCAACCCCAACGAATGCATCGACTGCGGCGTCTGCGAGCCGGAGTGCCCGGCGGAGGCGATCCTTCCCGACACCGAGTCCGGCCAGGAGAAATGGCTGGAGCTGAACGCGACCTTCTCTACGCAATGGCCGAACATCACCCGCAAGAAGGAAAGCCCAGCCGACGCCGACGAGCACAAGGGCGAGGAAGGCAAGTACGACAAGTATTTCTCGGCCGATCCCGGCGACGGCGACTGAGGCCGACAAGCTCGAACGCGCCGCCGCACGGCTAGTGGATTCACTGAGTGACCTACGCCGGTGAATAGCAAAGACTCACCGGAAAAGGATGAGTGAATGAGCGTTACGGCACTGACTACTGCGATGACGGTCGCAGCCGCGGCGGTGCCCACCGGCAATGCGCCAGCTTCAGTGCCGTCAGTCGCGACGGTGCTGGCTGCGGCCGATCGTGACCAGTGGGAGGTCGCAACAGCGGCAGGATCCGAAACCCTCCAACCTCCGGCACCGGCCCAGGCTTTGGCCTCGCCGCAAGCCACCGATCCTCAAAATCCAATCGATCTGGGTTTGGCCGATCCGGCCCCGCCGATCATTCAGGTTCCGGCGGCGCAAACGGATCCCCAGGGTTCGGCTCCCGTCGATGCGCAATCAGACATCATCGTTGTCGGGCGGAAGTCCAACCCCGCCGATCCGCTCGAGGAACTCAATTCGGAATCGTTCAACGTCACCCAGACCTTCGACAAGTCTTTCGTCGCACCGATCGCGTTCGCGTACGGCGAGGTCATGCCTCGCCCCGTCCGCAAGGGCGTGCGCAACTTCCTGCACAACCTCGGCGAACCTGTCGTCTTCATCAATTACATGCTGCAGCTGAAACCGGGCAAGGCGGCCGAAACGCTCGGGCGCTTCGCGATCAATACGACCCTCGGCCTTGGGGGCGTTATCGATGTCGCCAAGCGAGAGCCTTTCAACCTGCCCCATCGCGAAAACGGGTTCGCCAACACGCTCGGCTATTATGGCGTGAAGCCGGGACCTTATTTTTACCTGCCGCTGGTCGGGCCGACTACTCTGCGCGATTTCATCGGCGGCCGGCTGGACCTGATGGTCATGCCGGCGATCTTCCCGAAGTGGTTTGCGAAAAAGAAGATCGTCGTTCCGATCTGGGTGCTGAGCGAACTGGGCCGCCGTCTGGAGTTCAACGACGAATTGACCCGGATCCATGCAACCGTGGATCCATATGTTGCCGCGCGCACCTATTATTTGCAGAAGCGGCAGGCCGAGATCGATGCGCTCCACGGTCGCAAGGCCTCCCCCGACAAACCGACAACACCGGCGACGCCATCGCCCGTCCCGGCACGGCCCGAAGGCCAGTCTCCAGCGGGTACCAACGGCATATCCGCGATCGGCAGCGAATTTGGCCGCCAACTGCTCGACGCTGGCCAACTCGCCGGCAATTTCTCATTTTCCGGCACGGCCGTCACCAGGCATCTGGTCGGAGATTTTGCGGACTGGAAGGCTGTCGAACTGCGCGGTTCGGCCCGAACGTGGATCGGAGCGGTCGAGCTCGCCTGGTAGGCGGCGTCAGGCGGCTGGTTCGGTCATTCGCCGCTTGTGGTAGCGCGTGCGCTGGATGACGACGCCAATCAGGATTGCCCAACCGACGAACAGCAAGGCGCCGGAATATCGGTCGAACTGCCCATCGCGCGCGAACATCACGACGACGCCGGCCACGACGATCGCAAGACCAACCCAGCGCCAGGCTTTATATAGCCCGCGCAGCTCGCGCTTGTAGGCGGCCAGCTCTTCGGGATCCTTGAGGTTCGGGCGGGTCATTGCATCCTCCCCAGCAATGCTTCGACGATGATGTCGGCCGCTTGCTCGGCCGTCATCGCCGTCGCGTCGATATGGACATCCGGCTTTTCGGGAGGCTCGTAGGGGCTGTCGATGCCGGTGAAATTGGCGATCTCGCCTGCCCGTGCCTTGGCATAAAGGCCTTTGACGTCGCGCTCCTCGGCGATCGCTAGCGGCACGTCGACGAACACCTCCATGAACTCGCCTTCCGCCATCATCGCCCGCACCATGTCGCGCTCGGCACGGAAGGGCGAGATAAAGGCGGTGATGACGATCAGGCCGGCATCGCTCATCAGCCGCGCAACCTCGCCGACGCGGCGGATGTTCTCGATACGGTCGGCCTCGGTGAAGCCCAAATCCTTGTTGAGGCCATGACGGACGTTGTCGCCGTCCAACAGGAAGGTATGCCGGCCGCGCGCCAGCAGCTTCTTCTCGACGAGATTCGCGATGGTCGACTTGCCGGCGCCGGATAGGCCCGTCAGCCAGGCCACTGCCGGCTTCTGACCCTTTTGCGCGGCGTGCACGTCACGGCTGACATCGACGTGCTGCCAGTGGACGTTCGTCGCCCGCCGCAGTGCGAAATGGATCATGCCGGCCGCGACGGTGGCGTTGGTCAATTTGTCGATGAGGATGAAGCCGCCGAGCGCGCGACTGTCCGCATAGGGCTCAAAGACGATGTCGTCGTCGGTAGTCAGTTCCACGACGCCGATGTCGTTCAGGCCCAGCGTCTTCGCGGCAAGGTGTTCCTGCGTGTTGACGTTCACCGCATATTTGGGAGCATGCACGGTCGCATTGACGGTTCGCGTTCCGAGCTTCAGCCAATAGCCGCGGCCTGGGACCATCTCCGCTTCCGCCATCCAGACCAGGTCGGCCTCGAACTGGTCGGCGGCCTGCGCGGGGTCGTCGACGGCGGCAATGACGTCTCCACGCGCGCAATCCACCTCGTCGGCCAAAGTGACGACGACCGACTGGCCGGCGATCGCCTGGTCGAGCTCCGCGTCACCAAGCAGGATCCGCGCGATCTTGCTGGTCCGGCCCGACGGCAGGATCCGAACCGCGTCGCCGACGCGCACCGTTCCGCTCGAAATCTGGCCGGCAAAACCGCGAAAATCGAGGTTGGGACGGACGACAAATTGCACGGGAAGGCGGAGCGGCCTGTTCGCGTTCTCGTCACTGCCGACCGGCACGGTCTCGAGATACTCCAGCAGGCATGGGCCACTGTACCAGGGCATCGCCGTGCCGCTAACAACGACATTGTCCCCGTTGAGGCCGGACACGGGAATCGCGACCCAATCATCGATCCCTGCCTCATCGGCAAAGGTGCGATAGTCGCCGACCACCGCATCGAACGCCGCTTGATCGTAATCGACCAGGTCCATCTTCGTCACCGCGACCACGATGCTGCGAATGCCGACGAGCTTCGCCAGCAGGCTGTGTCGCCGCGTCTGCGTCAGCATACCCTTGCGGGCATCGACCAGCAGCACGGCGAGGTCGGCGGTTGAGGCGCCGGTGACCATGTTGCGCGTATATTGTTCGTGGCCCGGCGTATCGGCGACGATGAAACGCCGCTTGTCCGTCCCGAAATAACGATAGGCGACGTCGATGGTGATTCCCTGCTCGCGCTCAGCGCTCAGCCCGTCGACGAGCAGTGCGAAGTCGATGTTTTCGCCCTGCGTTCCGACGCGTGCGCTTTCGGCCTCCAGCGCGTCTGCCTGGTCATCGAAGATCGACTTGCTGTCGTAAAGCAGCCGGCCGATTAGCGTCGACTTGCCGTCATCGACGCTGCCGCAGGTGATGAAGCGCAGCAGGTCGCCACCCCCCGCACTCATCAGAAATATCCCTCGACCTTCTTGCGCTCCATCGCATGGTCGCCGCCCTCTTTGTCGATGGCGCGACCCTGGCGCTCTGACGTCCGCGACCGTTCCATCTCGGTGACGATGGCAGAAATATCGGCTGCCTCGCTTTCGACGGCGCCGGTCAGCGGATAGCAGCCAAGCGTCCGGAAGCGGATGCGCCGTGTCTGCGCCCGCTCGCCGCCATTCAAGCGGAAGCGCTCGTCGTCGACCATCAGGATCAGGCCATCGCGTTCGACGATTTGGCGCTCGGCGGAGAAATAGAGCGGCACAACCTCGATGTCTTCACGCTCGATGTACCGCCAGACGTCGAGTTCGGTCCAATTGGACAGTGGGAAGACGCGGACGCTCTCGCCGGGCTTCATCCGCAAATTGTAGAGCGCCCAGAGCTCCGGCCGCTGCGCGCGGGGGTCCCAGCGATGCGATTTGGATCGCAGCGACACGACGCGTTCCTTGGCGCGGCTTTTCTCCTCATCACGCCGCGCGCCGCCGAACGCCGCATCATATTGTCCGGCTTCCAATGCCTGGCGCAGGCCTTCGGTCTTCCACAAATCGGTGTGCAGCGCCCCATGATCGAACGGGTTGATGCCCTTCGCCTCGGCTTCCGGATTTTTATGGACGATCAACCGGATGCCCGGCTCCGCGGCGACCTTGTCGCGCAGGGCATACATGTCCCGGAACTTCCAGGTCGTATCGACATGCAGCAGCGGGAAAGGCAGCGGCCCGGGCGCGAATGCCTTCTTGGCCAGGTGCAGCATGACCGCGCTGTCCTTGCCGATCGAATAGAGCATGACCGGCCGCTTCGCCTCGGCGACCGTCTCGCGCAGGATATGGATGCTCTCGGCCTCGAGCCGGTCGAGATAGGAAGGTGCCACCATTGACGGCGGGTTTGCCCGTTGCGCACGCGATTGTGAAGGCCCGCAAGGAAAGGGCGGAGCCCGAAGGCCCCGCCCAGGGGAGATACGTTCAGGCTGGTTTACCAGCCGTAGGTGAACCCGACCCTTGCGCCCAGCTTCCCACCCTTGTTGAAGCCGTAGCCCAGGCCCGCATTGATGGCCGCGCTCTGGCTGACCAGGGCACTGAAGTTGATCGCGCCGGCCCATGCGCCGTCGTAGAAGCCGACGTTGCTCGACAGATTATATGCCTTGTCGGGCAGGAATGTCGCGCCGCCCATGGCGATGGCGACAGACGTGCCGGCCGCAAGTCTATCGTTCATCTTGTCCAGGTCATGATCGAACTCGATCGCCAGTTCCTCGAGAGTCCCAACCCGGTTCTCCAGATCGGTGAGGTCGAGTGACACACCGGCAATGGCGGAGTTCAGCTGGTTGACGTTGACCGCGTCGGTCCCGGCGACGCCCGCCGCAACGCCGCCGATAGTCCTTCCGCCGACGTTCACTTGATTGGCGGCCGTCGTCGATGTGCCTGCGCCGATTGCCACGGAGTTGGCAAAGGATGCCGTAGCGCCCTGACCAATGGCCGTCGATGACGCTCCGGAAGCAATGGCGCCTTGCCCGAGTGCAGTTGCCGCCGCTGCCGTTGCGCCGCTGTTGTTGCCGATCGCTGTCGCGTTCAACCCGGTGGCTGCCGAATAGGCGCCGAAGGCCGCACTGGTGTCGCCAGTGGCGTCAGCGCTAGCGCCGAAGGCAGTGCTGTCAAAATTATCGGCTACCGCGCCGTCGCCGACGGCGGTGCTGTATTCACCCGTTGCCGTGGCACCGTTGCCGATCGCCACGCTGCTTGCCGATGCACCGGTTGCAACGGCGCCGTTACCGATGGCGACAGCGCCATCGCCCGTGGCGGTGCTGAGGTTACCTAACGCTACGGCACCGTCGCCGGTCGCGGCATTATCCGCACCGATAGCGACCGCGCCAGTGCCGATGGCGGAGTTCGGGTCGCCGATCGCGACCGCCCCGCTGCCATTGGCTATCTGCCCGGTTCCGATCGCCACGGAATTGGCCGACTGGACATCGTTGCCGCTGCCGATGTTCACGCTGTTGGTGAAATCGGCGATGGCGCCAGAGCCAATTGCCACCGAAGATTGTCCGGTTGCGCTCGAATTGGAACCTATCGCCGTCGTAAGCGGTCCATTTGCGCCGGCGCTATAGCCGAAGGCCGCACTGCCCGTGCCGGTTGCACTGGCATAATTGCCGAACGCGGATGAATAGAGACCGCTTGCGGTCGAATCGAAACCGACTGCCATGGAGTCATTGCCGCTCGCCAGCGCAGATCCGCCTACTGCCGTAGATCTTTCGCCAGTAGCATGTGCATAGCTGCCAAGGGCTGTGCCACTATACCCGGAGGCCTCGGAAGCCTCTCCGAGGGCGACGCCGAAATCGCCGGTGGCTAGTGCACTGTCGCCGATTGCGATCGGACTACCGTTAGCGGCCGCTGCGTTTGCCTGAAAACCGATAGCGATCGACTCAGCGCCCAAAGCTTGCGCCTGGGAGCCCACGGCAACGGCCCCGGCCCCGAATGTGCCCGCGCTATCGCCGACTGCCGTCGAATTAGACCCTGCGGCATAGGCGCCACGGCCGACTGCCGTCGAATATTCGCCCGCCGCCGTGGAGATCGCGCCGACTGCCGTACCATTCAGGGTTGCAGCATTCGAGAGGCGTCCGATCGCCGTCGAATATTCTCCGTTCGCAGTCGATCCCGATCCGCAGGCCAGAGCGCCCGCCTGAGTCGCGCTGCCGGACGGTGAGCCGCCAACGTCGCAGACCTCCTGGGCCGATGCCGGTGTCGTGCCGGCGACCATGGCCATGCCAAGCGCAATTGCCGAGCCCGCAAGGAAGAGTTTGGTTCTCATCTGATTTTACCCCTTGTTATGCGCCGCCCGATTTTGGCGCGATTGTCAGCAATGGCCGCATCGCGGGAACGCCACTCGGGGATCAGCCCCGAACGCCGCTCGTGCCATGAGTCGAATTTGCTTCAAGGGCCGGTTGGAACAATCCAGACAAATCCCGATGCATGTCTTGGACAATTCCCTTGAGTGTCTAAGGAAACGGCAAGGCGGTCGGGCCGATTCGGCAAGTTTCGATTTAATGCGATCTGGAGGAAGACGACCGGTGACTGCTGCACCATCTTCCGGGAATTTGGAGGGCGGTCCATCGCGACTCGCCATCGAGCAGGCAATAAGCTCGCTTCGCTCTGGCGATCCTGTCGATGCCGAGCGAACGCTCCGCCAGCGTCTTGCCCAGCATCCCGCCGATCTCGATGTCATGGCCAGGCTCGGCGACATTCTTGCCGACCAGGGGCGGCTGGTCGAGGCGATCCTGCTTTACAAGCGCATCCTGTCGCTCGCGCCCAAGGCCCATCAGGTCCGGATTGCGCTCGCGCATCTCTTGCACAAGCTAGGCCAAATCAAAGCGGCGCTTGAGGAAATCGACGCTGCCGAGGGTGAGGGGCGCACGACATTTGCGGCGCGGACGCTCGAAGCCGACTTGCTCGGCAAGCTCGGCATCCACGACCGGGAGTTACTGGTTTACGAAGCCCTGATCGCCGACTTCCCCGGCAATGCGATGCTCTGGAAATGCATCGCCAACACCTTGAAGACCGTAGGCCGCACGGAAGAGGCGATCACTGCCTTGCGCAAGGCCATCAAGCTGATGCCGACCTATGGCGAGGCCTATTGGACACTCGCCAACCTCAAGACCTTCCGCTTCGCGCCTCGCGACCTCGCCGACATGCGCAAGGCGCTGCGCGGCAAGCTTTCGCCCGACGATGAGCTGCATTTCCACTTCTCGCTCGGCAAGGCGCTGGAGGACCGCGACAACGCCGCCGAATCCTTTCGCCATTATGCGGCCGGCAATGCCATCCGCGCCGGCCAAATCGGCATCAACAATGCAGTAGTTACCCAGCGGGTGAACGCGGCAATCGCCGGTTTCAGCCGCGACTTTCTCGAAGCCAGGAAGGATTGGGGAAGCAAGGCGCCCGATCCGATATTCATTGTCAGCCTGCAACGTTCCGGCTCGACGTTGGTCGAACAGATATTGGCGAGCCACCCGATGATCGAGGGCACTGCCGAACTGATCGTCCTCGAACAGATTTGGGAGCGTCTCGGCGCTGTCGAGGGGCGGGGCCGCGGGTCACTGGCGGCCCTCTCCGAACTCCCTGCGGAGCAGATCGAAGCCCTCGGCAACGAATATCTCGAGCGCACGCGGGCCTTCCGCCTGACGGACAGGCCATATTTCGTCGACAAGCTACCCGCGAACTGGATGAATGTCGGCCTAATTCGGCTCATCCTGCCGAACGCCAAAATCATCGACGCACGCCGCCATCCCATGGCCTGCGGATTTTCCAACTTCCGGCAGAATTACGCCTCGGGCGTGACCTTCTCCTACAGCCAGGAAACGATTGGCGCCTTCTACCGCGACTATTGGCGGCTGATGAACCATTTCGATGCGGTGGACCCTGGCGGCGTACATCACGTCATCAACGAAAGGTTGATAGAGGACACGGAAGGTGAGGTGCGGCGAATTCTGGAATTTGTCGGTGTACCCTTCGACTCAGGTTGCCTCGATTTCCACACGACAAGGCGGGCAGTGCATTCGGCAAGCTCGGAGCAAGTCCGCCGGCCGATCAATCGCGACGGCGTCGACAGCTGGCGGCCGTTTGAACCGTGGCTCGGGCCCATGAAACAGGCGCTCGGTCCGGCGCTAGAGAATTGGGACCGGTTTCCGGTCTCGCGTTGAAAGGGCCATTCATGCTGCCGCAAGCCATTCAGATGCAGATCTCCCTTTCTTTCCCTGACCGGCGCAACGCGCTAGTGGAGCAATCCCGACGGAAGACGCCCCGGCAATGGAGAAAACACGCTGTGCACCGCCTTGCTTTCATCGGCCTGACCGGCCTCGTCTTCGCCTCCGCCGCTTACGCCCAGGCCGCCGCCCCGATCCCGCGGGCGACTTTCCTGACCGTGATGGATGCTGAGTTTCGCAAGATGGACGCCGACAAGAACGGCCAGGTGACCAAGGTCGAAATCGAGCAATTTCAGCGCCTGCAGGCCGTCGCCGAATCCCAGGCCCGCAACCGCGCCCTGTTCGCCCAGCTGGACAAGGACCGGAACGGCCAGATCAGCGCCGCCGAGTTCGCTGCCGTGACTCCGCCCCCCACCGTCAATGCCCAGCCGCTCATTGCCCAATATGATGCCAACCGGGACGGCAAGGTCAGCCAGGTCGAGTATCGTAGCGTGAAATTGACCCGCTTCGACCGCATCGACGCCGACAAGGACGGTATTGCAAGCCTGGCCGAGCAGCGCGCTGCCGGCCTCATCAAATGACACTCACCTCTGGAGTACGAAACCGTGATCAACCGCCATTTCGTGACTGCTTTCCTGCTCGCCTCCGCGGCGCCTGCGGTTGCCCAGGCTGGCTCGACGCCGGGCCAAGGGCCGCAGCCGCTCAGCAAGGTAACTTTCATGCAGAGGATCGACAGCGCGTTCGTCGCCGTCGACTCCAACAAGGATGGCTTCGCCGATCGGGCTGAGCTCGTAGCGGCAGAGAACAAGGGATTGGCGGCCCGCAAGCAGGCCTTCCTAAAGGAGCGCGAAGCCGCGTTCCGAAGGATGGATACCGACAAGAACGGCACGCTGACATTGCAGGAATTCAATGCCGTCGCATCGGCTCAGGCACTGCCCAAGGCCGACATCGCGGCGCTGCTCAGCAAGATGGACACGAACAAGGACGGGAAGATCAGCCTCGCTGAGAATCGCGCTCCAGCGATGGCTCAGTTCGACCGCGCCGACGCCAATAAGGACGGCAGCGTCAGCGAAGCGGAGGCCAAGGCCGCTGAGGCGAAGCGCTAGATCCAATCGACAGGCTCGACATTCGAGCTTAAGGCCGTCGTATCCCCGGGGAGCCCGCTTGGGCTGAGAGGCAGGATTGGCACCCTGCGACCCGCTGAACCTGATGCCGTTGATCCGGCCGGAGGGAGAGGAGGAAGATGACCACTGCAATCCCCCTGACGTTGCACTTGCTGGTGCTCATCGGCCTTTACGAGCTGGCCGCGGGTATCGCGGGATTGACCGGCCGCATCGACTGGCGGGCGATGATGGAGGAGTTCGAACGCTCACCCTCGCTCGCCTTCGTCACCGGCTTCGTGGTGTTTGTCATCGGCGGCGTCATGATCATGAACCACCACCACTGGACCGACCCGCTCGCCATCATCGTCTCGGCCATTGCCTGGATCGCGCTGGTCGAAGGCCTGCTCATCATGATCGCCGCGCGTCCGCTGCTCATTTTTTTCAGGCCCGTTGTCGTGAACCAGCGGATGATTTCGCTCTTCGCCGCGATCTTCGGGATCGTTTTGATCGTCCTTGGCCTGACCG
>Ga0207701_10002529_pt1 | contig 18945 bp, 18 predicted proteins | sample KBSSwiSSwithPhiX_FD_184294 | JGI IMG/M metagenome (GOLD analysis project Ga0207701, IMG submission 184294) | Switchgrass rhizosphere bulk soil microbial communities from Kellogg Biological Station, Michigan, USA, with PhiX - S5 (SPAdes) (version 2) | ecosystem: Environmental > Terrestrial >... | reverse complement strand
GCTCCAGGGAACTGGGCGGCGACACCTCGCCGGCCCTGAGTGCGATGGCCAGTCCTGTGCTCCTGCGCGGCGTGTCGATGCAGGTCGCCGCGGCGCCGTTCCGCAGTCCGATTCGCGATGCCACCGTGCCGCTCGTCGTCGAGATCGATCCCGACACACTGGGACTGCGCGACGAGAATGGAACCCGCCGCGGCACCATCGAGGTCACCTACACCGCGACCGACACCAGAAAGCGCGCGTACCTCGGAGGCCGTCACACCTTCCAGGTGTCGCTGCCGCCGGAGGCGTTCGCACGAGCGCGGGCGCACGGGCTGCGAATGGTGTCGGCCCTGGCGCTGCCGGCTGGTACGTTCGAGCTACGCGTCGCCGCCGCCAGCGGCGCCTACACGGGCAGCGTCGTGCATCAGATCGACGTGCCTGATTTCACCGACGGCAAGCTCGTCCTGAGCGGTCTGGCGCTGACCGCGAACACGGCGGCCATGGACCTGACGCTGCGACCGCCGCCGAACACGAAGGCCGCCCGGAAAGCCGTCAAATGCAATCCGCCGTCATGCATCGTGCCGCTCTCGGACGAAGCGCCGAGCGCGGAGGATGCGCTCGGGACGCTGCCGGGACCGGTAATCGCGCGGCGGATCTTTCAACGAGACGAAGTGCTGCTGCTCTATGCCGAGGTTTACGACAATCGCGGCGGTGCGGCTCGCCGTGTCATCGTCGAGGTGACGCTCGAAGATGAAAGCCACGCCCAGCGGACGCTGTTGTCCGAGACGCGCGAGTCCGGCGGTGGAGGCAAGCGACCGACGACGCATGGATTGAGCGCGCGCGCTGTACTGAGCGACGTGCCGCCCGGCTCGTACCTGCTGCGCGTCGAGGCGCGCTCCGAGGCCGGTGGCAAGCCCGACGCGACGCGCGCGATTCCGATCGAAGTGCGATGAGCTTTTAACCTTCGAACCCTCGAACCCTCGAACCGGTACAATCACTGTCATGCCTTTGTACGAATACGCCTGCCGGGAATGCGCCAAGGAATTCGAGGCGCTCGTGCGCAGCAGTGAGACGCCTGCCTGTCCGTCCTGTCACAGCGCCGACCTGCAGCGCAAGCTGTCGGTGTTCGCCGCGCACACGCAGGGTGGCTCCTCATCCGGCGAGATGCCGGCGATGGGGCCCTGCGGCAGCTGCGGCGATCCGCGCGGCCCGGGCAGCTGTTCAATGAATTGAGTAATCCCGGGCCTGCTGCGGCAAGGCCCGGGCTGCTTTCCCGAACCCTCGAACCCTCGAACCCTCGAACCCTCGAACCTTCTCCTGGCCCTATACTGACAAGATGTCTCCTCACCGAAATTCGTCACAGATCGCCAATCCCCTCCGCCGGAACGTCGCCATCATTGCGCACGTCGACCACGGCAAGACCACACTCGTCGACGCCCTCCTGCGCCAGAGCGGCGCCTTTCGCGCGAATCAGCAGGTGGCTGACCGCGTCATGGACAGCAACGACCTGGAGCGCGAGCGCGGCATCACCATCCTCGCCAAGAACACCGCCGTCCATTACAAGGACCTGCTGATCAACATCTGTGACACCCCGGGCCACGCCGACTTCGGCGGCGAAGTGGAGCGCACGCTGTCGATGGTCGACGGCGTCATGCTGCTGGTGGACGCGTCGGAAGGACCGCTGCCGCAGACACGGTTCGTGCTGCGCAAGGCGCTCGAGCGCGGCCTGCCGCCGATCGTCGTGATGAACAAGATCGATCGGCCCGACGCACGGCCGCAGGAGGTCCTGAACGAGATCTACGACCTGTTCATCGATCTCGACGCCACCGAGGATCAGATCGAGTTTCCCGTCCTCTACACGAACGCCCGCGAGGGCCTGGCATCGAAGACGGTGGAGGACCGCGGGGAGGACCTGCGCCCGCTCTTCGAAGCGATTGTCGATCACGTGCCGCCGCCGCGCGGCAATCCGGAAGGGCCGCTGCAGATGCTGGTGGCCAACCTCGACGCCAGCGATTATCTCGGCCGCATCGCCATCGGCCGGATCTTCAACGGCACGGTGAAGCTGAACGACCCGGTGGTCGTGATGAAGCTCGATGGCACTCATCACCCGACGAAGGTGACGAAGCTCTTTGCCTTCGATGGCCTCAAGCGCATCGAGATTGACACGGCAGCCGCGGGTGACGTCATCTGCCTCGCCGGGATCGAGGACATCACCATCGGCGAGACGATTGCCGACCCCGAGCAGCCGCTGGCGGTGCCGCACATCGCCGTCGACGAGCCGACGGTGTCGATGATCTTCGGCGTCAACACCTCGCCGATGGCCGGCCGTGAAGGGCAGTACGTCACGTCGCGCAACCTGCGCGACCGGCTGCAGAAGGAGCTCCTCGGCAACGTGTCGCTGCGGGTCGAAGACACCGACACGCCCGAGCAGCAGCGCGTGATTGGACGCGGCGAGCTGCAGCTCTCCATCCTCATCGAGATGATGCGGCGGGAAGGCTACGAGCTGCAGGTGTCGCGGCCGGAGATCGTCACCAAGGAGATCGACGGCAAGAAGGTGGAGCCGGTCGAAGATCTGATGATCGACGTGCCGGAAGACTTCCAGGGCGTAGTCATCGCGATGACCGGCAACCGCCGCGGCGTCATGACCAAGATGGTCAATCACGGCAGCGGCCGCGTCCGGCTCGAGTTCCGCATTCCGACCCGTGGCCTGATCGGCTTCCGCTCGCAGTTCCTGACCGACACCAAAGGCACCGGCATCATGAATCACCTGTTCGCCGGCTGGGAGCCGTGGCACGGCGCCATTCCCGCGCGGCCGACCGGCGCGCTGGTGGCGGACCGGACCGGCGTGGCGACGCCGTACGCCATCTGGAACCTGCAGGAGCGCGGCGAGATCCTCATCGATCCGGCGGTGACGGTCTACGAGGGCATGATCATCGGCGAGAATGCCCGCCAGAACGACATGGACGTGAACGTCACCAAGGAAAAGAAACAGACCAACATGCGCGCGTCGACCGCCGACGAGGCGATCCGGCTGATCCCGCCGCGCAAGCTCAGTCTGGAACAGGCGATCGAGTTCATCAACGATGACGAGCTCGTTGAAATCACGCCGAAGAGTATTCGCCTGCGCAAGCGGGTCCTGGCGGGGAATCAGAGGCCCAAGAAGGAAGACCGGAGCTAGCCGGTCGTCGCCCGGCGCCGGACAACAGGAAGGAGAACGTCATGGCCAAGAAGATTCTGATGCTCGCCGGTGACTACGGCGAGGACTACGAAACCATGGTGCCGTTCCAGGTGCTGCAGATGGTCGGCCACACGGTGCACGCCGTGTGCCCGGACAAGAAGGCCGGCGACTACATCATGACGGCGATCCACGATTTCGAGGGTGCGCAGACGTACTCGGAGAAGCCCGGCCATCGTTTCACGCTGAATGCGACCTTCGCCGACGTGAATCCGGAGCAGTACGATGCGCTCCTCATCCCCGGGGGACGCGCGCCGGAATATCTGCGCATGAATCCGAAGGTGATCGCGTGCGTGCAGCATTTCGCGCGAGCGAACAAGCCGATCGCGGCCGTGTGTCACGGGGCGCAGCTCCTCGCTGCCGCGGGAGTCATTCAGGGCAAGCGGGTCTCCGCCTATCCGGCGTGCGCCGCCGAAGTGACGCTGGCGGGCGCGGACTACGCGCAGATCGGCATCGACCAGGCGGTGACGGACGGCACGCTCGTCACGGCACCCGCGTGGCCGGCGCATCCGGCGTGGCTCGCGCAGTTCCTGACGGTATTGGGGACACGCATCACGGCCTGAGGCGCGTCGGGCGGTCCGCCGCCCTGGATTGTGGTCCTGTAGTCTCTTGAATCGGGACGCCTGGCAGCGCGTGGCGAGCACCTTTCACCCCGAACGCAACCTCGCGACTCTGGCTTTCGTATCACGGGCGAGGGTTTACACGATGGACATGTCCATGGAACAGCCCGCCGTCGACGACCGGCAAGTCAGGCAGTGGGCGCTGATGCTGCACCTCTCGCTGCTCGCCGGCTTTCTCATTCCGCTGGCAGGGCTGGTGGCGCCGATCATCATCTGGCAGGTGAAAAAGGAGGAGATGCCAGCTCTCGATCCCCACGGCAAGGTCGTCGCCAACTGGATCGTGTCCTCGATCATCTACTTCGCCGTCTCGGTGCTCCTGATCTTCGTACTCATCGGGATACCGCTCGTTCTGCTGCTGTGCTTTGTGGGCGTCATCTTCCCGATCATCGGCGGCATCAAGGCAAGCGACGGCCAGGTGTGGAAGTACCCGCTGTCGATCACGTTCTTCCGCTGACCGGCGACACGGCCCGGCGGATCGGTCGGGCGGTGGCGCAAAATCGCTCAAGGAGGCGAGCATGACCTACGTCAAAGCGACGATTGTCGGTGTGACGATGGCGGTACTGTTCCAGGTGATGTTCACCGTTTGTGAGTTCGCGGTGAAGTATGGGTTCAGCCTGGCGGTCGACGGCGGTGTCGGCGGCAGTGGTGGGGCGTCCATGGCGATCCCCTCGCCGCTCTCTATCGTGGCTGCGGTCGCTGGCTTCGCCTACGGCTTTCGCAAGATGGTCAGGCGCGCGGGTCCAGTCGAAGCGCACTGATCCCTTTTCCTCCCTTTTCCGCGAGCAACAACAACGCTCGAACGCCGGGCGCTGGCCGGCCCGCCAGGCTCGCCGTCCGCGTGGTTGCCGGCCCCGGACGATCTGCCCGGGGTCAGACCGTGAAAAAACTGCGAATTCAAGATCTGACCCCATTACGTCCGCACCACAACTAACAGAGTTGCAATCGGCGTGTCGGAACGGTGCACGGGCTGTCGGTCCGCCGTCAGCTACAGCGGTGAATTGCCCCGGGAAACAGTCAGAAACCCCGCGCAGCCCACGGCATGCCGCTTGCCCATCCCTTCGGTACCCGCATCGAGGTCGAGGTGCTCGAGAACGCCATCGGCCGCGAACGTTTGTGCGCGCGCGTTCTCGTCATCGACCAACTGCAGGCCTCACCACCCCCAAGGAGGGCTCGTGCTGCTCGGAGCGTTGTCGTTCTTCTCGAACGACCTGGCCATCGACCTCGGAACCGCCAACACCTGCGTCTTCGCGCGCGGCGCAGGGATTGTGCTCAATGAGCCGTCGATCGTCGCGGTCAACAATGTCAACAACCAGATCGAGGCCGTGGGCAGCGAGGCCAAGGAGATGCTCGGCCGCACGCCGGGCAGCATCACGGCGATTCGTCCGATGCGGGACGGCGTGATTGCCGACTTCGACGCCGCCGAGAAGATGCTCGGCTACTTCATCAAGAAGTCGCACGGGCGCAAGCGCTTCATCCGCCCACGCCTGGTCATCGGCGTGCCGTCGGAGATCACGCAGGTCGAGCGCCGCGCGGTCAAGGACAGCGCCTACCGCGCCAAGGCGAGCGAGGTGCACCTCGTGGAAGAAGGGATGGCGGCCGCCATCGGCGCCGGACTGCCGATCACCGAGGCCTCCGGCAACATGATCGTCGACATCGGCGGCGGCACCACCGACATCGCGGTCGTCTCGCTCGCCGGCATCGTCTACAGCAAGTCGGTGCGCGTGGCGGGCAACGCCATGGATGAAGCGATCACGCAGTTCGTCCGCCGCGAGCACGACCTGCTCATCGGCGAGCGCACGGCGGAGAAGATCAAGATCGAGCTCGGATCGGCGGCGCCGCTCTTCCCGCCGAAGCAGATGGAAGTGAAGGGCCGTCACGTGCTCGAGGGCAAGCCGACGAGCATCATCCTCAACGATCAGGAAGTGCGCGAGGCGCTGGCCGAACCGGTCCGCATGATCCTCCGCGCCGTGCGCGACGCGCTCGAGCGGATTCCACCGGAGCTCTCAGCCGACGTCTGCGACCGCGGCATCGTGCTCAGCGGCGGCGGCGCGCTGCTGCAGAATCTCGACGAGCGGCTGCGCAGCGAGACCGGCCTGCCGGTGCAGGTGGCGGAGGACCCGCTGTCGTCGGTGGTGCTCGGCGCCGGCAAGATGCTCTCGGACTTCGAGCTGCTTCGAAAGGTATCGATCGACTAGGTCCACTCGGGCGGCGGCTGAATCGTCGGCTCCGGGGTCTTCCCCGGATCCGGACGGCCGCTGCCCTCGAGCCGGCTGATCGCGCGCAGCGTCATGTCGTGGTCGCAGATGATCTGACACGACAGGCGGATGCCCACCAGCGCGCGCTCTTCGAGCTTTCCCTTTTCCGCCTTCGTCATCGGCGTCGGCTCGCCACTGATGAACTCGACGCGGCACGTGGTGCAGCGCGCATTCCCTCCACAGGCGTGCAGGATGTCCACGCCCGCATCCTGTTCGATCGCGAGCACCAGACGCTTTCCCGACTCGACATCCACCGTGGCAAAACCCTCGACACTCAGCTTCGGCATGCTCGGTATGTTAACGTATCGCCCAGACCATGGCAGACGCGCCTGACATCCCACGACCCTCGCAACTCTGGAAACAGCTCTCACCTGAGCGGAAACTTGGCGCCGCCGAAGCCTTCTGGAAGGACGACAGCGCCTCGATGGAGCAGACCGAGGCGGTACTGGCCATCGCCAATCGCATCAAGTTTCGCGTCAGCAGCGTGCTCAAGATGCCGCGCGAGAAGAAGGCGCGCCAGCTCGTCGCACTTCCTGGCGTCTCGGAGGTCGTCGCCGCCCGTCTGCTCGTCGCCTATCATCTCGATCAGCAGCGGCCGATGATGGGGGCCTTTCTCGATGCCCTCGGCGTTCAGCACGAGAACGGGTTGATCGCGGACGAGACGCTCGCGGCGCCGGACAAAGAGAAGCTGCAGACCGCGGTGAACACCCTGACCGCCGCACATCCAGCCGACGATGTGGCGCTCTATCTGTCGACGCTGGTCTGGCAGGACCCCGAAACGTGGGGCACGCTGGCGGAACTGCCTGAGACCCGCGCGACGGCCACCTCTTCCTGACATTCAGCACTGAGCCCTGCGCTGTGAGCCTTGCTTCTGTGAGCATTGAGCATCGGGCACTGGGCAGTGGGCATTGATCTGATGTTCGACTGGACCTCGACCGCCGAAGGATGGGTCGCGCTTGGCACCCTGAGCCTTCTCGAAATCGTCCTCGGCATCGACAACATCGTCTTCATCTCGATCCTGGCGGGGAAGCTGCCGCCGGCCGATCGCGAGCGGGCGCGCCTCGTGGGCCTCAGTCTGGCGATGCTGATCCGCATCGGCCTCCTCCTCTCGATCACCTGGGTCATGGGGCTCACGGCGCCGCTCTTCGCCGCGCTCGGCCAGGAGATCTCCGGGCGCGATCTGATCCTCATCGTCGGCGGGCTCTTCCTCATCGCGAAGAGCACGCACGAGATCCACGAGAAGCTGGAAGGCAACGAGGGCGAGGCGTCGGCGCGCGTGGCGCCCTCGTTCATGGCCGTGCTCATTCAGATTCTGCTGCTCGACATCGTGTTCTCGCTCGACTCGGTCATCACAGCGGTCGGGATGGCCAAGGACGTGGCGGTGATGATTCTCGCCGTGATCATCGCCGTCGGGGTGATGCTCGTGTCGTCGGGCGCGATCAGCGCGTTCGTCGAACGCCATCCGACGGTGAAGATGCTGGCGCTCAGCTTCCTGCTGCTGATCGGCATGTCGCTGCTCGGCGAAGGCTTCGAGCAGCACATCCCCAAGGGCTACATCTACTTCGCGATGGGCTTCTCGATCTTCGTGGAGATGATCAATCTGCGCGTGCGTCGCAAGAGCGAGCCGGTGCACCTGCGCTCGGCGTACGACAGCGATCCCGGGGTGTGAAGACCCGGCAACGATGCGCCTGAACGATCTGGGCTGGGATGACGGGTTCGCACGCGCCTTTGCCGCGCTTACGCCCACCCCTGACATGCAGCCCGGCCGCATCGGCGTCGAGTTCAACTATCTCTATCGCGTACACCTCGAGGACGGCGAGATCGAGGCGACGCTCGCCGGACGCCTGAAGCACCGGACGTACAGCCGTGGCGCACTGCCCGCCGTAGGCGATTGGGTTGCCGTGCGGCAGCGCACGAGCGAGCGTGGCGTCATTGTCGACGTTCTGCCGCGGCGCACACGCTTCTCGCGCCGGATGGCCGGCACCACCACGGACGAACAGGTCGTGGCGGCCAACGTCGACGTGCTCTTCATCGTCATGGCGCTCGACGAGGACTTCAGCCTTCGCCGTCTCGAGCGCTATCTCCTGATGACGGGTGAAAGCGGCGCCACACCGGTCGTACTGTTGACGAAGCCCGATCTCGTCCCCGATGCAGCGGCGCACATGGCCGGCGCGGAGAGCGTGGCGGGAGGCGCCGCCGTGCACGTCGTCTGTCCGGTGCGGGGAGAGGGACTGGAGCCGGTCGTGGCGCGCCTGGCGCAGGGCGTGACCGGTGCGCTCGTCGGTTCCTCGGGCGTCGGCAAGACGACGATCATCAATCGTCTGGTGGGCGGCGAGCCGCGACGGACGCGCGATGTCCGGGCGTCGGACTCGAAGGGGCGTCACACGACCACGCACCGTGAGCTGATTCCACTCCCCGGAGGCGGGCTGATCATCGACACGCCGGGGATGCGCGAGCTGCAGCTCTGGGATGCCGGCGATGGCCTGCGCCAGACCTTCGACGACATCGAAGCGCTGGCTGCCGCCTGCCGCTTCGGCAACTGCCAGCATCGTGGCGAACCGCAATGTGCGGTGAAGGCGGCGGTGGCCGACGGCCGCGTGCCGGCCTCACGCCTGGAGAGCTATCTCCGGCTGCAGGACGAGCTCGTGCAATTGGCGCAGAAGCAGGACCAGCGCGCCCAGATCGAGGAAAAGCGTCGCGGCAAGATCGGCGCGAAAGCGCTGCGCGCGCATCTGAAGACGAAGCGTCCGTAGGGCGGGTCCTCCCGGACCGCCGTCATGCCGTTCAACCTGCCAGCCGATGCCTAGCGACCGACACCAGCTTCGCGCGTCACCGGCCGCTGGCCGGCGATGGCCATGGCGATGCCGCCGAGCACCAGCACCGTCGACAGAAGAAGGCGCAGCGTGACCGTCTCGGACAGCAGCATGACGCCGGCAGCTGCGGCAATCAGCGGAACGGCGAGCTGCACGATCGATGCGCGCATCGCCGACAGGCCGCGGAGCGCGGCATACCAGACGACATAGCCCAGCCCCGTTGCGATGGCCCCCGAGGCGATCGAGAGCAGCACGCCTCTCGTCCCGACGTGCACTCGGGACATCATCAGCAGGCCGGCGCCGGCGATGAGCGGAACCGCGCGCACGAAGTTGCCCATCGTCTGGCGTAACGGATTGGACGAGGCGCGACCGCGCAGCGAGTAGAGGCCCCAGCACACGCCGGCGGTGGCCATGAGCGCGGCCGCCATCGGTGAGGGGGCCGTCAGGCCGGGCAGCACCAGGGTCACGAGCCCGGCCACGGTCACGAGCAGTCCCAGCCATTCGACTGCGTGCGGCCGCTCGCCGGAGCCGACGGCGGCCACCAGCATCGTCAGCTGCACGCACCCGAACATGATGAGTGCGCCTGTGCCGGTACTGAGTTGCGTGTACGCGAAGGCGAACGGAAGGGCGTAAACGGCGAGGATCCCCGCCGCCACCCAGGATCCCGCCAGCGGGAACACCGATCGTTCAGTCTTGAGCGCGATCAGGACGAGCATCACCGCTCCAGACAGGAAGCGAATGGTCGAGAACGACGCCGCGTCGATGGCGCCTTCCCGCAGCGCCATGCGGCACAGCAGCGAGTTCGCGGCGAAGGCCACGAGCGCCGTCACCGTAAACGCGATCGTCCGGATCGACTTCGACTCGGGCATGGCAGCGGAGGGGCTGTCGGCGTCTCAGGGCTGGGCCGGTGTTGTCGCCCCCGGTGCCGCTGGTACCGGCGCGCCGGGTGCCCGGGCGGCCGCGGCGGCTTCGAGCTCCGCTTCTTCCGGTGGAATCGGCAGTGCGGCGATCTCCGGCACGCGCGGCGGCGGTTGCGCCGGCAGCGCCGGTGGTTGCGCCTCCACGACGCGATGGAGCGGCACCACGGTCAGCGCCGTGGCGATCAGTGCTCCGACGACCAGAAGCGCGATGCCAGCGGCCGGCAGCCAGCGTCGCCTGTGTGGCCGATCCACGTCCGCGGCAGAACGCCGGAACGAGACCGCATCTGCCGCGGCGTCGATCATGGCCGGCGTGATCTCGTGCACGCCGCGCTCGGCGCCGGCCATCAGAGCGCGATCGCAGAGCAGATTGATCACCCGCGGCACGCCGGCGCTGAGCACGTGCAGACGCTTCAGCGCCGAGCGCTCGAAGACCACCGAGACCGATTCGCCAGCCACCGTGAGGCGATGGGCGACGTAATGGCCCACGTCCTTCCGGTCGAGCGGCCGCAGCATCGCCTTCAGCGAGATGCGCTGATCGAGCTGCCGCAGGTCGTCTGCCGAGAGCACCTCGAGCAGCGCCGGCTGTCCGACCAGCACGATTTGCAGCAGGCGGGCGTCGCTGTGCAGTCCGGCGATGATGCGCAGCTGCTCGAGGACGACCGGTTTCAGATGCTGCGCTTCATCGATGATCACTACCGCGCTGCCGCGCAGCGGCGCCAGCGTGAGCAGGAACTCGGACAGCGTGCCGATCAGCTCGTGGGTCGTCGCCTGCGCGAACCGCTCGTGCTGCAGCGCCTCCCGTGAGACGACGCCATAGTCGATGAGCATCTGACGCAGCAGCTCGTCGATCGACAGGAACGGATTGAGGATCAGGCAGGAGAACGCGGTCTTGTCCAGCTGTTCGAGGAGGGCGCGGCAGAGGGTGGTCTTGCCCGTGCCGATGTCGCCGGAGAGAACGAGAAACGATTCCCGTCGGCGCAGCGCCCGCAGAATGCGTTGAATGGCGGCCTGGTGAGACTCGCTCAGATAGAGGAATCGCGGGTCGGGCGCCAGCGCGAAAGGGGACTGGGCGAGGCCGTAGAACGACTCGTACACCGAGGCCTCGGGCGTGATCAGAGCACCATTCAAACGTTCTGGAATATAGCAGATTGCCGGAGCGCGGCCGCGACGGACCCCGGCGGGATTGCGGATAATACGTCGATGGTCGTCCTTCTGCTCCTGCTGCTTCTCGGCGATGCGCAGACGCCTGCGCGTCCGCCGCGTCCTGCGCCGCCTCCCGCACAGCCGCCGCGGGCACCGGCGACCGCCGCGGCCCAGCCCTCAGGGCCGGCGTTCTTCACGTCGAAGATGCCGCTGTCGGAGCTGCAGAACAAGCAGGCCGTCCTGGATACGTCGTACGGCACGATCGTGCTCGACCTGCTGCCCGAGGCGGCGCCGACCCACGTGGCGTTCTTCATCACGCGCGCCCGCGAGCACGCATTCGACGGGACGACGTTCCATCGCGTGATTGCGCGGGGCATCATCCAGGGCGGCGATCCGCTGTCGACGGATCCAGCACAAGCCGCCAAGTACGGCACGGGCGGGCTGCGTCAGCTCCGGGCCGAGCCGAACGCCGAGAAACACACACGGGGGGCGGTCTCCGCGGTGCTGATCCCTGGCGAGCGCGATAGTGCCGGCTCGCAGTTCTTCATCTGCGTCTCCGATCAGCCGGCGCTCGACGGTCAGTACACGGTCTTCGCCCGTGTGGCGGAAGGGATGACCGTGGCCGAGAAGATCTCGACCGCGGCGGCGACCGACCAGCGGCCGACCGAGCGCATCGTGATCAAGGCGGTGACGATCCGCGAGAAGCCGGCGCCGACGCCGGAGCCGTTCTCGACCGAGAGCGTCGCCGACCTGGCCAAGGCGCATGTCACGCTGGAGACGACGCTCGGCACCCTGACGCTGGAGCTCTTTCCCGACCGCGCGCCCAATCACGTCCGTCAGTTTCTCCGTCTCACAGCCAGCGGGGTCTACGACGGCACCACCTTCCATCGCATCGTCCCCGGGTTCGTGATCCAGGGAGGCTACCTCGCGACTCGTCAGATGCCGCTCGACGAGAAGCAGCAGGCGTTCGTGCGCAAGCTCCAGCCCGAGTTCAACAGTACGCCGCACGTGCGCGGCACGCTGTCGATGGCCCGGGGTGACGATCCGGCGAGCGCCGACACGTCGTTCTTCATCGTGCTCGATCGCGCCGAGTCGCTCGATCAGAAATACACCGTCTTCGGCCGCCTGACCGGCGGCCTCGACGTGCTCGACCGGATTGCCGGTGCACCGCTCGATGGCGAGACGCCGCGCACGAAGATCGAGGTGGTGCGGGCGACGGTGACGAGGTAGAGGTACGCGCAGGGATTACGACACTGAGGCACAGAGGCACGGAGGTACAGGAGCAGGTTTCTCTTCGTGGTCTTCGTGAGTGGGTAGCCTTTGTGGCCTTGGCAGGTTTTTGAGGCTTAACGGCACAGAGGCACCGAGGCACGGACTGAGGATGACTGCCTTTCTTCGTGCCCTTCCGGATCCTTCGTGCCTTCCGGATCCTTCGTGCCCTTCCGGATCCATAATCATCCAATGCTGCGCGGAACGCGGGAAGCGGTGATCCACAAGATGCAGCCGATCAGCATCCATGGTCAGCTGTCGTACGACATCCATTACCTGTTCGCCGACGAGCCCGACTCGCAGTTGCGCGTCTCCCGCGTCGGGCCGGAAGCGATCGCGCCTGGCGTGCAGCCGGGCGATCACGTCAATCTCGACTTCGTGGTGGGTGTCGTCACCTCGGTCAAGCGGCTGGCGGCGGGAGAGAAGTAGGAGACAATCTATCTCCTACCTTCTATCTTCTATCTCCTATTCCGATCTCCTGTCTTCGCCCTCGAACGGCAACTGTGGCGGCCGTTGCCGTGACCGGCGTGCGACCGGCTCCGGACTGACGGTGAAGTTCTGCACGCTCACGCCGAGCAGCCTCACCGGGCGGTGGGCGGCATCGGTGCGGCCGAGCAGCGCGAGCGCCCGGTTGACGATCGCCGCCTCGTCGCGCGTCGGCGCGGCCGAGTGGCTCCGCGTGATGGTGGTGAAATCGTCGTAGCGGACCTTGATACAGACGGTGCGCGCATACAGGTGACGGCCCTCCAGCCAGCCGGCGACGCCGCGCGCCATCTCCCCGAGTGAATCGGACATCTCGGCGACGTCGGTCAGATCGCGCGCGAAGGTGGTCTCGCTGCCCGACGACTTCGGTTCGTGCTCCGAGACGACTGCGCGATCGTCGATGCCGTGGGAGAGCTGCTGGAGCCAGTCGGCCAGTGAGCCGACGGCAGCGCGGAGCGCGGCGGGATCGGCGCTCCGCACGTCCATCAACGTCTCGATACCGAGTGTCCGCAGCTTCTGCGCGGTGACCGGGCCCACGCCCCACAGTGCCTCGGCCTTCAGCCCCTGAAGAAACTGCTCGACCCGTTCCGGGGCGATGACCGTCAGGCCGTCCGGCTTCTGCCAACCGGACGCGATCTTGGCGAGGAACTTGTTCGGGGCCACTCCGGCGGACGCGGTGAGGCCGGTGCGCGTGCGGATCTCGTGCTTCAGTCGCCGCGCCACGTTCATCCCGAGCGCTTCGCCCCAGGCGTTCGTCGTGACGTCGAGATAGGCTTCGTCGAGCGACAGCGGTTCGACGAGCGTCGTCACGCTGCGAAAGAGCTCGAACACCTGTTGCGACACCGCGCGGTACTTCGAGAAATCCGGCCGGACGATGACGAGGTCCGGACAGAGCCGGACCGCACGCGCCATCGGAATGGCCGAACGGACGCCGTACGCGCGTGCTTCGTAACTGGCGGCGGCGACCACCCCTCGCTGGCTGGCGCGGCCGCCGACGGCCACCGGCCGACCGCGCAGCGCGGGATCATCGCGTTGTTCGACGGACGCGTAGAAGGCATCCATGTCGACGTGCAGGATGCGGCGGAGCGGCATGGTGCAGGCGTAATCGGGTCAACCGGTGCTGCCGAAGCCGCCGCGCACGGCGGACCTGAGCTCGGTCACTTCGTCCCATGTGACGCGCGGCGCCGGCAGGACGATCCCTTGCGCCAGACGATCGCCGCGGCTCACCTGGACGGCGTTCCCGCTGATGTTCAGGAGCTGGATCTTGATCTCATCCGTCGGGCCGGAATAGTCAGGGTCGATGACCCCGACGCCGTTGGCCACCAGCAGACCGCGCTTGAGTGGCGTGCTGCTTCGGGCGAAAATCCCCAGGAAGTAACCCGTCGGCACCTCGATGACCAGGCCGGTTCCCACGAGCGCAATTCCGTGCGGTGGGATACTGACGTCCTGCGCAGCGGCGAGATCGAAGCCCGCCGATTCGCCGGTGCCGTACGCAGGGAGGGGAATCGTGGAGTCGAGCCGTCGAATCCTGAGGCGCATGGCGCCAGCATACCGCGGTGCGCGCGCCCGCGGGATCGTGGCGTTGTGCGTGCTGCTCGTGTCGGCGTCGGCGGCCATCGCGCAGTCGCGCGGCCCGTTGCCGCTCGCGCCATCGATCCGGACGGGCACGCTGCCCAACGGGCTCACCTATTTCATCCGGCCCAACCCGCTGCCGCGGAATCGCGCGATGCTGCGGCTGGTCGTTCGCGCCGGCTCGATCGACGAGGCCGACGATCAGCGGGGCCTCGCCCACGTCCTCGAGCACATGGCGTTCAACGGCACGACCCACTTCCAGCCGGGTCAGCTCGTGAGCTATCTCGAATCGATCGGGGCGCGGTTCGGTCCGCACGTCAACGCGCAAACGAGCTTCGACGAGACCATCTACATGCTCGACGTGCCGACGGATCGGCAAGGCGTGCTGCCGCGGGGCATCGAGGCGCTCGGTGACTTTGCCGGCGGCATCACCCTCGACCCGAAGGAGGTCGACAAGGAGCGCGGCGTCGTGCTCGAGGAGTGGCGCGGCAGCCTGGGTGCCGGCACCCGGATGCAGGAGCCGCAGATCCGCGCGATGTTCGGGGCGTCGAAGTACGCCAATCGCCTGCCCATCGGCACCCCGGAGTCGATCAAGGCGTTCCCCTACAAGCGGCTGCGCGATTTCTACGAGGAGAACTATCGGCCCGATCGGATGGCGGTGATCGTGGTGGGGGACATCAAGGTCACCGAGGTCGAGCAGCTCATCGAAGCCAGTTTCGGCAGCATCCCCCGTCGTCGTGGCGCGGCCCGGGCGGTCGTCAGGATTCCCACCCATCAGGACACGCGCATCGTGTCGCTCGCCGATCCGGAGCAGACCTCCTCGTCGGTGACGATGATGATCAAAAGGCCGTTCGAGGCGCTCGAGACGGCCGACACCTATCGCCGATCGGTCGACCGTTCGCTCGTCTACGAGATGTTCAACGATCGTCTGTCCGAGATCGCGCGACGGCCTGACGCACCGTTCCTCGCCGCCGGTTCCGGCGTCGATCACCTCGGTCCGACGGTGGAGGCGGCCACCGTGTCCGCACGCGTGCAGGACGGCAAGATCGCCCAGGGCCTCTCGGGTATTGCGCAGGAAGTGCAGCGGCTGCGTCAGTTCGGATTCGGTCCGGGCGAGCTGGAGCGCGCGAAGCGCACCATGCTGGCCGGGTACGAGCGCGCGTACAACGAACGCGACAAGACCGAAAGCGGCGGCCTGACCGACGAGTTGGTTCGCCACTATCTTTACAAGGAAGCGGCGCCAGGCATCGAGCGCGAGCTCGAGCTCCTACGTCAGATGCTTCCGCAGATCACCGCGGCGGAGGTGGGGGCGCTGGCGAAGGAGATGTTCGGCGAGCAGAATCGCGTGGTGCTGGCGAGGGCCCCGAGCAAGCCGGGAACGAGCACGGTTAGCGAGGCTTCACTCCGAGATGCGCTCAGCACCGCCACGACGGCGACGCTCACCGCCTGGCCCGACGAGAGCGTGACGCGCGAGCTGATGGCGACGAAGCCGGCGCCGGGTTCGGTCAGGTCGCGACGTGAGATCCCGGAGATGGGCGTCACCATCCTCACGCTCTCGAATGGCGTCGACGTGTGGCTGAAGCCGACCGATTTCCGCAACGATCAGATTATGTTCGTCGGTTATGCGCCGGGCGGGACGTCGCTCGCCACGGAGGAGACGTACTACGACGCAGCGCTGGCCAGCGCGCTCGTCGGTCTCGCCGGCGTCGGGGGGCTGTCGCCCGTCGACCTCAATAAACTGCTGGCCGGGAAGATCGCGGCCGCCTCGACCTCGATCGGAACCTATGCGCAGTCGATCAGTGGGTCGGCGTCACCGCGTGACCTCGAAACGGCGTTACAGCTGGCCTACCTGCGGATCACGGCGCCGAATCGCGACCCGGCCGCCTTCGCCCTGTTGCAGCGTCAGCTGGAGACCGCGTTGGCCAACCAGGAGGCGAGTCCCGCGTTCGCGTACAACCAGCGTCTGAACGCGATCAACACGATGAACCATTACACGGCTCGCGATCTCACGCTGGACGACGTGAAGAAGCTCAGAGCCGAGCGGATGATGGAGTTCTACCAGCAGCGATTCGCCAACGCGGCCGACTTCACCTATTTCTTCGTCGGTGCGTTCAAGGTCGATGAGATTGCGCCGCTCGTCGCCACCTACATCGGGGCGCTGCCGTCGACGGGGAAGGCGACCGCCAACCGTGGCACACTTCGCCTGCAGTTCCCGACCTCTGTGGTGACCGAGACGGTGAAACGCGGGCAGGAGCCGAAGAGCCAGACCACCGTGACCTATTTCGCGAATACTGGCGGTGAAGAGCTGGAGGACCATCGCCTCGGCGCCGCCGTCCGCGTCCTGCAGGGCCGCCTTCGCGACATCCTGCGTGAGCAGCTGGGAGGCACCTACTCGGTCAGCGCGGGCTACACGAGCACGGCCCCGGAGCCCGGATACGGCGTGGTCTCGGTGCAGTTCGGAAGCTCGCCTGAGAATGTCGAGAAACTGACCAGGGCGGTGCTGGATGAGGTCGCGCGGCTGCGGCGCGACGGCCCGACAGCGGCGGACGTGAGCGCGGTCAAAGAGGCAGAAAAGAACGACATCCAGACGTCGCTGCGGCAGAACGGCTACTGGCTCAACTCGCTGCAGGCGATGCACCAGCTCGGTCGTGATCCGAAGAGGATCCTGCAGCGGATCGAGCGTGCCGACTCGTTGAACGTCGACAACGTCCGCGCCGCGTTCAGCAAGTACTTTCCCGCAGATCGCTACACGATCGTGACGCTGATGCCGGCGAGCGCGCCGGCCGCCGCACCCGCGGCGACGCGCTGAACGTGGGGTCCGGCGTCAGCCGGACCTTGCATTGAACGATCACCCTGATGCGGGGTCCGGCTTCAGCCGGACCTTGCGTATACTGGAACGCTTGGCACCCGACGGTCGGGCCTGCCTCTGATCTCCAATCGAACTACACGCTCAATGCAGTACATCTACACCATGAAAGGGCTCGGGAAGGTGCATCCTCCCGACGCCGTCGTTCTCAAGGACATCTGGCTCTCGTTTCTTCCCGGCGCCAAGATCGGCGTCCTCGGCCTGAACGGCTCGGGCAAGAGCTCGCTGCTGAAGATCATGGCGGGCGAGGACACGTCGTTCATCGGCGAGGCGTTCCCCGCTGACGGGATCAGCGTCGGCTTCCTGCAGCAGGAGCCGCAGCTCGATCCGTCGAAAACCGTGCTCGGCAACGTGGAAGAGGGCGTGGCGCCCACCAAGGCACTGCTCGCGCGGTACGACGAGCTGAACATGAAGCTCGGCGAAGATCTCGAGCCCGACGTCATGGACAAGGTCCTCGAGGAACAGGGCAGGCTGCAGGACCGCATCGACGCCGTGAATGCGTGGGATATCGACTCGCAGCTCGAACTGGCGATGGACGCGCTGCGCTGCCCGCCGCCGGATGCCGACGTCACGAAGCTCTCGGGCGGCGAGCGTCGCCGCGTGGCGCTGTGCCGGCTGCTGCTGAAGTCACCCGATCTGCTGCTCCTCGACGAGCCGACGAACCACCTCGACGCCGAGTCGGTGGCCTGGCTCGAGCGCTTTCTCAAGGAATACAAGGGCACCGTCGTCGCCGTCACCCACGATCGCTACTTCCTCGACAACGCCGCCGAGTGGATTCTCGAGCTCGATCGCGGCTCCGGCATCCCGTGGAAGGGCAATTACTCCTCGTGGCTGGAGCAGAAGCAGCAGCGGCTGGTGCAGGAGGAGAAGACGGAGAGCAAGCGGCAGAAGACGCTGCAGCGCGAGCTGGAGTTCATCCGCATGTCGCCGCGTGCGCGTCAGGCGAAGGGCAAGGCGCGTCTGAACGCCTACGAGCAGCTGCTCAACGAGGACACGGCGCAGAAGATCGAGCAGGTCGAGATCTATATTCCGCCCGGTCCCCGTCTCGGCGATCTCGTCGTCGAGGCGCGCGGGCTGCGCAAGGCCTACGGCGATCAGCTGCTCATTGACGATTTGAACTTCACGTTGCCGCGCGGCGGCATCGTCGGCGTGATCGGTCCGAACGGCGCCGGCAAGACGACGCTGTTCCGGATGATTACCGGGCAGGAGCAGCCCGACGCCGGGACGCTGCGGCTGGGTGAAACCGTCGTGCCGGGGTACGTCGATCAGAGTCGCGACGCACTTGCCGCGAACAAGAGCGTATGGGAAGAGATCACCGGCGGCGAGGACGAGCTGATCATCGGCAAGCGGCCGGTCGCCTCGCGCGCCTATGTGTCGTGGTTCAACTTCAAGGGGGGGCAGCAGCAGCGCAAAGTGGGGACGCTGTCGGGCGGTGAACGGAACCGGGTGCACCTGGCGAAGCTGCTGCAGCGCGGATCGAACCTGCTGCTGCTCGACGAGCCGACCAACGATCTCGACGTCGACACGCTCCGGGCGCTCGAAGAGGCGCTCCTCAATTACGCCGGCTGCGCCGTCGTGATCAGCCACGACCGCTGGTTCCTCGATCGCATCGCCACGCACATGCTCGCGTTCGAAGGCGACAGCCGGGTGGTCTGGTTCGAAGGCAACTATCAGGACTACGAGGCCGATCGGAAGCGGCGGCTCGGCGCCGACGCGGACACCCCGCACCGGATCAAATATCGGAAACTGACGCGGTAAAAGGTTCGAGGGTTCGAAGGTTCGAAGGTTCG
>Ga0207701_10002528_pt1 | contig 18948 bp, 14 predicted proteins | sample KBSSwiSSwithPhiX_FD_184294 | JGI IMG/M metagenome (GOLD analysis project Ga0207701, IMG submission 184294) | Switchgrass rhizosphere bulk soil microbial communities from Kellogg Biological Station, Michigan, USA, with PhiX - S5 (SPAdes) (version 2) | ecosystem: Environmental > Terrestrial >... | reverse complement strand
CAACATTCTCATGACCTCGTCTTACTTACCGCCCGCGCTCTCGCGAGAAAAACTGTCAGCCCTTCAGCGATCGCTGATTACGGAACAGTACTAAAGCGCGACTCTGAAATCCCGCCTGATGTGCTAGTCGAAAAGCTCATGGCAACCGGTTACATGCGTGAAGATCCGGTGTCGGCGGTTGGCGAGTATTCAATGCGGGGCGGCATTGTCGACATATGGCCTCCCGGGCTAAGTGCGCCCGTCCGAATTGAGTTCTTCGGCGACACAATCGATTCGTTAAGAGAGTTTGATCCGGAGACGCAACTTTCAACGGGCCAGTTGCGAGTTGTCGAAGTGCCACCCATGCACGAGCTGTCTGTTAATTCCCAGGACTTTCAACTTTGGGCAGAGGCCGCTCGAGAGCGTTGGACCGACGATCGATACGCTCGCTCACTGCGTGACCGGACGGCATTTGCGAACGAGGGCGAAGCATTCGCCGGTTGGGAATGGTTGATTCCGATCATCAAGGATTGCAACTCGAGCATCTTCGAACATCTGAAAGACGCGGTACTGGTCATCGATGAACCAGGTGGCCTCGAGTCGTACCTGAGCGACGACTACGATGAACTTTCGCGGCGTTACAACGAAATCGATCAAGCCGACGACATCGCCTTGCCGCCTGAAGAGTTGTATTTGTCGGTTGAAGAACTGCGAACCGTGATCGCAGCGCGGCAACGAGTAGAGTTACGAACGCTTGGCCGCGCCGCCGCTGAGGTCGATCAAGAGATCTCGCTCGATGCCGAAGCCCCGAAGGTCCAGATCGGCCGTGGACGATCGACCCGCCGACCGCTGTTCCTCTTTCCAATCGCCGACAACGCCGCTGAATGCGAATGGCCGGCTCAGTCGGCAATGCGATATCACGGCCGGATCGCCGATCTGGTTTCTGATATTCGTGCGGCGGCCGAAGAAGGTGAGACCGTTCTCTTCGTGATGCCAAGCCTGGGAGTTGCCGAACGCGTCAGTGAAATCCTCAGTGAATATCAAATAGAAGCGCGGCTGTCTCTGATCGCGGAGCCTGGCGATGCCGGTGGTGCGATAGTAGTTGTGACCGTCGGTCGGTTGACCGGCGGATTTGAGCTGCCGAAATCGAAGTTAATCGTCCATGTTGAGTCGGATATTTTTGACGAAGCAGTCGAGTATGTCGAACGAAGAGGAGCCGGTGTTGATAGCAGTCGACAGACCCGTGAAGGCCGGCGTCGTCGTTCAAAGGCGGCGGCATTTCTTTCGGACTTCCGCGATCTAAGACCCGGCGATTTTGTAGTTCACATCGATCATGGCGTCGCACGCTTCGGCGGATTACAAACGCTTGACCTCGGCCCAACTACAGGCGAGTTCATGCTGCTGTTCTACGCCGATGATGCAAAGTTGTACGTCCCTGTGGAACGGCTTGATCTGGTCCAGCGATACTCGAGTGCTGAAGGTCATCAACCGCAGTTGGATCGTCTCGGTGGTATTGGCTGGCAAAAAACAAAAGCGAAAGCCAAGCGGGCCATGCGCGACATGGCTGACGAACTGTTACGTCTGTACGCAGAGCGCAAACTTGTAGGTGGCCACGCTTTTGGATCTGACACGCCATGGCAGCAGGAGTTTGAAGATGGGTTTCAATTTGTACTGACGCCCGATCAGGAAACGGCGATTGAAGAAGTGAAGACTGACATGCAGGAACCCGTGCCCATGGATCGTCTGCTGTGTGGCGATGTAGGGTATGGAAAAACAGAAGTCGCAATGCGCGCGGCTTTCAAGTCAGTTATGGAAGGCAAGCAGGCAGTGATACTGACGCCGACGACCGTGCTTGCCTATCAGCACTACGACACGTTTCGCTCACGCTTCGCGCCATTTCCCGTGAAGGTCGAACTCCTTTCACGCTTTCGTTCCTCGAAAGAACAGAAGGAAGTAGTGACGAAAGTCGCGTCAGGAGAAGTTGATGTAATTATCGGCACACACCGGCTGCTTTCGAAAGACGTGCAATTCAAAGATCTCGGTCTTGTAGTGGTTGACGAAGAGCAGCGGTTCGGTGTGGCCCACAAAGAACGATTGAAACATCTCAAGAAACGCGTCGACGTGCTGACACTATCGGCAACACCGATTCCCCGAACACTCAACATGTCGTTGAGTGGCATGCGCGACATGTCGTTGATCGAAACACCGCCACGCGATCGACTGGCAATTCAAACCCAGGTGGTCCAGTTTTCCGACAACGTAGTTAAGTCGGCGATTGAGCTTGAGTTATCAAGAGGCGGCCAGGTGTTCTTCATTCATAACCGGGTGGAAACGATCGAAACCGTGGCGGCGCTGGTGCAGCGGCTCGTACCACAGGCCCGACTCGCAATCGGGCATGGTCAGATGAACGAGAAAGACATGGAACGTGTGATGCTCGATTTCATCGATTACAAGTATGACGTTTTGGTCGCTACCACCATCATTGAGAACGGAATAGACATCCCCCGGGCAAACACGATCATCATAAATCGCGCTGATCAATACGGTCTTTCTCAGCTTTATCAATTGCGCGGGCGTGTGGGCCGCTCGAACCGTCGCGCATATGCCTATCTACTGATTCCAGGTGAGCAAGAACTAACACCTATTGCCCGACGCCGTTTAGCAGCCATTCGAGAGTTTTCTGATTTGGGTGCCGGATTTCGTATAGCGGCGCTGGATCTTGAGCTGCGGGGAGCCGGCAACATGCTTGGTGGACAACAATCCGGCCACATGGAGGCGCTCGGATTTGACCTCTACACGCAAATGCTCGAGCGTACTGTTGCTGAATTGCGTGGCGAACAGGTAGAAGACGAAACGAGTGTGACGCTGAATCTTGGCGTCGACGTCGCCATTCCAGACGATTACATCGCCGACATGGGACAGCGGCTCAGGACCTACAAACGCGTTTCGTCAGCCCGTGACGAGGCCATTCTGTCGGTTATCCGGACAGAGACCGAGGATCGTTACGGCCGCATTCCATTATCTGTCGATCGTCTGTTTTCGTATGCTCGTTTAAGGCGTTTGGCCGAAGAGACTGGCGTTCTTTCCATCGATAGAACGCCTGATGGTGTGGCCTTCAAATTCAGTGAGAAAGCGCGAGTTTCTCCCGAAAACCTGCGGCAGTTCATGACCGATCGAAAAGGCACGGTTTTTACGCCGACTGGAGTGCTACGGCTGGTGTTAACCGAAGATGAGCAGGACAATGTGCTCGACGTCGCGCACGGCGTGTTGCTCCAGCTTCGAGCTAGCGATTAGAATGGCCAGCCTTACGCGGTCTTAGGCCTTTTGTTTCTGGTCTTGCCTGAGGTTGCGCGTGTAGCGGAACATTCCAAAAGACCTGAAACCCAAGAACCCAAGAACATAGACCGATTTTTGATTTTTTATTAGGAGTAAATTGTGAAAGTTAAATCCCTATCTGTCGCGATCATGCTGTTGTTCGCGATTGTGCTGATTGGCGCTAACTCGCTTCCCGCCATGGCGCAGGAAGGCGAGATGCAGGTTATTGACGAAGTTGTCGTACAGGTGAACGACGACGTCATCACCCTCTCGCGCCTCAAACGAGAAACGAGAGACCGTATTGAAGCGCTCAAGCAAAACGGCATGACTGAGCAGCAGGCGCTCGCTGAGGCGGCTAAGAAACAGCCGGAGTTGATCGCGATCCTGATTAACGAACAGCTGTTGCTCCAAAAGGGTAAAGAGTTAGACCTCGCGACTGAGATCGAAGCAGCTGTGAATGCTCGCATGCTGGAGGTCGCACGGGAACAAGGCATCACTTCTATCGAGAAACTCGATATAGCGCTAAAAGAAAACAAGATGGATCCGGTCGCCATCAGAGCCACGATGCGCGCGGAGATGATGAAGCAGGCGGTCTTTCAACAGGAAGTTGATCGACGCCTCTATTTCGGCTTCTCTACCGACGAAGTTAAGAAATACTTCGAAGCTCATAAAGATAAGTTCCGCAAGGGAGAGTCGATTACGTTGTCGGAGCTTTATCTGAGCACAATGAACAAAGACGCCGCAGCGGTGAAGGCAAGAGCAAGCGAACTCGTTGCGCAGTTGCGGGCGGGCGCTGATTTCGCAGCGCTGGCAGCGTCGAATTCTGAACGCGAAAAGAATGGCGTGCGGACCGCGCCACAGGATAAAGGTAAGGTCGGGACTTTTGAAGTGCCTTCGCTGCGTGAAGATATTGCCGCGGCAGTGAAAGATATTAAAGCTGGCGGAGTAACTGACCCAATCAAGACTCAGGAGGGTTATCAGATACTGAGAGTCGACGAGCGGACGGCAGCCGGAACGACAGCAACGTTCAATGAGAATCAGGTGCGCGAAGCGATGATGGTCGAGCATCAGCCCAAAGAGCGCGAAGCCTACTTGCAGAAGTTGCGCAACGAAGCGTTCATTAAATTGTCGGATTCATACCGGGCGAGCGTTGAGCCTTTGCTCAAGCTCTCGACCCCGGCATCCGCGAAATCGACTGAAAAGACCGATAAGAAGAAGCCGTAACCTGGCGTCACTTCGAACTTTGATAAATACCACCTGCTGATGTAGGTGGTATTTTTCTTTTCAGCTTTTGGCTATTAGTCAACTTCTCATTCTCCCCAGGCTTTAGCCTGGGGCACTGCGCCACATGCGTTGTCGGAAACCATTTCAACGGTTTCTCCAACCGAAGGCCGCCGCTTTTAAGATGGTCCCTGGAAACCGTTAAAACGGTTGCTGCCGAATGCACTCGGCCATGGACCCCAAGCTAAAGCTTGGGGAGAATGAGAAGTTGGGTATTCACGCAGGCTCCGGATTACCTAAGTGGCCAATAAGATTTTTTGACACGACCGCTCGGTACTAAGCAGAATGGAATCCGATGCGTTTGGATCTGTTCCTGAAAGCGAGTCGAATTTGTCCGAGAAGAACCGTTGCTCAGAACCTTTGCGATCGCGGTTTGGTTTTAGTTAATGGCACTAGCGCCAAGCCTGCTCATCAAGTAAAACCAGGGGATGAACTAACGGTTCGACGCGGCGAGAAGGTCAGCACGTTTCGAGTCTTAGCAACCACGCAACGCGGCCAAACCTCCAAAGAACAGGCTCGCGAGTTATATGAGTTGACGAACGAAGAAACAGTTCCTGACCTGGTGTAACCGTTATGTCGAGATGGTCCATAGCTGCACTCGTAACAAGTCTGTTGGCAGTTTCCGCGTTTGGCTGTCGACAAATCGTGAAGTCGTCTGCCATGCCTGTGAATAGAGAAGACCCTGCGACTCAAACTGATAGACCACGTTTGGAGCTGCCCATAGAGAACCCGCGCATAGTTGTGCGTAAGGCGGATCGGCGGCTAGATCTCTATTCAGGCGAGAAGTTGTTGCGGAGCTACAAGGCAGGCCTCGGTTTTAGTCCAGTAGCGGACAAGATACGGGAAGGTGATGGCGCAACGCCCGAAGGCGAGTTCTACGTCTTCGTAAAGAACAACCGCAGTGCTTATTACCTGTCGCTGGGCATCAGTTATCCAAATGCCGAAGACGCCGACCGCGGGCTGCGCGACGGATTGATAAATCGTGCCCAGCATCGCACGATAACCGAGGCGATCAGAACAAAGACGGCGCCCCCGCAATACACCCGACTCGGCGGTTTGATCTACATCCATGGCCACGGCGCACAGAGTGATTGGACATGGGGCTGCGTCGCGTTGGAAAATGACGACATTCGGGAATTATTCGAAGCTGTAACAGTCGGCACGCCCGTTAGCATTCAGCCATGAATCCGGATATCAAGCCTTTTAAGATTCGCGACGTGGAGATTAATCCACCGTTAATACTCTCGCCGATGGCGGGTGTTACCGACGTGTCGTTCCGGCGCTTGCTCAAGCGACGCGGCGGAGTTGGATTGAGCGTATCGGAGTTCATTTCGGTTGAAGGTTTGACGCGCAGTAATCCGAAGTCGAAACGGCAGATGAGGTTCTATGCAGATGAGCGCCCATTCGCCGTCCAGATCTTTGGTGGACAACCGGAGCGCATGCGGATGGCAGCGGAGATGGCGGAAGAAGTTGGAGCTGACATCCTGGACGTGAATTGCGGTTGTCCGGCGCCGAAGGTCGTCAAACACGGCGGTGGCTCCGGTTTGTTGAAGGACCATCCTCGGCTCGAAACAATACTGACAGAAATCAAAAAGGTGATCACCATTCCGCTGACAGTAAAGATTCGCGCGGGCTTCTACGATCACACAATCAATGCGGTCGAGACGGCGAAGCTTGCAGAGGCCTGTGGCGCGGAGCACATTGCTTTACACGGCAGAACCAAAGAACAGGGCTATCGTGGTCTCGCAAACTGGGATCTCGTTAAGCAGGTAAAAGAAGCGGTGAAGGTTCCGGTGTCAGGCAGTGGCGATGTGACGACGATTGAAGGCGCGTTTGCGAAGTTTCGCGAAACTGGCTGCGACGGAGTTTTGATCGGTCGTGGCGCGATGGCTAACCCGTGGATTTTTCGCCAGATTGAAGATGCGATTCACGGTCGCCCGGTATTTGAACCGACGCTTGCTGACAAGCGTGCAATTCTTCATGAGTACTTCGACATGCTCCGCGAAGACATGCCCGAAACTCCGGCAATCAATCGCATGAAACAACTCGCCGGACAATTCACGCGCGGATTACAAGGTGGCGCACTGTTTCGCACATCGATCTATCACTCGCACTCTGTCGAAGAAGTTCTCAATCGAATCGAAGAGTACTTCGAAGCAATTGAATCAGGTCGTCCTTACTACGGCGAAGCCGGAGCTCCCATCGAGGAAGCACCGGAGTTGGATTCATGCGAAGCCGCGAGTGTGGCGTGAAGCTGCCCTTTTGACAGGATTTCAGGATTACAAGATTTCAAGCGAAAGGCGAAAAGGTTGAAGCACTTCCTCTAAGGGGTGTTTCATTCCCGTTCCCTATTCAGTCTTGAAATCTTGTAATCCTGAAATCCTGTCAAAAGCTGCTGTTAACGCGTTGCCGCCACCGTCGGCGCGGGCTTTCCAGTCCCAGTATCAAAATTAACCGGCGCCGGATATCCACGACCGCTCAATTGCGCTAGTTCAATCACAAACTCCTTCTTCGGCTTCTCACCTTTAGCCTTCTTACTCGCCGTCTTGTTTACATTTGCGTTTGAATTGCTGTTGGCGTTCGCAGTCACAGAGGGCGAAGGCATTGGTTTTGGTTTCGCCGACATTGCGTTCAGCGCGAAAAGGAGTTGGTTCTTCTCGTCTCCACTTAGACTGTCGTACTGCACACCATGTGTTTCCAAAACGCTTCTTAAGTTCTCTTCGGTATTTGAATTCTGCGCATACACGTCTTTGTAGATGTGTAGCTTGCCGTCTTCCACAACAATCGTTTCGTAGCGCAATTCCACCGGCACAGTTTGCTTCAGCTTCACGCTCTTAGTCGTCGTTCGATCGCGCAGATACTTCTCCATTGTGGCGTCAGCGAATTCTGTTCCCGACGCCCTGGCAAGCATTTTGGCAAAGTCTTTTACCTGGGCAGTTGTCAGACCGACGCAGCCGTGCGATGCGAACGTGCCAAGCTTTGCCGGTGATTTACCGCCGTGAATCAAGGATGGACCTCCAATCGGAATCTTGATTGGTCCAAGTGGATTCAACTTACTTCCGGCTTCGATTTTTTCGCCGGGAAGTACGTTCATCTTTGCCACCCATGGTTCGTCCGGGGGGGTCCAGGTCGGGTTCACAATGATGGTCTGTGCCTTACGTAATCCCTGCGGCAGAGGAAATTCAGGATAACCGATGCCCACCTTATACGACTTCACTAGGTTTCCGTTTTCAAAGAGGTCCATTCTGAAGGCCGGTATGTTTACGACAATGCGTGTGTCTGTTGGCACAGAGTTTGGCTGGGATGGCATTGCTCCGGCCGCGTCACGGCCAACAGTGCCCGCGCCCTCTTCGCCCGCGTTAGCCCAGTAATCGGAAGTGAGCGAAGCGAACTGTTTAGCCTTCTCTTCACCCAGGATCGCGATGATTTCTTTTGTCGCCCGTTCGCGCGACTCGGCTGCGTCACCTGTGGAATCTTCCGCGTTAGTTTGCCGTAATCGCGCGACCTCTGTACTCGCCAACTTCTTCAGCGAATTAATCTGATCGTCGGTTAATTGCAACTTCGACTTTAGTTCACCGGCGAACGATTCCGTCGCGAGTAACGCATCAAGCACCGGGAGTGTTAGCTGTGGAACAGACTCCTTCGCGGAGGTGGATGGTGATGGGCTTGGCGACGCCGTTGTGGTTGCTACGGTTGAATTACTGTTACTCGGGGTCGTCGTACAGGCAGCGAAACTACCCGCCAACACCAGGATCAGCAGAACGATTCTAAATCGCATTCTTAAACCTCACTTCACTATGATAGGTCTTGCATATTCGATTCCCACCAGGATTAGCTACGCTCTCTAGCATATCCAACGCACCTAACACAGCAATGTGCGTTCCCTCATCCTGCGGCCGTGTTTAGGCCCATCCAAGGGCCACGGTCGGGATCGATTGAGCATCTGTTGCACGATAAGCAGACAGATTCGTGGCATTGTCTCAAAAGTCACATCGAGCTCGAATCGAAACACGAAACTCTTTACCGAAATGGACTTTTGAGACAAAGCCCAGATTCTTACCGATGAAGTAGTGGATAAGGATTGATGTTGGTCCCTTCCCAATATCGCTTCGGGTCAGACGTTACAGCGATTGAAAAGTGCAAGTGATAGTTCCCCGCGCCTGCGTTTCCCGTGTCGCCCACGTACGCAATGACCTGGCCCTGTTTTACGAACATTCCTTCGACGAGACCCGGTGCGTATTGTTGGAGATGGGCGTAATAAAAGATGAGCTTCTTGTCGGCGCTCAACTGATAGATCGTTGTTCCACCGCGCTCACTCTGAAACAACTTAACTATCTGACCCTCAGCCACCGCGAGCACAGGCGTGCCAGCGGCCGCAGGAATGTCGATGGCATCGTGGACTCGACCTTCAGAACGCGCGTCGGCAAACGTGTCGAGTAGTTGATCCGGGCGCACCCCGGCGACAGGAATGATGAGGTTGATTGTGCCAACGAAACTGTTGTCTCCAACATTCGACGTCGAGGGAAGTTCGGTTAGTACTGACGGTTCAGGAGTAGGGGTCGCTTCTTCAATCGAAGGTAAAGGCGTAAGAGACGGCGCCGGAACAGCGGAGACGGGCGCTGCTGGCAAGGGTTCGATCTGCGCAACCGGTTGCGACGCTAGAAGTTTGTAGCGTCTTGCCAGCCACCACGCCGCACCGACCGCCAGCAGGATCACAACTCCGACGACAATCAACCACCCAGCTACTCGACGCATAACCGAGTCTCAACTCGTTTGTTCGAATCCGAGGGGCAAAAGGGGTCGGGGAGTGGTTCCTTCAAAAAACCAGCTGGCTCCAACGCGCAATCGATGATGCCACGTTGGCAGACGCGCGGTGTACAACGCGAACCGTGCCTGGCGCGCGAGTGCGCCACCGAAAGCCTTGCCGCCGGTCAAAACTGCGGCTCGCTCGGTACCAAGGCTGACTGTTTCGCCCAGTTCTTCGAAGTGCCGGGTCTTCAATTCTTTTCCTGAGAGAAAGGACGACACATTGTCCGCGACAAGGTTCGCTTCCTGGAAAGCGAGTTGGGCCGTACCCGCTAGAACAGGTGAGGCATCCGGAAAGTAAGCAATATCGCCAAGAGCGAAGACGTTCTCATGGTCCAACAGCTGTAACGTTTGGCGAACCTGTAGCAAGCCTCTACCGTGCTTGGCTACCGCCAATTGGTCGAGGACCGGATTCACTCTGACGCCCCCAACCCAAACGACGCCCGCCACGTCCATCGTCTCCTGTTTCCCCTCGTGTTCAGTAACCACGCTGTTCTGCGTGACCTTGACGACGCGCGTTAACGTGTGGAGTTCGACGTGTGCCTCCAGCAACGCCTGTTCGACAAACTCACGAATCGGCTCGCCCATGCCTGGAACAACTCGGTCACCCATCTCCAGCACGAGCACGCGTGGCTCGCCGTGCAGAGCCCGGCGTTTGAAGGCATCGCGAAGCAGGTCTGACATCTTCGTTGAAAGCTCAACGCCGCTTGCTCCACCACCCACGACAGCGAAAGTCAGAGCGCGTTTCACATCCTGGGGTGGAAGATCCGGTGGGACATGATCAAGTGCCTCCACCATGCGGGCTCGCAGACGGTCGGCATCCTGGATTTTGCGAAACGGAAGAGAGTACTGCTCTGCGCCCTCAACCCCGGCGAAGTTCGTTACGCCTCCAAGAGCGAGCACCAGGGCGTCATACGTAAGTGAATCGGAGCGACTGTCAACTGCCACCGTTTGCGAATCTAGATCAATCCCGGTCACGCGGCCGGTAACCAAATTCACATTGTCGTCGAATAGTTCGGTGTAGCGGGGCGCGATGTGCCATTCTTCGACCTCGCCGCTCAAATATTCGTAGAGCATCGGGGTAAAAACGAAATGATCTTCGTCGGAAACGAGGGTCACGTCCGCCGAGCCAGCAAGGGAGAGAGCGGTGAACAGTCCGCCAAAGCCACCGCCCAGAACGACAACTCTGTTTCGCGCCATCGAAACCTCTATCTCATTTGAATCTGATTGGTTAAGAGCACGGCGATAGTAGCAGAGCCGACCCTAACTGGACAGAGAGTGACTCAAATGTTACATTGCTGACCGATTTTTAAGTTTAGCGGTTGCCGTATTTACGGACTTACTGCTGTTTAGGAGGCCCATCCAGGCAAGTGGCGTTAGCAAAAGAAACAAAAGAAAAGGTAGTGTCTGAGTTCCGTACCCACGAGGGAGATACGGGCTCGCCTCAGGTTCAGGTCGCGCTGCTCAGCACGCGCATCAACGAGCTCACCGAGCATTTCAAAACCCATAAGAAAGATAACCATTCGCGGCGCGGCTTGCTGAAGATGGTCTCGCAGCGTAGAAGTCTGCTCGACTACCTCAAGCGGACCGATATCGAGCGTTATCACGAAGTCGTGAATCGACTCGGTTTGCGGCGATAGTTAACTTTCTAACGATAAGAACAAGAGAGAGCTTCGAATCTCAGTAATACAGCCAACGTCTATCGAAGAGCTTGTGGCAGTGCCGAACGTGACGGCGATTGACTGGAAGCAAGCAGACGTGAAAGGCCGAGCTTAAAGCACCCAAGGCGGCATGAGCTTCACGGTTCTGAGGCTCGTGCCGCCTTTGTTATGTACCTTCCTTGCACCGCGACACGTGGCGTAGCGAGAAAGAGTGAAGAAATCAAATTAAGCGGCGTATGAGACGCCCCGTCTGATCTGTTTCAGACGTGATTGTTCAAGGAGAACAAAAATGCCAGTAAAGAAATACCTCAAAGAGTCGATCAAGCTCGGAGAAAGGGAGTTGACGGTCGAGACCGGTCGCGTCGCTAAACAGGCCGATGGTTCTGTAGTGATTCGTTATGGCGACACAATGTTGCTGGTTGCTGCTGTCGGCGCACCCACGCCACGCGAGGGCGTTGACTTTTTCCCACTCACAGTCGAGTACCGTGAATCGAATTACGCTGCCGGACGCATTCCCGGCAATTACTTCCGCCGAGAAGGGCGGCCAAATGAGAAGGAAATCTTAACCAGCCGGCTGATCGATCGTCCTTGTCGGCCGTTGTTTGCTGAAGGCTATCGAAACGAAACCCAGGTGATCGCGAGCGTTATCTCAGCGGATCCGGACAACAATCCCGACGTTGTCGCAATTACCGGAGCATCCTGTGCTCTTTACCTGTCTGATATCCCGTTTCTGAATCCCATCGCAGGCGTCCGTATCGGATTGATTGAAGGTAGATACATCGTCAATCCGACTTATGACGAAGTGCGCGAGTCGCGATTGAATCTCATTGTCGCAGGCAGTGAAGAAGCGATCGTGATGGTTGAAGCCGGCGCAACTGAGGTCTCTGAGGAGATCATGGTCGAAGCGCTGATGGTGGCGCACAAGGAAATCAATCGTCTCTGTCGGTGGCAGAAGGAGCTCTTCAAAGCGCTGGATATTCAGAAGCGCGAAGTCGAGCCCGTTCAGTTGGACCAGGAGATGCTAAGGGAAATCGCTGAAAAATACAGCGACCGTCTGCGTGAAGCACTCGACACGGCAGGACAAGATAAGCGCACTAGTTACAGCGCCATCGATGATTTGAAGAAAGAAACGGTCGAATCGTATCCCGAAGATCAGCCAGAGCGGCGACTGATGGCGAAAACGATATTCGATCAACTAAAGGAGACCATCTTCCGCGACGATATCCTAAACAAACGACGACGGCCTGACGGTCGCCGCTTCTCGGAAATTCGTCCGATTACATGTGAGGTTGGCTGGCTGCCGCGAGTGCACGGCTCAGCTTTGTTCACCCGCGGTGAAACACAGGCGCTGGTTTCGACGACGCTCGGAACCAAAGAAGACGAGCAGTTCATGGACGACCTCGAGAAGGGCGAAGTGAAACGCCGTTTCCTTCTTCACTACAACTTTCCGCAGTACTCAGTTGGCGAAGTTGGCAGGTTTGGTTCGTCAAGTAGACGCGAGATAGGTCATGGCGCGCTCGCTCGTCGAGCGTTGGAAACGGTTTTGCCGGATGACGCCGACTTCCCGTACACGCTTCGAATCGTGTCGGACATCACAGAATCAAACGGCTCGTCGTCCATGGCGAGTGTTTGCGGCGGCACACTGTCGTTATTGGATGCCGGTGTTCCTTTGAAAGCGCCCGTCGCGGGTGTCGCAATGGGCCTCGTTATGGAAGGCAACAAATACGCGATCCTGACCGACATCGCCGGAGCTGAAGATCATTATGGCGACATGGACTTCAAAGTTGCCGGCACGAAGAATGGCATAACAGCGCTCCAGATGGACATCAAGATTGCCGGGATTAACGCTCAGATCATGGCTGAGGCTCTGGAGCAGGCGAAGAAAGGCCGCCTCTACATTCTAGGAGTAATGGAGCAAACGATTGGCCAGCCGCGCGAGAATATCTCGCAGTATGCCCCGCGAATAATCCAGATCAAAATCAATCCCGACAAGATACGCGACGTTATTGGACCAGGCGGAAAAGTCATCAGATCTCTGGTTGAAGAAACCGGTGCAAAGATCGATGTGTCAGACGATGGAACGATCTCAATCGCGACCAGCAGCGGAGAAGCGGCCGAGGCAGCTATCAACCGTATCAAAGGAATAACCGCCGAGGCAGAGGTGGGCCAAACGTACCTGGGAACAGTTTCGCGCATCGTCGATTTCGGTGCTTTTGTAGAAATTTTCCCTGGAACTGACGGTCTATTGCACATATCGGAGATTGCCGATCGACGCGTGAAAGACGTGCGCGATGAACTCAAAGAAGGTCAGCAGATCTTAGTGAAGTGCATCGGTCGTGAAGGGAACAAGATCAAGCTGTCGCGGAAAGCAGTATTGCGCGATGAAAGCCGGAAGGCCGAAGCCGCAAGCGCGAGTGACGTAGAGTAAAACAAGTTTGGCAGTACTTGGGCCAATAATGACAAGGTAGACCAGCGGAGGTTTGCTACTCACAAACCTCCGTTTTTGTTGACGTTTTCCCTCAGTTCCGCCCCGAAAAGCTGGAATACATACCTCATTCAACATCTCCTCTTATCACTACTGAAGCCGTTCGTTGCCCCTGCGAAAGCAGTCAATACCGGTCTCGAATAAGTTTAGACGAAAGTCAAAATTTTCCTACGACCAGGGAAATGACGAAGAGGAGATTCCACCAGATGACGAATCGAGCATTCCGCTCTGTCGTTGCGCTACTCAGCATATTGCTGCTGACGGGCGTGCCGACACACGCTGCGCCGATCGTCATCAGAGACGTCGTCCAAGTGCTGAGTAATTACCAGAATTCTCCGGATCTTCGCCTTCGCGGCGTCTCTCAAACTTCTTCGTCGCCAGCCTCTCCATTGAAGATCGAGGAACCAGATTCACTCTTCGCGGGCGTGGCAATTGATCAGGATCCACAGAAGATCGACGTTATCGCCCAGGGCGATGTTGAAGGAACCGTTTGTGACTGCGGTGACATTTTCGTTGCAGGTGGTGGTTGGCCGAAGTGGCCGCTGCTGTTCTTAGGGGCAATTCCGTTTTTCTTTATTGATGAGGGTTGCGCTGACTGCGACACACCGTTGCCAACGCCAACGCCAACACCCAGGCCCCCTTCTGTGGAACCGAGGTCCGTGCCGACCCCGACTCCTGAACCGGGATCGTTACTCTTGTTTGGTACCGGACTCGCAGCGTTTGGTGCCGCATTACGAAGACGATATGCGCGCTCACAGCTGATGGCCCAGACTCGCGCGACGAAGGAGGAGGCATAGACCAATGTCGCAATCCACCAACAAGTATTGGAAGTTTGGACAGGTTGTTTTCGCCACGCTGATTGCTGTCGGTTTCTGCGCCGTCGCGTCTTCCACGACGGTTCACGCCAAGCCAAAGAAAGCCAGGTACGGCACGATCAAGATTCTTTCGAATCCAGCGGGTCTTGCGATCACTATAGATGGAAGAATTCACGGTGAAACGTTGACTGAGTATCGCTCAATTGATCTCGAGCCCGGAGTTCACACAGTCGTAGTCAGAATGCCGGACGGTCAACAGTGGTTACGCGAGATCGATCTGCCGGCCGGACGCATAAAGTGCATCGCGCTTAACTATCGACCCAGTCCACCGCCGGCGAAATCGCCATGTCCGTACCCGGTCAACGTCTCTGCACCGTCGCAGGTTGTTGAGGGCGAGATCATCACTTACAGCGCTGACGTTTCATACAGCGGGAGTGCGGGTCTGGGCTACGCGTGGACGGTAAGCCCCTCTAACGCTCGCATCCTTAGTGGGCAAGGAACACCTACGATGACGATCGACTCCACGAGCCTTGCCGGTCAACGCGTAACTGCGACAGTAGTGGTTGACGACAGATCCGGCGATGGAATGTGTCGACAGACCGCGCAGGCGGTGACTAATGTTCCGCCACCTGAGAAACGAATCATCGTGGGGCGTGAATTTGATACGTGCTGCAGTTGTTCGTACGACGATCAGAAAGCCCGGTTGGATAATCTCGCAGTCGAACTGCAGAACGATCCAACGACGACTAGCTACGTATTTGCTTATGGTGGACGGACGAGTGTGATCGGACAAGCCGATCGACTGCTCTCAAGAGCTCGAGACTATCTCGTGACACAGCGTGGTATCGACGCATCACGGATCATTCTGGTCAACGGAGGTTATCGCGAAGAGGATTGCGTTGAGGTTTGGATTGTGCCGCGAGGTGCAACATCGCCACAACCTTCACCGACGGTCCAACCGAGCGAGGTCAGGCCATCGAAGCCAACACCTACTCGTCGACGTCGCGGTTAACAATTTCGAGCAAGGGGGTAGAAAAGGAGACAGGAGCGAGAGCTCTTGTCTCCTTTTTCTTTGTGTTGGTGATTGACCTCCTCCCGCGCGTGTGGTAACAATCCTTCATCCCCTCTGAGTTTTTATTGCCCCCTCCCAAATACTGAAGTCGATAAGGAGCTACGTCATGGCCGACGACAATGGCGGTGGTGGTGGGGGCAGTGCGGGTGTGGTCGCGATCGTCGCGATCTTTGTAATTATCGTGTTGGTCCTGTTGTTCGTTTACAGGGGTCGCCTGTTTGGAGGCGGTGGCACACAGAAGATCGATGTGAACGTATCGACACCGTCGAAATAAGGATGAACGATGAAAGAATGAAGACCGGGTGACAGGGAGACGCGGGGACGCGGGGACATCCCTTCACCGCGTCTCCGCGTCTCCCCATCTCCCAGTCTTCTTTCTCCACATCATCCTTGTTTTGTCTTTTCCCGCCGCCTCTTCTACTATTCCAGCTTTACTAAATCACAACGAGTTTTCGGCTAACACTGTGCCCGCACCAAACATCGACACTATTGTTTCTCTCGCCAAGCGGCGGGGTTTTGTCTTTCCGTCTTCCGAAGTTTACGGAGGACTCGGCAGCGCGTGGGACTACGGGCCGCTGGGCGTAGAGCTCTGCAATAATGTGAAGCAGGAGTGGTGGCGCTGGATTGTCTACGAGCGCGACGACATCGAAGGGGTTGATTCGTCGATCATTCTCAATCGTTTGGTCTGGCAATACTCCGGTCATGAAGCGACATTTCACGATCCGCTGGTTGACTGTCGTGAATGCAAGACTCGTTTGCGGGCCGACAAGCTCGAGTTACCGGTGGAGGTAACAGGATCCGATGTAGCTGAGCTCATCCGGCAGAAACGCGTTAAGTGTCCCAATTGCGAGTCGACGGATCTTACCGAGCCGCGTGCTTTCAACATGATGTTTCGCACGACGCTTGGAGCCGCTGCCGTCGAAGATGATCCGACGGCGCTTGCGTATCTTCGGCCGGAAACAGCCCAGGGTATCTTCATCAACTTTCTGAATGTGCAGACAGCGATGCGCCGCAAGGTCCCGTTTGGTATTGCACAGATCGGTAAGTCGTTTCGCAATGAGATTACTCCTGGCAACTTTATCCTGCGCACGCGCGAATTCGAACAGATGGAGATGGAGTATTTCGTAAAGCCCGACGCCGAACATCTAAAACTTGTCGATGAATGGGTCGAACAATATCTCGAGTGGTTCAAAGGCCTGGGAATCAGCAGCGACAATTTACAGTTGCATGAGGTGCCGCCCGATGAGCTCGCCCACTATTCGAAGCGCACGGTCGATATCATGTATCGATATTTTCCCGAACGGCCCGAGGAACCCAGGCAGTGGGAAGAGTTGATGGGTATTGCGTATCGAACAGACTTTGATCTGCGATCACACTCGAGCAAAGCGGTGGACGGAGAAGGAGCTCGTCTGAACCCGGATTCGACGGAGGACCTTTCCTACTTCGATGAAGCGACGAAGCAACGATTCTATCCGCACGTGATTGAGCCTGCCGCGGGCGTCAACAGAACTGTGCTCGCAGTCTTGATGGATGCCTATTCGGAGAAGACAAACGATAAAGGTGAAATGCGAGTGATTCTGAAGCTTTCGCCTAAGCTCGCGCCGATCAAAGCAGCCATACTTCCGCTGGCGAAGAACAAACCCGAAATCGTTGGAATGGCTAAGGCGATCAAGCGTTCTCTGCAACCAGTGCTGCGCGCTGTTTACGACGACACCGGTGGCATAGGAAAGCTTTATGCGCGGCAGGACGAGATTGGAACGCCGTTTTGTGTGACGGTGGACCATCAGTCGTTGGAAGATGAAGCAGTGACAGTGCGCGATCGCGACACGTGGGAACAGGATCGGATCAAGGTGAGCGATCTCGCAGAACACTTGCAGAATCGATTGAAAGAATAGTTTTGAGGTTCACGTTTCGAGTTGTAAGTTTCAAGTTAGAAACCCTGCCAGGAAGTACAAACTTGAAACTTACAACTTGAAACTTGAAACTAAAGAACCATGCCAGTAGTTAAGAAGCGAAATCAGCAAACAGAGACCCGCTTGTTGTTGGAATCGGGTGACCCGGTTGATTTGCCGCCAGCGTCCGTCGATGACAGCGCCGTAATTCTTCAGTTTGAGAAGTTCCGGCCGTGGATTCCGGAGCTTCTTCATGTGCTGCGTTCGGGAACTATCGCCGAACCAGTTCCAATAATGCTCGATGGATCGACATTTTCTATTCACGGACAGACTCGAACTTTCTGGGTGAAGATCTGGCACGCTGCTGGAAGCGACATGACGCAAATCGATCGCGTTCAAGTTATCGGTTGCCTGCCGTCAACACGCGGAGTGCAAGTTCTGATTGACACGCCCGATAACTTCGAATCTTTTTCAGGCCACGAAAAGATCCAAACAGAGCTTCCAGACGATCACGACTAATTGCCTCCGGTTCCAGACAAGGTAATCGATCTCGCAAAGGCGGTTCGCGCGGCGGGTGGTCGCGCGCTCCTCGTGGGCGGATGTGTGCGCGACCCCTTGCTGGGCATTCAGCCAAAGGATTGGGATCTGGAAGTCTATGGATTAGAGCCCGCGACGTTGCGCGCGCTACTCGATCGGTTTGGGTCGGTAAACGTCGTGGGCGAGGCTTTCACGGTTTACAAGATCGGATCTGATCTGGATGTTTCTCTTCCTCGCCGCGAGCGAAAGAGCGGACGCGGACATCGCGCATTTGTAATCGACGGGGATCCGACAATGAGCGTCGAGGAAGCCACGCTCCGACGCGATTTCACTGTCAATGCGATTCTGCAAGATCCATTGACTGATGAATTGATTGATCCTTTTCATGGATCGGGTGATTTGAAAGCCGGAGTTCTGCGGGCCGTATCGTCTGACACATTCGGCGAAGACAGCCTGCGAGTGTTGCGTGCCGCGCAGTTTGCCGCCCGATTTCAGTTTCAGATTGATGAAGCGACGGTCGCCTTGTGTCGCCAGATCGATCTAAGCGATCTGCCACCCGAACGAATATGGGGAGAAATCGAAAAGCTTCTGTTGCTGGCTGAACGTCCGTCGCTCGGCTTCCAATGGTTGCAGAAGTTGACTGCTTTAGAGCGACTTTTCCCTGAGATCGCTTCGTTAATCGATGTGCCGCAAGATCCCGAGTGGCATCCAGAAGGGGATGTGTACATTCACACCTTGTTGACGATAGATCGGGCGCACGAGTTGATTGAAGGTCTTTCGTATCCGAGAAGAGTGACAGTGATGCTTGCGGCGGTCGCGCACGATTTTGGAAAGCCTCCAACAACGGCATTCCTCGAGGGTCGTTGGAGATCGAGAGGCCACGAAGAGGCAGGAGTTGGTCCGACAGAATCGTTTTTGAATCGCCTGAACGTTCACACCATCGAAGGGTACGACGTTCGGAGTCAGGTGATTGCTCTGGTGCGAGAGCATTTAAAGCCGGGAGAGTTCTATAAGAAACAAGACGAAGTTGGTGACGGCGCTTTTCGGCGTCTTGCGCGGAAGTGTGAACTTGACTTGCTGTATCGAGTCGCAAGCGCCGACTCAC
>Ga0207701_10002526_pt1 | contig 18955 bp, 12 predicted proteins | sample KBSSwiSSwithPhiX_FD_184294 | JGI IMG/M metagenome (GOLD analysis project Ga0207701, IMG submission 184294) | Switchgrass rhizosphere bulk soil microbial communities from Kellogg Biological Station, Michigan, USA, with PhiX - S5 (SPAdes) (version 2) | ecosystem: Environmental > Terrestrial >... | reverse complement strand
ATCAGCCGCACAACCTGGAAATGCGAGAATAGTTCTGTACCCATCAATTCAGGAATGTATTCATACATCAGCCATTCTTTCCACGCGTCATGAATAGGCCAGCTTACAAGTGTCGTGATGTTATAGATGATCATTATTACTGATGATTCTGCGACGGGGGATCAGGCATATTCAAGTATTGGCATTAACCATCTTTCAATTTCTTCCAGTGGCATATTTTTACGCCGCGCATAATCTTCTACCTGGTCCTTATTGATTTTTCCGACACCAAAATACTTACTTTCCGGGTGAGAAAAATACCATCCGCATACCGATGCGGCAGGGTACATGGCAAGAGATTCTGTAAGCTGTATTCCAGCATTTTCCGTAGCCTTAAGCAGATCGAACAACTTATATTTTTCCGTGTGATCCGGGCAGGCAGGATACCCCGGCGCAGGGCGTATTCCGCGGTATTCTTCCCTGATAAGTTCTTCATTGCTCAGTGTTTCATTGGTGTCGTAAGCCCAATATTCTTTACGCACCAGTTCATGAAGTTTTTCAGCAAATGCTTCCGCGAACCTGTCGGCAAGTGCCTGGAGAATTATCTTATTGTAGTCATCGTGCTGCTGCTCGAAACGTTTGATATGTTGTTCAATTCCATGAATGCTCACTGCAAAGGCACCTATATGATCATTTTTATTTTCGCTTTCCGGAGCAACAAAGTCTGCAAGGGAAAGATTGGGTTGCCCGCCCGCTTTTTTAGATTGCTGCCTTAAAAATTCAAGATCAATTTTTTCTTCTGTAAGATGAACCGTATCCTTATCGTTTGATGCGGCTTTCCAGAATCCTATCACACCTTCGGCTCTAAGCCATTTCTCATTGATAACTTTTTTCAATAATGATTGCGCATCATGATAAAGCTTTGTTGCTTCTGTGCCGATCTTTTCATCCTTTAATATCTGCGGAAACTTTCCATGTAATTCCCAGGCGATAAAAAATGGCTGCCAGTCTATGTATTTTGAAAGCTCACCCAGATCAAAATCGTTGAAACATTTTATACCTGTAAAACCCGGAACGGGAGCTTTATAATCTTTCCAGTCTAGTTTCATTTTATTGCGTTGAGCTTCGGCGAAGGGTAAAGATTGCTTTATAGTTTTTTTGCTTGCAAAATCATCTGCCAGTTTAGTATACTCTTTTTTTATTAGCGACATAAAATCCGTCTTCTGTTCTTTGCTCAACAAAGAGCCGGCAACGGTAACGCTCCTAGAAGCATCGAGTACATGGACCACCCCATTATCATATTGCGGGGCTATTTTAACAGCAGTATGCATGCGTGAAGTAGTAGCTCCACCGATAAGCAAAGGCTGTTTCATTTTCCGCCTTTTCATTTCATGGGCCACATGCACCATTTCATCAAGTGAAGGAGTGATAAGGCCGCTCAGCCCGATAATGTCGGCATTTTCTTTTTCCGCGGTGTCCAGGATCTTGTCTGCCGGAACCATCACCCCGAGGTCAATAACATCATAACCATTACAACCCAGCACAACACCAACGATGTTCTTTCCGATATCATGTACATCACCCTTAACGGTGGCCAGTAATATTTTTGCTGCACCGCCTTTCTGCGCTATGGGGTTATTCTTTTTTTCTTCTTCAATATATGGAGTAAGTACAGCTACACTTTTCTTCATCACTCTTGCACTTTTCACTACTTGTGGCAGGAACATTTTTCCTGCGCCGAAAAGATCGCCTACCACATTCATTCCATCCATCAAAGGTCCTTCTATCACCTCAAGCGGTTTTGCGTATTGCTGTCTTGCCTCTTCGGTGTCGCTCTCAATATAATCTGTAATACCATTTACAAGTGCATGTTTCAATCGTTCCTGCACGGAAGAACTTCTCCATACATCATCTTTTTTCTCAACTTTTCCATGCGATTTAACCGTTTCCGCGAAGGCTATTAATTTCTCGGTAGACTGGTTATGATCATTGTTCCTGTTCAGGATCACATCTTCACATAAATTCCTTAGTCCGGGCTCAATTTCGTCGTACACTATAAGCTGGCCCGCATTCACGATTCCCATGTTCATGCCGGCTTTGATGGCGTGAAAAAGGAACACGGAATGCATTGCCTCGCGTACCGGCTCATTGCCGCGGAATGAAAACGAAAGGTTACTCACGCCACCACTCACACCTGTTAAAGGCATAAGTCTTTTTATTTCCCTGGTGGCTTCAATAAAGTCAACACCATAATTGTTATGCTCTTCAAGCCCGGTGGCTATAGCGAATATGTTAGGGTCGAAGATGATGTCCTGCGGATCGAAGCCAACTTTTTCAGTTAGGATCTTATAGGCCCTATGACATATTTCTATTTTTCTGACTTTTGTATCCGCCTGTCCTTTTTCATCGAAGGCCATTACGATCACTGCTGCTCCGAATCCCTGGCAAATGATGGCCTGCTCGATGAATTTATCTTCTCCTTCTTTCATGGAGATGGAGTTCACGATAGATTTTCCCTGCACACATTTCAGTCCTGCCTGGATGATCTCGAATTTCGAGGAATCTATCATCACCGGAATCTTTGCTATATCCGGTTCGCTTTGCAATAAATTGATGAATGTGGTCATAGCCTCTACGCCATCAAGCATGGCATCATCCATGTTCACATCGATGATCTGTGCGCCATTTTCCACCTGCTGGCGGGCAACACTGAGAGCTTCTTCGTATTTATTTTCCTTGATGAGGCGCGCGAATTTTTTCGAGCCGGTAACGTTTGTACGTTCGCCGATATTCACAAAATTTGTTTCGGGGCGAACAACGAGTGGCTCTAAACCTGATAAACGGAGATATGGCCTGATCCGGATATGTTCACTCATGATTGAATCCTTCTTTATGCTAATTCCTTTTCAGTAACGGGTAATTCCCTTGGCTTTATCGATTTTACATTTTCTGCTATATGCCTGATGTGTTCAGGTGTAGTACCGCAGCATCCTCCAACAATATTCACGAATCCTTCCTTAGCCCAATCCTCAAGAAAATGTGCGGTCTGCTCCGGCTGTTCATCGTATTCACCCATCGCATTGGGCAATCCTGCATTTGGATATGCCGACACATAGCATGACGCAAGTTGCGAGAGCTCTTCGATGTGCGGACGCATTTCTTTTGCTCCAAGCGCGCAGTTGAGCCCAACGCTTAATGGCCTGGCATGAGCAACCGAAGTGTAAAAGGCCTCGAGGGTTTGTCCGCTCAGTGTACGGCCCGATGCATCGGTTATGGTACCACTGATCATAATGGGCAATGTTTCTTTTCGTGTTTCCCTGAAGTATTTTTTGATCGCGAAGATCGCTGCTTTTGCATTCAGCGTGTCGAAAATTGTTTCAATGAGCAGCAGATCAACGCCGCCATCCGATAGCCCTTTCACCTGCTCGTAATATGCATTCACCACTTCATCGAATGTAACCGCGCGGTAGCCCGGGTTATTTACGTCGGGTGAAAGTGAAAGTGTTTTATTCAGAGGACCAATGGCACCTGCTATCCAGGCAGTTTTACCGGATTGATGGATCGCATCCTTCGCGCATTTTACCGCAACTGTATTGAGCTCATACGCCAGCGACTGCATGTCATAGTCTGCCATGGAGATGGATGTGCTGTTGAAAGTATTGGTTTCGATGATGTCGGCACCGGCATCAAGGTATTGTTTGTGAATTTCGGTAATGATCTGTGGTTGAGTGATGCTAAGCAGGTCGTTGTTGCCTTTTACATCGGTATGCCAGGCAGCAAAACGCTCGCCACGGTAATCTTTTTCCGCAAGTTTGTAGCGCTGGATCATGGTACCCATGGCGCCATCTATGATGAGTATACGTTTGTCCAGAACTTCCCTGATATTATGCATACGGGTGTTTTTGTTGTTAATAATGAACAATCTAAACGTTTGGGAAACTGGTGTGAGGTGTTTCGTTGGCGTTTATTAGTTCAGTTTTTGGAACAGGCTGAACAATAAACAAATCGGCCTGTGAACGCGAAGGTAAGGATTTTTCAGGAGAAGGGAAAGGGAAGAAGGAAGAGGTGTTTTTAAGCAAAAACATAATTAAAATTAACCCCCCGTCGTACCTTTACTCCATGCAGTTTTCCTCCTCTCTCTTAGAAAATGCGGTGAATGAATTTGCCCGGCTCCCGGGAATAGGAAAAAAAACCGCCCTTCGTCTTGTACTCCACCTCATAAAGCAAGATGCCTCAATTGTTCAGTCATTCGGGGAAACAGTCCTCAAAATGCGCCAGGAGATCAAATTCTGTCAGCGTTGCTGCAACATTTCCGACGGCGACATCTGCTCCATATGTGCCAATTCAATGCGCCACCAGGATATGATATGCGTGGTAGAAAACATCAGGGATGTGATTGCTATAGAGAGCACACAGCAGTATAGTGGAACTTACCATGTGCTGGGAGGAATAATTTCACCGCTCGATGGCGTAGGTCCAGACCAGCTGAATATTGAGTTGCTCATCAACAGGGTGCAAAAAGAAAATGTACAGGAGCTGATATTTGCTCTTAACCCAACGATACAGGGAGATACTACGATCTATTACATACAGAAAAAACTTCAGCCCCACACGATCAGCATTACCACTATTGCCAGGGGAATTGCTTTTGGAGGAGAGCTTGAATACGCCGATGAAATGACCCTGGCCCGCAGTCTTCAAAACAGGGTTCCCGTTGAGAGGTTTGTGAATTATTAAATAGTCTGCCGTTTGCCGTTTTTATAATTGAATATCTATCTCATTATCCCAATTCGCCTTCACATTGATCTTCCTCCTGATGCGCTGCACAGTTTCAGGTTGCCGGTGTTCACCAAAAAACTGTCCTGTATCCCACACGCCATTTTTATTCCTGTCAGAAACTATGCGCATCTCATACTCTCCCGGCCTGAACAAAGGAGCTAAGAAGGTATTGTTCTTGAAAACATAAGAATATTTCACATCATCACCCTGTATAAATTGCAGAACAGGATTGTCTTTTAGTGACAGTCCCAAAAAGCGTAATCGAAGCAATCCGTATTCAGAATTCTTCTTTGTTTGCAAAAATATGGTATCGGTCCTCAGAATTCTTCTTCCTGAAGTATCTTCTGCAAACAATGTATCGACGATCACTTTATATTTTGTATCCTCTGTCCACGGAAATATCAATTCAACTTTTTTATTGGAGGTGTCTCTTTTAAAATGATACCCGGTTAATGGCTTGTATGCGGTATCGGTCAGTACAACTTTGGTGGAATCAAATTTCCGCAAAGGTTCGGGTGAAAAATCAAATACAAGGTTTTCGAGCAGATCAAGACTTCCTCCTGAAAGATTTGTCTGAAACCTTAGCCTGGTATCCTCTTTCTCTTTTTCAGGTTTCTTTGGTGCTACCACCGGCAGTGATGAAGAAGATTTTTTTGAGCCAGTATCTTTTTCAAGAAATGCATACATTAAAATATCATTTTTCATGGATTGCGCACTGACAGCCGAATCAGTAAAAGCAAATAATTGTTCCTTGGATAAAAATCTTCTCTGTCCGCTTTCATCTTTCAGCCCGTACATTTTGTAAGATCCCGGCGCAATGTTCCTGAACCTGAAAAATCCGGCAGTGTCTACACGTGTAACATATCTTGCCTTCTCTTTGATTACAGCAGAATCATCCATATTCCTATGCAGCATTACTATCAACGTACTGTCGGCCTTGCCTGTTTCCGCCACCAATATACGTCCGCCAAGCACCATTGTGTCAATAGTGGTGCCGGTAGAAAAAATATACCGGAAATTGCGAAAAACATTTCCTTCATTAAGGTCTTTGATCGAATTTCCAAAATCCAGGGAATAGGTGGTATTGGGTTCGAGTGTGTCCTTGATCGTTACGATTACATTTTTCAGTTTGACGTTAACGATCGGGTTTACTTTAGGGGTAGGACTAACAATTAAATTTTTCTGTACCTCATCCAGCTGTATAAATTCATTGAAAGTGATGGTGATCTTTTTTTCATTGAATAAACGTCCTGAATCTCTCGGATCGAGGTGCACAATTACAGGAGGCAAAGAGTCTCTCGGTCCCCCGGTAGGTGGAACAATACTTGCGCAACCCGGACTTGATAAAATCATGAATAAACCGACGATAACAACTGCCAGAGCCATTAACAGATAACTGACTTTCATTTACGTTGTAATTTGAATTTCTTCTTCTTCTTCAATTTCATGAAGATCAGTGTAAAGCTCATTTGTTTTAATAAAGTTACAGTAATGGCAGTCGCTTTTTCCGCATCCCGTATAAAATTCGTGATTCTGAATTTTATACCACGTATCAGTGATCTGCTGAATAACAGTTGTAGTGTCTTCAGATGTGATGTATAACTTTCTTTTCTGGTATCTCTTTTTATTGTCAGGCTCAACAAAATCGAATTCTGTACTTACCACTTTCCAATCTTTCTTCCCGAAATTGTCCACCAGTATTTTATAGAATACCGCCTGGCGCCAGTAATCTCCTCCCAGGGGCTGTTTATCATTAGGCGGCTTCAACTTGTCGTTCGATTTATCGGGATCGCCGGTTTTATAATCCACAACGTTCACATCCTTTCCAATGAATTCAAGTTTGTCGAGTTTTCCTTTCAACGGCACTCCATTCACCACCACGTTCCTGATATTATGTTCGATGGCTACTATTTTATTCCATTGATGAATGTATTCATCATAATATTTCGACAGTATCTCCAATCCATATTCCAGCCTTCTTTCAAACGCCTCTTTAATAAAACTCTCACGGTGCCTGTGCATATACCAATGAAAATCATTCAGCAGGTCTTCTTTTGAAGGAAAATGGTTTTTCGCTTCATCCCTCATCTTCTCAAATAAACGCTGAATAGCAAAATGCACCGATGAGCCGAATTCAGTGGCTTCATTTTTTGGTGAAGGAATGCGTATGAGATTTTTGAAATAAAATTCGAGCGGGCAATGCAGGTAATTATTCAGCGCTGTTACATTCATCACAAATTTTTCCAGGATGCGCTCAATAAATTCCTTTTCCATTTTTTCAATTTCAGGAGCCGCAGCTTCATGAAATTGCAGCGTCTGAAATTCCGCCATTGCTTCTGTATTTACATGCGCTTTTTGCGGAGGAATATCATGGATGTCGAGAATTTCGGCAATGAATTTTGATGGTTCCATAGCTCTTCCATCGTTAGCGTATTGAGCATAAGTAATGAACAGCTTTATCTGCGCCCGTGTGATGGCCACATAGAACAATCTTCTCAATTCTTCTTCATCGCTGGAAACAGGCTTTGAAGAAAATATGGTATCCGGTATTTTAAACCCGGAAAAAGGTTTTCTTTTCTTCTCCCATAACGATGCATTTGAACCTGAAAGAAAAACGTATTCAAATTCAAGTCCCTTTGAACCATGTGCAGTCATCAGGTTCACTCCTTTCTCACTTCCTGATACCTGCACAAGCGGGATCATCACATAGTTCTTTCTCATCAGCTCGATATTGCCAATAAGCTCTGCCAGTTTCAGTTCGGGGTTCCTCCGTGTTTCTTCCTTTACAAAATCGAAAAGACAGGTGAGTACCTGTATCTCCCAGATCTTCTCCTCACTTTTCATTACGCTGGTAAGAATACCTGCTTTGCGTATGATATTCTCCAGCAATGTCTGCAGCGTTACATTCGAAGCGTCGGCGATCAGTTTTTCAATGACCGCGCTCGCATTTTTCAGTCCCGGATGAATGCCTTTATCAAACAGATCCCTTGGCGGCTGGTTTGCCTTTTCATACAGCAGCCTGCGTATGGATGTTTTCTTTTCCGTGAATTTAAGGTCCGCTACTTCAACTGAAAGTTTTGCGATCTCGATAGGAGGTATTTTAAAGAAATCGAAATGCAGTATTTCAAAAAGCATTTCATCGCCTCCATAGGGTACATCGTATTCAGCCGCGATATATTCAAGAATCTGAAGAATTTTTTGTGCGAGAGGAATCTCAAGAAGATTCAGATGCCGTTTACTATAGGTTGGAATATTCCTGAGCCTGAATAACTTTTTAAGTTCGTCGCCATATTTATTTTCCCTGTAGATCACGGCAATTTTTCCTGCTTCAACGCCATCAGCAAGTAATTCCTCAACACGAAGGGTGATGCCCACCATTTCATGCCGCTGCGTTTCATAATCAAGTATCGAAGGTTTGTGATCGAGCAGGCTGATCTCGGAATGACTGGCAATAAGATCTTTGCTCAACCCGTCCATCTTACTGATGAGCCTTTCAGTGTTATTTCCGATAAGTGTTTTCGAAATGTCGAGTATCGGTTGTGTGGAGCGGTAATTGTTCGTGAGCACAACTTTTAAAAGATCTGCTTTATAATCACTGCAGAACTTTTCCATATTCTCAATATTTGCGCCCTGGAAGCGGTAGATGCTCTGGTCATCATCACCTACAACAAAAATATTAGGCTTTTCCCAGTAATTGATCAGCAAGCGCACGAGCCTGTTTTGCGAACCACTTGTATCCTGGTATTCATCCACAAGAATATACTGGTAACGTTCCTGGTAATTCAGCAGCAGGTTTTTATTTGTTTCAAATTCACGGATCACCCAATTGATCATGTCGTCGAAATCGTAGCGGTTCTTTGCGCGCATCATTTCCTGGAACCTGTCGTATTCCCTTACGGCAGATTCAAGCTTGACCATCTTATCTTTTTCTTCTTCAATTTTATCCGTTCTTACATCTCCCTTTTTATAAATGCCGGTAGTTCTTTTGGCGATATATTTATCGCGGTTTGGGAGGTCGGCGATGTAGTTGCTGATGCTTTCAAGGATCATTGCCGGGCTCCATCCCTCCTGCTTCATTGCGGAATAAAGTGTGGCGAGATTTTTCATTTCGAAATAAACATCGCCGCGATATCTTTTCAGCGGATGATTTTTTGGCAGCTGGTCGATCAGTTTTTTCAGCAGCTCTATTTTTTCGAGTTCTGAAATGGGATCGAGCTCATTCTTTTCGAATAAAGAAAGATTATCCTGGATCACTTCATTGCAGAAAGCATGAAAGGTGTAAATGTTCACTTTGTAGGCATCGGACCCGATAAAACCAACCAGCCTCCGGCGCATCGCCATGGCTCCGGCATCAGTATAGGTAAGGCATAAAATATTAGAAGGAGATGCATCTGTATCGAGCAGGATCTTGCCTATCCTGGCGGCCAGGATCTGGGTCTTGCCGGTACCCGGGCCCGCAATCACCATCACAGGGCCTTCGATCCTGTCTACCGCCTGGCGTTGCCTGTCATTCAGCCTCGAATATTCGAAAGCAAAGTGCTTATGTAGTTTATCCCTTAGAATCATTAATCAAAGGTAAGCTTAGGGGTACTGCTCATACTGCACTGAAAATTCACATATTTTCCCCTGTTTCGCTGGATTTTATACCATTTTGGGAATAATTTAGAAGTTTCTGCGTTATAGGGTAGAATCACGACCATGAAAAACCCAAATTCGCTCAAGATCTTCATCCTTGAAGATGACACCTGGTACGGCAGCATGCTGCATCACTACCTATCCCTGAATCCTGATTATGAGGTAAAGAAGTTTGAGAGTTCAGCGGAATTTTTCAACAACCTGCACGAAAATCCCGACGTAGTAACGCTCGACTATTCTCTGCCTGATATGGCAGGGGACGAAGTCCTGAAAAAGATCAAAGAAAGCCATCCGGGTATCCAGGTGGTAGTGATCTCCGGACAGGAAGACGTGGCAACCGCCATCAGCCTGTTAAAGAATGGCGCTTTCGATTACATCGTTAAAGATGATGACACGAAAGACAGGATCTGGAATACGCTCCTTCACCTGAAAGAGATCAATGGATTAAGACAGGAAGTTGAAGAACTGAAAGAGCAGGTAGTTAAGAAGCATGTTGATTTTTCGAAATTCATCATCGGCAAAAGCGACCAGATCATGAAGATCTGCGGACTGATCGAAAAGGCATCTAAAACAAACATTACAGTATCTATTACCGGTGAAACCGGTTCAGGTAAAGAAGTTGTAGCAAAGGCTATTCACTATAATTCAGACAGAAGCAAAAAACCATTTGTTGCGGTAAACGTTGCCGCGATTCCGAAAGACCTGATTGAAAGTGAATTGTTCGGGCATGAAAAGGGATCATTTACCGGCGCCGTAACAAGAAGGATCGGAAAATTTGAAGAAGCTAATAACGGTACGTTGTTCCTTGATGAGATCGGCGAACTCGATATCAACCTCCAGGCAAAATTACTGAGGGTGCTGCAGGAAAAAGAAGTGGTGCGCGTTGGAGGCAATGAAGTTACAAAGATCAATTGCCGCATCATTGTGGCAACGCATAAAAACCTGCTGCAGGAAGTGCAGGATAAAACATTCAGGGAAGATCTTTATTACAGGTTGATCGGTTTACCAATTCACATTCCACCATTAAGAGAAAGAGGCAATGATATAATTATACTTGCAAAACATTTCATGGATCTTTTCTGTAAAGAAAACAGCGTGGCTAAAAAATCATTATCCGCCGAATCACAGCAGAAACTTCTTACGTACCCGTTCCCGGGTAACGTGCGTGAGCTTCGCAGCGTGATTGAATTATCGATCGTGATGGCTGATAGTGATATTATAGAACCACCGCATTTAACTCTCAATTCAACAAGCTCATTAAACGGGATAATGAGCCACGAGAAATCACTCAAGCAATATGAAATCGATATCATCCAGCATTATCTTGATAAATATGATAAAGATGTGTTGCTGGTAGCGAAAAAGCTTGACATAGGGAAAAGTACTATTTACCGGATGATCCAGGCTGGAGAAGTGGCAAATAAATAAAATGAACGGAATGCGTAAATATGTTGGACTGGAAAACAAGAGGATCCTTGTTGTGGAGGATGTGGAGTTGAACCAGCACCTTGCGCGGCATATTATGGAGTCGTGGGGTTGCGTGGTGGAAATAGTGGAGAACGGGAGTCTTGCTGTGGAAAAAGTAAAAACGAATGAATACGACCTGGTGCTGATGGATATTCAGATGCCGGTTATGGATGGCATGGAAGCCACGAGGCAGATCAGGAGAATGAATGATGAGCATAAGGCTGCTGTGCCTATTGTTGCACTCACTGCTAATGCGATGAAGTCGGAAATGGATTCGTATTTAAAGGTTGGAATGAATGATTGCATGGCGAAACCATTTGAAGAACCAATGTTGTTCAGAACGGTATCAAAGAATATAAAGAAAGGATCAAAAATGAATAATGCTTTTGAAACGGTTGACTGTAAACCTGCGCTGGCAGGAGGAAAATTATATAATCTCTCTATGGTGGAAGCCATTTCCGGTGGAGATAAATCTTTTACCAAGCGGATGCTGCAATTGTTTCTCGACACTGTGCCGGCTACGCTCGCAGATATTAAAAGTGCCACTGAGAAAAGTGAATGGATGCTTTTAAGCAAGTATGCCCACAAGCTGAAGAGCACTATCGATTCGATGAATATCAGTGCAATTAAGGATGATATTCGTGCTATTGAGTCGAAAGGGAAAAAAGGAGAAGATGTAGTGGCGATCCCGGCATTGGTTGAAAAAGTCCTTGCGGTAATGAAGGAAGTAATTGAACAGGTTAAGAAAGAAATTTAAAGCGGCAGACGGCAGAGCGTATTGTCATCCCGCCGAAGGCGGGATCTATAACAAATGTATGACTGCGCAGATCCTGCCTGCGGCAGGATGACATTTCCAAAACATCACAAACCCTATCCAGGTATCCTGGAAATATATTTCTCGATCTCCTTCACTTGCTGAAGTATCTGTGGATTGGTAGGCTTCAACGCTTTCGTCTTCTTAAAAAAATCTTTCGCTGCGCGGAATTCACGTTTGTTCATCATGATGTTACACATCTGCAGATAGGCTGCGGCTTCATTTTCTTTATCAGGAAGCCCTTTACGGATCGCCTGGCGAATATAACTTTCACCCTGTTTGAAATTTCCTTTCTGCATATTGATCATCCCGATCTGCAGCAGGTTTGCGCCTTCCACTTCCTTGATAGGTGAACCGAGATCAATACCTTTCTTCATGTGTTTTTCAGCACCATCAAAATCCTGTTTCATCATCGCCATCTGTCCTTTTACAGTATAGTAAGCAGAACGGATCGGCTTATAAAGCAGGTTTGGATACTTCACAGAATCCACTACGCGCTCCGCGCCTTCCATGTCACCCTTCTCCATGAACTCCTGGATAAGCCGGAGCGGCCCGATAAAAAAATGTCCCGCGATCAGGATCAGCCCGATGAGGTATGCGGGAAAAGCCGGCCAGAATCCGGCCCACACATTCGCCGCGATGCCCACAAGAATGAGAAATATTCCGAGCTGAAGGCGGTATTTTATGATTAAATTGTAAAATTTCATGATGTTATTGGTAAAGGAGTGCAAAGATAGGTCATAACCATTTATTCATTAAAACAGAACTGAACTTAGTTTATGAAGACTTTTTCCGCCTTGATGCTGCTGGTTTTTCCATTGTTTGCCATTTCACAGGCAGACTCTGCATGGATCGTAAATAACTATACAAAAATCGAGCGTCAGATCCCGATGCGCGATGGAAAAAAACTGTTCACATCAATTTACCTGCCTAACGACAAGTCTGAAAAACACCCTATCCTGTTCAACCGCACACCCTATGGCGCAGTGCCCTATGGAGAAAAAGATTTCAGGAATTTCTGGGGAGGATTTTATCGTGAATATTTTAAAGAGAATTACATTTTCGTTATACAGGATGTACGGGGAAAGTACATGAGCGAAGGAGAATACATGGATGTGCGTCCTTTTAATAAGAACAAAAAGGGATCGTCTGAAACTGATGAAGCCAGCGATACTTATGATAGTGTGGACTGGCTCATTAAAAACCTGGAGAATAATAATGGCAAGGTAGGTGTGTTCGGCATTTCATATCCCGGTTTTTATGCAACAGAGGCGGCGATAAGTAATCACCCCGCAGTGGTTGCGGTGAGTCCGCAGGCACCCGTTACAGATTGGTTCATCGGTGACGACTTTCATCACAATGGCGCATTTATGCTGATGGATGCTTTCCAGTTTTATGTAGTGAGAGGATTTGGTACGCCACGGCCTGAACCTACCACTCAATCTTATGACCCCGGATATAATCCGACCATAAAGGATACGTACAGATTTTTTCTTGAAACAGGTGCATTACCAAATTTTACAAAGCTTGCCGGTGACACGGTTTCATTCTGGAAAGACATGATGAGCCATCCCAATCGTGATGAATTCTGGAAGCAGAGAAATGCACGGATAGGATTGTACAATGTAAAACCGGCGATACTGGTAGTGGGTGGATTATATGACGCGGAAGATTGTTTTGGTGCCTGGAATGTTTACAAGGCTATTGAAAAGCAAAGTGCAGGTACGGATAATAAAATTGTGATGGGTCCCTGGTCGCACGGACAATGGGGCAGCACGTATGATTCATCTCTTGGAAATATAAATTTCGGAACCAATACAGGCGCATGGTATCAGCAGCATGTTGAAGTTCCTTTTTTTAATTATTACCTGAAAGGAAAAGGAAATGTGGACAGCATAAAAGATGCGAACATATTTTTCAGTGGTGAGAACAGTTGGAAAAAGTTTGACAGGTGGCCTCCTGCCGGGGTGAAGAATAAAGAGTTGTTCTTCCAGGGTAAAGGAAAACTGGATTGGAAGAAATCCGCTGAGGGTAAAACATCATATGTAAGCGATCCCGCCAAACCGGTTCCTTATATTGAAGATATCAGCAATGAAAGGACGGCAACATATATGACAGACGACCAGCGGTTCGCTTCTATGAGGCCCGATGTGCTGGTGTTTCAAACAGACGCATTAACGGAAGATGTAACAGTTGCAGGGCCGCTTGTTGCAGATCTGCGTGTAACCATGACCGGTACAGATGCTGATTTTGTTGTTAAGTTTATCGATGTGTTCCCGGATGATTTCAATTATGGCGACCAGGATAAGTATGTTATGGGTGGATACCAGATGCTGATAAGAGGTGAAGTGTTCAGAGGAAAGTTCAGGAACAGTTTTGAAAAGCCGGAGGCATTTGTTCCCGGGAAAGTTACGCAGGTTAAATATGAATTACCGGATATAGCCCATACCTTTAAAAAGGGACACAGGATAATGGTGCAGGTACAGAGTTCATGGTTCCCGCTTGTTGACCGCAATCCTCAGAAATTTACTGACATTTATCATGCAAAGGATGCAGACTTTCAGAAGTCTACGATCAGCGTGCATCATGATGCTGTGAATGCGAGCGGAATTATTTTACCGGTAATTGAATAAGTATGATCATTAATACAGGTTAAGATTGCCAACCTCTAAAATATATCTGCTGCTTGTGTGCCTGCTGCTGAACGTAAGTGTAATTACACAAGCTCAAAATAGCCTTCCGGATCCTGATGCGTGCGTTAGGTTCCTTTCAGATAAGAATGATACTGACAGTAAATCTTATAACCAGGTAATAAACCCTCTTAAAACATTAGATAGTGCGACTGTTATTGCATTCATACATCAGTTGGAACGCAGAGGCAAATTTGCCAATGCGTATTTCAAAGCGAGGTTTAGTTGTATAAATATATTCTCCAAGCTGAAGTATCATCAATATCAAAGTAAGAACGAGATATTTCTGCTGAACGAAGCAGCGTTGAATCAAGCCTATGAAACCGGGGATGACCATTTAATAGCTTTTGTAAGTTTTCATTGCGGAACAAACTCCCTTGAGTTGCAGGAGATGGAACTGGCTGCAACATATTTATTAAAATCCCAGGATTTATATGATGGATTCGATCCGCCGGTAATCCACGATTTTGGCCATTGGATCATCCTCGGTGAAGTACTCTTTCACTGCCACGAGTATGAAAGGAGTATTTTTTTTACCCGGAAAGCAATTGAGAATTACCATGAAGGCGATGTTAAAGTAACGACAAGATTTAATAATACCATAGGCCAGGGTTATGACAGGTTGGGAAATTGGGATTCAGCAATGCTGTACTACGGCAAATCGATGGAGATGGCAAAGACAGAAGACTGGAAAGGTATCAATGCCGGTTATATCGGAGAGCTCTATTTCAACAAAAAAGAATATGAAAAGGCCAAACCTTTACTTGAATATAATTATGTGATCAACCGGACGAAGGAGTATGACCATGCAGCAAAATCATTGCAAGTACTTGCAGCAATCGACCTTGCCATGCATAAAAATGACAGTGCATTGGTTAAGATCAGGGAAGCCCTGGCTTTAATAAAAAAAGCTGGGACAGGTTACTATTTACAGCCGCTGTCCTTTTTAGAGCGAATTTATTATACGGCCTCAGATGTATTTCGAGCCGTGGGAAACACCGATAGTTTTTATGTTTACAACAACCTTTATTCAAACCTTCACGATTCGCTTCAGCGGGTGTCCTTATTAATCAGCACCAGGATTGCTCAGCTTCGGATCGATAACGACAACAATCTTCGTGGAATACAAATGCTGCAAAGGGAAAAACAAACTGCTGACCTGAAACGTAATTTTATTTTACTCTCGGTATTGCTGGGAACTATTATTCTGTTCTTATACTTTAACAGGATCAGACTTAAACAGAAGCACAAACAGGAGTTTGCTCTCCAGCAAAAGAACGCAGCGGAAACCGAATTGCGGGCTGCCAAAGACCAAATGCTGTTGTTCACAGAAAATATTATTGAAAAAACGGAGCTGATTGAAAAGCTGAGCCAGCAGATTTCGCATAAAGAGCAAAACAGCGAGCACCATCAACTGATCAATGAGATCACCCACCAGACCATACTTACTGAAGAAGACTGGGAGAATTTTAAAAGTCTATTTGAAAAGATATACCCGGGATTCTTTCTCAATCTCAAAGAAAAGGCGAGGGACATTACCATTGCTGAACAAAGAATGGCTGCTCTTACCCGTCTTAATTTAACAGCCAGGCAAATGGCTACGATGCTGGGCATTTCAGTTGACAGTGTTCACAAATCCAGGCAGCGATTGCGCCAGCGACTGCATCTTCCCGTAGAAGTAAACCTCGAAGAATCAGTGGCTTCCTTTTAAAAATTGCCGGTTCTTGAGTAACTTCAGGTAACGCTATTTGGTTACGGAATGGGTCCCCCTAAAACATATTTGTTATATGCATTCCTGCTGCTGCACGTAAGTGTAATTTCAGTTGCGCAGGATAGATTGTCGGATCCTGCCAGCTGTGTTGAATTGCTGTCAGAAAAAGTTGACCCGGATGGAAAAAGTTATGACAAAGTATTCTATCAACTTAACCGGTTAGACAGTGCAGATTTTTTTCCATTCATTCATCAATTGGAACAAAAAGGAAAATTTGCCAATGGCTATTTTAAGTCAAAGCTGAATATTTTAACTGCATACTTCAAAGCGAAGTACCATCAGTATCAGAGTAAATCTGAATGTATACGCATGAATGAGGCGGCATTAAATTATGCTTATGAAACAGGTGACGACCATTTCATTGCTTTTATCTGCTTTAAATGCGGATCAAATTCACTTTTTATTCATGAAATGGAACTGGCCGCCACTTATTTATTAAAAGGCCAGGAATTGTACGACGGATTCGATCCCCCGGTAAAAAGACGGTTTACCCATTGGATACTACTTGGTGAAGTACTTTTTCACTGCCGTGAGTATGAAAAAAGTATTTTTTATACGCACAAAGCTATAAAGGAATACCAGGATAATGGTGAAGTTGATGTAATGGCAAGGTTTAATAATACCATAGGCCAGAGTTATGACAGAATGGGAAATTGGGATTCAGCCATCCACTACTATGATAAATCGATGGAGGTGGCACAAACAGAAGTCTGGAAAGCTATCAATGCAGGTTATATCGGCGAACTCTATTTCAGCAAAAAAGAATATGCTAAGGCTAAGCCCTTGCTGGAATATAATTATATGATCAATAGAACGAAGGAGTATGATCATGCCGCCAAATCATTACAGGTACTGGCTGCAATCGATCTCGCCATGCATAAAAATGACAGTGCTGTGGTTAAGATCAGGGAGGCCCTGGATTTAATAAAGAAATCAGGGACAGGTTACTATTTACAGCCTCTGTCCTTTTTAGAGCGAATATATTTTACAGCTTCAGATGTATACCGTGCCATAGGAAATACAGACAGCTTTTATGTTTACAGCCACCTGTATTTAAATCTTCATGATTCTCTTCAGCGTGTATCCTTAATGATCAGTACCAAAATGGCACAGCTAAGGATCGACAACGACAACAATCTGCGCGGAATACAAATGCTGCAAAGGGAAAAACAAACTGCTGCAGTGAAACGCAATTTTATTATACTCTCTGTTTTATTGGGATCAATTATTCTCCTGTTATACTTCAACAGGCTCAGGTTGAAACAAAAACACAGGCAGGAATTTGCATTACAACAAAAGAATGCGGCAGAAACCGAGCTACAGGCTGCCAAAGAGCAGATGCAGCTGATCATGGAAAATATTATTGAAAAAACAGAACTGATAGAAAAGCTGAGTCAGCAGCTTTCGCATAAAGAGCAAAACAACGAACAACATCAGCTGATCAATGAGATCACTCACCAGACCATACTTACTGAAGAAGACTGGGAAAATTTTAAAAATCTTTTCGAAAAGATATATCCCGGATTCTTTCTCAATCTCAAAGAGAAGGCCAGGGACATTACCATTGCAGAACAAAGGATGGCTGCACTCACCCGGCTTAATTTAACAGCCAGGCAAATGGCTACAATGCTGGGTATTTCAGTTGACAGTGTTCACAAATCCAGGCAGCGCCTGCGCCAACGATTGCATATTCCCGTTGAAGTAAACCTCGAAGAATCAGTGGCTTCCCTTTAGATTTTATGGATGTCAGGTTTTTGTCCTGTGGCCGTCAGGGTATTGTCATGCCCGAAATTAGGATATGGCCGTTTCGCAAGGTTATATTTGGATTACTCTCTTGACCCGTACCCACTTTTTTTTATTCTTTCCTTAACCGATAAAATCATTCAAAATGAAACAGTCATTCTATGCCTTTGGCATACTCATGCTTTTTGCTTCCAGCCAAACATTTGCCCAGAAGAATGAAACAGCATTTTTAACCAGGAGTTCCATTATGAACAGTCCCTTCTTAATTAAAGAGTCCTTTTCAGCCCCGGTTGCTGTTGTTGATGTTTCCGTTATAGCTGTTGAGCGGTTCAGAAGGGATTTTAAGGATGTAAAGAATGTAGAATGGGTGGAAATAACCAATGGATACAGGGCCTATTTCCAGGAAAATAATATTCTTACAGCCGTTGACTATACCAGGAAGGGTAAATTATATAGTATCATACGCTATGGTAAAAACCTGATGACCAAAGATGTGAAGATGATGATAGATAATGCTTTTGAAGCTTCTGAGATCATTGAGGTAAGTGAAGTAAAGATCGCTGATTATGCTACAAAGGTGTATATAGTTGTACTGGAAGATAAATCATCCTTGAAAACCGTGCAGATCATTGATGATGAGATGAAGGTGATTCATGAAGTGAGTAAGTAAAACGTGAGGCGTAATAAATTAATTGAAATCCCCGCGAAAGCGGGGTTTTCATTTTAACCAATTCTGTATTTTATCCACTGCTGGTGGATGCCATACGGGCTAAATATCCTTAGACCGCTCTATTCATCTCTTATCTCTCTCTAATACCTCTCGTATAGGTTTTGAATAGGTTTTACCAATACAAGAGCTATACAAAACCTATACAAGAGCAATACAGGTATCTTCCAGGATAGTCCCAGGCATACAAGAAACCATTTCCCTCCAAACCCCAAAATCCTTATTTTTGCGACCCGCTTTTAGCGCTGGTCCCGTAGTTCAATGGATAGAATAGAAGTTTCCTAAACTTTAGATACAGGTTCGATTCCTGTCGGGACTACTTGCAAAAAGGCGCATCTATTTAATTATCA
>Ga0207701_10002525_pt1 | contig 18955 bp, 17 predicted proteins | sample KBSSwiSSwithPhiX_FD_184294 | JGI IMG/M metagenome (GOLD analysis project Ga0207701, IMG submission 184294) | Switchgrass rhizosphere bulk soil microbial communities from Kellogg Biological Station, Michigan, USA, with PhiX - S5 (SPAdes) (version 2) | ecosystem: Environmental > Terrestrial >... | reverse complement strand
GTATTCGCGCAGAATGCGGATCGCCTGCGGCAGAATGATGATGGCCAGGACGACGAGCGGAATGACCCAGCCGACTAACCTCACGAGGCCTTCAAGTAATGGCATATCCAATTTGTAATCGAAGTTCGCCAAAATCCGAAGCTCGAACTTTGAAATCCAAAACAAGCTCGAATGCGAGTGAGACGAAGATCGAAACAAAGGCGTCTGTGCGGCGAAAAGAGGGATTTAAAGCTCCGTTCCATAATCTTTGAGACGCTACCTGAGGAAACGCGCAATCTCAGGCTCCTTTCGCCGGCTGAACTTTTAAAGTTAATCCTTGTACAGCTGCGATCTCTGCTATGTCGCCTTTTCCAATCGGCGTATCGCTGACCGCATTCCAATTCTCGCCTTCGACGAAAATCCTGCCGCCGCGCGAGTCGATTGGCGTTAACGCGGTCACTGTTTTTCCAACCATCGTTTCTGCTCCCGCCTTCACCGGCAAAAGCTGAGCGCGCAAACCTTTGCCGACGACGAAAACAAAAAACAGCGCTGTGATCAACGTGGCCGGGATGATATAGCCGAGCGATAAACGAAAAAGCGGATCGGCGCGGTTGAAGAGCATGAGCGAACCGATCAAAAACGAAATGATTCCGCCGATTGTGAGCACGCCGTGGGTCGGCGCGTAGATATCGAAAACAAAAAGCATGAGCGCCAAAGCGATCAACGCGAGTCCCGTTGCATTTACCGGCAGGATCGCCGCCAAATAAAGGGCAAGGATTAGCGCAATCGCGCCCACCACTCCGGGAAGAATTGCGCCAGGCGTGGTTAGCTCACCAATAATGCCATACATGGCGATGAGCATGAGAATGAACATGACTTCAGGTCGCCAAAGCTTTTGAAAAACGCGTTCGGAGGGCGACATTTTGATCTCGGAAATCTCCGCGCCCGCGGTTTTAAGCGTCCTGCCATCGACCACGCGCCCGTTCAGTTGCTTTAGCAAATCCGGTAGATCGGTCGCGATAAGATCGACAACCTTTAATTCGAGCGCTTTTTCTGCGCTGATCGAGGCGCTCTCGCGCACGGCCGATTTCGCCCACTCGATGTTGCGGTGGCGCCTGGCCGCGATCGCTTCGATGTAACTCACGGAAAAATTCTCGAGCTTCTGTTTCATCGTCTCGTCGACCTTTTCATCGCTGCCGGTCGGATTTCCGCCAATTGTCACCGGATGCGCCGCACCAATCGTCGTAGCCGGCGCCATGGCCGCGACGCTTGCAGCGATGGTAATGAAACAACCGGCGCTCGTCGCGGTCGAGCCGGTCGGCGCCACATAGACCACCACCGGCTCGGTCGAACCCAGAAAGCTTTTCACGATTGTCTGCGTCGAATCGAGCAGGCCGCCCGGAGTGTTCAGTTGAATGATGAGACATTGCGCGTTCTGCGCCCGCGCTTCATCGATGCTTCGCGAAATGTAACTCGCTGTCGCCGGACCAATCGCGCCATCGATGTTGATAAGCGAAACCCTTTCGGCCGCAGCTACCGCCGCGGCGCACACCAGCCAAAGCGCCAGGCCCGTTAGAGCCGCGCGCAATCTTACACTCCTTTCATCGGTTGTAACTTGATCGCCAAATCTTCTACCTGCGGCTTCACGATTTTTTCATAATCGCGATAGCTGAGTTTTATCGCTTCGGTGTGAGTGCCCGCTTCGAAGACAATGTAATCTTCCTCAGTCAGACTCTTGTCCACATAAGTAGGCACACCGTAGAGATTGCCAAACGGCGGCATCGCGCCGATCGCGCAGTCCGGGAAGAGGGGCTCGAATTCCCCTTCGCGCTCCAAAGAGACGTCCTGGCCTATAATCTTCCCGAGCTTCTCAAGATCGATCAGATGTTCTGCCGGAAGTACCGCCATCAGGTGCTGCCCTCTCGATTTTACCATCACCACTTTGGCGTGACGCCGTCCTTTTACATGCTCGGCTTGGGCGATCCTTTGCGCGGCAAAAGCTTCCGGATGACTCAGAATTTCGTAACTGATCTTGTTCTCATCCAAACAATCAATCAGCCGTTTCGGCATCTTCATGCGTCCCCTAAAATATCACGAGTCTGGGCGAACTCCATTTCGCAGCCCGACCACTGGAGTGACTGGTGGCCCACCCTTGAAATTATTCGGACCCGAATTCCTCGATTGGAGGGCAGGAGCAAAACAAATTTCGATCGCCGTAAACGTTGTCGATGCGCGCGACGCTCGGCCAGAATTTGTGGTCACGCAGCCAGGGCGCGGGGAAGGCGGCCTGCTCGCGCGAATAAGGGTGATCCCACTTTTCGGCAGCGATTTGTCGCGTCGTGTGGGGCGCGTTTTTTAGCAGGTTATTTTGTTTGTCGGCTTTTCCGTTCGCTATCGCGGTCATCTCCGCGTGAATTGAAATCATGGCATCGCAAAAACGGTCGAGCTCGTCCTTCGATTCGCTCTCCGTCGGCTCGACCATCATCGTTCCCGCGACCGGCCATGAAATGGTCGGCGCATGAAATCCGTAATCCATCAGACGTTTGGCGACATCTTCCACTTCAATCCCGACACGTTTCCACTCGCGAAGATCGAGAATGCATTCGTGGGCAACGAAACCACGTTTACCTTTGAACAGGACGGGAAAGTGACGATCGAGTCGTTTTGCAATGTAGTTCGCACTCAGAATCGCGACTTCGGTGGCGCGTTTCAATCCATCCGGACCCATCATGCGGATGTACATCCATGAGATGGTGAGAATACTGGCGCTGCCAAAGGGAGCAGCGGCGACCGGACCGGTCGCCGCGGTGATGGTTGATGGTTGATGGTTGATGGAAGGAGCCGTCGGCAAAAACGGGACGAGGTGTTTCGCTACGCCGATCGGGCCGACGCCGGGACCGCCGCCGCCATGTGGAATGCAAAACGTTTTGTGCAAATTCAGATGACACACGTCCGCGCCGATATCGCCCGGCCGGCAGAGGCCGACCTGAGCGTTCATGTTGGCGCCGTCCATGTAAACCTGACCGCCGCGGCCGTGCACGATCTCGCAAATTTCGCGAATCGTTGTTTCGAAAACACCGTGCGTGCTCGGGTATGTGACCATTAATGCTGCCAGATCCCGCGCATGGGCGTCGGCTTTTGCGCGGAGATCAGCGAGATCGATGTCACCGTCTTTTAGTGTTGCGATGGCAACCACTTTGAACCCAGCCATGATTGCGCTGGCGGGGTTCGTTCCGTGGGCGGATTGCGGAATGAGGCAGACCTTGCGATGGGCTTCGCCGCGCGAGGCGTGGTATTCGCGAACGGCGAGCAGACCGGCGAATTCACCTTGCGAGCCGGCATTGGGCTGCAATGAGACAGCAGCGAAACCGCTAATTTCCGCGAGCCAGCGCTCGAGTTGATCGCACATCTCGCGATAGCCGGAGGTTTGTGAATCCGGCGCGAACGGGTGCAGCTTCGCGAATTCCGGCCACGAGATTGGAAACATTTCCGCCGTCGCGTTCAATTTCATCGTGCAGGATCCGAGCGGAATCATGGAATGACAGAGTGAGAGATCGCGCGATTCCAGCCGTCGGAGGTAGCGCAGCATTTCGGTTTCGCTCTGATAGGTGTTGAAAACCGGATGGGTGAGGAAAGGAGAATTGCGGATTGCGGATTGTGGAATGCGGTACGAAGAGGAGTCGAGATTCTCATCCGCATAATCGCGAACCGCAGTGCCGCGGAAGATCGACATCAGGGTTTCAATATCCGAACCGGTCGTCGTTTCATCGAGCGCGATACTGATCGCGTGATCGCTAACAGCACGCAGATTGCAGCCGGCACGCGCGGCCCGTTCGATAAGATCACGGCTTGAACCCTGCCCAAGTTCGAGTCGAATCGTGTCGAAGAAATTTTCGTGAGCGATTTTGAAACCGAGCTGGCGCAGACCTTGCGCGAGTTTGGCCGCAAAATCGTGGACGCGTTGCGCAATGGCTCGTAATCCATTCGGTCCGTGATACACCGCATACATCGCGGCGATGACAGCTAACAAGACCTGAGCAGTGCAAATGTTGCTGGTGGCCTTGTCGCGCCGGATGTGTTGCTCGCGCGTTTGCAGTGCCAACCTATACGCAGGACGCCCTTCGGCATCGTGGGAAACGCCGACCAATCGCCCGGGAAGATGACGTTTGAACTGGTCGCGCGTCGCGATGTAGGCGGCATGTGGCCCGCCGAATCCAAGCGGAACGCCAAAACGCTGGGTGGAACCAACCGCAACATCCGCCCCGAATTCTCCCGGCGGTTTTAACAGAGCGAGCGCGAGAATATCGGCTGCGACAACAAACAAAGCGCCCGCGTCGTGCACCGCTCCTGCGAATCTTTCGTAATTGTAAATCGCTCCATCGGTCGCGGGATATTGGACAAGTGCACCAAAGACAGCGTCGTCAAATTTGAAATTAGCAAAATCGCCGGTAACGATCTCGATCCCGAGCGGTTTTGCGCGTGTCTGCACCACTTCGATTGTTTCAGGATGACAATTGTCAGCGACGAAAAACTTGTTGCGCGAGCGATCGGTCGCGGCGTGATGACACAGGGCCATCGCCTCGGCGGCGGCCGTCGCCTCATCGAGCAATGAGGCATTGGCGATGTCGAGCGCGGTGAGGTCGGTGACCATGGTTTGGAAATTGACCAGCGCTTCGAGGCGGCCTTGAGCGAGTTCGGCCTGATACGGTGTGTAGGCGGTATACCAACCGGGGTTTTCGAGAATGTTCCGTTGAATGACCGGCGGTGTGATGGTGTCGGAATATCCGGCGCCGATAAAATTGCGCGCAATTCTGTTTTGCGACGCCAGGGCACGAAGTTCCGCCAGGGCGTCACTCTCGCTTTTTGCCGCAGGTAATTCGAGAACACGATCCAAACGGATGTTTTTCGGGACGGTGGCGTCGACGAGCGCATCCAAGTCTGCGAAGCCGATTTCACGCAGCATTTGCGCTGTCTCTTCCGGGCTCGGGCCGATGTGGCGGTCAGCGAAAGTGGTGAAGGCATTTGTCGGCACGACGGAGTCATCCGGCGCAGATTTTTCCTGCCTTTTAGCTGCCGGTTTTTCGATCGCCTCCGTTTCGGCCGAGTGCATCGTTAAAGACTACGGAACGCGATGGGTGCTTCAAGTGAAGGGGTGTAGCGGTCGCCCCCGTGGGCACGCGTGCGCTTCGCTCAGCGAAGCGGCTATCGCTAGCGCGAATCGTAGGTTTCCACGCCGTTCTCGCGCAGTTTCTTTCGCAGCGTGGTCAAGTGGTCGCGGTTGCGTGTTTCCACCGTGCAAAGGACATGCACCGCCGAGACATCAGAGCCGGCGAAAGCGCGATCGTGCACCACTTGTTTGATACTGGCACCGCTGGCAGCGATTTGTGCGGTCAGATCTGCGAGACCGCCGGGCCGATCGCTAATCACCGCGGTGAAGCGAGAAAGCCGTCCGTCGGCGACGAGCCCGCGTTCGATGACGCGGCTCAAAACGTTGGGATCGATATTTCCGCCACAAAGCAAAAGCACGACACGTTTACGGGCGAGACTTTTTAGATCGCCGGCCAAACAGGCAGCGAGAGGAGTGGCGGCGGCGCCTTCCACCACACCTTTCTGCAGCTCAACGATTCGCAAAATGGAAAGCGCGATTTGTTCTTCGGTGACAATGACGGACCTGTCGACCCGCGATTTCGCAATCTCGAATGCATTCTTGCCAACCTGTGGAATGGCGAGACCGTCGGCGAGGGTCGGTTGCATTTCGATCCGCGTCGGCTTTCCCGCTTTTAATGCAGCGGAAAAACTGGCGACGTTTTCCGCTTCCACGGCGATGACTTTTACTTTTGGGCGCTTCGTTTTCACTGCCAACGAAACCCCCGCGATTAATCCGGCCCCGCCGACCGGCACGATCACGGCATCGACGTTGGGAACCTGCTCCAGGATTTCCAAGCCCATTGTCCCCTGACCGGCGATGATCGACGGATCATCGTAGCCATCGATGTAGGCCAGTTTTTCCTTCTCGCCGATTTCGTGCGCGCGCGTTTTGGCTTCGGCAAAATCTTTGCCATGCAGAACAACGCGAGCACCGAGCTTCTGACAAGTGGTCACTTTGATGAGCGGAGCGTGCTTTGGCATTACCACAGTCGCAGGAATGCCGAGCAGTTTGCCCTGATAAGCGAGCGCTTGAGCATGATTCCCAGCCGACGCCGCAATGACGCCTCGTTTTTTCTGATCGGCGGGCAATTGCGCAAGCACATTGCGCGCACCGCGTTCCTTAAAACTCCCAGTGCGCTGCAAGTTGTCGAGCTTGCAGAAAATCTCCATCCCGGTGATGTCGCTCAACGGAATCGAGGGCAGACAAGGGGAATAATAAACCGCGCTCTTGGCTCGTTCGCGTGCGGCTTCGACGTCGGCAAAGCTGACCACGCGATTGCATACACCGCGCCTAAATGGGTGGCAACGTTTTCGAAGCGTCAGTGTCCTGATTCAGCTAACAACGACACCGTCAAGCGACGCCCGCACGGTTTCTGCCAGCTGTTCTGGATCGAAAGGTTTCGACAGGAAAGGCAGATCGCTGGCTGGGGTGTCCAGGGTTATCTCGGGCAAATAGCCAGAGGTGAGCAAAATTTGCGTGGACGGGCTGTTGGTTCGCGTCCAGTCGGCGAAGTCGCATCCACTCATATCAGGCAGCACAACGTCGCTAACGACAAGGTTGACGACGTTGCACTGAATCAAGCGTTTGGCTTCATCGGCGCGAAATGCTTCCAAGACGTTGTAGCCGAGCATCCGCAATGTCCGCACCGCGACATGTCTCACGCTAATGTCGTCTTCGACTACCAGGATTGTTTCAGTGCCGCTGGGCAATTTCGGGCGTTTGCGGTACGGAGCCGGTGGCGGTGCGACAGCCTCCGGGAGGTAGATGTGCACGGCGGTGCCTTTTCCGAGCTCACTTTCGATAATGATGTGTCCGCCGCTCTGGCGAACAATTCCATAGCACGTAGCCAGGCCGAGCCCGCTGCCGTGGCGATCTTCTTTGGTGGTAAAGAACGGCTCAAACAGATGCTCCTTTACGTCATCGGTCATCCCCATGCCGTTATCGATCACGCTAATGCTCACGTATTTTCCGGGCGGCAATTCCGCTGGGGACTTGCCGTTGGTAGAAACCGCCTCGGTCTTTAGTACCAGCGTGCCTCCAGCCGGCATCGCGTCTCGCGCGTTGACGGCGAGGTTAATAATGATCTGGGTGAATTGATCCGGGTCGACCTTGATGTGTTTCTTTCCCGGCATCAGCTCGCACAGGACCGAGATGTTTTCGCCGAGGAGTCGAAGCATCGAGCGCTCCAGATCATGGATCAGCTTGTTCACTTCCAGCACCCGTGGTTCCAACGGCTCGCGACGGCTAAAGGTGAGGAGTTGTTTTGTCAGCGACGCGGCGCGCCCGGCCGCACTGCGAATCTCACTCAAGTATTTGGCTCCCGTTCCGCGACCCTCGACCTCAGCAACGAGCAGATCACTGTAGCCGAGGATCGCGGTCAGGAAATTATTGAAGTCGTGAGCGACGCCGCCCGCGAGTTGACCAAACGCTTCCATTTTTTGAGAATGAGAAAGCTGATCATGCAGTTGTTTGCGCCTGGTCACATCCATCAGCACGCCAATGAACCTCACCGGGCGCCCGTTGATGTCGCACACAATCAAAGCGCGCTCCAGTAGCTGAAGGTAATGCCCCTTGGCATGTCGAAAACGATATTCACCCGACCAATATTCGGCTTTGGATTTGATGGCATTCCGAATAGACGCCGCGGTGCGCGAACGATCCGCGCCATGAATCTGCCGTTGCCAGAACGCGATCGTCTGATCTGATTTATCCGGGGGATAACCGAGAAGAGTATCGAGGCCCTGCGGCCAGATAAGGTCGCCGCTCGCTAGATCCCAATCCCGAACTGCATCGTTTGTAGCCCGGGCAACCAACTGATGATAATCAGCATCTTTCGCCGGAGCGGTTTTCCGCGAAGTCTTCCGTAGGTTCTCATTATTTTTCCGTTGGCGGGAAATCTTTTTGGCAGGCTTCGGTTGCTGCCGCGTCTGGATGTGAGATGCCGTAGTTGCTCGCATTCGCCGCGCCAGTGACGCCCAGGCCAGAAAAAGCTAATTCTGTGCCGTTAGCGCGAGTGGGTCGAGATTTAGCGAATCGGCTGGCTGGATCAAAACAGAAAATGCGTTTGTAAGCGAAAATCTATGGAAAACATGACCGTGGTTTTCTCAAATTTCGGAACAAAATTGAATCGCTTGTTGCCCGCTGCTCTCCGCGCTCTGACTCAGCCGCCGCCGACGGCTTAATTGAGCGCGACAGCCTCGGAGGCGTTCAACGGTCCTACGTTTTTTTCGTGCTCAACGTGAAAGGTGAGCCGGACATATTTGGCTTCAACTCCGAGGATCGAGACATTGAACAGACGGCTATGCTTAAATGGCACCGCTCCGTCGACCGACGTCCACTTGTCGCTGTCGGCGGACAGCTTCTCGTTTGCGACAGCGATTCTGAGTTCGCCGCGAGCCGGCTTATTCTCGTTGATGAAGGTGAACCGATCGAGCGTAGAACTCCGGGCGAGGAAAATGATAAAGGTCGTGTCGCCCTCGCGCAGCGGAGAGCTGACCGTGTCGTGGTCCATCACGAGAAATTTGGTGTCGATCTCCCTCTTGGCCACAGCCGCAGTGTTTTCTCTGCCATTAGGAGTTGTACTGGCATGAGCGGCAGAAAATGTCACAAGAACACCAATCGCCAGCGTGAGGGCGACCGGTGATCCGACAATCTTCCGGCAAGCCAAATCAAGCCAGGACGCGCGTCGCATACAGGCATGGTAAAAGCTTAGAGTGCGCCACCCTATCGATTATGTTTTTCCGGCAAAATCTTACTTAGAGTCACGCGTCTTTTTCCTTGAATTTTATTGCCTCTCTGGCTAACTATCGCTGAGGGACTGCCCTTCGCGAAGGCGCAGGGAATTGCGCTCGGGATTACAATCAGCATCGCCGCAATCGTTTCGAGCATTCTTTATTTGGCAGCGGATCATCCACCGACGCTCGACGGCAAATCGCTCGCGCTTGAGTTCGAACTGAAGATTCCGCCAACGCTGAAGATGCCAACTCAGGCAAGTATGCAAAATTTGCACGCGAGTCTTTACGCTAACGATCGTGATAATCGTTATGCGTTGCTTGACTATGATAAAATCGCGACCCGCGATGGCTTCGTTTTTGTTGCCGGCAAAGCGTCGCTGCTTTCCCAAACGTTTAACCGCGATCTACTGGTTTCGATCGAGAGCGAAGGCGGCGCCAGCCAGTTCATCAAGCTGAAGCTCCGCGCGAAGCCTACCAAAGAAGATGAAGAATGGTCGGATTGGATGACGGCAAGGGAGCGCGCCGATCTTAGTCCAGTGCCGGAAGGAGAACGAATTGCCGTCCGCTATCGGGTGCAGCCCGAAGAATAGGACGGCCCTCTTCCATCACTTCTTCGCCAGCAGTTGGCGCAGGACGAATTGCAGGATGCCGCCGTGCCGATAGTAATCGATTTCGATCGGGGTATCGATTCGCAAGCTAACGGGAACTGAATCGCTTCTTCCGTCCGCTCGCTCGATCCTTAAGGTCAAAGTCATCCCCGGTTCAATTGCATCAGACAAACCGGTGATCGAAAACAATTCTGAACCGTCAAGTTTCAAAGTTTGCGCATTTGTGCCTTCGGCAAATTGCAGAGGCAAAACGCCCATGCCGACAAGATTCGATCGATGGATTCGTTCGAAACTCGAAGCAACGACAGCTTTTACTCCGAGCAATCGCGTTCCCTTTGCCGCCCAATCGCGCGATGATCCGGTGCCATACTCAGTCCCGGCCAGGATCACGAGCGGCATGTTATCTTTTTGATACTTCATCGCGGCGTCATAAATCGACATCTGCTCGCCCGTGGCATCAGCACCTTGCCGAGGCTTCCCCAAATACCTCGTTACGCCTCCCTCGGTTCCCGGTACCATCAGGTTTTTGATCCGCACGTTGGCAAACGTGCCGCGGGTCATTACCAAATCATTCCCGCGTCGTGAGCCGTAGCTGTTGAAATCAGCCGGCTCAATTCCGCGTGAAATTAGATATTGCCCCGCAGGTGAGCTCGCCTTGATCGCACCTGCCGGCGAAATGTGATCGGTTGTAACCGAGTCGCCGAAAATCCCCAGCGCACGCGCGCCGACGATGTTCTCGATCTTTCCGGGCTTCATCGAGAAATCTTCGAAGAATGGCGGTTCATGAATGTAGTCGCTCTTCTCATCCCATTGATAAATGTCGCCCGTGCTGGACGGAATTTCGTTCCACTTCGGGTTTTGATCGGCGAAATCGCGATAAAGTCTTCGAAAAACTTCCGGCGTGAGGGCGGATTGCATGGCGTCACGCACTTCGGTCAGGCTGGGCCAGAGGTCGCGCAGAAACGTTTCCTTCCCGTCTTTGTCCTTGCCGATCGGCTCTTTAGTCAGATCGAGATCGACGCGACCTGCGAGTGCGAACGCGACAACCAGCGGAGGCGACATCAGGAAGTTGGCTTTGATGTTCTGATGAACGCGCGCTTCGAAATTACGATTTCCGGAAAGGACTGACGCCGCAACCAGATCGTGATCATGAATTGCTTTCTCGATCTTGGGGTGGAGTGGACCAGAATTGCCAATGCAGGTAGTGCAACCATATCCGACAAGATTGAAGCCGAGCTGGTCGAGATAAGTTTGCAGTCCAGTTTTCGTTAGATAATCCGAAACGACCCGCGACCCTGGAGCGAGCGAGGTTTTTACTGCCGGATCGACGCGCAGGCCGCGCTCGACTGCCTTCTTCGCCAGCAAACCCGCCGCCAGCATTACGCTCGGATTGCTGGTGTTCGTGCAACTGGTGATAGCTGCGATCAAAACGCTGCCGTGTCCAATCTTGCTTTCGCCATGATGAAAGGGATCGGCCCCTTGCAAATCTTTCGCTGGATCAGGAGTTGGCCGGTTCGTCACCATCTCGGCTTTATTGCGCTCTTCGCCTGGATCGATTCCGGGCATGTCCCCATCGTGTGGCGCGCTTCCATTCAATTGCACGAGATGTCTGGTCGAGAGATCGACATTTTCCTTTCCATAGCCGCCGTCCTTAATCGGCTGCTGCAGAAGTGACCGGAAAGTGTGGCCAAGATCGGGAAGATTGATCCGGTCCTGAGGACGTTTCGGTCCGGCAACGCCCGGCTGGACCTGTCCAAGATCTAATTGCAGGTCGACGCTATAATCGATTTCGCCCCGGCGCGGCATGCCAAACATTTTCTGCGCGCGGAAATAATTCTCGAAGGCGGCGCATTGTTCGTCGCTGCGACCGGTTGCGCGCAAATAATTCACCGATTCCTGATCGACCGGGAAATAACCAATGGTGGCGCCGTATTCCGGCGACATATTTCCGATCGTGGCGCGATCCGGCACTGGCAATGAGGCTGCGCCTTCGCCGTAAAATTCGACAAACTTTCCAACTACCTTTTGCGCTCGCAGCATCTGGGTGATGTGCAAGACCAGATCGGTTGCCGTGACGCCTTCGCGAAGCTTGCCGGTCAAATGCACTCCGACGACTTCCGGCGTGAGAAAGTAAACCGGCTGTCCAAGCATCCCGGCTTCAGCTTCGATTCCGCCTACGCCCCAACCGACAACGCCGAGACCATTGATCATTGTCGTGTGAGAATCGGTTCCTACGAGGGTGTCAGGGAAGTAGATCTGAGATTTCAGATTTGAAATTTCAAATTGCGAAGCCAGCACGCCTTTGGCCAGGTACTCGAGATTAACCTGGTGCACGATGCCGATGCCGGGCGGGATTAATTGAAATGTTTTGAACGCTTGCTGGCCCCATTTCAAAAACTGATAGCGCTCGCGATTCCGCTTGAATTCCATCTCCAAATTCAATCGCAAGGCGTCTGCTGATCCGAAAAAGTCAACCTGCACGCTGTGATCGACCACCAGATCGACCGGGACCAGTGGCTCGATAATTTTTGGATCGCCACCGAGGCGTTTCACCGCGCTGCGCATCGCCGCCAGATCAACCACCAGCGGCACACCGGTGAAATCCTGAAGAACAATCCGCGCAACCACGAACGGGATCTCTTCGTTGGCCGGCTTCTTTGCGTTCCAATTCGCCAGCGTCTCGACGTCCTTGCGGCGGACCTTTTTGCCGTCGCAATTTCGCAGGACCGATTCGAGAACGATGCGAATGCTGATGGGGAGACGAGAAATTTTTCCGACGCCCTGCTTTTCCAGTTCTGGCAGCGAATGGAAAAAACCTTCGCGGCCTTTTCCAGCATCGAATTTTTGGAGGGTGTTGAATTCGTTATTCATTCTGTTTCACACAACCGCCGCAACGGACACAAAGGAATGCAGTCTGATTTTCGTTAATCCGTTGGGACCCTTATGGCCACGGTGTGAGCTCATTTCAGTTCCGCCAGTTTCGCTTTCACTTTGTTAAAATCGGGGACTACGCGCGCATCCTCGTTGCAATCGACGTATTGGATCACGCCAGCGCGATCAATCACATAGGTTGCCCGTTTCGGGACGCCGCCCATGCCGAGCCCGATTTGCGGAAGAAAGGTGTCGTAAACAGCGTCGTACATGCGCGCGACCTGATGGTCATAATCGCTCAATAATGTGACGGCGATGCATTCCTTCCGTGCCCAGGCTTCCTGCGCAAACGGATTATCTCCGCTAACGCCATACACAGTGGCGTTCATCTCTGCGTAGGCCGCAAGATCGGAGCTGACACCGCACATTTCCGTCGTGCACGTGCTGGTAAACGCCATCGGGAAAAACGCGAGCACGGTATTTCGCTTTCCGAAATTCTCACTCAACGTGATCTGCTTTGGCCCGTTTGTCGCTTTTGTTGGCAACGTGAAATCCGGAGCTTTCGTTCCGACTGAGAGTGGCATGGACAATTCAGTATAGAAGCGACCGTTCCCCGGTCAAAAAGATCGCGAAAAACGTTAAATTGCCGATTCACAATTAACAGATCACGCTTGGCCCACGAATGGAAGTATTCTGGTGGCTGTTCGCGGTCGTGGTGATGGCGCTTGGGTTGATCGGCACCGTGATTCCAATCTTGCCGGGCACGACGATCATACTGGCGGCAGCGATAGTTCATCGGGTGGCATTGGGCCCGGACCGAAGCCTTGGTTGGAGTGCCCTCATCGCGATGCTTTTGCTTACGCTCTTGACTTACGTGATTGATGCTGCGGCAGGCTATCTCGGTGCCAAACGTTTCGGCGCGACGAAATGGGGTTTGATTGGCTGCGTTGCGGGCGCGCTTGCAGGATTATTCTTTGGCTTGCTCGGGCTTTTCGTCGGCCCGGTGATCGGCGCGATCGGGGGCGAACTGATTGGAGGAAAGGAAATCGTGAAAGCCGGACGGGCGGGCTGGGGAACATTCCTGGGCAGCCTTGCCGGGTTGATCGCAAAGCTATTTATCGGGCTGATCATGATCGTGATTTTTTTGATGAACGTGCCGTCGCCGCTGTAAGCCGACGACAAAAAAGTTCTTGTCAGCTTTGCACTTTGTGTTACAAAGTAAATTGAATGGACGAACGCCATCGCGCTGAGGAGCATCTGCGGGTCATTCGAACCTTGATGGAACGCGCCACTATTTACCGCGCCATCTCCGCCTCCACCGCCCTCATCGGTGGCCTGATTGCGCTCGGGTTGACCTCGACGATTTGGGCGAGCGAGCGTCATTGGGCGCAAATCGCTCCGCAAGTGATGCGGCATGTTTCTACCCGCGGCTTCGCCACACTTTGGCTCGGTGCCCTCGCCATTGTGCTCGCGCTGAATGCATTTTTCGTCTGGCGCCAAGCGCAGCGCGACAGCCGGCCTTTCATCTCGCCATCGATGAAGCTGGCCCTTCGCTCCATTCTTCCCTGTCTCATCTTTCCCGCTGCAACCACAATCTGGTTTTTTTACGACGGGTACGAAGCCGACAATGAGCTTTTGCTGGTGCGCATTTGGATCGGATTTTACGGGCTGGCTCTGATTGCGACCCAGCATTTTGCACCGCGATCTCTCGTGTTGTTGGGATGGGCCTTTCTGATCACGGCCGCAGGAATGATGGTCGCCTCCCGTCAGCTGGAATATTACTCGACACCGCTCGTTCCCAATCTCGCGATGGGATTTACTTTCGGCCTTTACCATTTGATTTACGCGGCATGTGTCTGGAAATCGCCGGTGCGGGTTGGCAGCGAATGAAAAATGCTCGACTTCGACAAACTCGACAAAGCGATTCACGAGAAGGGTCGTCTTTCGATCATGACCTTGCTGGCAACGCGGATGGCCTGGTCGTTTCAGGACCTCAAGGCCGAGCTGAACATGAGCGACGGCAATCTCATCACGCACCTTCGCACTTTGCACAAACTAGGGTTGGTGGCGATGACGAAGGAAATTCGGGATCGCCCGCAAACGAGTTATGCGTTGACGGCGAAAGGGCGTGCCGCCTTTCAGGAATACCTGCGGGTGCTGGAGCAGATCGTGAAAGCGGGGCGGAAATAAAAAAATTTGGGTTGGGACTTTGTGATACAAAGTAAATGAAAGTTATTGTCGCAGAACATTTCGGCATCTGTTTCGGCGTCCGCGACGCCATCGCCCAGGCCCACGCGCTCGCTCGGGAAGGGCCGCTCACCATCCTCGGTGAGCTTGTCCATAATCCAATCGTGCGCGAGCAACTGCGCACCCAGGGCGTTCAGGAACAGTCGAGTGCGGATGCCGCAACTCGTCGCGTGATGATTACCGCGCACGGGACCTCCGACAAGCAGCGTGAGGCTTTGAACAAACGCGGCTTGGAGGTGGCCGACGGCACTTGCCCACTCGTTCGATACGCGCACGACCAGCTCAAACGCCTTATTCGCGCTGGCTACTTTCCAGTAGTGATCGGTCTGGCTGATCACGTCGAGGTCCGCGGTTTGGTTGGGGATTTTGCAGATGCCTGTGTCGTCAACGAAGTCGCCGACATCAGAAAGCTTCCTCCGCGGCATCGTTACGGAATTGTTTCGCAAACAACCCAACCAATCGATCGGGTTCGCGCGCTGGTTGCGGAAATCGCGCGTGCACATCCGAATGCAAAAATTCGGTTTGCCGATACGGTTTGTAAACCGACGAAGGATCGACAGCTCGCGCTCAAGAAATTGATCGCGGCGGTGGAGGTCATCGTGGTTGTTGGCGGCCGCCAAAGTAACAACACGCGGCAACTGGTCGAGACCTGTCGGGCGGCCGGCAAAAGATCGCTGCACATTGAACGCCCGGAAGAATTGCAGCCGGAATGGTTTCGCGGTGTCGCCGTAGTCGGGCTCACCGGCGGAACCTCCACCCTGCCGGAAACGGTCGAAGCCGTGCGCCGGCGGCTCGAGGAATTCCATGATTAAACATCTCAAGACACTGTTGCGTGGTGAAGTTGACGCGCGTTGCCTGGAAAAACCGAACCTCAGGTGGTTTATCGGCTATTGCATTGCCATTGTTCTAGGCTCGTCTGTTTACGGTGCGACCATCGGACTTTGGCGAGCGCCACTGCAGTCGGTTTTCACGGCGATCAAGTTTCCGCTCCTGATTTTTCTAACCTGCATCGGCAACGGCGCGGTCAATGGAATGCTGGCGCAAGTTCTGGGATCGGGTCTCTCGTTCAGACAAACGGCGTTCGCGATTTTAATGAGTTTCGCGGTGGCGTCTCTGATTCTCGGAGGCTTTAGCCCGATCACACTCTTCATCCTCTACAACGCGCCGCCGCTTGCATCGGAACACGCCATCATCGGCCACAGCGTGATGTTGCTCGCGCACGTCTGCGTCATCGCCTTCGCCGGCGTCATGGCGAATCGGCGACTTTTCGGGTTGCTGCGAAAAATGAACGGCCGGGATGCGACGGCGCTCTCGGTCTTATTTAGCTGGCTCGCAGGTAACCTTTTTTTGGGCGCACAACTCGCCTGGAATCTGCGTCCCTTCATCGGCTCTCCACAGCTTGCAGTGCAATTCCTTCGCGACGATCCGCTTCGTGGAAACTTCTACGAAGCGGTCTGGCGCGCCTTTCGACACGTCTTTCTCTAAACAACTAAAAAAAATCCAAACCAAGAAATGAACCCGCCACCACTTCCATCGAAACAACCATCGCTTTTTGCCAATAATTTCGTGTTCGAACCAATGCCGGATCCCGCCAATCCGATCCGGGCACTGGAGAATTTGTTGAAATATCCGGGACGCATCGTCCACGAGCTACATCAAACGCGCGCCGCAATTTTAGCGACATGGCTCCTTATCTTCGGAATTGCTGGCGTCGCGATTTACGGAATCGTCGTCGGCGCGCAATCAGGTGGGGCACAGATGTGGATCGCTCCCGCCAAGCTTGGACTCGGCATGTTGCTCTCAGTGCTGATTTGCCTGCCAAGTCTTTACATTTTCACTTGTCTCGGTGGGATCGACGCGCAACTGCGCAGCGTTTGCGGCGCGCTTTTCGCAGCTGTCTGTCTGAGCTCGATTTTGTTAATCGGTTTTGCGCCGGTCGCTTGGATTTTTTCCCAATCGACCGACTCGATCGTTTTCATGGGCACGCTGCATTTGCTTTTTTGGGTAATCGGCATCCGTTTCGGTTTGCGGCTGATCGATGCGATGGGCCGGTTTCTCGGTGCTACGAGCAGAGGGCATCTCAGACTATGGAGCGTCATTTTCATCCTCGTCTGTTTTCAAATGACGACGACGCTGCGACCAATCATTGCTCCGTCGAAAACATTTCTGCCAACGGAAAAGAAATTTTTTCTGGCGAATTGGTTTGAAACGATCAATGGAAGCGACACGGCACGGAAGAAATAACGCGTCGTACCGACGAGCTACAACCTTTCGCGTCTTCTGGCGTGCTTAGCGGATCTGCTGTTCCTTCATTCGCATCATCGGCGTGATCTGCGGTTCAGTTCCCGGTTTTGTGAGTCCTGGATTGTGCTAAACTAGGGTTGATGGCAGACGATCGCTGGTGAGTCATGAGGCCCACCAGAGGAAAGTCCGAACACCATACGGCAGCATGCCGCGTAGAATACGCGGGCGGCGTTCTCGAAAGCGAACGTTGACGGAAAGTGTCACAGAAATGATACCGCCGGTTCTTTGAGAAAAGCGCAGGCAAGGGTGAAAAGGCGAGGTAAGAGCTCACCGCGTCCCGCGCAAGCGGGATGGCAGGAAAAACCCCATGCGGTGCAAGACAAAACAGGAGGAGGACAGCCGGTCCGCCAATGCCTCGAAGAAATTCGGGGCCGATCTCCGGGTATCGTCGCACCACGCTGCGTGAAAAACGTAGTGGGCGTGGAAGAAATTCGATGAGATAAATGATCGTCCCGGCTGAGAAATCAGCCGGACAGAATTCGGCTTACCGCCATCATACTATGAAGGGCGCTTCAGAAACGGAGCGCCCTTCGCTTTTTGCCACTCATGCCTGGGTCGATTCTTTCACTTGATCGACGCCTTTTTCGATTTTCCGCACTGTTGGGTGCAATTCTTTGAGAATTTCGTGCTCTTTCTTGGAAAGTTCTTCAATGCTGTGGGCCTGCTGGTGCAGCTCTTTCAGCATGGCATCTTGGCGTTGCGAAATCCGATGCATCCACCAAAAACAAACCGCCCAGCATCCGACATCTAGAAGGGTGACAAAATTTATCAGGTTGCGCCCCATCGTATTCGAAATCGTGCCTCGGGTCGCAATTGGCTCGGCCCTGATAAAGTTAGCGGCGCTTTACGGTTTAGGCGAGCGCCGCGAGTGTTGCTGAATGTTTGCGGAAACTTCGGGAGCGACGGGACGCATTGACTGGCGCATACCTGCGGCGTGGTTAACACTTTGCGTTGTCTGGAGCTCGACCTGGCTCGCGATCAAGGTCGGCCTGCGGGATTTGCCGCCGATTTCATACGTCGGGATACGGTTCCTGATTGCAATTATTGCATTGGTTGCGGTTTCCATTGGTCAGGCTCGTCTGCTGCCGCAACGCCGATCCGATTATGTCGTCCTCGCTTTTACCGGCATTCTCATGTTCACCATCAATTATGTGCTCTTGTTTTGGGGCGAATTGCACGTTTCCTCGGGATTGGCGGCGATTTTGCAGGCATCAATTCCGATTTTCGGAATGGTCTTTGCCCATTGGCTTTTGCCCGAAGAGCCGCTGCGGTGGCAGCGACTGCTCGGTTCTTTCGTCTCCATCGGGGGCGTGGCCTTGATTTGCGTGCGTCTGCTCAGTTTCAACGGCTGGTTTGCGTTCCTGGGCGGTCTCGGGATTACCTTCGGCGCTGCCAGCGCAGCATTCTCGAATGTGTTGCTGAAATCGCGACGAATGGACCTCGCCCCGGCGATGATGGCGGCCTGGCAAATGATTTTCGGAACGGTACCGTTGCTGGTTATCGGATGGATTGTCGATGGCAATCCGGCCCGTTTTCATTGGACCGGGACGGCAATTTTTTGCCTGCTCTATCTCGCGATCATCGGATCCTCGCTCACCTTTTTGCTTCTCTACTGGCTGATGCCACGGATGTCGGTAACGAAATTGCAAACCATCTCGCTGATCACTCCGCCCGGCGCGATCGCGATTGGCTGGGCTCTCGGCGGGGAACGATTGTCAGCTTGGTCGCTCCTTGGTGCTTGTTTCGTTCTCGCAGGTGTGTGGATGATATTTCGGCCACTGGCGGATGAAAAAGCGACGCGGGAGCGTGCGCTGGAATCAGAGGTCGCCGCGCCACGCATCTAAGGGGCGAAATGCGATGAAGCGGGCCAGTCTTTGCACAGCGATGCGACGACGATATGACATCCGCGATTTTCTTTTATCGGCGTCCGCGAAGAAAAAGATCGCTACTCGAGGCAGTCGTCGAGACAGGCGAGGAGATGCGCGACGGTTTCTTCGGTTTCGTCGCCCATGTTGGAGAGGCGGAAGGTTTGGCCTTTGATCTTTCCGTAGCCGCCGTCGATG
>Ga0207701_10002524_pt1 | contig 18957 bp, 16 predicted proteins | sample KBSSwiSSwithPhiX_FD_184294 | JGI IMG/M metagenome (GOLD analysis project Ga0207701, IMG submission 184294) | Switchgrass rhizosphere bulk soil microbial communities from Kellogg Biological Station, Michigan, USA, with PhiX - S5 (SPAdes) (version 2) | ecosystem: Environmental > Terrestrial >... | reverse complement strand
CACTCGGCGACAAGAGCGTCCTCGACATAGTCGACGCGGTGGCCATCACTGCTGTCCAGTCTCAGGCGCGTAAACTTGCGTGATCGGCCCACGGTGATTAATGGATCGCCAAAACAATCCTATTAAACGTCTTCTCAACCGCCTCGGCCCCGGCCTTATAACTGGTGCCTCTGACGACGATCCGTCCGGTATAGCAACCTATACCCAGGCCGGTGCAAGTCTCGGCTACGCCACATTGTGGACAGCGATCGTAACGCTGCCGCTAATGATCGTCGTCCAGCATATTTGCGCCAAGATCGGTATGGTATCGGGCCGCGGCCTGGCGAGTGTTCTCAAACACTACTACTCTCGCTGGCTGCTTTACCCGGCAGTGGCATGCCTGGTCATAGCCAACACCATAAACGTCGGCACCGACATTGCTGCGATCGCCGCGGCTATCAATATCTTTGTTCCCATACCTATCGCGGCGATGGTCCTGCCAATCGGTGCCATTATCGTCGTTCTACAGATTTGGGGTTCCTATCGGCTGATAGTGAAAGTTTTTAAGTGGTTGACCATTTCCCTATTCGGATACGTGATCGCCGCTTTTTTAGCCAAACCCGACTGGAGTGTCGTTGCCGGGGCGACCTTTGTGCCGCACTTCTCTCTAAGCCTCGAATACATTACGACTATCGTCGCCATACTCGGCACGACCATCTCGCCCTATCTATTTTTCTGGCAGGCCAGCGAAGAGGTAGAGGAGGAGATCTGCATTGTTGGCCGCCGGCGTTTATCGCAGAGAAAGGGTGCGAGCAACGAGGAGATACGAGATGAAAAGATAGACACGGTGGTCGGGATGTTGTTTTGCAATGTCGTTTTCTACTTTGTCATTCTCGCCGCCGGGTCAACGCTGCACGTCTCGGGCAAAACCGAAATATCCTCGGCGGCCGAGGCGGCTCAGGCGCTTGCTCCTCTGGCGGGAAACCTCGCGTCTGTGCTCTTCGCAGTTGGCCTGATCGGTGCCGGCCTGCTCGCCGTTCCAGTACTGACGGGTTCGGTCGCATATGCTGTGGCCGAAACATTTGACTGGCCGGAGGGGCTAGACGAAAAACCTCGCCATGCCCGCAAGTTCTACGCCGTCATAGCCGTATCCACGATCGTCGGGGTGCTCATCGATTTTGCCGGTATAAATCCCATCAGTGCCCTATTCTGGACCGCCGTCATTAACGGTATCGTCGCCCCGCCGCTCCTTGTGGTCGTCATGCTTATCTCAAACAACAAGGCTGTAATGGGAAAACGGACCAACGGGCCTTTCACAAATATCGTTGGCGGGCTGGCTGCTGTTCTGATGTTTGCCGCTGCGGCAGGTATGATATTGACGTGGAATAAGTAGAGATCGGCTAAAGGTCGTCCCCGGGCATGCCGACGTCTATTTCGAGGCATTTTCGACAGAGGCAGTCGGAGTATTGTGCATTCAGTTTCGCGACGGTTGCCTCCTGTAGTTTCACCTCGGCACACCAACACCCTTCGAGCTTAGCTCCGCAGCCAAATGATTCGCCGCACGATCCGCAGACCTTCGGATCAGGCTTTTGCTCGGTCATATTACTCATAAAGATCGGGTTCCCCCGGCGGCCGTGTTTTCCATCTGCGGTGTATCCAAATCCATTGCTCGGGATACGCACGAATCACTCTTTCGGTTGCTGCCACACATAAAGCTGTCGTTCTCTCCACGTCGCTTTTTCGGTCGCCGGTGCTCACGGGGTCAATTATCTCGTCGTGGTAAATAAAATATTTGCCCCTTTCATTATCCCAAATAGCGAACATCGGCACGATCACTGCATTAGCACGCAGAGCGAGCATAGCGATCCCGGTTGCAGTACAAGCGGGAATGCCAAAAAAGGGCACGAAAACGCCTTCCTTGGGATGAGAGTTTACATCGGCAAGAACACCGAGGGTTCCTCCGGAACGCAGTGTCCTCAATATTGGCGAGGCCGAATTCGTCTTGTCGATCTGCTTGTTGCCAAGACGCGTGCGGATCCCGACGATCATCTTTTCGATCAAAGGGTTATCCATCCGGCGGGCGAGAAATGTGAGCGGCTCAAAGAACAAAGGGTAAGTAAATGCCTGCAGCTCCCAGTTGCCCATGTGACCGCCCAGAATGATCCGACCGCGCCCGTCGGTCTTTGTTCGCTCGTATTGTTCCGCAAATACTGGGTCCGGCTCATATTCGATCAGATCACCAAGATTCTGTCGTGAAAGATCGTCAAACCGGCTGACCACCGCCATTACCCGCCCCATATTTTGAAAGGCAGCCTTTAGGATAATCGCTCGCTCCTCAGCGGTCTTTTCCGGAAAGGCAAGTTCCAGGTTCCTTTCGCCCACTTTGCGGAGCTTATCCAGCCGTCGAAAACCAAAAGAACCGGCCGAGATTCCGATTTTCATCGCGGCATTGCGCGGCAAGACCCGTAACATGAACAGAATTGTTCTTGCGGCAAGGTATTCGAGCCAAATTTGTGGTGAATTTTTCTTTGCCATCCCGGGGGCAGGGGTCAATTGACTACTTTAGGGTTAATAAACAACTAATTCAACAAACACGCACCTTGTAACAACCCATTTACCATCGCATTTGTGATTTAAAGCACTTCTTTCGATCTCAACTAAGGCTACTCTAAAACGGTTAATTGGGGGAGGTTATGAATCACACTACAAATGCCATAAAAACGCCTTTCAAAACACGACGCGCCCGATATGAAGTTGTAAGCACGGGCGGATCGAACGTCTCCCATAAAGAGATCGCGATCTTTGAGACATACGATACGATCTATCGTTCATTGTGCGCCGCTCTTTATAATTATGCGCCCGGGTCGGGGCATCCGGGAGGCTCCATCTCGTCGGGGCGATTTGTCAGCACGATTCTGTTCGATCTGCTCAGCTATGATCTTTCGCGACCTGATCGCGATGATGCCGACATAATTTCATACTCGGCCGGACACAAAGCTCTCGGGCTTTATGCCCACTGGGCCCTTAGAAACGAGATAGTCCGTGTCGCCATGCCGGAAATGCTGCCAGCCGACATCCGTCAGCAGCTGCGTTTAGAGGATTTATTAGGCTTCAGGCGAAACCCGATAACAAAGGCCCCGCTGTTTCTTAAATTCCGGTCAAAAGCCTTGGACGGGCATCCGACGCCGGCGACACCGTTCGTCCGTTTATCGACCGGTGCTTCTGGCGTGGGCCTCGCTTCGTCGATCGGCTTGGCAATTGGTGCCGCCGATTACTACGGGGCAAATGCCCCGGTCGTTCATATTGTCGAGGGAGAAGGTGGAATGACCCCTGGACGGGTCAGCGAAACATTGGCCGCAGCCGGGACAGCTTGTCTGAAAAACGTGGTCCTGCACATCGACTGGAACCAGGCGTCCATCGACTCTAATTTCGTCTGCCGGGAAGGTTCACGGCCGGGCGATTATGTTCAATGGGATCCCGCCGAGTTTGCATACCTTCACGACTGGAATGTCATTCTCGTAGAGGACGGAAAGGACTATCAGAGCATTTTCGAGGCCCAACGAAAAGCTTCAGCGTTCGCAAACGATCAGCCGACCGCAATTGTTTACAAAACGGTTAAGGGCTGGAATTACGGTATCGAAGGCAAGGCATCTCACGGGGCTGGCCATGCCCTCTGCAGTGTTGATTTTTACAATGCCGTAAAGCCGCTGCTTGATCTCACCTGTGAAGATCTCAACCTCTGCAAAGACGAGCAGATGTGCAAAAGCGGCAGCGAGAGCTCAATGGTCGAAAAATGTTTCTTCGAATCACTGCTTATAGTTCGCGATGCGTTGGAAATGAACAGGGATGTAACACACGCCCTTGCCGAGCGGATACTGGCATCGCAGGAAAGGTTGAACTGTTTGGGAAGAACAAAGCGTGACATGGCACCGGACATTTCAAAAATCTATTCGGCCTTGCCGGCTTCCGAAACCATCCCGGACGAGTTAGTCCTTGCTCCCGGTTCATCCACTACCTTGCGCGGCGAGCTCGGCAAGGTCCTCCATTATTTCAATAAGTTGTCTGGTGGTGCATTTCTTACCTCTGCCGCAGATCTGCTTGGCTCGACGAGCGTAAATGTGATCGCCAAAGATTTCAGCGACGGCTATTACAACGCCGATGCTAACCCGTACTCAAGGACGCTCTCCATCGGTGGCATTTGTGAAGATGCAATGTCAGGAGTCGCGAGCGGAATATCAACATTTGGACGTCATATAGGTGTGTGTTCGTCGTATGGAGCATTCATGGCCCCGCTGGGACATATTGCCGCCAGGCTTCACGCCATAGGCGGCCAGGCACGCCGTAGCTGGTGTGACAAACCCTTTGATCCCTTTTTCCTTATCTCAGCTCACGCTGGAATCAAGACCGGTGAGGACGGCCCGACCCACGCCGACCCGCAGCCGCTGCAGCTTTTGCAGGAAAATTTCCCAAAGGGAGCGATGATCACGCTCACCCCCTGGGACCCGCAGGAATTATGGCCGTTGGTGTCGGAAGCTCTTAAACTTAGGCCGGCGATCATCAGTCCATTCGTCACACGGCCATCGGAAAAGGTCCTCGATCGTGCTGCACTCGGCCTTGCACCTGCGTCCGACTCTCGAAAAGGTGTCTATTTGCTTCGCAAATCGGCTTCGACAGAACCGGATTGCACCGTCATCCTCCAGGGCAGCGAGGTAGCATATTCATTTGTTACCGAAACCTTGCCCTTGCTCTTACAGCATCAGATCGATGTTGCCGCCTATTACGTGGCCAGCGCCGAGCTATTCGATCTCTTGGCCGAGTACGAGCAGGAAGAAATATTCCCGGAGAGTGTTGGACAAGAGGCAATGGGCGTCACCGGGTTTACGCTGCCTACAATGTACCGCTGGGTACGTTCTTCACACGGGCGAAAGCACACGCTTTATCCATTCCGAAAAGGACATTATCTGGGCAGCGGAAAGGCCGAGAGCGTTATCGCCGAAGCCGGCCTCGACGGGCTAAGCCAGTTCAACGCAATACGAACATTCACCGACGCCCGCCAAACTCGCACGGACGTAAAGCCCGGAGCTCAGGCCGCATATTCACTAAATTAAAACCATGATACGCATATCAGACAGGATCAAACTACTCGGAACAGAAACAGCGTTCGCAGTTTCGGCGGAGGCATCAGCTTTTGCCGCAAAAGGCAATAAAGTTTACCCGTTTCACATCGGCGATATTAATCTTTCAACACCGTCCACGGTGGTAGAGGGCACATTCAAAGCCATAAAAGATGGCAAGACCGGATACTGTCCTAACGCTGGTATACCACAACTGCGCGAAGCCATAGCCGCCAATGTCGGAGCCTCGCACGGGATCAACTATTCGGTGGAGAACGTCGCCGTTCAACCCGGCGGCAAACCAACGATCGGCAAATTTCTGCTTGCACTTATGAATCCAGGAGACGAGGTCCTTTATCCTAACCCGGGATATCCGATCTACGAGTCTCAGATCGAATTCAATGGAGGAGTGGCCGTCCCTTACACCTATTCCGAGGGTGAGGATAATTTTGTTTTCGACGTCGAGGCGATCCGGCAAAAGATCACTCCTCGCACAAAGCTGCTGATCCTAAATGACCTTCAGAATCCCAGCGGGGCCGAATGTTCGCAGCAGGATCTCGAAAAACTTTCCGAGCTCGCTATCAAGAATAACCTGATGGTGCTCAGCGACGAGGCGTATTTTGATATTCGGTACGAAGGCAAAAGTAACTCGATCGCGAGCCTTCCGGGAATGCAGGAGCGGACCGTCCTGCTTTATACGTTCTCAAAGAAATTCTCGATGGCAGGATGGCGTCTGGGGGCATCCATCGGCCCTAAAGAGGTAATCGATGTGATCGCCAAAATAAACGTCAATGACGAGTCGTGCACAAACCACTTTATCCAGTACGGGGCACTTGCCGGCCTGGCGGGAGATCAGTCAGAGGTAAAGAACATTCTCCAAGTCTTAAAAGAAAGGCGCGATGCCGCAGCTGCGTTGCTCAACACGATACCCGGTGTTCGATGCTTCCGGCCGAATGCCACGTTTTATCTTTTCCCAAATGTGACCGGCCTGATGGAGAGTAAAGGCTACACAGATTACGACAGCCTTCGCACGGACATACTCCACCAAACCGGTGTCTCGTTTTGTACCCGCATGCATTTTGGACGGCTGCTGCCGGGTGAGACCGAGCGTTATATTCGGATCGCCTACGCGGGTATCGGGCTGGCCGAGCTTTCTGAAGGACTGAACCAGCTAAAGGCATTTGCGATGTCGGAAACCCGGGCAGCGGCCCACAGTTGAACCGGTCCCCAAACTGCCCGTTTATCAAATTACGAAACTCTTACAATTACTGCTGCGCTTAACTGCTAAGCTAAAAATCGGCCGAAAACAGCCACCGGTCTAATCCGCGGATAGGGGTTTAATATTAGTGCAAAATGTAATCGAATTTGAGGCGTCCAAAGCCGGAAGGTTTAACTGGAACACGATCGTTTGGGTGTCCGTCTTCCATATCATGGGCATCGTTGCTCTCTTTAACTTTAGCTGGCCGAATGCGATCGCCGCCCTTGTAACCTGGTGGATCGCTTCGAGCTGGGGTATCGGTATCGGATATCACCGCTTGTTTACCCATCGGGGCTTTAAGGCGCCGATGTGGCTTCAGTATTTTTTGGCCACGTGCGGTTCACTGGCCCTTCAGTCAGGGCCTATCTCTTGGGTAACGACCCACCGCATTCACCACGCCTTTACCGAAACGGACAAAGATCCCCATAGCCCGATGAACGGAACATACTGGTCGCACATCGGTTGGATATTTCGCGGAACGGCCCAGGGGCATTCGCAGGCCACATTGCAGCGGTACTCGCCTGACCTGACAAAGGACCGCTATCTGACGCTGCTCAATAATTATTACTATGTAACGCTGATCGCGTGTGCTTTTGTGCTGTTGGCGATCGGCGGCTGGACGATGGTCCTGTGGGGAGTGTTTTTACGAACGGCAGTGTCGTGGCATTTCACGTGGCTTGTAAATTCGGCGACGCATCTGTGGGGCAACCGGCGTTTTGATACGCGGGACGATTCGCGGAATAACGCCCTGGTTGCTGCTCTTACGTTTGGCGAAGGTTGGCACAACAATCACCACGCATTTCCCCGCTCGGCCAAGCACGGCTTTACGTGGAAGGAATTTGACATCAACTGGTATCAGCTGCAGATTGCGGAAAAGGCCGGCCTTATCAGCAATGTTTATGCATATGACATTGCTACCGAATCGCAAACACCCAAGGAGCTTAGAAAAGCCGCCTGATCGACAAGAAAAATTAAATAAAAGGGCAAAACGTAGAACTCGCTTTTACTTTTGCCCTTTTAATTTCTACCTTTGGTTTAGAAATGCGTCGCCGCAAGACCGCAGTTTTTTTCCTCATTCTGGGTATCAGCCTCACGGTTCTGGCCGCGGTGCTCAACATCGGGTGGATACTCCTTAACCTACGCGAAGTCGTCCTGCTCATATTTGGTGTCGTATTTTTTGCTCTGATAATTACCGGTCTGATACTTAACACCATCTTTCTTGTCCGCGAGATAAGACGCAACGAGCAGCACGATGCATTTCTGAACGCAGTTACCCACGAACTGAAGACCCCGATCGCCTCGATCAGGCTTTATCTCGAAACCCTAAAGACCCGCGAGGTCGCAGAAGCCCGAAAACAGGAGTTTTACGATGTAATGCTGGCGGACAGCGACAGGCTTCTAGGTACAGTTGAACAGGTGCTGCAGGCTAGCCGCAACAAGGAAAAAGGCAGGCCCACCAATATTGCCGAGGTCGATCTCGGCGACCTGCTCACCGAAACGATAGGCATTACGCGAACACGTTACAACATCGATAACGGAACAGTAAGATTTGCCGCACCAGTCGACAAGATAATTGTCTCCGGCGATAGAGCGGACCTGCAGACAGCCTTTTCCAATCTCCTTGATAACGCTATCAAGTACTCGATAGAGGAACCCCGTATCTCGGTAAAACTCAAAACATCGACACGTAACGCCGAGGTCTATATCAAGGACAACGGAAAGGGCCTGGCAAAAGCTGAGCTCAAGCGCATATTCAAACGCTTTTACCGCGTCCCTAATTCTTCGCCTTCCGCGGCGAAAGGAACGGGCCTCGGCCTCTCGATCGTTCGCTCGATCATCGAAAAACACGGCGGCCGGGTGGGTGCCGAGAGCAACGGTGACGGCAGAGGCAGTACTTTTTTTGTTAGATTGCCGTTAAGTAGCAAATGAAGATATTGATCGTTGAGGACGAAGAACATCTTGCCGACGGGCTCAGATTCAATCTTGAGGCCGAGGGTTATGAGGCCGAGATCATAGGTGACGGCGGCGAGGCTGTCAAAAAGCTTGGCGAGGAGAAATTTGACGCGGTCGTTCTGGATGTAATGCTGCCCACGCTCGATGGCTTTGAGGTTGCCCGATCCATGAGAGCAGCCGAAGACTATACGCCGATCCTGATGTTAACGGCACGCGGACGGCCCGAGGATGTGCTGTTGGGATTTGAGGCTGGAACCGATGATTACCTGCCAAAGCCGTTTGACCTGGCGATCTTTCTTGCCCGTCTCAACGGACTCCTGCGCCGCCGGCAATGGCAGCAGCAAAAGACTCAGGAGTCTGCGAAAACGGAAGTCACCGAACTGAACGGACGCACAATAGACCTCGGCAATCTGGAGCTAAAGCACGGCGACGAGACAATACACCTAACTTTGATGGAAGCGAAACTGCTTCAATACCTAATTGAAAACGAGAACCGGGCCGTGTCGAGGCGCTCGATCCTCGAGGATGTGTGGGACCTGCAGGAGGACACAGATACGCGTGCGATAGATAATTTTATTGTGCGGCTGCGGCGGCACCTCGAGGACGATCCGGCAGACCCGCAGATAGTACAAACAGTGAGAGGGGTCGGCTACCGGTTCGTGAGGCCGGAACGCGGATCTGAATAATCCCGACGGGCAAGTACCTTAAGATCATCCCGCCATCTCTCGTGCAGCTCGAATCGCCAAAGCTCGATATCAGGCGAGATTGACCGCGCAAAAAAATCAAAATCCCTATGAAAGCTCCACGCCGGAGCCGCCAGATAAACCAAGGCCGGCTTATCAATGATGTCGCGGCCGTCAAACAGGTCGGCCGGCTCGAGAATGCCGCGCCGCCGCTGAAGCTCGATCTTTCGCCAGTAATCGGCCGCCTGAAAGATCATCTCGCGGTCCGGCTGCGTCTTTAGTTCGATAATAACGAGCCGTCCGTCGCGCCTAAGTGCAAGCAGATCGATCTTGTCATTTGACGACCGGAATTGATTGTAAAGCGGCGAGAGGATCAGGTTAGCATCGAGTAGTCGGATGTTGCGGCGGAGAATAGATTCGAGCCACGCCTCGGGTGCCGTGCGATAGTATTCGTGCCGCTTGTTCGGCGTCGAAGCTGACCGGTAAAGCTCGAGTTCTCGAACCAGTATTTTGAGCTCGCTCCACGAGTCCTGGGAGAGGATGCTCCGGTCGCGGCCGATGCCGAACCAAGCCTTTTCCTGTCCGGCGACTTTTCGGACCCTGGCAAACGGCAGGCCCATAAACCGAACGGTCTCACCCTGACGCGAAAAGATCACATCGATGCTGCTGGGCGACAGATCAATGATGCTTTGTGCGGTTTTCCCGGGCTGTGGTTGGCCCGGCAGAGTGAGTTTTGGGGCCTTTTCGCGCCACAGCCCGCTGATCTTTCGCTCTGGCAGTTCGAGCAGTCTCGGCGGGTCTTGTTTTCTATCCACCTCGATGACGGTCAGTTTGCTTTTCCAGCGCTCGGTCAGCAGGGCGTGGAGTTTTTGGGCATTTTTTGCCTGCCTTTTTTCGCATATGATCCAGATCTCATTCACAGGTTTGTTCTTTCGCAAGCCGAGTTTTTCGAGCCACAGGATCGCCGCCGTGAATATTGCCTCGACCGTTAACACAGCGGTGATGTCAGCGATGGCTGCCACCGTTCGCTTTTCTGCTGTTTCGAACACGATCTGAGCAAGCCGGCCATTCTCAGCATTTAGCGATACACGTCCCAGCCTTGTTCCCGTAAAACTTTCTGCTAGCAGAGCGGCGATCTCGTTCGCTTTTTGCAGCCGGGCAAGCTCGACATCGGCCGCAAGCTCAATGGCCGAAATCCTCGGGACGAGCCGCATCGTTTCCCGGTTTCTGGCAAACGCTCCCGCCGCATCGATCGAGACCTCGCGGCCGTCTCTTTCAAATCCGTTCAGCCGCCAGGTGTGATGTCCTTTGTCATCGAGAAAAGCAAAATGGGCCTTCTTGCCATCGCTGGTTATCTCGATCTCGCTGGATAGAAGCGGGAACGTCCGCCCCGCGTCACGTATGAGCAGCCACTCGTTATGACCCGAGATAATGTCCTGCAGATCCTCGGTATTTACCATTTATGGTTTGCGGCAAAGTAGCTCATCATCGCCGCGGCCCAGTCCGAATAACCCTGCTCCGACGGATGTATACCGTCCGCGAAAAACCCTTCTGCCCGAATCTCAGTTGGCTGCGGATAATAAAAAACACGCTCAAGATCGCGGGTAAATTCGAGAATATTGTCGTTATGCATCTGAGACAATCGCCAGAGTATGGTTTTGATCGGTTGCGGCATTATAGGCGAATAAATGATCATCGGGCAGTTGCTGATAAAAATGACCGCGTCGGGATTCTTGGCCCGCAGGATCTGAAGCAGCTCGAGCATGTCCCGCCGCCACTTGGCCGGGCTGGACAATTTCATAACGTCGTTGCCCCCGATGCCGAGCAAAATGTAATCAAACGGGCCGTCCGCCACTAACGGTACGAGCTCGTCGATGGTCCGGCGGGCGGTCACGCCGTTCTTACCCACCACTTTCCAGTTAATTCGCCTGCCCGTATGCGAGCTTAAATGTCTGGCGAATTGGCCCGCCAGTGCTAGCTCATGGGTCCTGGCGCCGAGCCCCGCCACGGTCGATTCGCCTATAACCAGGAGCTTGGCCGGATCATCGCCTTCGCCTGCGTGGCCGTATTTCTCCCCCGCTGCATCCGGCAGCAGCCCTACCTTCCAACGCGTGACCTCACCCTGCAGGAACAAGAAAGGTGAAACAGGAAGCAAGGCAACGGCTGTCCCAATAAATTTTGCCTGCCATCTGCGTAAATTGCTCATTTGCACGTTTACAGCCGCGACAACGCCGTACCCCGCTATGATAAAATTCGGTAAAACGTATGATTTTAACAAAATCACGATATCTGTTACTCACAGTATTATTCTGCGCTTTTATATTTCCGGGCTGCGGCTCTCAGCCTAAGAATGACAATACGGCACCGGCCGCTAATCAGACGAGCGATCTGCCCTTCTCTACCAAAGAGCCGCCCGTTTACCAGGGGGATTTTTACACCGGGACCAGCGATTACCAGAACCATTGGTTTGTTGCCAGGAAAGGTGATAACTGGCGAGTCGATTTTTACAGGGACGGGACCAAAGCCTGGAGCCAGTTAAAGACCGACAAGGTCTACTATCTCGATCACAAGAAAAAAATATACGCCGCTGAACCAATGACCAACGATAACAGTGCGGTCCAGTCACAATATTTTACTACGCTGCTCTCCGGCTTTTTTAAGGGAAAGGAATATCACCACGTTGACGACCTCGGCCGCGAAAGAGATCTCAAAAAATACAAGGTTCGTCCTGACGACGCCTCGTCGGACGAGATCTATCTGTATGTCGACGAAAAGACCGGCATTGTCGTAAAACAGGAATTCCTGGCCCATAACGAGATGGACGGCAACGCGTCGATCGCCCGGTATACGTCCGAGATCAAGGATTTTAAGACCGAGGTCGACGACGGCGCTTTTCAGATACCGCCGGATTATAAATATGTCGACTGGAGCCAGTATTCGCCCAACGCTCCCGCCCCTGCCAACAAATAATGAACGACCTACAGCCCGCCGGCATAACAACTGAGCAGCGGCAATATGCCAAGGATGCACTGGACCGTCTGCCGCTGGCAAAGCTGTTCGGGATGGAGTTGGTGGATATCGATCTCGACAAAGCCGCGATATCCGTCGTTATGCGTGATGATCTGCGGCAGCCGAGCGGCGTTTTGCACGGCGGTGTGACGGCATCGCTGATAGACACCGCAATGGCATTCGCGGTGCGGACAAGATTGCCCATTAATGAGGCGACCGCGACCATCGATCTGACGATCCATTATCTCAGGCCGCACACCACAGGCACCTGTACCTGTACGGCGGTCGTTGTGCGTGCCGGCAAACGGATCTTTACGGTATCCGCCGACGTTGTAAACGAGGAAGGGAAACTGATCGCGACCGGCTTATCGACGTATACGAGAGTACCCTGATCGTTGTTAGTGGTTGGTGGTTCGCTGCAAAGAGAAGCACTCTTGCAATGAACAACGATCCACGAACAACGAACAAATAAATGGACCAGTTAAAGAAATTTGCCAGATATTTTAAGCCGTACCGGTGGACGATCGCCGCCGGGATCTTTTTTATCCTGTGCTCGATGGCATTTGGGCTGTTTGTTCCATATATGGTCGGCGCGGCTGTGGACGATCTCGGCAAAGGCGTCACGCGAGAAAAGATCATTTACTATCCGCTCGTGATCCTCGGAATTAACCTGATGAGCGGCGTCTTTTTGTTTTTGCAGCGGCGTCTGCTTATCAATACCTCCCGTCATATAGAGTTTGATATGCGGCGGGACTTTTATGCCTCACTCGTTGATCAGCCTGCCGAATATTTCTTTTCCACGCGCGTAGGCGACCTGATGGCTCGGGCGACAAATGACCTGGCCGCGATAAGGCAGATCGTCGGGCCGATGATCCTGTACAGTTTCCAGGCGATTTTCGCTCTCTGCATATCGCTGCCGATCTTATTGAATATTTCAGTCCGCCTGACGCTGCTGCTGCTCATCCCGATGCCGCTTGTGACGCTGACGGTCAAATTCCTCGGCGAGCAGATACACCGCCGTTTCGAGAAGATACAGGAATTCTTTTCCGACATAACGGCCCGTGCCCAGGAAAACCTGACCGGCGTCCGCGTCGTTCGGGCCTATGCCCAGGAGGATGCTGAGATCGAGCAGTTCCAGGTTTTGAACCGCGAGTATGCCGACCAGAACCTGCGGCTAGTGAAATATGCCGCGGCGATGCGTCCGCTGCTGTTCTTCTTTATCGGGCTGGGTTTTGTGATCATTGTCGCGGTGGGCGTGCCAATGGCTGTTCGCGGCGAGATCACTGCAGGCGATTTCACGGCTTTTATACTCTACCTGCAGCGGATGATCTGGTACCTGATCGCTCTTGGTTATGTCGTTAACCTTTATCAACGAGGCACTGCATCGCTCAAAAGATTTAATGCCATCCTCGAGGCTGAACCGTCGATCAGGGATGCGGAAGATATCCAGGAGCAGCCGCGCATTAAGGGCGGTATAGAATTTCGATCCTTGAATTTTGGTTACAACGGCAAACCGGTCCTTCGCGATATTGATCTGGTTATCGAACCCGGAAAGACGGTCGCTTTCGTCGGCAAAACTGGCAGCGGCAAATCGACACTTGTAAGTTTGGTCCCGCGGCTGCTCGACGCGCCTGACGGGACTGTTCTCGTCGACGACCGTCCGGTAAGCCAGTATCCGCTGGCCCAACTGCGGCGGGCCATTGGCTTTGTTCCGCAGGAAACGTTCTTGTTCTCTGATACCCTCGCAGCCAACATCGCGTTCGGCGTGCAAGACCTTGGACCGCAGAGACGCGGAGACGCGGAGAAGTTAAACGAGGACGGACACACCGGCAATCTTGAACCGGCAAACGCTTCAGCAATTAACCATGACTCCGCATCCCGGCGTCTCCGCGGTGAAATTACTGTCGAATCGGCAGCGACGATCGCCGGCCTGGCCGCTGACGTCGAGACATTTCCAGGCAAATATGAACAGCTCGTGGGCGAGCGCGGCATTACCTTGTCCGGAGGCCAGAAACAGCGGACGGCGATCGCCCGTGCCGTCATGCGGGACCCGCGAATTTTGATCCTCGACGATTCTCTCTCAGCGGTCGACACATACACCGAGGAGACAATTCTTCACAACCTTCGCGACGTTCGCGAAGGCCGCACGACCCTCATCGTCTCTCACCGCGTCTCGACCATCCGAGACGCTGACCTGATCTGCGTCCTCTCAGCCGGCCGGATCATTGAGCACGGCACCCACGACGAGCTTCTGGCACTCGATGGTGAATACGCCGATCTCTACGAACGGCAGCTCCTCGAAGAAGAGTTGGACGCTACCGCCTAAGCATTTCTTTAACGATCAGACAGGCATACCCTAATGAACGGCAATTTCGCCGTGAAACTGTTGTTTCAGACTCAATATAGTTTTTTTAACGGCTAAAAAAACTATTTCAAGACATTTTATATATTTGGGCTCTGTATATTTCTTTCCAGGTCCTGCGGCTTTTTTTCGGCCGCCCCGCAAAGATTTTACGGCTTTATATTTTTTTGCAGAGGCTGCAAAAACAATATAGAGACCAAATTAGCCTTATAAACCCTGCAAAAACGGCAAAATCCCTCATCCGCTCTACCTGGGGCGACAAAAATATTCCGGCACTCAGGGAACCTTTTTCCGAGTTGGTGTGTCTAAGCCGTTAAAGCCGCGGTTTTCCTGAAAACACTGAACAATTTAGGAGGTTCTTATGCGCAGAGTTTTGCTTTCGCTCGGGATATTAGTGTGTTTTGCCGCCGGCTTTAGCCAGGCACAGAGTACACAAGGATCGCTTTACGCGGTTAACCAAAAAGGCATCGATCTGGGTTCCTGCCCGCTAAAGACCACGTCGGTCAAGGCCGATATCAGCGGTTTCGTCACGCGGGTGCGGGTGCGGCAGGAGTTTCAAAATTCATTTACCGAGCCTATCGAGGCAGTATATGTCTTCCCGCTCTCGCAGAACGGTGCGGTTGACGATGTGACCATGACCGTCGGCGAACGCGTCATTCGCGGCAAGATATTGAAACGCGAAGAGGCCCGCCAGGTCTATGAGACCGCCAAAAACGAGGGCAAAACGGCCAGCCTGCTCGACCAGGAGCGCCCCAACATCTTTACCCAATCCGTCGCTAATATCATGCCCGGCGAGGCCGTGATCGTGGAGATCAGCTATGTCGAGACGCTCAAGTATGAGGATGGGGCATATGAGTTTGTGTTCCCCATGACCGTCGGACCGCGTTACATCCCCTCCGGGGTAACTGACGCCGCCAAGATAACCCCGCCTGTTGCGGCAACGCGTGCCGGACACGATATCTCGATCGAGGTGAACCTGAACGCCGGGGTTCCGGTCGAGGAGATCCGTTCATTCACGCACGATATCGACCAGGTCAATATGTCGCCGAGCACGGCAAAGATCACTCTGCGTGATGAAAAGACTATCCCGAACAAGGACTTTATCCTTCGCTATGACGTGACAGGCAAACGCATTGAGGACGCCGTCCTTACCCATCGCGATGAGCGGGGAGGCTTTTTTACGCTCATTCTGCAGCCGCCTGACAAAGTCCTGAGCGAAGACCGCACACCAAAGGAGATCGTTTTCGTATTGGATACAAGCGGCTCTATGTCCGGCTTTCCCGTTGAAAAGGCCAAAGAGGCAATGAAACTCTCTCTGGACGGCCTCTATCCTGATGACACCTTTAACCTGATCACCTTTGCCGGCGATACCGCGATACTTTTTGACAAGCCGGTGCCCGCAACAAGGGCGAACCTCGATGCTGCCCAGGATTTTTTAGCCGGACGCCAGGGCGGAGGCGGTACAGAAATGATGAAGGCGATCAAAGCCGCCCTTGAACCGACCGATGCTGCCGATCATCTGCGGGTAGTGTGTTTTATGACAGATGGCTACGTCGGCAATGAAGAAGAGATCATAGCCGAGGTACAGCGGCATCCTAACGCCCGCATCTTCTCGTTCGGCATAGGGAGCTCGGTAAACCGCTACCTCCTCGACAAGATCGCTCTGGAAGGCCGCGGCGAGGTTGAATATGTAGGATTACAGGACGACGGTTCAAAAGCAGCGAGGAGGTTTTATGAACGTGTTCGCACACCTTTGCTGACAGACCTTTCTATCGATTGGAACGGGATCCGGGTCGCCGATACTTATCCCGGCAAGCTTACCGACCTTTTCTCGGCAAAGCCGGTCATCTTGCACGGCCGGTATGACAAGCCCGCCAGCGGAACCATCAAGCTAAAAGGCAAAGTCGCCGGCCAACCGTATGAAAGGAACATTTCGCTGAATCTGCCGGAAACGGATCCTAATAACGATGCTTTGGCATCACTCTGGGCCCGCACGAGGATCGACGATCTCTCGAGCGCGCGACTAAAAGCTACTACTGAGGCAAATAGGACCGAGATCGACTCACAGATCACGGATCTTGGCCTCCGGTACCACTTGATGACGCAGTTTACGTCATTCGTCGCTGTCGAGGACCGTGTTGTCAATCAAAGCGGCACACCGATCACTGTACAGGTACCAGTCAATCTGCCGGAAGGTATGGTGAACGGCAGGTTAGCTACTGTCGACGTGACGACGATCTCAACCCAAACCGCGGAAACGCTTCCCAGGGGAGTTAATTTCTCGACAGTACTCAGGGGAGATCCGAACGGTAAACCTATGGCTCGATCCGGGCAGTTCAAAGTTGTTACCAAAAGCGGTTCGGGGAGCGGTACAGGGTCAGGCTACGGGTCCGGAGGTGCGGCGGCACCCGGGACAAATGCGAGAGGCCGTAGTTTCCAGATCGACGGCGCAGACGGAAGGGAAAATACCTTCATTGTCGATGGTCAGGAGGTCCAATCAATTTCCGGCGGTGTTTTGAATGGCACGGCCATTCACCTGTCAAATCCTGCGTACCCCGCTGCGGCTTTGGCAGTAAATGCTGGCGGTGCTGTAAACGTGCAGGTAGTAATAAACGAATCCGGAGGCGTTGAATTCGCCAGGGCGACCTCAGGCCACCCCTTGTTACGACAATCTGCGGAAAAAGCCGCGAGATCGTCCAGATTCAGCCCTACCTTGATCAGCGGAAAGCCGGTAAAGGTCAGCGGCAATATTGTCTATAACTTTATGGGTGCCAGGCAAACAACCGTAACGATCGATCAAATGAAAGTTGGCTCAATTTCGTCCGCTGAAAAGAGAGCTCCGCTGCCGTTGGAAAAAATGCATGCATGGATCTACGAGATCGTCGAGAGACTTAGTAAGGGCGAGGCATCTCCCAGCAAGAATGAATCGTTATTCGTGCACGCCGGTAAAGCCGATATTCAGATCGAGCTCTCAATTAGGTCGACCGAGGTGCTCGACAAGCTAAGATCCGCTGGTTTTGAGATCAATTTTGAGATCACCGCCGGCAAAGGCAAGACGACGGTTGTCGGAAGGGCTGCTCTCGACAAACTCGCCGCTCTCGCCGAGATCGACGAGGTGCGGTTTATATTGCCCAAGATCTGACCCGAGTCAGGCATTCCCGCAATAAAAAACCGCCTCGGCATCTGCCGGGGCGGTTCTCTCTTTTATTTATTATTTATTATTAAAAACTATTGTGCTGAAAATATCTGCACAGAGCGCCGGCCAAACCTTCTGGCTTCACTGCAGCCGGGGACCCAGATATCGATCCGTTTGCCTTTTATCGCTCCGCCAGTGTCGCCGACCGTATAAACGCCGCTCCACTGTCCTGCATTGATATAAACTTTAGAACCCATTCTCAGAACACGCGGGTCGGCTGCGATCATACCGCGGCGAACTCCCTGGCCATTGGCCATACGTCCTGTAAAGCAATAGGCTGAGGCCGAAAACGTTCCGCGGCTGGCACCTGCTGCCGAGGCCGATGTCGAAACCGTTTTCTTGACCAGCTTCTTTTCGTCGTCTGTATTATTTGTATTTAAGTTAGATCCAGGAATATTTGTTACTAATTTTGTTTGCGAATCGTTCGCTATAGCGAGAGTGGATTCTGTCTTGGCTTGGGCGTAAATGAATACGACACACAGGCTTAAAAGCGACAGGATCGCGCCTCCTCTAACGAGTTTTTTCATTCTTTATTTCTCCATACCTTTCTCCCCTTATTTTAAAGCGCAAAAATAGAGTCTGATCGGGGGTTATCAGCCACTACTCGTAAATTACGAAGACTGTTTCGGGTGACTACTTTACACCCTGTTTTCGTGCCGTGGGGCCGAAACTTGAAACAAGACTACCAGTTTTGACCCTATCTGTCCAGCCCTAGAAAAACCGCAACCCCTTATAATATATGCAATTGCTGGATTTTAAGGCGCTTAGGCTGTTAATAAATTTTGATTTTGCTACACTAGTCGTGCCTAATCGGCGTATATTTCAAAGGGTCAAAAAACGCTTTTTCGGACGGGAGATCAGATGGCAGATCAAGGTGGACGAGAGCGGCGAAATGGAGAGCGATATGTGATCTCATATCCTATTCGTGTTCGCTGGAAGGATGAAAACGGTACCGAAATTATACAGGACGGGTTGACCGACAATGTCGGGCCCCAAGGGGCCTTGGTTTACCTTCCCCGGCATCTGCCGAGCGTCGGCAGCAAGGTCAATTTGGTAGTGACCGAAAACCCCACAGACGAGGTCTCGGTGACCGCCCAAGTGATCCGGCTCGAAAGAAACGCGGCCCACCCGCAAGCGGCATTGCAGCTGACTGACTCGTTCAGGGCGTGGAAGAAAAAGGTTTGGGAAACCGCCCGCTCAACCGTAGCCGCTATCGAACCTGATCCGCTGGATGATTGGTAGAGACTAGAAGATCCGTCCCACGAAATTTTAGCAAAATGAAAATATTAGTATTGGGCGCCGGGCGGATGGGCCATGGCGCCGTTTTTGATTTGATACACAACTCGCCCGATGTTGAAACGGTAACCGTCGCCGATCTTGATCTCAACAAAGCACGGTCCGTT
>Ga0207701_10002521_pt1 | contig 18967 bp, 17 predicted proteins | sample KBSSwiSSwithPhiX_FD_184294 | JGI IMG/M metagenome (GOLD analysis project Ga0207701, IMG submission 184294) | Switchgrass rhizosphere bulk soil microbial communities from Kellogg Biological Station, Michigan, USA, with PhiX - S5 (SPAdes) (version 2) | ecosystem: Environmental > Terrestrial >... | reverse complement strand
CGTGTGGAAGAGATGATCAATTACTTCAGTTACGACTATCGCGAACCGGAAGGGGATAGACCGTTTTCAATCGATCTCGATTCGACAGCCTGCCCATGGGATGCACCTCATCGCCTTCTCCGTATCGGATTGAAGGGCCGTGAAGTCGCAAACGAAAATCGACCGGCAAGCAATTTGGTTTTCCTCCTCGATGTCTCTGGCTCGATGGAGCCGTCTGAGCGCTTACCTCTCGTTAAACAGGCGATGCGGTTGCTGATTGAGAAATTGAGCGAGAAAGATCGCGTTGCTGTTGTGGTCTACGCCGGTGACTCTGGATTGGCGCTTCCATCTACAACCGGTGATCGCAAGGAGAGAATTCTCAGTGCCCTGGAAAATTTGAGTGCCGGCGGTTCGACTAACGGTGCGGAGGGGATCGAGCTCGCTTATAAAGTTGCGCGCGACAATTTCATCAAGGGCGGCGTCAACCGCGTCATTCTCGCCACCGATGGTGACTTTAACATCGGCGTTACCAATCAGGGAGACCTGACTCGGTTAATCGAAGAGAAGGCGAAGAGTGGTGTTTTTCTCAGCGTGCTTGGCGTTGGCACTGACAACCTGAAAGACTCGACAATGCAAAAGCTGGCCGACAAAGGAAACGGCAACTACGCCTACCTCGATTCCGTCGAGGAAGCTCGCAAGGTCTTGGTGCAGCAGACGAATGGCACCCTAATGACGATTGCGAAAGACGTGAAAATTCAGGTCGAATTTAATCCGGCACGTGTCGCTTCCTACCGGTTGATTGGTTACGAAAAAAGAATCCTCCGAAAAGAAGATTTCAATAACGACAAGGTGGATGCAGGTGAAATCGGGGCCGGTCATACTGTGACAGCATTGTATGAGATCGTGCCAGCTGGGACTGGGGCGGCCGATCCAGCCCCCAGTATTCCGCCGGTTGAACCGCTAAAATATCAGACGCCTTATTCTGCAGCGCTGGCGGCGTCACAGGCGGATACAAAGGTTTCGCAGGAGATGGTAACAGTGAAGCTGCGCTACAAAAAACCAGAGGGCGATCAGAGCCAACTGATTGAGAGTTCATTTGTCGATAATGGCTCGAAGTTTGAAGCGGCGGCTCCCGATCTGAAATTCGCTGCAGCGGTGGCAGAATTCGGGATGATTTTGCGCGACTCGGAATACAAAGGGAAAGGAACAATTGGGGCAGTGATTGAATGGGCGCAAGAAGGGAAGGGTCGCGATGCAGCGGGATATCGAGCGGGGTTCATTGAGCTTGCGCGCAAGCTGCAAAGGCTAATGGGTGGCAACGGCTAAAAAACGCTTGTGTTATATTGTTACCATGATAACAATATAACATGAAGAAAAAGAAAGCGGCCAAAGCGGCTCAGACTAGACAGGTCGAGCGTATCCAAGTCGGCGCCCGGATGGAGAAGACCCTCGTGAAGGTCCTCAAAGGCCTTGCCGAGTATCTCGATATCTCGCTCGGCGATCTTCTGGAAGGGATCACCCTGCATGCTTTGGACGGGAAAGCCCCTTTCTCGAAAGAAACGCTCGCCCAAGTCGAACGTTTAAGGATCGTTTACCGCCTCGAATTGACCGCCGAGAACAGTCATCAACTCGTGGAGGCCCCAAGATGAAATGTGCCGAGCTTCTCGACCAAGATGAACTGTTCGCGTTGGAAACAGGGATGCTTGATCCTGCTAACTTTCCCCACAGCGAACATGTCCGGCTCGGCTTTGAAATGCTCGAACGTTACCCATTTACTGAGGCGCTGGCTCGTTTTTCCAACGGCTTAAAACTGTTAGCAGCAAAGGGGGGACGCCCGGAGCGCTACCACGAAACGATTACAGTTGCTTTTCTCACCCTGATCAACGAGCGGCGCGTCCAATCTACCTACGATGATTGGAGCGACTTTCGAGCTCATAACAGCGATCTGTTGGACAAGCGTTGTCTCGAAAACTGGTACGAGGCTGAACAACTCAACTCTGACTTAGCGCGGAAGATATTTTGCCTGCCACGACCGCGTTGGTGACAGAAGGTAATCGCATTTCTTAAAGGTTCTCAGCAGCTGCTGGCGCGGGTTCTGATTTGACTCGCATTGCCAGAAATGCGCCCAAGAGCAAAATCATGGCGCTCCAAATCTGCGCAGTGGTTAGTCGCTCGCCAAAAAACAGGGCAGAAAGTGCCAGGGCACCGGCCGGACAAAGAAGCTGCAAAGTTTGAGAGAGGGCTACCCCGACTTGCCGGATCGCAACGTAATAGAGGACATGGGCCAGGGTAATGCAGGTTACGGCAGAGATGATCAGGATGAAATTCACATTGGCGCCGACTCGTAGTGGGGTGGCGATTTGTCCAAACGCGAGCGTGAGCGGCAGGAGCAAGGAGGAGGTGATCAAGCTGACCAGCCCAAAGCTGTAAATCGGTCCGAGTCGCGCTGAGGGTCTTTTGACCAGAACACTATAAAGCGCCCAGGCAAAACTTGCAGCGAACGCGATGGCGATCCCGCTGTAAGCGATCGGCTCACCTTTCTGCCCGGGTTGAAACCAAAGCACACCGACCGCGCCCACGAGACCAAGAAATGTTCCGACTTGGAACTGCCATTGCCGGATGATCCATCGCTCTTCCGGAAAAAAAATCAGGGCAAGCAGGGCGGTGATAATGACGGAAGAACGGATGAAGATGGTGTAGACGGCAGGTCCCATATGGAAGAGAGCGACCGTCTGAGTGATTTGATGAACGGCATTTGGGAGCGAGGGGATGAGGCAAGCGAAGAACGCACTGCGATCGAGGTGAGCAAGCTTTCGCCGCCCATAGAACACGAACGGCAAGATGGCGAGGCAGGCAACGGAATATCGATAGAAATTTTGCGCCCAGGGATCGTAGAATTGGTTGAGATAGTACTGGAAAAGAGACGGGGTAGACCAAATAACGACGGTGCTGAGGATTGCAGCGTATCCGCGCATGAATATTTCACGTCTCTCAGTTGTCATATAATTGAGGCCAATGGCCCAGTTCTAAGCGATTGGAAAGAAAGGAAGGCTGGCTTGCAATTGATTTACGTCTCCATCTAGTAGGCGACCAATATGAAGAGTTACAAATTCGTAATGCTTGTGAGTCTGGGAGTTATCGTTATGGGATCGACCGGCATTTCGTATGCGAAGAAGCCGAAAAAAGAATCTCAAGCCCCGGAAAAGGAAACTACTGCGACTAATCCAAATGACCCCGGCGGACATTCCGCCCTTGGCGTCGAAGCTGCCAAGAAAAAGGATTACGAGACAGCCATCGCGGAATTCAGCAAAGCGGTTGAAGCCGAGCCAAAGGATTCCAAGAACTATTTCAATCGCGGAACAGCTTATCGCCGCCTCAATAAATTGAATGAAGCGGCTGCGGACTTCTCCCAGGCCATCGAGCTTGCGCCGAACGACGCCGCGGCCTATGTGGGTCGCGGCGAAGTCCTTCTGGCTCAGAAGCAAACCGATGCAGCGCAGGCTGACTTCGACAAGGCACTGCAGATTGCGCCCAAAGATGTCTCAGCCCGCCGCTTCCGTGCCTTTGTTTACATTTCGAAGAGTGAATGGGACAAAGCGATTGAAGAATACGGAACCGTGATCGAAAGCGCGCCAAACGAAGCGGCGCCCTACGAACGTAGAGCATTTGCCTATCGAAATTTGAAAAAGTACCCGGAGGCGATTGCCGACTACACGAAAATGATAAAGATCAGTCCGACTGATCCGGATGGCTACCGACACCGGGCTTATGTCTATTCAGTAAATGGCGAAAAAGAGAAGGCCATCGCCGATTACCGTGCGGTCCTGAAGATTAAACCGGATGATACGGATGCGCAGAGCCGCTTGAAAGCATTGGAAACGACCGCAAGTACATCACCGCCTCCCAGCCGTTAGACGGAATATTGCTGATATATCGTGGTTCAGTTCGCTTTGATGGGGCAAATCAGATTGCTCATCGATTGTGCTTCCCGTGCACAGATTCGTACTCTAAAAGTCTCCTCCCACGACGCAGCTATCCCGAAGGAGGATTTGTATGAACATGATGAAGAATAGCTTTATCGGATTCGCCACCAGTTTTCTGTTTCTGGCCACGGCGGTTTTGGTCAGTGCCGATAATAAGAAGGAAGCAGCTGTTCATGGAAATAAGGGCAACGAGCTTGCACAAGCAGCCAAGTACGATGACGCCATCGTTGAATTCACGGCGGCGATCAATTTGAGTCCAAAGGATGAACGACTTTATGCGGATCGAGGTCGAGTCTATCGCGCCTCAGCCAAAATCACCGAAGCGATGGCTGACTTTGCGAAGGTGATCGAGCTGTCTCCAAAAAGCGAAGTCGGATATCTCGAGCGCGGCCAAACCTTGATGATCCAAAACGCGTATGATCAGGCGTTGGTGGATTATAACAAGGCACTCGAGATCAATCCGGCGAATCCGGTTGGATACGACCGACGTGGTTTTGCTTATTATAGTATGCAGCAATACCAGGAGGCGATTAAGGATTACAGTACCAGCATTGAAAAAAAGCCGGATAATCCAACCACGTTCAATCGGCGTGCAGATGCGTATGTAGGATTAGGGCAATTCGCGCAGGCTCTTCCTGATTTGGAAATGGCTTTGAAACTGAAGCCTGACGACTTCGATACCACCCAACGTATCGCTTTCGTAAAGGCGAAGCTGGCTCCGCCGCCTCCGCGTTTAGCTCCTAACTCCCCAGTCCCAACTCCTCCACCACCGCCACCCGGGCTGAGTATCCAGATGAAAATCGGCATCGGTATCGCCGCGCTGGTGATAATCATCATAATTGCGGTCCTCCTTTTGCGGCGGAAAAGCTAGAATTATCAGAGTGAATTTCGACCCGTCGGACGGGAGGAATTGGAAGAAATTTCTTTGACACCCGATAGTGGGCTGCTAGCGTGACCTTCGCTTTTTCGGAGAACGAGACGAAGGTCCCATGGTCGTTCAAAACGAATGTTTGACGCGGCTCTGGGATTTTTGCTTCTAAACGAAAGAGAAACCGGTTCCGCATCCGCGAACTAGCAAAATTAATGACAAACAGCGGCCCATGTAGCTCAGTTGGTAGAGCACGTCCTTGGTAAGGACGAGGTCACCGGTTCAATCCCGGTCATGGGCTCCAGAGCTCGCGGCCGGACCAACAAAAAAGAGTTAGTTTAACCTAAGGAAAATCGAGATGGCTAAGGAAGCATTTAAACGCGACAAGCCGCATATCAATGTCGGCACGATCGGTCATGTGGACCATGGTAAGACAACCCTCACCGCAGCAATCACCAGTGTGCTCGCTAAAAAAGGGATGGCTGAGATACGCGCGTACGATTCAATCGATAACGCGCCGGAGGAAAAAGAGCGTGGCATTACGATTAACACTGCCCACGTCGAATATCAGAGCGATAAGCGCCACTACGCGCACGTCGATTGCCCTGGCCATGCTGACTATGTCAAAAACATGATCACGGGTGCCGCCCAAATGGATGGCGCTATTCTCGTTGTCTCGGCTGCGGATGGTCCGATGCCGCAGACACGTGAACACATTCTGTTGGCGCGCCAGGTCGGTGTGCCCGCCGTCGTCGTCTTCCTGAATAAGGTCGACATGGTCGATGATCCGGAATTGCTCGATCTCGTCGAAATGGAGGTGCGCGATCTCCTCACTCAATATGAATTTCCAGGTGACAAGATCCCGATCGTCAAGGGTAGCGCGCTCAAAGCACTGAACGGCGATGCCGATCAGGAAGCGCAGATCCTCGCGCTCGTGGCGGCGGTTGATGATTACATCCCCGTCCCAGATCGCCCGATCGATCAACCATTCCTGATGCCGGTTGAAGACGTATTTAACATTGAAGGACGTGGCACCGTTGCGACCGGTCGTGTCGAGCGTGGTGTCCTCAAGAAGATGGAGGAAGTCGAAATCGTCGGAATCAGACCCACGGCGAAAACGACTGCGACCGACATTGAAATGTTCCGCAAGCTTCTGGACGAAGCACGTGCCGGCGACAACGTCGGAGTGCTCTTGCGTGGATTAAAGAAAGAAGAAGTCGAGCGTGGCCAAGTCATTGCCAAGCCCGGAAGCATTACCCCGCACCGCAAATTCAAGGCAGAGGTTTACGTCCTCAGCAAAGAGGAAGGTGGCCGTCACACGCCATTCTTCACGAATTACCGCCCGCAATTCTACTTCCGCACGACTGACGTCACCGGAACTGTCAAACTGCCGGAAGGCGTCGAGATGGTTATGCCGGGAGATAACGTGGCTGTTGAAGTCGAATTGATTACACCAATCGCGATGGAAAAAACCATCCGATTCGCGATTCGCGAAGGCGGAAAAACCGTCGGCGCTGGTCGTGTTTCGGAGATTCTCGACTGACGAAGAATTGCAGATTTCAGACGAAAACTGGTTCGATGGAACGGCGATGCTTTGGTTGAATAAAGTGCCAAATCTGAAATCTTAAATCTGAAATCCCTAAGGTCAGTAGCTCAATTGGTAGAGTAGCGGTCTCCAAAACCGTCGGTTGGGGGTTCGAGTCCCTCCTGACCTGGTTTTTGCGGAAGTGAAATATTAAAAGTTAAATCGGTAAAACGGCCAATTCCCCATGCTCACGAAAACGAAAAACTTCTTTACCGAAGTCAGAGCCGAATTGCAGAAGGCCTCGTGGCCGTGGGAATCCAAGGAAAAGGGGATCCGGCGTTATAAAGAGCTGACTGATTCCACCCTCGTGGTCATTATCGCGATGCTCCTTCTGGGCGGTTATGTCGCCCTATTCGATTTCGTCCTGATTAATTTTATCCACTTCTTTACTCGCCTGCAGTGATATGGCCCAGGTTCTTGCCCCAAAAGATCAGTGGTTTGTCGTCCATGTCCTTTCCGGTCAGGAGAACAAGGTTCGCGACAACATCGAGAAGCGCGTCAAGACAGAGGAGATGAGTGACGTAATTTTCGAGGTTCTTGTTCCGACAGAACGGGTCTCGGAAATTAAACGCGGTAAGAAGAGTGAGACGACGCGGAAATTTTTCCCAGGCTACCTTATCGTAAACATGCATCTGCTCGATGAGAACAATCAGTTGGTCGGGCGGACCTGGTACTTCATTCGGGAAACAACCGGCGTGATCGGCTTTGCGGGAACGAAAGATAAACCGATTCCGATGCGGAAATCGGAAGTGGACAACATGCTCGCTCAGATGCGTGAGCGAGAGGAAAAGGTGAAGCCAAAGGTCAGCTTTGAAGTAGGCGAGACCGTAAAAGTGGCGGACGGTCCTTTCCAAAATCAGAATGGTATCGTCGAAGAGATCGATCCCGATCGTGGCAAGTTACGCGTATCAGTTACGATCTTTGGTCGGGCTACACCGGTGGAATTGGAATATTGGCAAGTGGAACGCGGATAAGATCAGACACGATTAAAGATTAACGAGATAATGAACATGGGCAGAGAATTCAGGGACAATCCTCAAAATCCTGTCTAAGAAAATTGTATGGCCAAAGAAATTGTAGCTCACATCAAGTTGCAGATCCCGGCGGGGCAGGCGAACCCGGCTCCTCCAGTCGGTACTGCATTGGGACCACGCGGCGTCAATATTATGGCGTTCTGCAAAGAATTTAATGCCGCCACTCAAAAACAGGCCGGCGACATTCTTCCGGTCGTCATAACCGTTTATAAGGACAAATCATTCACATTCGTTACGAAGAGCCCGCCCGCCGCAGTGCTTTTGAAGAAGGCTGCGAACATTGCTGCTGGCTCCAAAGAACCGAATAAGACAAAGGTCGGCAAAGTGACGCGCAAACAGGTGATGGAAATTGTGAAAATAAAAAGCAAAGACCTCAATTCACGTAGCGAAGAGGCTGGCTTCCGCGTCATCGCTGGCACGGCCCGTCAGATGGGCCTTGAAGTCGTCGACTAGTTTCTGCGACTTAGTTTCCGGTTGTATGAACTCCCGGCAACCAGATCGCACCTAAGAGTCGCAGGGATATTAGTCTGCGAAACCGATAAGCTGTGGCTCGCGGACGTTTAAGAAATCGACAACCGGATAGAGCAGGTACCGGGGAAAAAACCAAAGCTCCCGCACAACAGCTCGCGGTGGACGAGCCTGATCGTCCAAGACCAGCTTATTCATCAGCGCAGGCTCTTCTTTTTGCCTGGGTCGTCTTTCTGATCGCGCTCATCCTTTATGGTTGGACGTTGGCACCGACGGTAACTTTGGTCGATAGCGGCGAACTAATCGTAGTCGCGCGCTTTCTCGGCGTTGCCCATCCACCGGGATTCCCACTGTGGACGATGCTTGCACACGTGGCGACCCTAATGCCTTGGGGCGACATTGCGTCCCGAGTGAATTTTGCGTCGGCGTTCTTTGGGGCGCTCGCTGGTGGAACCGCAACCCTTGTTGTTGCCGAGCTCGGTATCGTCGCTTCTTACATCGCCTCGTCGAAGCGGTTAGTTGCTCAACGCAATCTGCGACACGAGAAGAGGAAAAGGTCTAACGATCCCGCCGAGGAATCCAAAAGGGATTCAAGCATGCAGCGCCTTCTTATCCTTGTGCCTGCCATCGGCGTCGGTTTGCTGCTTACCTTTTCGCGCACCCTCTGGTCTTACTCGACCATCGCCGAGGTTTATTCCCTCAATACGCTCCTTATTCTTCTCATTCTGTTTTTGATGATCCGCTGGCGACGTTGCATTCTGGCTGATCGGCGGGGGGCAAGTGCTGGGGCGACCGCTCCGGTTACCAGACATGACATTTTCCTCTATATCGCCGCCGTGGTTTTTGGACTCGCCCTCGGTGTTCATCACGTAACTGTGGCACTAATCCTTCCCGCTCTTGCGGTGATTGTTTATCGAACAGAAGGCCTCCGCTTTTTTAGAAGTACAAGATTGTTGTATGCGGGTATCGTTTCCGTCGCCGCTCTCGTTGCGGTTTACGCTTACTTGCCGCTCGCTGCATCACGCGAACCGATAATCAGCTGGGGTAGTCCTCGGTCTCTGCAAGAAATCTGGTGGCATGTCACAGGCCGGCAATACCAGGTATTCTTCGTTTCTTCCCTACAGGAAATGGGAGAACAGTTTTTGGAATTCGGTCGAATGGTGTTTCGCGAGTTCGGGTTTCCCTGGATTCCCGCGGCCCTTTTCCTCGCGATCACCGGTTTCGTTGAGCTGTTCAAACGCGATCGAACTACTTTTTGGTTTCTGCTCCTCATTTTCGTTCCCGATCTGCTTTATTCGATCAGTTATTCGATTGCGGAAGATAAGGATGCGTATTACCTGCCGGCCTTTGTTTCTCTGGCCATTGCTGCTGGTTTCGGTGTTCGCTGGTTGATTGGAAAGATTCTTTCGAAATCGCAAACGACCCCTCGAGTATATCTTCTCGCTGCTTTGCCAGTTTTCGTGACCGCCGCCATTGCCCTGACTGGTAACTGGCCGTTCAACAATCGCCGGCATTTTTTTATCGCGAGTGACTACGTCAAAAATATTTTCAGCACGATCCAGCCTAACGGACTTCTGCTGACGTCCGATTGGCAGGTTGCTTCCCCGATGCTCTATGCACAGGAAGTTGAGGGTCGTCGACGTGACGTGAAGGTCGTGGACGTGAAATTGACGCGGCGTCTCTGGTATTTCGATTACCTGAAACGCGCTTATCCCGATATGATCGAACGATCGCGTAATCAGGTGGACGCTTTTGTAGCTAATCTCACCGAGTGGGAACGTGACCCCGAGAAATTCGCTCGCGACCCGGCACTCACTCGGAAGATCAACGATTCTTTTCAGGAGATGTATCACGCGATCGTGAATAACGAGAGGAAGGTTGCGCCAGTTTACATCACCGGCGACTTACCCTTTTCCGATCGTCGCGAACCTGAGTTAACGACGTGGATAAACCAGAATTTCCAACCGGTTGCACAGGGCCTCGTTTTCAGGCTCGAGACTGACCCGGCGTTTCATGATTCACCAGATGTGCAGCTGCAATTTCGAGGCTTGGCTGACGGGTCGTTGCGCTTCGAGAAAGATGACGTCGTTTCGCTTAAAATATTGCCGGTTTATTCAAGTATGATGGTCAATCGCGGTCGCTATCTCGCGAGATTCAATCAGCACGAACGCGCGGTTGCTGCCTTCAAACAGGCGTTAGCAATCAAGCCCGACTACGACCTCGCGCAGCAAGGGCTTCAGGAAAGTTCGAAACGATTGGGAAAACCGTGAGAATATGGGGACTTGAGCGCATTCTCATTGCGCATCCGGTCACCGCTTCTTATAAGCGCAACATGAGTCGACTTCACTGGCGCTTCGCGAACGCAATTGCGTTTCTATTCTTGCTTAATCAAACCACCGCGCTAGCGGCGGAGGGTGATGCTGGACCAATAATTGCCCTCAAGGCCGCCCGTCTCTTCGATGGAAAATCGAAGACGTTCATTACGAATGGCGTTGTCGTTGTCCAGGGGAGCACGATCACCGACGTCGGAAGCAATCTTTCAATTCCGAGTGGTGCCCAGGTAATCGATCTCGGTGATGTGACTCTCTCGCCGGGGTTCATGGATGCACATACTCATCTCAGTACTAACTTCACTGGTAACTTTAATGAACGGCGATTGAAGGCTCTTCAGGCAAACGTTTCCGAACTTGCGTTGATGGCGGTGCCAAACGCTCGCCTTACTCTGGAAGCAGGTTTCACGACTGTACGCGATCTCGGTAGTCGGTTCGAAAGTAGTCACGATTTTGTTGACGTGGCTCTACGAAATGTCATCGCAAAAGGCATTATCGTCGGCCCACGAATGTTGGTGGCGACGTATGGGATCGGCGCCACCGGCGGTCATTTTGATGATACCGGAGGCTTTCGTGATTTGCTCTTTGGTCGCGAACCGGATTACTCCGATGGAATTGCTGATGGCCCGGATGCGATCCGAAAAGCTGTCCGTTTTCAGGTGAAGAACGGCGCCGACGTCATCAAAGCAGCGGTCTCAGGTGGCGTTCTCTCATTGTCAGACGAAGTGGACACTCCTCAATTCACACCGGCTGAGATGGCAGCTCTTGTCGATGAGACACATCGTCTTCGGAAGAAAGTTGCGGTGCATTGCCATGGTGACCAGGCTGCACGCGAAGCGATTGAGGCGGGCGTGGACTCAATTGAGCATGGATCGTTTCTCAAGCCCGAAACGCTTCAGCTGATGAAGAGCAAGGGAACATACCTTGTCCCTACGTTGATGGCGACGGAGTGGGTCTTGTCGAAAATCGATGCCTATCCCGCAGTATTGCAGGTAAAGGCGAGAGCGGCAGGCACCGCTCGGTCAGATATGTTTCGTAATGCCGTCAAAACAGGTGTCAAAATTGGATTCGGCACCGATGCGGCGGTCTATCCACACGGCCAAAATGCGAAGGAATTCAAGTTGATGGTAGACCTTGGCATGTCACCGATGGATGCACTCCGAGCTGCGACCTCCGTTGATGCCGAATTATTCGGAATCGCTCAGAAAGTTGGGACCTTGGAAAAAGGTAAACTGGCGGACATCGTCGCCATTCCGGGTGATCCAACCAGTGATATTTCTGCGACGGAGCGGCTCGTTTTTGTAATGAAGGAAGGCAAAATCGTTAAGAACGAAGCGAAACCGTGAGTATGGCCTCAATTTGCTCTGGGGTGGGTCGTTTTGTTCCCTTTTGACAATCCAAAAAACACCGTTAGAATGCCGCCCCCCACCAGAGGAAAACGGGGGTATTTAGCAGGAGGTTACCAGAAGTGACCGCTCGCACTGCACAAGATCATGCAAAGAAATCGTAGTAAAAGATATCGCGCAGCCGCCGATCAGGTGGATCGCAGAAAAGCTTACAATCTGCCTGAAGCCGTTTCGACCCTGAAGAAACTGCCGGCGACGAAGTTTGATCAGACCGTTACGGTCTCATTCCGCCTTGGAGTTGATCCAAAGCAATCGGACCAAATGGTTCGCGGCACCTGCCCCTTGCCCCATGGAAGCGGAAAGAAGGTCCGGGTTCTCGTATTTGCTGAAGGTCAGGCAGCAAAAGCAGCGAAGGATGCTGGCGCTGAGTATGTCGGCTTTAAGGATATGATTCAGAAATGCCAGGAAGGATTTCAAGATTTTGATGTCGCAATCGCGACTCCCGCCGCCATGGCAGAAGTGCGTAAGCTCGGGAAGGTGCTTGGCCCGCGTGGTCTAATGCCAAATCCGAAGACCGGTACCGTAACGGAAGATACCGCTAAAGCTGTCGGCGAAGTGAAAGCAGGGCGGGTTGAGTTCAAGCTCGATAAGAATGGGAACGTCGCGGTTCCCGTTGGAAAATTTTCGTTTGCGGAAAACCAATTAATCGAAAATGGAACAGCGGTGATTGAAGCAGTCGTGCGGGCGCGGCCGGCGCATGCGAAGGGTCGCTATGTGGAAGGGATTACGCTCAGCGCCACCATGTCGCCCGGGTTACACCTGGATCCCGCCCCTTACTTAAGCACGTAATAATCTCTCAACTCTCAACTACGAACTCTCAACTTTTCCAATGAGACCAGAGAAAGCCAACATTGTTTCGGACCTGTCCGAGAAACTCAATCGCTCACCGTTCCTTCTTGTGACCGATTATCAACGGATGAAGGTCGATCAATTCAGTGAGTTGCGGAACCGTCTTGCTCCCGCCGGCGCCGAGATGCGCGTCGTGAAGAACAGCTTTCTGAAACGGGCGATGGCTGATTCCGGATTGCCGGATGTCGGCGACAAATTGATCGGACAAACGGCAATCGTGATGGGGGAAAAAGATGTTGCGCCGGTTGCGAAAATTTTAAAGGTGTTCGCCGCTGAGTTTAAGATCGCGACCCTCAAGATCGGTGTCGTTGATAAGTCGCTTTTGTCTAGTGCCGAAGTTGAGGCTTTGGCAGAGTTGCCCTCGAGAGAGGTACTCCTTGCCCAACTTCTTGGATTATTTCTTGCCCCAGCCACGCGTTTGGTTCGTGTGCTGAATGAACCGGCTTCTGCGTTCGCCCGGGTTTTGAAGGCGAGAGAAGAAAAGGGAGCGCCTGCCCCAGCCCAATCAGCTGCTCCGGTACCTGAATCAAAGAAGGAAGAGGCGCCAGAAGCGAAGGCTCCGGTTGCTGAAACGACGAGCGAAGCGCCTGCTCAACCTGCAGCTCCGGCTGGAACGCCCAGCAAAGAAGCGCCAACTGGAGAGACAACAACGGAGACTCCGTCATAGGAATAATTTCGTTTCGCCTGTGGATGGCGAAGCAGACAACAGAAAACAAATTGTCCGATCCGGCGGCTGCCGGATTTAATTCTCCGAAAGCTTTCGGAGGCGGCGAAAGAAAAAAACATTATGGCAGATACAAGTAAAATCGTGGAGCAACTCAGCGGCCTAACCGTTCTCGAGATTGCTGGTTTGGTAAAAGAACTCGAAGAAAAGTGGGGCGTCAGTGCAGCTGCACCTGTTGCGGCTGTTGCAGCTCCTGCCGCAGGCGGCGGCGCAGCTGCGGCTCCAGCCGAAGAGAAGACGTCGTTTGAGGTCATCTTGAAGGAGATGGGCTCGAACAAGATCGGTGTGATTAAGGAAGTTCGCGGTGCCGTCCCTGGCCTCGGATTGGCAGAAGCCAAGGCGCTCGTCGAGGGTGCTCCCAAGACCATTAAAGAAGGCGTGACCAAGGCAGAAGCTGAAGAGATCAAAAAGAAGATCGAAGCAGCCGGCGCCAAGGTCGAAATCAAGTAATTTTCCTGTCCGGCGGTTGGTGCGCGAAATAACTTGCGCGCCAGCCACTGGCATGGCACAACTATTTTCGTTAGAAGCAGTCGATTTATTTTCAGCCTCACATTAGGCGCACAAAATTTAGCCAGGCAACAGAACGGTAGGAGTCAATTTGACAGACAGCCGTTTTGGTGGCATTTTTGCGCCCCTTGCTTTCGGCTGAAGCCGTAACCTTCAGCACCGGTCTACTCCTATAGGGGCGCGGTGTCGTTCAAAGTCAGCAGTAATATATGTCGGAACGTATCTACTTCGGAACAATCAAGGAAGGCATCGAGCCTCCAAATCTCATCGAGGTCCAATTAAATTCTTACTTGGACTTTTTGCAGAAAGATGTCCCCTTTTCGAAGAGGAAGAACTCCGGGCTCCAAGCCGTTTTCAAAGAAGTATTTCCGATCGAAAGCTACGACGAAAAGGCGACTCTCGACTTCAGTCACTACGAAATCGGTGAACCAAAGCTGACAGCCTTGGAGGCACAACGCGAAAGTCAGACCTATAGCGCGCCTTTACACGTCACCTTCCAGCTCCGGGAAGAAAAGGGCACTAAAGAGGAAAAAGTTTACATGGGCGAAATCCCGCTCATGACCCCCCAGGGAACCTTCGTTATTAACGGGGCCGAGCGGGTCGTCGTCAGCCAGTTGCACCGTTCGCCGGGGATCGCGTTTGAATCGAGTATCCACCTTAACGGCAAGGTCCTCTACAGTTTCCGCATTATTCCAGATCGCGGTTCGTGGATCGAAGTGCAATTCGATACAAGCGATCTGCTCTATATCTATCTCGATCGCCGGAAACGCCGTCGCAAATTCCTCGCCACAACTTTCCTCCGAGCTCTCGGTTATGGTTCCGACGAGGAAGTGATCAAGCTTTTCTATACGATTGAAAACCTGAAACTTAGCGAAAAACTCGGTGAAGAAGAACTTGCAACCAAAGTTCTGATTGCTGATGTCCTCGACGGGGAGACAACGGTCGCTCGTGCATTTGAACCGCTGACCGCTGCGACCGTACGCCAGATCATGGCGCTCGGACATTCCAGCGTGAAGGTGATTGATATCTCCAACGACGATACCGTCGTAAAGGCGCTGAAAAAAGATCCTGCCCATGATCAGGAAGAAGCACTCAAGGATATTTATCGGAAGCTGCGACCCGGCGATCCGCCAACAGTCGCGAATGCAAAGGCGCTTCTGAAACGACTCTTTTTCGATCCGAAAAAGTACGATCTCGGGCGAGTTGGCCGCTATAAAATTAACCAAAAACTCGGCATTAACGTCGATCTTGGCGAGCGCATCGTCACCGACAAAGATTTCATCGCGGCGATCAAGTATCTGATCAATCTGCGCCGCGGTGAAGGAACCCTGGATGATATCGATCATCTGGGTAGCCGCCGCGTTCGTACCGTGGGTGAATTGCTCGCGAATCAATGTCGCGTTGGTCTCGCCCGGACAGAACGTCTGGTGAAGGAACGCATGACGTTGTTCGACATCAACATCGATGGGATGACTCCTCAGAAGTTGATTAATCCCAAGGCGTTGAGCGCAGTGATTCGTGACTTCTTCGGTCGCTCACAACTCTCCCAGTTCATGGATCAAACCAATCCGTTAGCGGAGTTGACCCACAAGCGACGTCTCTCTGCTCTCGGGCCAGGTGGCTTGAGCCGCGATCGCGCGGGTTTCGAAGTCCGCGACGTCCATCCATCGCACTACGGTCGAATCTGCCCAATCGAAACGCCGGAAGGTCCGAACATCGGTTTGATCAGCTCGATGAGCACCTTTGCCCGGATCAATGAATTCGGCTTCATCGAAACGCCCTACCGAAAAGTGGAGAAAGGTCGCGTAACCGATCAGATCGATTATCTCACGGGCGATCGGGAGGAAAACTTCCTCGTTGCCCAAGCGAATGCGCCCATGGATTCGAAAGGTCATTTTACCGGCGAAAAAGTTTCAGTTCGTTATCGGGGTGACTTCCTGGAAGTCGAGCCATCGAAAGTCCATTACATGGATGTCTCGCCGAAGCAGCTCGTTTCGGTCGCGGCCGGGTTAATTCCGTTCTTGGAACATGACGACGCCAACCGCGCTCTGATGGGCTCGAACATGCAACGGCAGGGTGTTCCATTGATTGTCTCGGAAGCACCACTTGTCGGGACAGGACTGGAAGCGAAAGTTGCGCGCGATTCTCACGCGGTGGTCCTCGCCACCGAAGGTGGAAAGGTCGCTTCCGTAACGGCAGATCAGATTATCGTCACGAAGGACGGTCACATGCCAGAGGGGCGCAAGAAACTGCGCACCGATCTTGATGCGGGGGTTCACGTTTACGAATTGCGGAAATTCATGCGCTCCAATGCGGGCACATGCGTAAACCAGAAACCAATTGTTAAAAAAGGTCAGCATGTGAAGCGGGGCCAGATCATCGCAGATGGTCCGAATACTGATCAGGGCGAATTGGCGCTAGGGCGCAATGTCCTCGTCGCCTTCATGCCGTGGAACGGCTACAACTTCGAAGACGCCATCATGATCTCGGAGAAGGTGGTGAAGGAGGACATCTATACCTCTATCCACATCGATGAATTCGAGATCGGCGCACGTGACACCAAGCTTGGGCCGGAAGAAATCACTCGCGATATTCCGAACGTCAGTGAGGAAGCATTACGTAATCTCGGTCCGGATGGTGTGGTTCGGGTTGGTGCAGAAGTAAAACCCGGCGACATTCTCGTCGGCAAGATTACACCCAAGAGCGAGACCGAACTAGCGCCCGAAGAACGACTTCTCCGCGCGATTTTCGGAGAAAAGGCCGCTGACGTTAAAGATACGTCATTGACGGTTCCATCGGGTACTTACGGCATTGTGATGGACGTTAAGGTTTCATCACGCCACGAAGTCTCTCGTGAAAAACTGACGCCTGCCGAAACGAGACGTCAGTTAAAGGCGATTTCGGAAGAGAATCGGAAAAAGAAAGAGGAATTGACAGAACAACTAACGGACGCGCTCTCGAACATTCTGTTAGGTGAAAAAATTCCGCTCGATGTGGTCAATGCCCAAACCGGCGAGATCATTATTCCGGCAAATCGGAAGATCACCAAGACGCTCCTCCGCAAACTCGCAACCGTTTACGATCATATTGAGATCGATCCAAGTCCGATTCGGAACAAAATCCGCGAGATCATTGCCTCCTACGAACACAAGTTCGCCGAACTCGAACTCGAACGTGAACGCTCGATGGATCGGGTCGAGAGCGGAGACGACATCGACCCCGGCATCATCAAGCAGGTCAAGGTTTTCATCGCCAGCAAACGCAAACTGAGCGTGGGCGACAAGATGGCTGGACGCCATGGAAATAAGGGCGTCGTTGCCCGGATCGTGCCAGAGGAAGATATGCCGTTCCTGGCTGATGGAACGCCCGTCGAAATCGTCCTGAATCCGCTCGGCGTGCCCAGCCGAATGAATGTCGGTCAAGTCCTCGAGACACACTTGGGAGTAGCTGCGAAGGCGCTTGGATTTAAGGTCGCGACGCCCGTGTTCGATGGAATCGCTGAAGGGAAAATCCGAGAGTATTTGAACGACGCTAAGAAGAAGGAAGGTTTTACCTGGGTTCAAGAAACGGGTAAGGCGCGACTGTATGATGGTCGGACGGGCGACAGTTTCGATCAGGAAGTGGTGGTGGGTTACATCTATATGATGAAGTTAGGCCACTTGGTCGCGGACAAGATTCATGCCCGGGCGGTTGGACCTTATTCGCTCGTCACCCAGCAACCGTTAGGCGGCAAAGCCCAGTATGGCGGCCAGCGTTTTGGCGAGATGGAAGTTTGGGCTCTGGAAGCGTATGGCGCGGCTTATACCTTGCAGGAATTGCTCACGGTTAAGTCCGATGACGTTCAGGGGCGGACCCGGATTTACGAGTCAATCGTCAAGGGCGACAACTCGCTTGAAGCGGGTACTCCGGAATCTTTCAACGTATTAATCAAGGAAATGCAGTCGTTAGGTCTCGACGTAAAGGTCGGTGGCCAAGCCCCCTCTGCCTTCCTTGAAAACGTCGCATAAAATTTTTTCAACCAACGATTTCATAATCAAATGAACGAACATTCCTGGCGCGAACTAGTAGGCGAAGAGCGCTCCGTCGGCTTCGATCAAGTGGCAATCGGTGTTGCCTCTTCCGATACGATGCGGTCCTGGAGCAAAGGCGAAGTTAAAAATCCTGAGACGATCAATTACCGAACATTTAAGCCGGAAAAAGGTGGGTTGTTTTGTGAACGGATTTTTGGACCGACCCGGGATTGGGAATGCTCCTGCGGGAAATACAAGCGGATTAAGCACAAGGGCGTCATTTGCGATCGATGTGGTGTTGAAGTGACCTTGGCGCGGGTGCGTCGGGAACGAATGGGACACATCGAACTCGCGGTTCCGGTCTCGCACATCTGGTTCTACAAGTGCATGCCTTCGCGCCTCGGTTTGATGCTCGACATGAGCGCGCGTCAGCTCGAACGGGTGATCTACTACGAGGATTATATAGTAATTGATCCAGGCAAGACTCCGCTGACTAAGACGCAGCTCTTGAATGAGGTCGAGTATCGCGAAGCACAGGAACAGTACGGCGAGGATTTTGTAGCCGGGATGGGTGCCGAAGCGGTTAAGAAACTTCTCTCCGAAATCAACCTCAACAAGCTCAACAAAGAGCTCGAAGAGGCGATGGGAAACACGAAGAGCAAACAGATTCGCAAGAAACTCGCGAAACGTTTAAAACTTGTTCAAGGCTTTGCCTCGTCCCACGCGCGGCCGGACTGGATGATTCTCGATGTCCTGCCGGTCATTCCACCCGACCTGCGTCCGCTCGTTCCGCTCGAAGGAGGACGGTTCGCTACATCCGATCTGAATGACCTCTATCGCCGCGTCATCAACCGGAATAACCGATTAAAGAATTTGCTCCAGCTCAAGACGCCCGATGTGATTATCCGTAACGAGAAGCGGATGTTGCAAGAAGCGGTTGACGCTTTGTTCGATAACGGCCGTCATGGCCGCGCCGTTACAGGTGCGGGAAATCGTCCTCTGAAGTCATTGAGCGATATGCTCAAGGGCAAGGGCGGACGTTTCCGTCAAAATCTACTTGGTAAACGCGTCGATTACTCGGGCCGATCGGTCATCGTTATCGGACCGGAGTTGAAACTTCATCAATGCGGGTTGCCTAAGAAGATGGCGTTGGTTCTATTCGAGCCTTTCATTATTCGGCGTCTCAAGGACATGGGCTACGTCCATACCGTCCGAAGTGCGAAG
>Ga0207701_10002520_pt1 | contig 18967 bp, 15 predicted proteins | sample KBSSwiSSwithPhiX_FD_184294 | JGI IMG/M metagenome (GOLD analysis project Ga0207701, IMG submission 184294) | Switchgrass rhizosphere bulk soil microbial communities from Kellogg Biological Station, Michigan, USA, with PhiX - S5 (SPAdes) (version 2) | ecosystem: Environmental > Terrestrial >... | reverse complement strand
ACCCACCGCTCCGCGTCGTGGAAGCCGTAGCGCGCGAGCCAGCGCGCGGCGAGCCAGTCGGGATGCGAGTGCGTGACACCCAGGTATGTCAGCGCGCGTTCGCGATCGACAGGGTCGTCGGGCCGTTCTGGAAGCGGCAGACGCTGCCGATTGCGGAGAGTCGACCGCAGCACCGCATTTACGAAGCCGGTGGCGCTCTGCTTCTTTGCGCCGCGGGTCAGATCCACCGCATCGTCGACGACGGCCGACGCCGGAACGCGATCGAGGTGAAGCAGTTGATAAAGGCTCAACCGCAGAATGAGCAGGACTTCCATGTCCAGCTGTGAGGTTGGGCGGTTCGCGAAGTGGCCGATCACATGGTCGAGGCTCCGTTGCCAGCGGAGGGACCCGGTGATGATTTCAAAGGCAAGCGCGCGATCGCGTTCGTCCGTGAGTTGGGTGCGGGCCTGCGCGAGCGCGGCGGGGAGGTCCAGGCGGTGCGCGGCCACTGCGCGTAGCCCTCGCAGTGCTGCCGTGCGCGCGGGAGCAATCACGGCCCGAACTTCACTCCCGGCTGGAGTGGTCGGCCCGCCAGATAGTCGCGCACGGCCATCGGCCGTCGGCCTTCTGGCTGCATTTCAGTGATCAGAATGCGACCGTCGCCAGTCGCGACCGTGATCGCGTCGCGACCGATGGCGACGACCGTGCCGGGGACATCGTCGACCGCGGTCGCGTCGCCTGCCGGAGTGTCCGCATCCGGATGGACCCGCAGGTCATCGAGTCGTGTTTTCAAGATGACGAGGCGCGCGCCATCGAGAAACGAATAGGCGTGCGGCCACGGGTACAGTCCACGGACTCGGTTGTGGATCTGTTGAGCGGAAAGCGTCCAATCGACGACTCCCTCTTCCTTCGTCAATCGAGCTGCATAGGTTGACGAAGCCTCATCCTGGGGTGTTGCGCGAATAGTGCCGGAGTCAAGGCGATCGAGTGTGTCCAGCAACAGACGGGCACCGCTTTGTGCGAGTGCGCGTTCGATCTCGTCGCTGGTGGCGTCCGCGCCGATTGGCAGAGCGGTCTTCGCGAGCATGTCTCCGGCGTCGAGAGCCTCGACCATCTGCATGATCGTGACACCGGTCTCCTTCTCCCCATTGATGATCGCGCGATGCACCGGCGCGGCACCGCGATACTTCGGCAACAACGACGCATGCACATTGAGCATCCCCCGGCGCGGTAATCGCAGCAGATCCGCAGGAATGAGCTTTCCATACGCCGCGACGACGCCGACATCGGGCTCGTGCTGGCGGAGCACCCCGGTTACGGCGGGCTCGCGCAAGCGCTCCGGCTGATACACCGGAATGCCATGCTCGAGCGCGGCAGCTTTGACTGGCGCGTCGGTCACCTTTTGCCCCCGCCCCCGCCGCCGGTCTGGCTGCGTAACGACCAGGGCGACTCGGTGGCGGGAGGCGATCAGGGCTTCGAGCGTCGGCACGGCAAACTGCGGCGTGCCGAAGAACACGATCACCATTTTCCTGAGCGTGTCAGCTTGCGAACTTTCCGGAGGATCAGATCCTTCTGCAGGCCGCGAAGTCGATCGACGAACAGCGTTCCTTCGAGATGATCCATTTCGTGCTGAAAGCAGCGTGCGAGCAACCCGTTGCCTTCGACGATCTGCGGCTCGCCGGCCCGATTCAGCCCCTTCACAATCGCGTGGGACGGACGCGCCACCGTCGCGTTGAACCCTGGAATGCTGAGGCACCCTTCCTCTTCGAGCTGCATACCGCTTCGCTCGACGAACTCCGGGTTGATGAACGTGAGCAGGTCTGCCGGGCTCCGGCCGTTGGACACATCGCAGACGAAGATCCGGAGGCCGACGCCGACCTGGGTCGCCGCCAGCCCGATGCCCGGTGCCGCGTACATCGTCTGGATCATGTCGTCGATCAGTTGCTGGATGTCAGGCGTAACCTCGGCAACTGGTTGGGCAGCGGCGTGAAGCACGCCTGCACCGTAGCGCAGGATCGGCCGGATCATCAGCGAGCGAAGCGCTTACGCAGGAGATCCGCGGTCGCGGTGTAGTGGCGGCGGATCTCCTCGATCGAGTCGCCGCCAAACTTCTCGAGAAACGCGTCAGCCAGAACATAAGACACCATCGCTTCGGCCACGACGGCAGCGGCGGGAACCGCGCACACGTCGCTCCGTTCGATGGCGGCCGGAGCATCGGTGAGCGTGTTGAGATCGACCGACCGGAGAGGGTTCATCAGCGTGGCGATCGGCTTCATGAAGCCGGTCACCCGAACGTCCTCGCCATTGGTGACGCCGCCTTCGAGACCGCCAGCATTGTTCGTTGGACGCAACGCGATCGTCGAGTCGCTGGATGGTGGCAGGATTTCGTCGTGCACCCGTGAGCCGGGCCGGACGGCAACCTCGGGACCGATTCCGATACCGACGGCCTTGATGGCGTGAATGCACATCAGCGCCTGGCCGAGTCGGCCATCGAGCTTCCGATCCCATTGCACGTAGGAGCCGAGCCCCGGTGGAACGCCGGTCGCGATGATTTCGAAGGCGCCACCGACCGTGTCGCCGGCTTCCCGGGCACTGTCGATGTAAGCAATCATCCGTTGCTGCAGGTCGGGATCGACGCACCGCAGCGGCGAATCGTCGGGCAGCGATCCGGCCTCGTCGAACGAGACGACCCGTTCAGCGGGAACGACGACGTCGCCGATGGCTGACACGTGACTGGCGAGGCGAATGTCGAACACAGCCAGGAGCTGGCGGGCAAGGCTGCCGGCGGCGACGCGAGCAGCCGTCTCCCGGGCGCTGGCCCGTTCCAGGACGTCGCGGATGTCGTCGTGGCCGTATTTGATTGCTCCAGCAAGGTCGGCGTGCCCGGGACGCGGGCGCGTGACGTCCGCGCGTTTCGTGCCGCTCGCTTCGGCAGGCATCTCCCGCTCGACGTACATCGTCTGCTGCCAGTTCACCCAGTCTCGATTGCGGATCAGCAGGGCGATTGGCGCGCCGGTCGTGACGCCGTGACGAACGCCTGCGAGTAACTCGGCACGGTCGCTTTCGATCTGCATCCGCCGCCCGCGACCGTAACCGCGCTGGCGACGACCGAGCTGCGCGTTGAGCGCGTCAATGTCGATTTCAAGACCAGCCGGCATGCCGTCGATCGTCATCACGAGCGCCTGGCCGTGCGACTCGCCGGCAGTCAGAAACCTCAACATCTGCGCTCAATTCTATATGAAGGATCTGCGTACTTCCGGGTCGACGGGACGAGTTGTCGAAGGATTGCGCCGGTCCGACGACTTGCATCGCACATCCGCATGGCCGGACTGCTGCGCGATCGCTACTTCGAGTACGCAACCAATCAGGCATGGGATCTCGTGACCGGACGGGTAGTGCCGGCCGACACGCACGACGACCTTGATGGTGCGGGCCGAATTCCGCGGTCGTTGATCGAAGTCCTCGAGCATGGCGTTGACGGCTCGCCGCGGTGGATCGTGTCCGACACCGGTGCGAAGGACTGGCATCGTGCAGCGCAGACGATTGCGTCCGAGGCGCGCCGGCACGGCTACGTGCCTCTCGCGGTCAACGTCTTTCTGCGCAGACGCCTCTTGCTGGCCAACGAATTGCGGACGCGGGCCATGGTGCTCCTTGCGGATCCGGACGCGCCGTTCGAGCAGGTACGGACCGCGCTACTGCACGCAGCCGCCATTTCGCCGCGACCACACGTCCTCATGTCGGTCTTGCGCACGGCAGTCGCACGACCGGCACCCCACTGGCAGGCGGCTGAAGCGCGTGCGGTATACGGATCCGAGCCTGCCGCTGCCGTCACTGCGGTGGCGCCGCGCGAGGTGTTGCGTCTGATCGAGAAGGCGAGCCGCGCACCTGAATTCGTCCGCTCCGGCCGCCATGCCGCTGCCGAGCGATTGCTACGGGACGTCGCCGCCGCGCTTGTGCGACGGCACGCTGGCGCGAGCGCCGCTGAGATTTACATTCGGCTGGGGCGACTGCTCCTGGAACGCGGGAAGGCGAGCGCAGCGGAGAGCGTTTTTAACGAAGCCGCGGTCCACGCAGAAGGTTCGGACCTCGGTCTCGTGGTTGCGGCCCGAATCTGGCAGGCAGCCGCCCGAACGGACGCAGGTCAGCTTTCGGCAGCCGAGTCATTGTGCCGGGCGGCGCTCGTGACCTGTTCCTCGAACGGCGAAGAGCGGGCTCGCGCCGAAGCCACGCTTGCCCGGGTGCTCCTCTGGCAGGGGCGAGTTGCTGACGCCTGTGCGATGCCATTCGTCCGGACGATCACCTGGCCTGCCTTCGTCTCGGGGACGGCCATCCGACTGCTCGTCGAGGCCGGTGATCTGTTTGAAGCGGGCCGCCGGGCGCGTGAGCTGGTGGACCGCGTCGAAGATGATCCGGTCGCACGGGTCATCGCAATGACGGCTCACTTGCGCGTGCTGCTGGCTGCCGGGGATCTGAAGGTCGCCGAGGATCAGCTGAAGGTACTCGCGCGTGCTGCGCGGTTGGCCCGTTCCCCGCTGCGCTTTGTCCGGATGCGACTGCAGTGGATCCGCGCGCTGCGGCGCGCAGGGCGAAACAGCGACGCGAGTCACGAACTTCGCGCGCTGTCACGAATCCGTTCGGCGCTGCCTCCCTTGCTGCGCTCAGCGATCGACCGGGAGGACGGGTCTCAACCTGCTGCTGCGCTCACCTCGCCAAGACGCGGGTCGGCGCCATCAGCGGGCGCCGCCGAGCTGGTCACTCTGGCGCAGCGCGAAGCGGACGATAGGATGGCGGTGACGCAGATCGGCGACTACGTGCGCCGCGAACTGACGGCAACTCGCGTGGAGTGCTGGACGGCAGACGCTGGTCCTCCCACAGCTGTCGTGGCGTCGGGTGCGGGTCTGCCGACGCACCTCGGTCGGCGCGCCCTTGAAACCGGCTCGGTGATCGGTCCTGAAGCCGTCGAGTCCGGAATGGAAATCGCCGTTCCGATTCGGCTCGGCGCTCAACTGCTTGGAGCTCTGGTGGCGCGCTGGTCAGCCGATCGAACCCCGCCTCACGAATCGACGGCGTTGATGACGCTCGCGTGCGCGGTGGCGGCCCCACGAGTAGACGCCCTGATTCACGTGGCGCAGCAAGTCGCCCAGGCTGCGACGGCCATCCCGGAGTTGGTCGGCGTGAGCGCCGCGATGGCCGACGTCAGGCGGGCGGTGGTTCGGGCTGCGGCAGCGCCGTTCTCGGTGCTGATTGAGGGCGAGAGCGGTGTTGGCAAGGAACTGGTCGCGCGCGCCATTCACCAGCTCGGTCCGCGACGCGACCGGCGATTCTGCGATGTGAATTGCGCCGCACTTCCGGATGAACTCCTCGAATCGGAGCTCTTCGGCCATGCGCGAGGCGCCTTCACCGGTGCCGTGAGCGACCGTGCCGGACTGATCGAGGAAGCGGACGGCGGCACGCTGTTCCTTGATGAAGTCAGCGATCTTTCGCCGCGCGCCCAGGCGAAGCTGCTGCGTGTCATTCAGCAACAAGAGGTCCGGCGCATCGGTGAGACGTTCAGCCGGAAACTGGACGTCCGGTTTGTGAGCGCGGCAAACCGGGACCTGCGTACGGAAGGAGAAGAGGGACGGTTTCGGCACGACCTGCGGTACCGCCTCGACGTGATCCGCATCCGCATTCCGTCGCTACGCGAACGTCCCGAGGACGTGCCGTCGCTCGCACGGCACTTCTGGCTGGCGGCTGCGGCGCGGGTCGGATCGGATGCCACGCTGACGCACGGCGTGCTGACCGCGCTGGCCCGCTATCACTGGCCCGGTAACGTGCGTGAACTCCAGAACGTGATGGCCGCCCTCGCCGTGGAAGCTCCGGTGCGTGGCGTCGTGCGGACGGCGTTGCTGCCTGCGGTGATCAGCGGCACGACGAGCGTGACGTCCGCCCGGTTCAGCGCGGCGCGAACGCAGTGGGAACGGCGATTCGTCGAAGTGGCGCTGGCGCGTGCGGGTGGGAGCCGGACGCGCGCGGCACGCGAGTTGGGCCTTACCCGACAGGGTCTGCTGAAAGTGCTGCACCGCGTCGGCCTTCAGTCGACCGACAGCGAGAAGTCCACATATTGAGGCGCGCCCTGTCCGGCAGGCTGAGTCCAGCCGACGTAAACCAGTGACTGACCGCCGGCCGTGGGGACGTTGACGGTCATGTTCGAGCCGGTTGTCGCGTTGCGGGTGTCATTCGCCCACAGCTTGAGCGCTCCGGCTGCTCCCGTCCACGCCAGACGAAGCGTCAACGTCGCGGGACCGCCACTGATCACGCGAATGAGCTTGCATGGATTGCAGAGGTCAGCACCCACCGTGTAGCTGACGTCGTTCGGCGCGATGGACAGGTCGCCGCGTGACAGGCCTGCGTTAATGCGAACCATGCGCTGCATCGGGGCATCGAGAAACGTCGATCGTACAGGTGCGCCCGGCCTGGTCACGTCGCGCTCGAACGTCTCATAGTCGGGAAGCTCGATTTTGATGTGAGCCGACGAGAAGGGAAAGAACCGGAAACCACCAAAAGAATCCGTCTTCGTGTCGGTGAATGCGATCTGTTCCACGACGCGGACGTTGGACAGGCTTCCACCTCCGGGTTCACGCACGCGTCCCTCAAGGACGAACGTTCCGGCGGGTGCGATGACGATCGTCGCACTTGCGGTTCGTGCTGAAAACCGAGCCGTGATTGTGGCCAGACCCAGCGACACGGCCGTCACAACGCCTCGAGAAACCGTCGCGACGCTGGTGGTGCTGGAACTCCACGTCGCATCCGCGGTGACATCTTTGGTTGAGCCGTCGCTGTAGAGGCCAGTCAATATGAGCTGGTTCGTTTGACCGACGGCCGTGAGATCAGTGTTCCCTGAGAGCTGGATTGACGTCAGGGTCCCCGCGGGTGACGGCCCCGTGACTGTGTCGCCACCGCCGCATCCGATAACGGCGGCGAGCGTGAGAAGAGCAGCCAGCGGACCCAGTGAAAGACGCATGGGACCTCCTTCGTGTGACGAGAGGGGATTCAATTGCGAGGCTCTGTTCTTGATAACGCCGAGGCTGCACAGAACCGAACAGCACCTGAGCAGCGGTCGTGGTGCTGTATAAACGACTATGAGGACCATGCGGACACCGTTACTCGTTCATCCCGTGCTATTTGCGTTGATTCTCCTGACAGTCGGCTGTGGCGGATCGCCGACGGCACCGTCGAACACCGTGGACTTTCAGGGCGTGTGGCAGGGCAACTGGCAGCGGACCTCGTGCTCCGAGACCGGCGGGGCTCAGGGCCAGGCTTGCAGCCAGACGCCATCCTCAGGCTCGTTACGGCTCACATTGACGCAAACTGGAACGGCGGTGCAGGGGAGTGTTGAAGTCGCCTCGTTCTTCATTCCGGCGTCCGGTTCTGTCAACAGCAGCGGAACGCTGGCGCTCACGGGTCAGGCACACTTGCAAAGCGGCACTGAGACGCTGTCGAACTGGAGCACGACGCGCGGCGGCAGCACGATGAGTGGCGGATTCACGCTGACCATCGTGGCCGACAACCCGGCCTTCGGTTCGCAGACCTTACAGCTCACGTTGCAGAACGTTACGAAGGCATCCTGACTTGGGCCGGTTTCTCGCGCGTCGTCTCCTTCTGACCATCCCTGTCCTGCTTGGCGTCGCGACGCTGGTCTTCTCGCTAATCCATCTGATTCCTGGCGACCCTGCGCAAGCGATGCTCGGAGAGGCCGCGCCGCAGGCTGACGTCGTGGAGCTGCGTCACCGGCTTGGCCTCGACCGGCCACTCATCGAGCAGTACGGAATGTTCCTCAAAGGATTGGTGAAGGGCGATCTGGGAACGTCACTCCGTACTGGACAGCCCGTGACTGACCAGATCGTCGAGCGGATGCCGGCGACCTTTGAGCTGGCCGCCGCCGCGATGATCGTGGCGATTGCGTTCGCGATGCCGCTCGGAATCGTCGCTGCCGTACGGCGCGGGACAGTCGCCGACCATGCCGCCATGACGATCTCGCTCGCCGGCGTCTCCGTGCCAAACTTCTGGCTGGGGCCGATGCTCGCAATCATTTTCGCGGTCGAGCTCGGGTGGCTCCCCGTGTCCGGCCGCGGGACCTGGGCGCATCTGGTGCTGCCGGCGATCTCACTGGGTGCTGCACTGGCGGCCATCCTTGCGCGCATGACACGCGCGACGATGCTGGAGGAGCTGCGGGAGCAGTACGTGCAGGCTGCGCGGGCGAGGGGAGTGTCGAAGAGCCGTGCTGTGCTCCGCCATGCGTTCCGTAACAGTTTGATCCCGGTCGTGACGCTGCTGGGACTGCAGTTTGGCGCCGTCCTTACTGGCGCCGTGATCACCGAGACGATCTTTGCGTGGCCCGGCATCGGCCGGTTGTTGATTCAGTCGATCGGGTTCCGTGATTACCCACTGGTCCAGGGCTGCATCCTGCTCATCGCCCTCACCTACGTCGGGGTGAACCTCGCCACGGACATGGTCTACGGCGTTCTGGATCCCAGGATTCGCTACGAATGACGAAGATCGGAGCCGCCATCGTGCTGCTCGCGCTCCTGGCAGCGGTCGTGGGCCCCACGCTCGTGCCGTTTGATCCGACGGACCAGGAATTGGCGCTGCGCCTCGAGGGGCCGAGCGCGCATCATTGGTTTGGGCTCGACGAGCTCGGACGCGACATCTTGGCGCGAGTGCTCTCGGGCGCCCGCATCTCTCTGATCGTCGGACTCGTCGTCGTCGGCGTCTCTTCAAGCCTCGGCATGCTCCTCGGGTCGATCGCCGGCTACTTTGGTGGAGTCATCGACGAGCTCGTCAGCCGACTGATGGACATCCTGCTCGCGTTTCCTGGACTGCTGCTCGCGATCGCGATGGTGGCCGTGCTGGGCCCGAGCCTGACGAACGTGATCCTCGCGTTGTCGTTAATCGGATGGGTCGGGTATGCGCGTCTGGTCCGTGGCCAGGTGTTGCGCGCGCGCGAACTGGAGTTCGTACAGGCGGCACGAGCGCTCGGGGCGTCGACGCCGCGCATCCTCGCCAGACACATCATGCCGACGGCGCTCCCAGCGGTCACGGTCCAGGCGACTCTGGGAATGGGCGGGGCGATTCTCGCGGAAGCAGCCCTCAGCTTCCTGGGCCTTGGCGTGCAACCGCCGACGCCAAGCTGGGGAACGATGCTCAGCTACGGGCGCACGCACATGCTCGAGGCGCCGCACCTGACGATCTTTCCCGGGCTCGCGATCGCGGTGCTCGTGCTCGGTTTCAATTTTCTGGGCGACGGTCTCAGGGACGCGCTCGATCCTCAGACTCCCGGCACCAGACGCGAGTAGCGCGCCTCGGCGTCGCGGGCAACGGCAGAGTGGCCCCGGCGCCTGGCAGCTTCGGCGAGATGACGGTACGCCAGGGCCACGACTGGCTGCCGCGTGACCGCCTGCTGCAGGGTGCGCTCAGCGTCGGCCACGTTTCCGGCACGCAACTGCGCTTCACCCAGGAGCGTGAGGACCTCGCTCGTGGCATCAGGCCTTCGCGCCTGGGGTTGCAGCGCTGCGATGGCCTTTCGTATAGCGCTCGAATCGTTTTCGGCAGCAGCGATCTCAAGCCAGATGCGTCCCAGCGCCGCCAAGAGCACTGACGACCCAGGGTGCCGCTCGGCGGCGCGGTTGAGCGTGAGTAACGCGGCTTCCCGCTGGCCGTTGCGCGCCAGCGCGTACGCCACATCGACGACGCGCTCCGGCCGCGACGGTTCAAGAGCTGCGATGGCCTCAAGTTGATCGACTGCTTCGCGGACACGGCCGCCGCGACTCAGAGAGAGATCTGCCAGCTCTTCGCGCGCAGGGATCAGTGCGGCGTCGAGGGCGATCGCCCGGCGCAGTTCGGTGAGCGCCTGATCGTTGTTCCCACGATCCCGGAGCACCAGCCCGAGCAGGTAGTGCGCCTCGGCAAATCGATCGTCGAGCCCGATCGCCCGCCGGAGCGGCTCGATTCCCCGGTCCGCCTGTCCTTGGCGCACGTACGCCAGGGCCACCTTGTACAGCACCCGCGTGCTGCGGTCGTCGAGCTGAAGATACCGGTCGTAGTGATCGACGGCCTGGTCGTAGCGCCCCATCGCGGCACTGACGTCGCCGAGCAGTTCGATCGGCTGGGGGGCGGTGGGATCGAGGCTGCTGGCTTCACCTGCGTCGCGCAGGGCGGCGGCAAGGTCACGCTCGCCCCGCCGGTATGCCTCGGCGCGCTGGAGGTGGGCCAGCATCGAGCCGGGCTTGAACGCCAGGGCGCCGCTGAACGCCTCGATAGCCTCGGAGGTGCGATTGGCATCGAGGGCGGCGTCGCCTTCCGCAATCAGCCGTCTGAACTCCCGTTCCTGCCTGACCTCCATCCAGACGACCGTCGTGGCGATCACAAGGGCGACCAGCGTGGTTATGAGGACCGCCAGACGGTTCATGGTCAGATGATACGGTCAACCCCCACTTCCGATAGCAACCGCCAAAACTGCACATGTGGGAACCAGCCCGCGCCGACGGTGTCCAAGTTCTTAGGTGTAGACTTCCATGCAGACACCCTTTAACCCCATTACCGGGGACGTCCTGAGCGCGGACATGGTGAAGAACGCCGGCACCCTTAGCTGGTCGGAAGTCGATGGTCGCGAAGCCGCCCTGATCGGGCGCTGTACGGCTGGTGATGAACTGGCGTGTGCTGAGCTGGTGGCCGAGCACCAGCGGATGGTATTTACGCTGGCGCTTCACCTGCTGGGCGACCGGGATGAAGCGCTCGACCTCTCACAGGAGGTCTTCCTGCGGGTCTTCCGCACGCTGTCCAGCTTCCGAGGCCAGTCAGCGCTCCGTACCTGGATCTACCGCATCGTCATCAACCAGGCGCGCAACCGTCAGCGCTGGTGGCGGCGGCGGCACCGGTCGAGCCAGGTGTCGCTTGACGATCATCTCCAGCAGTGCGGAGAGCTCGAGTCGAGTGGAACCGTGCTGCCGGACAGGGCTCTGGCCAGCAAGGAGACAGCAGAGCGGATCTGGCGTGCGCTTGATCAACTGCCGTTCGATCAGCGGACGGCGCTGATCCTGCGGGAGATCGACGGCCTTCGCTACGAAGAGATTGCGTTTTCACTGGGTATTGCCGTGGGGACCGTAAAGTCGCGTCTGACGCGGGCGCGGCAGGCGCTCAGAGCAGAGTTGCTGGGGTTGCGGCCATGACTCAATACGTCGGCTGCGATCAGGCGCGGACGCTGCTCGAAGGGCTTATTGATGGCGAGCTCTCGATGGTGGATCAGCTCGCCGTCGAGTCGCATCTGCGATGGTGCGATACCTGTGCGCTGCGCGTCGCGGATATGCGTGTGATCGGCGCCGCGCTGCGATCGGAATCAGTCGCCCGGCCGCTCGGCGAGGCTGACAACAGCACGCTGAGTGTATTGACGGAAGGGGTGTTCGTGCGGGTGCGCGCCGAACGGGCACAGTCGTTGCCGTCGCGCGTGCGCGAGATGTTTTCGGATCGGCGGCTGCTGTGGCCGGCGCTCGGTGCGACGGCGGCCGTGTTCCTGTGTGTGACTGCAGCGTTCAGCGTGCTGCACATGTCGATCTCACATGAACCCGAATCTTTGGCGGCCATGATTTCGGCACTTGCCAGCCCGGGGTCTGAACTCCGACCCCTGCGCCCGGCGGACAATGGCATCACGATTCCACGACTGAGCCAGTACGAGGCCCAGCGCGCCGGGGGAACGCTCGAGCGGATGCCAGAGGAAGACGCGATCTACACCATTCGCACGACGGTGGGCCGCGACGGGAGCGTCGCGAGCTACGAACTGCTTCTTTCCGACGATGCGCCGTCCAGCGATCGCGCGGCGGTCGCGCGCGCGGCGGCCCAGGAACTCGCAGTCCTCAATGCGGTGCGTCACACGCGGTTCATGCCGGCGCAGACGCCCCTTGGCCAGGCCGTGGCAGTCGACATGGTGTGGGTGATCGCAAAGACAACGGCCATCGCCGGTCCGCCTGAGCCGCTGCGACGACGGCCAGTCACCGACACGGAGGCCAAGACCGTCAAGCCACCGGCGCGCGAACCGACAGGACCTCCGGTGAGCGGACAGACTCCGACGCTGCGGCGTTCAGCGACGGCCTGACGGCGCGGACGGAGCCGGGGGCGCCTCACCTCGGGCGCTCGCCACGTTATTCAACGCATCGGCGGCCCTGACAATGACTCCCCGCGCGGCCGCCTCTCCCTCAAGCACCAGTTCGAATTGCTCGACACGCGAGTCGGCGATGCCGTCCTTCGGGTAGATCGTCTGCCACTTGTCACCGTCGAGCGAGTAGTCGGCGCGCTGCACCGCCGAGTACTCATCCTTGACTTCAAACTCGAGTATGAGCCGGGCGCCGTCGCGCCGGACGGACGAGATGGTGATCTCTGGTGGTGCATTGTCGATGTCGAAGGCACTGCTCTCGAGTGCGCCCGTGAGCGCAGTCGAAGGGGAATTCGATGACGCATCCGAGGCGACAACGCGAAGGATGTAACTGCCGTTCGGGACCGACGTCGTGTCCCAGACGACGATCGGATCGACGACTCCGCGCTTCAGGATCTTCCAGGACGTTTCGCCTTCGCGGCGATACAGCACGTCGTAGGTGAGGTCGTCCTTGTTGTCGTCCTCGGCGCGCCAGACGAACGTCAGCAGCCCTTTCTGGTACACGCGGCGGCCCAGATTGGGAGATCCGGCGGCCGCGGCGGCCGCCGCACTGCGCCGGTCGGGCAGGTCGCCATCAAAACCGGCAATCTCCGGGTCAGTGGGGAACGGACGCTGGAAGACCGTCCCCGGCGGATGAATCGTGATCGAGGTCACGCGCGGACGGAGATTGCGCGGCAAATACGCCGCCGAGACGGACGTCAGGAGCGGAGATTCGCCGCGGGCACCGATGAGGATCGCGCGCCACTGCAGGTAGCGGGCGCGCGGGCTGGAAATCGTGCTGCCCGTCTGATTCGTGTAGGCGGGCGCCCAGTCGCTCCAGGTCTCGTCCGGCGCCCGTGTGTTGCCGGACCGCGTGGAGATGTCCACACGGGTGCCTGCCGGGATTTGCGCCCTCCAGCGAATCGTGCCCCAGGACGCGACCGTCTGGGCGTCGCGGACATCGGACGTGTACGTCCCGCGATCGGCCTTGCTGGCCGAGAGACGCAGCAGCTTTCCGGGATTCGACGTGGCGAAGAGGATTCGACCGTCACGTTCCGGCAGGATGGTGGTGACCTGCTGGACATTGGCGCGAACGACGAGCGTTGGCTGATATGGCTCGCCGGCAAGGCGATAAATCTTGCCCTTGTTGCCGGTGGCGACGAGCAGGTTGCCGTTTCCCTCGAACGCGACGTCGTACGGCGTGTCGTCGCGCAGTTCCCACGCGAGATCCCAGGTACCATCGGCGCTGATCCGATAGATCGCGCCGGTCACCGGCCCGGTGCTTCGCGGCGTCTGCTGGGGCGGTGGTCCGCCGCCTGACGGCTCAGCAAGCCCGATCGCCGTGACTTCTGCAGAGACCGTGACAACCGGCTGCGGGCCGCTGGAATCCGACGCAGGCGAGGGCGACGAGCTCGGCGTGCCGGCGACCCTGCTGCTGACGGCAACGGCGTAGATGGTGCCATCCTTGTCCACACGCAGATTCCGGATCTCGTTGAAGCTGGAATCGAGGATGACGAACGGCTTGCCAGTGGAATCGATCCGGAAGACGCGGCCTGGCGACTCGGTGCCGGCGAGGAGGCGCCCCTGCGAATCGAAGGCGAGCGTCATCGCATGCGTGGCCTTTGTTTCGTAGAAGGTCGTGCCTTTCCCATCCGGCGTGATCCGGTAGATCACACCCTTGTCCCCGGTCGCCGCAAACACGTTTCCGGCGCGATCGACGGCAAGGCTCCAGATGTAGCGATCCCCCGGATCGAAGAAGACCGACGACTTGCCGGTCGCATCAACCTTGTAGATCTTTCCTTGCGGGGAAGTGCCGACGTAGATTCCGCCACCCGGTGCCGGAGCGATCGCGTGGACCTCGAGCTCCTCGCTGTCGAAGAACACGGTGCCTTTGCCCGAGGGGTCGATGCGGTAGACCTGACCTTCGTTGCCGCTGCCGGCGTACACCGACCCGTCTGGGAGCGTAACCGCCGTCCAGATAAACGGCGCGCTCGATTCGTAGATCGGCGTTGAGGTCGGGCCCAGCGTCAGGCGGCCGTAGGAGTCGATCGAGAGGTTCTCGACCTCGCCGCGCAGAAACTCCGCTTCGGTTGAAACCTGCCAGAACGTGGGAAGGGCAGCTTCACCTACGGCGATTGCGGCGCAGACGATGACGGCAGAGACCGCTAGTCGGCGACGGAGGCGCATGTCGTCTCTTTATTCGTCCAGCGGAAGCGTCAACGTACGGGAGCCGGTGACCGCATGCCCCGTCACGATCTCCCATTCGCCCATCAGGGCGCTCTGCAGTGGCCGGAAGCTGCCGCCGTTCCGGTCCGATTCCATGACGGCCAGGACCGATGGCGGCAAGGCGGCGAGCGATTCACCGCGGACGACGGCGCCGCCGTCGCGAGTGACCATACGCACGTAGAGACGGTTGTTCTTCTTGGTGTCGTTGAGCAGTCGGATCATCTGCGGCAGCCCGCGCGTTTGACCGGGCTGCACCTGTAGCTCGCGCGCTTCCCACTGCGAAAGACGCACAGCGTCAGCGACCATGATCGAAACACTGCCGGCGGCGTTCGCCGGAATCCGAACCGGTACCGACTTGGTGATCTCCTCGCCACGATAAGTGCGCAGCAGCACCTTCAAATCGACGGTCGTGCCGGCCTTGATACGCGTGCTGTCCACCCACGCGCGCTCCAGCGTCGCGCTGCGCGGCTGCTCGCTCGCGTCAATCTCGAGATTGAGTCCCTCGAATTCGACGCCCTCGAAGGAGTTGCGCAAGAGGAAGTTGATCGGTCCGACGACCGACGAGGCTGCACCGGAGGACGGCTGGTCGCCCGTGAATAGATCTTCGAACGCGATAGCGCCGTGATTCTTGATGTTGGCGCTGCCTTTCAATACATAGGTGCCGACGCCGTTCTGTCGTTCGTACGACTGCAGCGTGTTGAGAATCGACATGTACGCAAGGATCGGCGTGAACAGCTCGTCGTTCACGATCGCGATGTTGAACGTCTTCTTGAAGCCGCGCTCGGTGTTGTTGAGCGTCAACGTGATCGGAATCATCCTCGGGCCCGGCCCCAGCCTGCCGGCGATCGTCGTCGCCCGGTCCTGGGAGATGACGCCGATCACGTCGCCGGTGCTGGCGATCTTCTGAGAAGCCTGCAGGCTCGGCAGCACCGCGTGCACGTACGCGCGGGTTAATGGGAACTGCGTCGGTCCGAGCCCGTAAAACGGATGACCGAACGCATAGACCCGATCGTTGTCGATATCGGTGACGGTACCCGTTGCGCCGATTTCAAGGTCGCCGCTCATCAGTGCGACACCGATCGGGTCTCCCGGCCGCAGCCGTGGAGCAGACGTCGTGCGCGCCGAAGTAGGTAACTGCGCAGCGCCCGCCAGCATCGGCACGAATCCCTGCTCGTGGAAGACCGACGTCACCGGCGCCACGACGGACGGATCAAACCCGCCGAGCGTCAGCGGAGTGGCGATAGGCCGCAGCAGCGTGCCAAGGCCTGCGCTGACGTCGCCAAGCACCTGGACGTCCGCGGCGCTCTGTGCGAACGGACGAGCCCACGAGAACGCCTGACGCAATGACGCCTGGAAGCTTTCAGGCGTCAGCGTCCCGGCGGCTACTTCAACTCGCGGCAGCTGCCGGCGAGGAGCCGTGAGGGTCGCATCGGCAAGCATTTCCGCAATGGGCGTGATTCCGGCGATCGGCTCCTTCGAGAACTCGCCAAGGGAGTACGACACCGCGCCGACCAGGCGACCGTCGATGTAAACGGGACTGCCGCTCATCCCGGCGATGACGCCGGCGTTGGCCAGCGGACCGCCTTCGAGGCGCGCCAGAATCAGATCGCGCTTTGGTCCGATGACGTTGCGCAGGACGCCGAGGATGTGGACCTTGAACTCATCGAGCCGGTCGCCTTCGAACACCGTCCGGCCAACCCCGGTCTGGCCGGGACGGATCTCATCCAGGGGATAGATCCGGCTTTGCGCGGGCAGCCCGACCGCCAGATAGACGATGAACGCGAGCAGGGCAGCTGGACCGCGATATTTCACGATTGGGCTCACGTTGATGATACGGGTAAACCCTTGAAATCGCTAGGGTCTGCGGTGGACGGGCACCGAGACTCACGCTGGCCCGACATCTCGATCCCGAAACCATGGCCACTTGCGTCTCGAAAGATTCGCGCCGCTCCGTGAGGGGTTGAGAAAGAGGCGCAGCGTGTTGCGAAGGATCATGTTCGTGCCGTCCATTCGCTTCAGCAGCCGCTGGTCAAGGAGGTCTTCACCGACCATCCACGCGGTGCCAGCGACTGGAGTCATGACCAGGTCGACCCACGCCATCTTCCTCGGGTTGCGCATGCCGACGTTGCCGATGGATGCCTCGCTGACCGGCCCGATCTCGAACTGCGTGCTGACCACGGCGGCAAAGATCATCGCGCGAGCCACCATCCCGCCATAGCCGGGCTCGCCGACTTCCAGCTGCCTTCGACGCGGGTCATTCTGTCGATAAATATCCGCGTAGACCGCGCCACCCATCGGATGTGCCACGTAGTTCGTGAAGACCTTGTTGCCGTCGTTCCAGCTACGCCCGGTGTGTGACACCGCCTTGAACCAGTCTCGTAGGAAGGCGCCACCGAGCTCCTGTCTGGTCCTCTCTTCCCGGAGCCTGACGACGTGTTGAAAGACGGTGAAGCCGAACGCCTGACCGATGGCGGCACCCAGTCGAAAATGCGCACTGTCGTCATCCTGGGTCGATACGTTTGACACTCCAGTCGGGGAGGCGGCAAGAGCGCGGTCCCCCTCGGTTTGCGCGTTCGCCAGCGGGCTCTGTGTCAGCGCTGTCAGAAGTACCAGTGAGAAGACGAGCGCCGATCGTTGCCTTGTGTCGCCGAATGTCCTTTTTTGCCGCCCGGGTTCCAGCATGCGGTCCTCCTCGAGCCGCGACCTCCACGTTCGGAGGCATCGCGCTCAGGAGCCGCTCTTGGTGCAAGAACGCTGGGGCTGTCTTTCTTGACAGGTGTCGATGGCGTGCGCTACGCTTCCGGTTCGCTTTCCTGTCATGACGATGTCGTTTAGCTCCTTCGCGCATCCGTTTTCCGCCAGCTATTGGTGGTGGTACCGGACTGCACGCTGAAGGGCGGACGCCAGAGTCTTAAGACAGCAAGTTCAGAAGCTCAGCACCTCGAAACGCCTCTTCAGCCCACCGGTTGAAGAGGCGTTTTTCATTTATGGCCAGTTCGCTGTTGTGCGAAACCGTCACGGGCCAATCGATGGCCGACCTGAGAGCCGCGCGCGATGCCGCGGTCGCCGACATGGTCGAAGTGCGTCTGGATGGCGTGGCCGATCTCGACGTGGCCGGAGCACTGTCCGGCCGGGACAAACCCGTGGTGGTGACGTGCCGACCGACGTGGGAGGGTGGGCGATTCGACGGCAGCGAAGACGAACGCCATCGAATTCTGGCCGACGCACTGTCGTTCGGCGCCGAGTTCGTGGACGTCGAATGGGTCGCCCTGCATGGGATTCACCAGCCTCGATTCGGCGACATCGTGGCGCGTGACCCCTCACGCGTCGTGGTGTCGTCGCACGATTTCGATGGAGTCCCGATCGATCTCGGGGCCCGCGCGCACGACATGCGGAGCCACGGCGCTGCGGTCATCAAGGTCGCAGTGATGCCGCATGCGCTGTGCGACACGCTGCCGCTGCTCGAGGTGGCGCGCGGCGGCGATGCGGTCGTCGTGGGGATGGGCGACGCGGGAGTGCCCACACGGCTGCTCGCCTCGCGTTATGGCTCGCGGTGGAGTTACGCGGGTAACGGCGTGGCGCCGGGGCAGATCGCCGCGACGCGGATGCTCTCCCAGTTCAGATTTCGCGAGATCGGCGCCTTGACTCGGATCTTCGGCGTGGTCAGTTCCACGGCGATGTACTCGTTCTCGCCGCTCATGCACAACGCGGCGTTCGCGGCGGCGGGGCTCGACGCCGTCTACGTTCCGCTACAGACGGCGGCGTTCGCCGATTTCGATGAGTTCGCGTCAGCGCTCGGAGTGGAAGGGGTCAGTGTGACGATTCCGTTCAAAGGCGATGCGCTGCGCGCCTCGTCGTCCGCCGACGCGCTGACGCGACAGGTGGGTGCCGCCAACACCCTTCGCCGGTCACAGGACGGCTGGGAGGCGACGAACACCGACGTCGCGGGTTTCCTCGCGCCGCTCGAGGAGGCGTTCGGGCAGCCGCTCTCCGGTGCATGCGCATCGGTCATTGGCGGAGGCGGGTCGGCGCGCGCAGTCGTGGTGGCCCTGTTGTCGCGTGGCGCGCGCGTCTCCGTTCACACACGCCGGCGTGATCAGGCGGAAACAGTCACGGAGTCGCTGGCAGGTCCGTCTGACGGCGGACACTACGAACTGGAGATCGGCTCCTGGCCGATTCCCGACGACTGGGATCTGCTGGTGAACTGCACCCCGCTCGGGAGTCCGACGATGCGGGACGAATCGCCGCTGCCGGGTGGGCCTTTCAAGGGCCGGCTGGTCTACGACGTGACCTATGGTGCAAGCGAATCGCGCCTGCTTCGCGAGGCCCGCGAAGCCGGATGCCGGACGCTCGATGGCCTGTCGATGCTCATCGCCCAGGCCGAGCGGCAATTCGAATGGTGGACTGGCCGGCCACCGGTGCCCGGAGTGATGCGGGCCGCGATCGAGCGGAGCGTGTGATGCATCTGACGAGTTTCGATGAGTTCAAGGACCTGGCGCAGCGCGGGACGTTCGTGCCGGTCTATAAGGAAATCGTCGCCGACATGCTGACGCCGGTCTCGGCTTTCCTGAAGATTGCCGAGAACTCCGACTACGCGTT
>Ga0207701_10002519_pt1 | contig 18969 bp, 14 predicted proteins | sample KBSSwiSSwithPhiX_FD_184294 | JGI IMG/M metagenome (GOLD analysis project Ga0207701, IMG submission 184294) | Switchgrass rhizosphere bulk soil microbial communities from Kellogg Biological Station, Michigan, USA, with PhiX - S5 (SPAdes) (version 2) | ecosystem: Environmental > Terrestrial >... | reverse complement strand
CGGTAGGCTGGACACCGAGTGGGGTCCCGGACCAGGCGATAACCCGTGCCGCGTCAATGTGACGGTGACGAGCACGCAGCTTCGGAACTTCGCCGCTGCGTTTTCGATCAACGCGGCGGACGGGTATCCCTACCTCCTGACGACCGGATTCGATAACAACGGCGATGGGCTGCTGAACGATCGGCCCGCCGGCGTCGGTCTCTGGTCGCTGCGCGGCACCCCGACATGGACCGGAAGTCTGCGATTGACCTACAACCTGATCAGCGTCGCCGGACCTGGAGGCGGTGCAGCGGCCCAGCGATACAGGCTCGGCATCTACACGGCGATCAACAACCTGACCAACCACGCCAACCTGATGGGATTCAGCGGCATCGCGACCTCGCCATTCTTCATGACGGCGACCGGCGTGCAGAATCCCCGGAAGGTGGATATTGGGATGAATTTTAGTTTCTGAGTCGAGACAAATGAAAAGTTAGAAGGTAAAAGGCAAGAGTCAAACCTCTACCTTTTAACTTCTAACTTTTGACTTTTAACTTCTTCCTACTCGCCGTCAAGGCCTGTCACATTCACAAACCCGAACATCCAATCGTTCAGGAAATGCGTGCGGTTCATGCAGTGAACGAGATAGCGGCCCGTCTTCAGGAATTGGTAGGTAATCAGCTGACCATTCGACGTCATGCCAGCGGGAATCGTTCCGCCGTTGAGGAACTGCATCCCGCCGACGGACATCAGTCGACCAGGCACGTACCACACGCGATTGTCCGGATGCGCGTTGGTCACGTTCCTCGACGCGACGAGCACGACGTTGCCCTTGCCATCCTCAATCATGTGTTCGGCGTCGGCGTTGGGTCCACTCAGGTTGCACGTATGTTGAGTCGGATCGGCGATCGTTTTAGGGTCGGTTCCAGGGCACAGGAACTGGCCGATGTCATCGCGGGTCGTGTTCTTGCTCACTTCGAGGATCGCCATCGCGTGGCCGCCGCCGTGAATCTGAAACGTGACCTCGCCGCCTTTTTCGATCGTCACCTCTTCGGGCGTGAGATGGTGCAGCTTATACGAGCACTTGTCCGCGGGCCCACCGATGCCGGTGCCGCTCTGAACGCACGGGTCGGGACCAATCGGGCCCGTCGCCAACACGCCGAAGTCGACGCTCGCACTGGGCGTCGCGGGCTGCTGGTGCGTGAGGTCGCCATTCTGGGCGATGGATACGAGAGGCGCCGCAACGATTGCCGCGGCCGCGAGCAGCAGTTTGTATCGCATTCCGAATCCTCCTTGACCTTGCGTCCGCCGATGGCGGCGGTACGTAGTCGCTGCAGCCGCGGCGCGCAACTTGCCATCAAGCTTTCGCGCCGACGCTCTCCCCAGCAGCGACGCCGCGCGCGTCAGCAAGATCACCGCCAGTGAGCGCAGAGGAATCGGGCCGGGAAATCGGCCGCTGAAAGAAATCGCGGCGTAACGCCTATCTATTGATGCGACGGAGATCGAAATCGATCACGAGATCGGTAAATCGTTGAGTCGATCGTCCATCGACCGTCCGCCTCGTGGTTTCGAGCACCGACGGCTCGGACTCGACAGAACTGGGCACGAACGATGACAAGGAAATAGAATTTAGGGCCTCCGATTGGGACCAGCAGGGGCACTGAAGGCAGGCGACGCAAGCCACGTCGGGATTTGCCACCCGGTTTCGATCTTTATCGTACGGAGCGTCAATCATGTCTGTATCCGTCACACTCGACCAGGTCACGCCGAATTTCACCGGCGAACTCTTGAAACCAACCGACCCTGGCTACGACCAGGCCCGCCGCGTTCATAACGGCCTCATCGACAAGCGGCCCGCGATGATTGCCCGGTGTCGCGGTACGGCCGACGTCGCCGACGCGGTCAAGCTGGCCCGATCGATGGGGCTCGAAATCGCCGTGCGCGGCGGCGGCCACAACGTTGGCGGCCGCGGCACCATCGACAACGGCCTGATGATCGACCTCGCGCCGATGAAAGGCATCCACGTCGACGCGGCGAGGAAGACCGCGCGGGCGCAGGGCGGCGTGCTATGGAAGGAATTGAACCGGGAAACCCAGCTCCACGGGTTGGCCACCACCGGCGGTGTGGTCGGGACGACCGGAATCGCGGGGCTGACGCTTGGCGGCGGACTCGGATGGCTGATGCCGAAGTACGGGCTGGCGCTCGACAATCTCCGGTCGGCCGAGATGGTGATGGCCGACGGTTCAGTCGTCCGCGCCGCAGCAGACGAGAATCCAGATCTCTATTGGGGCATCCGCGGTGGCGGCGGTAACTTTGGCATCGCCGCGTCGCTGGAATACCAACTGCACCCGGTAGGCCCAATGATCACCGGGGGTCTCGTCGCCCATCCCGTGCAGAAGGCGCACGAAGTAATTCGTTTCTTCCGAGATACGTGCGCGACGCTGCCGGAGGAAATGATGATGGTGGCAGGACTCGTGACCGCGCCGGATGGCTCAGGAGCCAAGCTCGCGGCCATGCTGGCGGCGCACTGCGGTCCGCTGCCGCAGGGAGAAGCAGCCGTGAAGCCGATCAAGGCGTTCGGTCCTCCGGTTATGGACGCCATCGGACCAATCTCATACTGCGCGCAGAATGGGCTGCTCGATCCGGCCATGCCCAGGGGCACGTTGAACTACTGGAAGGCGCACTTCCTCACGGACCTGAGTGATGGCGCCATCGACGCGATGGTTGACGCGTTCTCACGGTGTTCGTCGCCCATGAGCCAGATCGTCATCGAGCACTTCCACGGTGCCGCCAGCCGCGTGCCCGTTCACGACACCGCGTGCGCGATGCGCATCACCGGTTTCAACGTCGTGATCATCTCGCAGTGGATGGACGCGAAGGAGAACGACCAGCACATCGCCTGGTGCCGGGACACGTACAAGGCGCTCGGCCCCTATCTGGGGACGACCCGTTACGTGAACTATCTGGACGTCGACGAAGCTGGCGATCCCGCGGCGGTCGCCTACGGCCCGAACTACGCGCGGCTGCGAGAGCTGAAAACGAAGTTCGATCCGGACAACGTGTTCCACGTCAACGTCAACGTGAAACCCCGATAAAGAAATGCTGAATGTTGAATGCTGATTGTTGAATGACGTTTTGTGTTTGAGGCGCGGTCGGTAGACCGCGCCAATTCAGCATTCAGAAGTCAACATTCAGCATTTTCATGCGGGTGACATACAGGTCTTCGTCATGGGCTGTGTCAGTGACGTCGGTCGGGTGCCACGAACCAAACGCAACGACGCGCCCAGCGTCATCGATTGAAGGCCCCCGGCTCGCCTCCATCCATTCATCACGGCCATCACCGCTTGTTCGCACGGTACGGTTCGCGGCCCGGTCGTGCACGAACACGTCCCAGAGAAGGTTGATGTCCTGCAACGACGACGGACAGTGGCGTTCACAGAGGAGATTCGTCGCCAGTGACTGAAACGCAATCGCGGAACCATCGAAGGAGAGCGCTGGACGAAGGCTGCTGCCGTTGCCGGCGCGACCGGACGCCGCGCGGCTGACCAGTTCCGTACGGCCGGTCGCAACATCCTGCGCGTAGATCTGCGGCCAGCGGCCGGTCGGCTCTCGAGTCAGATTCGTCGCTTCCGACACAAACGCGATCACGCGCCCGTCGCCGCTGACGGCCGGGTCGTAGCTGGCGCCGTCCGCTTCTCCTCCCGACTGACTGCGACTGACGCGCGTGGTCGTGCCCGTCTTCAGATCCCGTAGATAGATATCTGTGTGCCTGTTCAGATCCATCGTCTCTTCTGCGCAGCTCGTCGTGTTCCGGCACGTCAGGTCCGCCTTCGACGCGAACGCGACATACCGTCCGTCGGCGCTAATCGAGGGAGTCATGCTCGAGCCGGCTGCACTCGAACCGCCGCCAACGCCGACGTCGATCCGTCTGCGGACTCCCGTCGCGAGCCAGATCGCGTAGATACCGACGCCGCGTTGACCGCCGTCAAAAGTGGTCGGGACGAGGTCAGTCGCGCCTGATTCAAACACCACGATCGCGCCGTTCGCGCTGAGCATCGGGTTCGTGCTTGGCCCGTTTGCCGGCGCGCCGTCGGAACGGGCAGTCAACAGGCGCGTCGTCCGCTCGCGCCGATCGCGCAGGAACACCTGAAGAGTCCCGGCGAGGTACGACCTGGTGGTCAGATTGCCGGCCACTGATTCGAACACGACGTAACGGCCGTCGCCGCTGATATCGCCAACGAGGCTATCCCCATCTGCCGGTGCACCTCCGACGCCGCCGCTCTCGAGTGTGGTTTGTCCGGTCGCGAGATCGGTGACATAGACGTCGCGTCCGTGGTTTCGATCCTCCTCGGACAACCGGGCCGACGAGGTGAAGACCACGTAACGGCCGTCGCGGCTCACGCGAGCCGGCGGCGGCGACGTGGCAGTGGCGTCGCGATCCCGCAGCTTCAGGATTCGCGGTACGGCCTGAACCGTGTCGGAATCAGTCCTCGCCGCCTGATCGCCAGTCCCTCGTTTCATGATCTCGCGCGCGACCCGCTGGCCCGCCTCGATTGCGCGGCGCGTCTCGAAAGAGGTCTCGCTGTTCTTCCAGACGGTACCGTTGCCGGCCTGCGCCTGCAGATCCACTCGATCGAGCTGCTCGAGGATGTGTTCGAGCTCGTGTGCAATGAGCTCCGCACGGTTCGAAACAGGCTTGACGTGGACCCTGGCAGCCACGGGTCTATCTTCCTTGAACGTCAGCGTCGTCCACGCGTCGGCGAGAAACGCGACAGCGGACTGATCCTCCTGCGACACCGTCACCAGCAGAGAGGGCTCCTCCGCAAGCCGCCGGCACTGCCGACGGAAGGTCGGCGAAGCCTCCCACATGCGGTCCACGATCAACCGGAACGTCGACTCGACGTGAAGGTTAGCGGGAGGCCGAGATTGATCGGGCCTCGCCGCGCTCAGGCTTACCCACACTGTCGCGGCCAGAAACCATGCCAGCGGTGCTGAACATCCGCCCTTCATCCCGACCTCCCGACGCGCCGGAGGGTGCGTGTCGAAGAGGTAGGCGGAAAACTCGAACGCGAGCTGTCATGGAGAGAAATGCCTTTAAAATGGGGCGCAAGTCCCGAGGATCGGAGGTCTCCCCTGCCCGATGTCCCGAGGCACGATGTGACGGCGCTTCTCCTCGACTGGCGTGGAGGAAACGCGAGTGCGGTCGAGAAGCTGATGCCGCTCGTGCATGGCGAATTGCGGCGGATCGCAAGACGCCACATGGCCGGCGAACGGCCCGACCACCTGCTGCAGGCCACCGCCCTCGTCAACGAGGTCTATCTCCGGCTGGTCGACGTCCGGCGCGTCCAGTGGCAGGACCGCGCACACTTCTTTGCCGTCGCCGCCCGCCTCATGCGGCGCGTGCTCGTGGACTTCGCCAGGGCGCAAAAGAACCAGAAGCGCGGGGGCGCCCTGCAGCACGTCACGCTCGATCAGGATCTGCACGCCCCAAGCGACACGCCGGCGGACTTGATCGCAATTGACGACGCGCTTCAGGCGCTGTCCGCGGCGTACGAACGGAAGGCCCAGGTCGTCGAGCTGCGGTTCTTTGGCGGATTGAGCGTGCAGGAGACCGCCGAAGTGTTGAAGATTTCGGAGGAGACTGTCATGCGCGATTGGAAGTTCGCGAAGAACTGGCTGATGCGCGAGCTGTCGCGGGGAGTCAGACCGGGATCAGACCGTGGGCAGACCCCGTGACTGTTGTGATGATCTCGGCGCTTCCTGTTGATTGGATTGATAGAATACCCGCCCAACAACAGGCATGCTGAATCGTCAGCTGGGGTCCTACACCATCGTCGCGCCGCTCGGCATGGGCGGAATGGGCGAGGTGTATCGTGCGCACGACAGCAAGCTTGGACGTGATGTTGCGATAAAGATCCTGCCCGAACATTTCACCGCGGATCCCGAACGCCGCGCGCGGTTTGCGCGCGAAGCGCGGGTGCTCGCGACGCTGAATCATCCAAACATCGCGGCGATCTACGGACTCGAGGAGTCGAATGGCATGTCGGCTCTCGTCCTCGAGCTGGTGGATGGGACGACGCTGGCCGATCGCATCGCTCGTGGGCCACTGCGACTGTCCCAAGCAGTCACGATCGCGCAGCAAGTCGTCAGCGCCCTCCAGACTGCCCACGAACAAGGCATCGTCCATCGCGATCTGAAGCCCGCCAACGTCATGCTTCAGGGCATCACCGACATTTCGACGACGGACATTCGCGCGAAAGTGCTTGATTTCGGGCTGGCCAAGCCGGCAACGAAGCTGCTCGACGATGATCCGACCATCTCTGTCGGCGACACCGCCGTCGGCCACATCGTCGGCACGCCCGCCTACATGAGTCCTGAACAGGCGCGGGGCCTTGCCGTCGATGCGCGGACAGACGTCTGGGCCTTCGGCTGCGTGCTCTATGAAATGATCGTCGGCCGCCCGGCGTTTCGGGGGGCGACCACGTCCGACACCATAGCGAAGGTCCTCGAGCACGACCCGGATTGGCAGGCCTTACCTGCATCAGCACCGGCGAGCATCCGCCGCCTGTTGACCCGCTGTCTCGAGAAGGATCCGAAGCGGCGCCTGCACGCGATCGCGGATGCCAACTTCGAGCTCGACGAAGCGCTGACGGAGAGTAAGCCGGCAGTCGTCGCCAGCGCTGCCGCCCCGCAGCGTCACATCACACGATGGCTGTCGGCCGCCGGCGTCATCGCGCTGGTGCTTGCCGCCGGCGGGTGGAAGCTGTGGACGAATCAATCAGGAGATCTGCCTGCACCGCGCGTGATGCCGCTCACATCATTCCAGGGCATCGAGATGTCGCCGACGTTCTCGCCGGACGGCAAGCAGGTCGCGTTCTCGTGGGATGGCGAGAAGGGGGACAACGAGAACATCTACGTCCTGATTGTCGGATCGGATAATCCTCTGGCTGTCACGAGCGATCCTGCGCGAGACGTTGCTCCTGCATGGAGGCCGGGAAGCAGCGACATCGCATTCGCACGAGTGGACGCCGACAAAGCGTCGATCTTTCTGGTCTCTGCAACCGGCGGTTCCGAACGCAAACTCGCCGAGTTCACGCCGTTTCCATATTCAGGCTCAGGACCAATTGAGACGCGGGATCCCAGGCTGGCCTGGTCTCCCGATGGGCACTGGCTCGTGGTGAGCCGGGTTGTGTCGGGCGACGAAAAAGGCATCTTCGTGGTGGGAGAGGACGGCAGCAAACAGACATTGCTCAGTGCTAAGCCTACAGACGATTACAGAATGGCTGTTTTTTCTCCAGATGGAAGCAAGCTCGGAGTGATAAATGGTGGCTCGATCGAAGTCGCGGATCTCGCCGGCACTGGCCGGCCGACGATCAAGGGCGTGCCGCGGACGTTGACGTCTTCTTTAGGGTACGTGGGCGGCGTGGCCTGGACCGTTGACGGAGAGTCATTGATGTTTGGACGGTCACGATACCCATCACCCGATCCCCCTTCGTTGTGGCGCGTCTCGGTCTCCGGTAATGGTGTCCCGGAACGGTTCGAACTCGCAGGAGTCGCATCCTATCCAGCGATCGCGCCGACAGGATCGCGGCTGGCTTTCGTGCGTCGTGGTCTCAACATCGATCTGTTCAAGCTCGAGGCCGACAAAGAGCCGCAAGCGTTTCTTGCCTCGACGTTCAACGAGCAAGATGCGTCCTTCTCCAACGACGGCTCGAAAATCGCCTTCGCCACTGACCGCACGGGCGAAGGAAACGAAATCTGGGTTGCAAAGGCCGACGGATCCAATCGTCGACCGCTCACCAACGGCGTCCGCCGGCCGGAAGGAGCCCCTCGTTGGTCTCCGAAAGATGACTGGCTGGCGTTCGATGGGCTTGGCGATGACGGCCTGAGGCATGTGTACCTCATTGATCCAGCGGGCGGTCAGATTCGGCAGATTCCGAGCAAGCCCGGCTTCCGCGATCAGGTGCCCAGCTGGTCGCGCGACGGCAAGTGGATCTACTTCGGATCGACCCGTAGCGGCCGTCCAGAGGTGTGGCGCGCGTCGTCGGCTACGGGTGGTGACGCGGAACAGATCACGAGGAACGGTGGCGAGTACGCGTTCGAGTCGTGGGACGGCCACACTTTGTATTACTTGCGAGCCATCAATGGCGCGCAGACGCTATTCGCGATGCCCTTGCCTCACGGCGCCGAACGCCCGCTGAATCTCCAGGTCGGTTTTTGGAACTACGTGCCAGTCGAACGCGGGCTGTACTACATGCCGCCACGCCGGGGACAACGCCCGCCGTTTACTTGGGAAGTGCGATTCCTGAATACGGCGACCGGCCAGAACCAGCTCGTTTACAGCGTCCCGCTGGCGACCGCTTCGCCAGGCCTGACCGTCACGAAAGACGGTAAGACGGTCGTCATCGAGGGAGTGAGTGTAATAACGCAGGACCTGATGCGCATCGAGAACTTCCGCTGAAAGAGCGCTGAATCCCTCATCACTGATCACTGATCCCGAATCGCTCATCCTCGAATCCCTCATGCTTGAATCAGCGAATCGCTGAATCTTAGCCAGCTGCAGCGATTCCGCGATTCAACGATGAGAGATGCAAGGATCAGGGATCAGTGATTAGTGATGAGGGATTCATTCCTGTCTGAGCGCGACGAGAGGGTCGACACGGGACGCGCGATATGCGGGCAACCAGGTCGCAATCGCCGCGACGAGCGTGAGCGACACGATGCCAAAGGCGAAGGTCGCGGGATCGTTCGGCGAGAGACCATAGAGTCGGCTGGTGATGAGACGGAGCGCGGCGACCGACGCAGCGCCCCCGGCAATCATCCCCGCGATCACGAGCCAGCCGGTCTCCCGCAAGATCATCGTGATCAGCGTTCCGTCGCGGGCGCCGAGCGCCTTGCGGATGCCGATCTCGTTCGTCCGACGCGCGACGCCGTACGACAGCACCCCGTAAAGGCCAATCGCCGCCAGCAGAACGGCGACGATGCCAAATGCGATCGACAGCCGCGCCAGGAGTCGATCCTGAACGATTCGTGTGTCGACAAACGAGGCGACGGTTCCCGCGCGGGCGATAGCCATGTTCGGCTCGGCCTGCTGAATGATGCGACGCACATCCGAGAGCACTCCGGACCCGTCGCTCGCAGGACGCATGATGAACGTGACCGCTTCGACGCTGGCGGCCGGCTGCGAAATCGGGGTGTAGAAGCGGTGCTCGATCTCCCCTCGCAGCCGGTTCTGCCGCGAGTCCTTCACCACGCCGACGACTTCGTAGGTGTGCTTCTCGTCGGCGTAGCTTTGAGTCACGTGCAGGCCGATCGGATTGCGGCCGTTGAAGAAGCGCTTCGCAAACGTCTCGTTGATGACGCAGACCATGGGGCCACCAGCGCGATCGTCGTCCGTGATCTCACGACCGAGCAGCACCGGAACGCCGAGCGTTGTGAAGTACCCGGGACCGACCGCGTCGTAGCGCGAACCGCCATCGCCGCGCCCGGTCGGCGTGTAGCCTTCGACGACGATCTGGTCACCGTTGTCGGAGCCGCCGAAGAGGCCGTTGTTGGAATAGGTCACGCCTCGCACGCCCGGCAGGGTGCGAATGCGCGCACGGAGCGCCTCGAATGCGATCGCTTGGCGCGCGACATCGTAGCCGGCTGCCTGCGCGTCGACGCGAACCGTCACCAGCTGGTCTTTCGAGTACCCGAGATCGACGTGCTGAAGGTTCAGCAGGGTCCGGACCAGAAGGCCGGCACCCACGAGGAGCGGCAACGACAGGGCGAGCTGCGTGACGACGACCAGCTTGCCGACACGAAGCCACGCGGTGGATCCGGCGATGCCTCTGCCCTGTTCACGAAGGCCGGTGAAGGCCTGAGTCTTCGTGATCCGCATCGACGGCAGCAGTCCGAGCGCCAGACCGACTGCAAGCGTCACGACGAAGACGAATCCAAAGAGACGAACGTCGAGCACAGCCGGCAGTGCAATCGTTTCCGAGACCAGTCGAAGCAGACCTTGCCGCAGCAGAAACGCGAGAAGGAGCCCGGCAACGCCGCCAGCGAATGCGAGACACAGGCTTTCGGTCATGAGCTGACGCACCAGCCGCCCGCGGCTTGCGCCAAGCGCGAGCCGCACGGCCATTTCACGGCTGCGCGCAGTCGCGCGCGCGAGCAGCAGGTTGCCAAGATTTGAACAAGCGATCAGCAGTACGAGACCAGCGGCCCCCAGCAACACGAACAGCGGCTCGGAGAAATTGTTGCGCAGTGACGACGCGCCGGTGGCCGCATGCTTGAGCACCAGACGCTGATCGAGAAACTGCTTTCGTTTTTCGGCATCGGCCATCGATCCGTAGTACGTGGCCAGCCCCTGCTGAAACACGACATTGGCGTGCGCCTGTGCTTGATCCAGGCTCACCCCTGGTGCGAGCCGCGCGAACGCGTGGAGCCACATCACTTTCTCGACGTTGCCGGGCTTGTCATGAAGCCAGTCACGCCCCGGCAGGACTGCGGCCTGCATCGCAAGCGGCACCCACACATCCGGACGTTCTCCTACCGTTTCGCCGAAGAACGATGCCGGCATGACCCCAATCACGGAGACGACGCCGCCGCGGAACGCGACGGACTGCCCCAGCGCGTCGGCGCGACCGCCAAAGCGGCGCTGCCAGAATTCGTGACTGATCACCGCGGCCGGGGTAGTGCCGGCCGCGGCTTCCTGGCCGGCCTCGAACGTCTGGCCCACGAGCGCCGCCACACCCAGCGTGGCAAAGTACGACGACGACACCAGGCGGACCGCAATCTCTTCCGGTTGCCCGCCGGCCACGCGTGCCTCGGTGCGCTGCAGGCTGCTGCTCGACGCCATCATCGACGCGAACGTCCCCGTTTGCTCCTGGAGCTGACGAAACTCGGTGTAGGTGACGAGCGACCGCTCACCGTCCTGCATGCCGACGGAAACGCCCTGCGCCCCCGGGTCGGTCAGCATCACCAGGTCCTGAGCGCTCCGGACCGGCAATGTCGTCATCAGGACACTGTTGACCAGGCTGAAGATGGCGGTGTTCGCGCCAATCCCGAGCGCGAGCGACAGGATTGCCACCGCGGTGAAACCGGGCGTCGAGGCGAGGACACGAATGGCGTGACGAATGTCCTGAAGGATCATGGTCGGCTCCGAGATTGTGTAGGCGGCCTCAGTATCTTCCCGCGAATCAAATAGTAGACGCTCACACCGCACAAGTGGTTGAGGCGGTCTCGCGCGTGTAAGATGCTCGTCGATGCGAACGCACTGGCGGCTGATGACGGTGATCGTCGTTTGGATTCTCCCGTTGGCAGCCATGTCCCGCCAGCAGGGGCCAGGCCCGGCACCCCCTCCGATCTTCTTCGACGACTTCTCCAGCGGCCAGCTCGACCGCTCGAAGTGGAACGTGATCGTCACCGGTCGTACGGTGAACAACGAGCAACAAGCCTATGTCGATTCCAGCGACACCATCACCGTCGGCAGCGGGCCGGACACCGCGGGCGCAGAGAACGGCGCGCTGATCATCCGTGCACGACGTCGCCCTGGCTTCAAGACTCCCGAAGGCCGCGCGTTCGATTTTATTTCGGGCCGACTCGAATCACGGTCGAAGTTCGAGTTCACGTACGGAACCACAGCCGCGCGCATCAAGCTCACGTCCGGCGCCGGACTCTGGCCGGCGTTCTGGGCCCTCGGCACCGGCCGATGGCCGGCCACGGGCGAGATGGACATCATGGAAAACGTTGGCGACCCGACGTGGACCAACTTCGCGCTGCATGGACCCGGATATTCCGGCAACACGCCGTTGGTGAGTCGCCAACATTTCGCCCGCGGCGGCGACATCAGCGGCTGGCACATCTACTCGATGGACTGGTCTGCCGACGCGCTCATCTTCAGAGTGGATGGTGCGGAGGAGTACCGTGTCACCCGCGCGATGGTCGAGCAGCACGGCCAATGGGCCTACGACAACCCCAAGTTCCTGATCGTCAATCTCGCCCTCGGCGGCCAGTACCCACAGGCGGTCAACAAGATCGCCGAGCCGTACGTCGGGTTGCCGCAGTCCACCGTCGATCTGATTGCTTCCGACAAAGCACTAATGCTGGTCGACTGGATCCGAGTGACGCATTGAATCCCTTATCACTAGTCACTAATCCTGAATCCCTAATCTACGAATCCCTGTAGTGATCAGTGATCAGTGATCAGTGATCGGTGATCAGTGATTCGTAGTTGTCACACTTTGTCACGGGTGCGACACCGGCGCGTCACGACTCTGCCGTCTTGATCAGTACTATGACCCGCAAAGCCATCGTCCTGGTGGTGCTGGTCCTGATGGCAACCATCACCGTCACCGCCTTCCACTCACGCCACACCATCATTTCCGCCCCGGTCACTGCACGCGTCACCCGTGGCGACATTGTCACCGTCGTCGCTGCGACCGGAACGGTCAACGCCGTCACCACGGTTGAAGTTGGCAGCGAAGTGACCGGAACGATCGAGTCGCTGGGCGCCGATTTCAATCAACTGGTTCACAAAGGACAGATCCTGGCGAGGCTGGATCCGTCGATTTTTCAGACCACGCTCGATCAGGCCAGGGCGGCGCTGGCGAGCGCGCGCGCGGATGCCGAACGCTATCGGGTCGCCGAGGCCGCCGCGGACACGGCGCTGACGCGCGCCCGCGAGCTGCACGATCAACAGCTGATAACCGAGGAAGACTTCCAGGCCGCGGAGACCGACAAACGGTCGGCGACGGCACAGATAGCCAGCGGCGATGCGATCGTCCGGCAGGATCAGTCCGCGGTTCAGTCGGCGGAGGTCACCCTGTCGAAAACGATCATCGAATCGCCGATTGATGGCGTGGTCATCGCCCGGAATGTCGACGTCGGCCAGACCGTCTCGGCAAGTGTGTCCGCACCCACGCTGTTCGTGATCGCCGCGGATCTGTCGAAGATGCAGGTCGAGGCCGGTATCGACGAATCCGATGTCGGTCGCGTGACGGAAGGGCAGCCCGTGACGTTTCACGTCGACGCCTTCCCTGACGAAACGTTCACGGGGACAGTACTCGAGGTGCGCTTGAATCCGACGGTGGATTCCAATGTTGTGACATACACGACCGTCATCGACGCACCGAATGCCAGCTTGCAACTGAAACCGGGGATGACGGCCTTGTTGTCAATCGTCGTCGGCCGCCACGACAACGTCCTGCGCGTGCAGGCAGCGGCGCTGCAATATCACCCCAGCTCCGGCGTTCTCGCGCGCTACGGCGATAAGAGCGCCATCGCGCCTTCCGGTAAGGCGAATGCCGTCTGGGTCTCAAACGGCACGACCATCGCCCCGGAGCCGGTGACCACCGGCGCCAGCGACGGCATCTATACCGAGCTCGTCTCAGCGCCCTTCGACGAGGGCACGGCGGTGGTGACGCGATGAATCGCTTATCACTGATCACTAATCCTTGAATCCTCGATCCTTCAATCCTCGAATCGAGGTGCTCGAATCGTGAGGCGGTGATTCAACGATGAGAGATTCCAAACCGATCGGGGATGCGAGGATCAGGGATTCAAGGATCAGTGATCAGTGATGAGGGATTCATTGAAGGCGTAAAGATCCTCCGGCACCTTCTCCGCCGTTCGCAGCACCGGCGAGCGGATCGTGTCGGCCTGCGTCTTCAGGATCGCGACGTGAGGGGCAACTCCGCCGCCAGACTGCGCGGCCAGGGTCGCCGTGGTCAGCGCCACTCCCAGGGAAAACACCATCATGCTCTTCATCAGCAGACTCCTCCTTTGTCATCGACTCCAGCGCGACAGTAGCTGGAAGCGTGTCCATCGTCAACGGCCGCTCGCGGTTGGATTGGCCACCCGAGCGCGCTGCGACTGAGATACGATGTTCTCGCTCCAGTTGCCGAAGGAGAGCTCCCATGAAGATCTGCATCCTCGCGACATGTCTCAGCGCAATCCTGGCGCTTCCGCAGGCGCAGTCTCAGACATTCGCCCCTGACAACGACGGCTTCATCCGCAACTGGTTGGTTCTCGCCCCAATCGCCGTTCTCGAGGACTCAGGTGCGTCGGAGATCGACAAGGACTTTCTTGGCGGCGAAGCCACGATCAAGCCGAAACCTGGTGAAAAGGTGAACGTCGACGGCAAGATCCTCAGCTGGACTCCCCACCAGACCGCCGACTTCTTCATCGACTTCCTCAAGTCGTTCGGGACCGAACGCGGCGAAGACGTCGCCGGCTATGCCGTCGCCTATGTCATCGCTGGAGATGAGATGAAGGTGAAGCTCTCGATCGGGTCGAACGATCAGTGCAAGCTCTGGCTGAACGGCAAGCAGGTGATCAAGTTCGCCGAAACCCGGACGCTCGACAAGGACACGGACAGCGCCGACGTGACGCTCGCGCGGGGTCAGAACGTCCTCGTCTTCAAAGTCATCAACGAGAAGAACAACTGGCAGGGGGCGGCGCGATTTCTCAAGGATAGCGCCGGCGTGAAGAATCTGAAGATTGCCGTCGCCCCGGAGTAGCGAGTCGTCTGCTCACGCGGCGAGGGTGAGCAAATAGAGTCCCCAGACGGCAAACGCCAGGCCGGCGACCCGCCCCGCCGCGGGCCCGTGCTTGAGAATCTTTTCAACGAGCACCAGCCCGCCGATGGCCGCCACCCACGCGAGGTTCATCACACCGGCCGCGAACAGCAGCGCCATCAGCACCCAGCAGCAGCCAATGCAGAAGAGCCCGTGCTGCAGGCCAAGGGTAAACGCTCCGGAAATCCCTTCGCGCCAGTGTTCGCTCACGAAATGCACGGGCGATCGGCAGCGAGCCAGGCAGAGGTGTTTGAGCGGCGACCACTGATAGACGCCGGCCGCCAGGAAGATCACGCCGGAGATCCGCGGCGATTGCGTCTCCATCGACGATGACATCAGTGCGCCGGCGTGGAGCGCGGCCTGCGCCAGCGCAGCCGCCAGGCTGAATTCGATCCAGGCGACAAGGTATCCGCCGGCAAACGCGGCCGTTCTCGTCTGCGCGTACGGACCACCTTGCCGCCGATGTGTGCCGGCCACCAGCAGAATCATCGGCGCCGCAGACGGCAGCATCATGCCGGCCATCATGACGACCCACATGACAAAGAGCGCCGCCACATCGCTGGGGCCCCAGCCATTCATGCCGGCCATTCCCATGGCGCCGTGCATCTCGGCTTCGGTGGCCGCCCCACGCGTTGCTGCCGACATTTGGAACAGATAGACCCACGCAAGCACCGTGAGAAGCGCGAGGGCTACTGCCGCGACGCCACGATCGCGTTTCGCCAGCTTCTCCAGGTGCACGGCAGCCGCATTCGCGTCGATCGTTCGGACGCGCCCGAAGTCCCCGTCAATCTGCTCCACACATCGACGGTACCATCCCTCGACCCGGAATGCCATTGGCTCGACCACGGTTGGTGTAATGTTTGAGAGGCTTTCCCATACAAAAGGACGGATTGATGATCGGAATACGCACACGGCGCGCCGTCGCCACGCTCGGCGCAACCACCCTGATCGGCCTCGCCGACGCTTCACTCGGCGGCCAAGCCCCACGCGAGTGGCGCGACTACGCCGGCGGCCCCGACAGCTCGAAGTTTGTCGCCGCGAAGCAGATCACGAAGGCGAATGTCGGGCAGCTGCAAGTGGCGTGGGCCTATCCCGGCGGACAGACCGACTTCAATCCCATCGTCGTTCGAGGCATGGTTTACGGGCGCGGACCAAACGGATCCTTCGTCGGGCTCGATGCGGCGACGGGCAAACAGCAATGGATCCATGAAGGGGTGCAGGGATTCAACAGCCGCGGGGTCAACTACTGGGAAAGCAAGGACGGCAAGGATCGCCGGCTGATTTTCAGCACGCAGAATCTGCTCCAGGAACTGGACGCCTACACCGGCGAGCCGATTACGGCGTTCGGCACCAACGGTCAGGTCGATCTACGCGTCGGCCTCGATCGCGATCCAACCACAATCAATCAGCAGACTCGCACTCCTGGCCGCGTCTTCGAGAATCTGCTCATCATCGGGTCGGCAACGAACGAAGAGTACGGGTCGGCGCCGGGCGACATCCGGGCATTCGACGTGCGCACGGGAAAACTCGTCTGGACCTTTCACACCGTGCCGCGGCCCGGCGAGTTCGGCTACGACACGTGGCCGGAAAACGCGTGGAAAACCGTCGGCGGCGCCAACAACTGGGGTGAACAAACGATCGACGAACGGCGCGGCATCGTCTACGTGCCCACCGCCAGCCCCAAATACAACTTCTACGGCGGCAATCGCAAAGGCGCCAATCTGTTTGGCGATTCCATCCTCGCCCTCGACGCGCGAACCGGCAAGCGTCTCTGGCACTTCCAGATGGTGCATCACGACATCTGGGACCTCGACAACAACTCGGCGCCGCAGTTGACAACGATCCGTCAGAACGGTCGCGCGATTGATGTCGTCGCCGTCGCCAGCAAGACCGGCTACCTTTATGTCTTCGATCGCGTCACCGGCAAGCCGATCTGGCCGATCGAAGAACGGCCCGTTCCGCAGAACACGATGGTGCCCGGTGAAACGTTGTCGCCGACGCAGCCGTTTCCAACCGCGCCGCCGCCGTTCACCCGGCAGAAGTTCACCGCCGACGATCTGAATCCGTACATCCTGACCCCGGAGGAGCGGGAACAGTTCCGGCAGCGCATTCTGAAAGCACGGAATGAAGGCAACTTCACGCCGATCGGCTTCGACGATGTGATTCACATGCCGGGCAACCAGGGGGGATCGAATTGGGGCAGCACGGCAGCCAATCCGGGTGATGGCACGGTCTACGTGATCGGATTCAACACCCCGACAATCATCCGGCTTCTGAAAGCGGGTGAAGTGCGCAAGACCGGCCGAGGCGCAGGGGAACCGATTAAGGAAGGTCGTTACGTCACCGACGGGTTCGGCCTCTACCCGACGATCGTCAGCCCACCGTATACGACGCTGACCTCGTACGATCTGAACCGCGGGACGATCAAGTGGCAAATCGGACTCGGCGACGATCTACGTCTCGCGTCGCAGGGCATCAAGGGGACCGGTACGGCGGCCAACGTCAAAGGTGGGCTGATCACGACCGCGACAGGGCTGGTGTTCGCGACCGGCGGCGATCACAAGATACACGTCTACGACAGCGAGGACGGAAAACAGATTTCTGAATTCCCGTTGGGCGCGCCGACCACCGGAGCTCCGTCGATGTACGAACTCAACGGCCGCCAGTATTTGCTGGTCACCGCATCGAGTCCAGGCGGACGAGGCGCACGCTACACATTGGACGGCGGCGACGCGAATCCGCAAGGGCCGACGGGCATCGTCGCGTACGCGCTGCCCAAATGAACCAGATCGATTGCGGATTGCAGACTGGTGATTTCGGATTTGACGATTGCCGAGTGCGGATTGAGATTGTCGATTGCAGATTGAGCGCCCGCACCAAATCGACAATCCTCAGTCTCAATCCACAACCCGCAATCTCAATCGACAATCCACTATCGCAAAAATCCGCAGTCTTCAGTCCCCAATCGCCAATCGATCCACATCTCGAGCCATCGGCTCCAGGTACGGCCAGACAGTGTCGGCGATCCGCTGTGCGCCAGCAGCGTTTGGGTGAATCTCGTCGTCGCCGTTCAGATCGGGATTGAGCACGACGCCCTGGAGCAGAAACGGGACAAGAGGGAGGCCGTATTTCTGCGCGAGCCGCGGGAAGAGCCCGTGGAAATCAACCGTGTAGTTCCAGCCGTGTAACGGCGGCGTCTCCATTCCACACAACAGCACCTTGGCGCCACGGACCTGCGCGCGCTCGATCAGCGTTGACAGATTGCGTTCGACGGTGCTGATGTCGACGCCGCGCAAGCCGTCGTTTGCACCCAGCTCGAGGATCACAATCCGCGTGCCTTCCGGGACCGCCTGATCGAATCGGCGCAGCCCACCTGACGTCGTGTCGCCGCTCACCCCAGCGTTGCTCACGACCCACCCCGGGTGCATCGCGTCGAGGCGACGCTGCAAGTCCGCCGGAAATCCCTCTGCCTGCGATGGCGACACCGCGAGGCTGTCGCCGAGGACCACCGCGCGAAGCGGAACCGCCGATGAGTTGGATGCACCTGGCGCCGATGGCGAGGCGTTCGAGCACGCAACGATCGAGGCCAGGGCGCTGATGAAATAGCCGAGCCGAGGAAGAGCAACCATGGTTGAGGGTATCCGCCCACATTCTATAATCCATGGATGGCAACGATTGGATTGATTGGAGCGGGGCACATCGGAAGCCAGGTTGCGCGCCTGGCCGTTGCGCAAGGCTACGACGTCGTCATAAGCAACTCGCGAGGGCCTGAGACGCTGTCAACGCTGGTAGCGGAACTCGGGCCGAGAGCCCGTGCGGCGACGGCCGACGAAGCGGCACGCGCCGCCGACATCGCGGTGGTGACGGTTCCGCTCAAGAACTACAAACAGGTGCCGGTCGAACCGCTGGCCGGCAAAGTCGTGATCGACACGAACAACTATTATCCGCAGCGCGACGGACACATCGCGGAACTCGACAACGAATCGACGACCACCGCCGAGATGCTGCAAGCGCACCTACCCACGTCGAAGGTGGTCAAGGGCTTCAATCACATCTACGCTGCGCAGCTGACGACGGATGGCAAGCCAAAGGGAACACCCAATCGGCGCGCCCTTGTCATCGCCGGCGACGATGCGACGGCGAAGGCGGCGGTAACGAAGCTCCTGGATCAATTCGGCTTCGACACCGTCGACGCGGGCCCGCTCGAGGAAGGATGGCGGATTCAGCGCGACACACCCGGCTACGGTCCCCGCCGCAACGCCGAGGAGTTGAAGAAGGATCTCGCTGCGGCGAAGCGATACCGGGATATGAAGTAAACCGGGATCCGGAGTGCGGGATCCGGGACACCCTTACGCTGCGATTCTTGAACAGGAGAAACGAGAGAAACGGGAGATATTATTTGCTCTCGTTTCTCCCGTTTCTCCTGTTG
>Ga0207701_10002518_pt1 | contig 18972 bp, 21 predicted proteins | sample KBSSwiSSwithPhiX_FD_184294 | JGI IMG/M metagenome (GOLD analysis project Ga0207701, IMG submission 184294) | Switchgrass rhizosphere bulk soil microbial communities from Kellogg Biological Station, Michigan, USA, with PhiX - S5 (SPAdes) (version 2) | ecosystem: Environmental > Terrestrial >... | reverse complement strand
CCGATGTGTTGTTTAATTAGCGACGCCAGATAAATGTATTCCCACGGCTCGTTCGCACCGGTGCCACGAGGCATGAGGATAAGCCGCGGCACAACGCGCGGCACTTGGACAATGGCGTGTAGCGGCTCGCCGCGACGGCGCGTCTTCGCTCGCACCAGCAGATTGTGGCTGCGGTTCAACAGATGCGGAAATGGATGACTCGCGTCCACGGCCAGCGGGGTCAGCATTGGGAAAACTTCCTGCTGAAAGTACCGATTTGCCCAGGCAGTGCGTCTCGCCGACAACTCCGCGATCTCGCGCACGTAAATCCCGTTCTTTGCCAGTTCCGGCAGCAACTCATTGTTCCAAAGCGCGTACTGCGTTTCCACAAGCTCGCGCACGGTCTTCTGAATACGGTCGAACAGCTCCGTGGGACTCAAGCCGTCAGGACCAACGTCGCTCGTTTCGCTTTCAATCTGTTGTTTGATCCCGGCCACGCGAATCTCGAAAAATTCATCGAGATTTGAGCTGAAAATCGTGAGGAACTTGACCCGCTCGATGAGTGGTTGCGTGGGATCCTGCGCCTCTTCGAGAACGCGTCGATTGAAGGCGAGCCAGCTCAGCTCCCGGTTGATGAAATTCTTCGGATCGCCAAAACGGTCGTGGACGCTTTGAACAACTTGCGGAACAGCGTTCGCATCGCTTTTCTCTTCAGTACGCTGAGTGGCTTGGGCTTGCGGCATCTTTTAATGTTTGCCGATCAGCCGCGCATACGCAACGCCTGGTCTCAGGCGGAGACCGCCACGCCCTTGTGCCTGATATCTTCCGCTGCCGCGGTGTAAACGGCGTCCTCGGCGATATTTTGGGCGTGATCGCCGACGCGTTCAAGAGCGCGCGAGACTAGGAGCAAGTTAAAATACCCGTGCAACTGCTCAGTATCCTCCATCATTCGCGCCGTAAGTTTCTTGTTTGCATCACGATTCATCTCGTCGAGTGCTTTGTCGCGACTGCAGACCGAGTGTGCCAGCTCGACATTTTCACGCACATATGCGTTGATGCTATCCTTGAACATCGACATTGCGTGCGCTTGCATGGGCACGATTAGTTGCACTTCGGGCAACGGCGCATGCCGATTCAGCTTGCGCGCGCGTTTCGCGATGTTCGTGGCCTGGTCGCCCACGCGTTCGATGTTCGGCGAAAGTTTAATGGCCGAAATCACCCGCCGCAGATCCGACGCTACTGGCTGGAAGCGGAGCAAAATTTCGAATCCGTCCTTGTCGATCTGTTTCTCCAATTGATCGATCTCCTCGTCGTCTGCGATCGCGTTTGCACAGAGATCGTCATTGCGCTGCAACAATCCCTTGAGCGCTCGGTCCAAACTGCGCTCAGCCAGGCCGGCCATCATCAGCAGATCATTGCGCAGCGAAGTCAGTGCTTCGTCGAATGTTCCAAGAATGTGCTTCGGTATAACCATTGTGGTCCTCATTTCTTGCTCATACAATCGCGACACGCTCAACGGCCGCGCCTAAAAACTATCCAAACCTCCCTGTGATGTAATCCTCCGTCTGTCGTTCCTGTGGATTTGTAAAAATGGTCGTTGTCGGGCCAAACTCGATCAGCCGGCCAAGGTAAAAGAAAGCTGTGTAGTCCGATATACGGCCGGCTTGCTGCATATTGTGGGTGACCGTCACGATTGTGTATTTCGTCTTCAGCTCGTTGATCAGCTCCTCGATCTTTGCTGTCGCGATGGGATCAAGCGCCGAACACGGTTCATCCATCAGGACCACTTCCGGCTCCACGGCAAGCGTACGGGCAATGCAAAGCCGCTGTTGCTGACCACCCGACAAACTTGTGCCGGGCTTGTGCAAATCGTCTTTTACTTCGTCCCAAAGGGCAGCCATGCGGAGCGATTTCTCTAATCGCTCGTTGAGGAATTTTTGGTCGTGAACGCCGTTCAATCGCAGACCGATGACAACGTTTTCGCCGATCGTCATGGTCGGAAACGGATTCGATTTCTGAAAAACCATACCCACGCGGCGCCGAACAACCGTAGGATCGACAGTGCTCGAATAGAGGTCTTCGCCATTCAAAAGGACCGTGCCCTCCATGCGCGTCCTTGGTGTCAGCTCGTGCATTCGATTGAGCGCCCGGAGAAATGTGGATTTTCCGCAGCCGCTGGGCCCAATGATAGCGGTGACGGCATTTGAAGCGATGTCTAGTGTAATGTCCTGGATCGCTCGCTTCTCGCCGTACCAGATCGACATGTTCTTGACTTGAAATGTGGACGCGGGGACGGTCTCACCATTCGAGGACACTTCAGATAGCTGCTCAACACCATCTTCAGCGATTCGGTCGGATGTTGGCATAACTAAGTTCTCCATTAGTAAAATCCTACAGGGGTGATGCCCCACGGCCTCGTGTTAAGATTCTGACAAGTACATTAACGCAAAAAACACCAGTTACGAGTACGAGCGCTCCTGCCCACGCCTGGCGATGCCAATCATCGTAAGGAGAAATCGCATAGGTAAAAATCTGCAACGGAAGCGCGGCAATAGGCTCAGTGAGGCTATGGTTCCAGAAACGATTGCCGAAAGCGGTAAAGAGAAGCGGAGCGGTTTCACCGCCGACGCGCGCGAGAGCAAGAAGAATCCCGGTGATAATCCCTTTGGACGCGGTCTTCATCACAATGTGGACGATTGTTTTCCAACGGCTGACGCCGAGCGCGAGCGAGGCTTCACGATATCCGTTCGGCACAAGTAGAATTACTTCCTCGGTCGTACGCAAGATCAGCGGAATCATGATCAGACCCAGCGCGAGCCCACCCGCCAGCGCGGAAAAGCTCTTGAAACGTAATACGATCAAGCCGTAAACCACGACGCCCCACGTGATCGAGGGTACGCCGTTGAGGACATCGGCTAGAAATCGCAGGACAGAATTGATCCGAGCCGAGCCGTACTCGGCAAGATATACTCCACCCAGCACGCCGACCGGAATTCCAATCACGCCCGCTATGGCCAATAGTACGAGTGTTCCGACGATGGCATTTGCCATACCACCGCCAACCGCTCCAACTGGCGCCGGCAATTTCGTGAAGAAGTCCCAGTTCACTGAACCGATGCCGTTGACGAGCAGGTAAAAGAACACCAGCCCCAATGGCAAGATCACAAGAATCGCAGACACGAATGCCAGCGCGCATGCCAGCGCGCTTTTGAATTTGCGCCAGGTATGATTGTGTGCGGTTTCGAAATGCATGGCTATTGTACCGCTCGTGTGTCTGATGTTGCAGTAAACGTCCGCAGAAGCAGTTGAGCGAGAAGGTTCACCAAGATTGTTATCGCAAAGAGGACCAGACCAATTCCGGTTAGCGCCTGCAAATAAAGGTCAGTAGTTGCTTCCGTAAATTCGTTAGCGATGACGCTGGCAAGCGTGTATCCGGGCTTGAAAAGGGATGCCGCAATCTGCGGCGTGTTGCCGATCACCATCGTAACTGCCATGGTTTCGCCGAGGGCGCGTCCCAAGCCAAGAATCACCGCGCCAAACAGACCTTTTTTGGCGTAACTCAATACAGCGATGCGGGTTGCCTCCCAGCGAGTTGCGCCCAGCGCGTACGCGGCTTCGCGCTGCAAATCCGGCACGCTCCGCAGGATCTCCCGGGAGACTGAAGTTATGATCGGCAGAATCATTACCGCGACAATGATTCCACCTGCAAGCATGCATGGGCCGTAGATCGGTCCGCTAAAAAAAGGCGTCCAGCCGAGGACACGCTGGAGCCATGGAAAGGGATAGTCCCGTAGCCACGGAATCATTACAAAAATTCCCCACAACCCGAGGATCACGCTCGGGATCGCCGCCAGCATTTCGATCAAAGACACCAGCGGCTGTCGAATCCATAAAGGAGCGAGCTCGGTGAGATACGCTGCTGTCGCGATACCCAACGGCACGGCGATGAGAAGTGCAATGAGAGAAGAAACCAGCGTTCCGTAAATGAAGGGCAGCGCGCCGAATTGCTCGGCCACCGGGTCCCAGGTTGATGTCACGAGGAATCGGACACCGAATTTCTTCATGGCGAGCAGGGATCCACTCCAGAGCTGCCAACCAACCAAGATAATGAGCAACACCACCGCGAACGCCATCGCAAGCGTAAGCCATTCAAACGCCTTGTCGCCAAACCGCGATGGCGGGGACATCCGCGCCTGCGGCGGCCGAATCGCGCCTGCTTCATCGACAGTGATAGCTGACATATTTACGCTGGTTGTTCGACTGGAAGAGATGCCAACCAGTCTTGAATCTTGGACGCGATCTCGTCGCGAATTTCGCGTACCTTTTGTAACTTCTGCTCGTACGAGCCGGTGACTTTCGACGGATCGTGAAAAGGCCAATGCAAACGCTTCGTGATTCCGGGAAAGATCGGACATTTCTCAGCGGATTCTGCATCGCACACGGCCACGACGTATTGAAACGCTTCGCCGCTTTTCCACACGTCGAACACGCTCTTAGTTTTGTTTCGGGAAATATCAATCCCGATTTCCGCCATCACCTCCACCACCATCGGATTCAATTCGCCAGGCTCGAGGCCTGCGCTCTGCGCATCGAAACGGTCGCCAGCATAGTGCTTGAGAAAAGCCTCGCACATCTGGCTGCGCCCACTATTGTGCATGCAAATAAATAAGACTCTCGGCCGGTGGAACATTTCGATCGCCCGCTTAACTGCTCCTACATTTTGATTTCGTCGATTCGCTTAAGCACGCGCTGCTGAACACTGTCGGGTAGCGGTGCGTAGTCCAGGCCCTTGGCCATGGCCTCGCCCTTTGTCAGTGCCCACTTTAAGAATTCGACAAGTTTCTTGCCTTTGGTCGCGTCCTTCTGCTGTTCGTAGACAAGCAACCACGTTGCACCCGCGATCGGATAAGCATCCTTGCCCGGCGCATTGGTCATCGAGAAACGGAAATCGTCAGGAATGTCTGCTGTAGCCAGCGCGGCAGTCACCGACTCCAGAGTCGGCTTAACGAATTCGCCTGCAGAATTTTTTATGTCGGCGTAGGGCATTTTGTTTTGGATCGCGTAAATCAGCTCAACGTATCCGAGCGCGCCTGGTGTCTGTTTCACCTGGCCGGAAACCCCTTCGTTGCCTTTGCCGCCAATCCCGGTCGGCCAGCTCACGGATGTGTTGTTGCCCACTTTTGATTTCCATTCTGGACTGACCTTGCTGAGGTAATCGGTGAAAATGAACGTCGTCCCGCTGCCATCTGAGCGATGCACGACCACAATGTCCTTGTCGGGCAACTTTACCCCTGGGTTTGTTGACGCGATCTTCGGATCGTTCCACTTCTTGATCTGCCCGAGAAAAATTCCGGCGATCGTTTCGCCATCAAATTTGAGCGCCGGACTGCCCTCGACATTGTACGTGATCACCACGGCGCCTGCGACCGTTGGGATGTGCAGAAGTTTTCCCGGTGCTTTCTTGAGGTTATCATCACTCATTGGCCCGTCGGATGCACCGAAATCGACCGTTTGCGCCATGATTTGCTTTTGCCCGCCTCCGGAACCGATCGATTGATAGTTGAACCTGACGGACGGATCGACCTTCGTGTATTCGTCAAACCACTTGGAATAAATCGGATACGGAAACGTCGCGCCCGCGCCGTTGATCATCATTTGCGCCGAGGCTGTCGCGCTTAAACCGAACGCGATTACGAGCCCAAAAAATATTCGTCTGCGAAGTTTCATCATACGATGAAGTTGGCGCACGCCGATTCCGCCGGTCAAAGCCTTTACTGTTACGTTTATGTGACATTGGGCTTCGGCACAGTTGAATCGTTAAGTCGTTAAATGGTTGAAACGAAAATCCGATGTAACGAATCACGAATCAGGCGAGCTTGCCGACGGCAAGATCACTCGGATCGTCGTGCCTTTCTCGAGCTCACTTTCGGCCTCGACGCGCCCACCGTGTAGTTGCGCAATGTGTTTTACAATCGCCAGACCAAGCCCGGTTCCGCGGACTTTGTCGGGACTGCGCGCTTTATCTGCGCGGTAGAAACGCTCAAAGATACGTGGCAAGTCTTCTTTTGAAATTCCAATGCCCTGGTCGCTTATAATCAACTCTGTTTCGCCGTAGCGTTGTCGAGCGCTTAGCCGGATCTCGCCGCGCTTGCGCGAGTATTTCACTGCGTTATCGAGTAAGTTGTAAAGCGCTTCCTGTAACCGCGTGCGATCCACGCAAATCTGCGACGACTCAGACGGAACATCGACAACGATGTTAAGCTTTTTGCTTGTGAGCTTCTTTTCCCAATCGCGAACTATTTCCGCGAGAAAAGTCGACAGATCCACCGCTCCCATCTGCAAGTGTGGATCGCCTGATTCCAATTCCGCGAGCGTAAGTAGGTCTTCCACGAGTAACTCAAGCCGATCGGAATGGCGCTCCATTACGCGGAGAATTCGGGTGCGCTCCGCACGCGCGGTTTTTGGACTGTCGAGTAACGTCTCGATGTAGCCGCGCAGGATCGACAGCGGTGTGCGCAATTCGTGTGAAACGTTCGCCACGAAATCCCGCCGCACCTGATCCATTTTTTTCAACTCCGTGATGTCGTGAAACAAAATGAGAGCGCCGGTTATCTCACCGGCATCGTTCCTTGTCGCCACGGCATGCAGCTCGATTTGCGATCCGTCGAGAGCCAACTCGCAGCGAACCGGTCCGGCGCCGCGGAACGCTTCGGTCAACAGCCGATCGAGCGTGGGATCACGGACAATTTCCAATAACGGCGTCGCCAGTGAAATTTCAGCAGCGTCGAACAATTTTCGAAACGTCTGATTGGTCAAAATCACCTGCCGGTTGGAATCGACTACCAGCAATGCGTCGTGCATTGCAGAGAAAATGGTTTGCATCCCGGACTCGCGTTTGGCGATCTGCTTTTGAAGTTGCTCCAACTCAGTAACAATCTTTTCCAGCTGGAACCCGATGCGTTGTGCTGGCACGCTGCCCTCCATCAAAAATGTCCGCGGTCGTTCACCGCGACCGATCTGCGTTACGACCTGCTCGAGCTGCTGCCACGGCGCGATCCATTTGCGCCAGACAATGAAGGCAGTGTAGCCGAACGCGATGCAAATCAGGACAATGACGAACCAGGTCACAGCAATTTCTATTCTCTTCTAAATACCTTTCGCAGCAAAGCGACTGCGAAGACGTTTCGCAATCTCAAACGACTTCGTGCAAGTTCTCGTTAGGCATGGTTGCTAGTTGCGTCAGATTTGGAGTGCGGAGTTTCCTCGCGCCGCTTTCGCACCGACGCCGTTACTATTCGCGCAGCCGATAGCCAAAACCGCGCACGGTTTCAATCGCGGTGCCGGCTTTGCCAAGCTTTTCGCGTAAGCGACGTACGTGCGTGTCCACCGTGCGCGTGTCGATCACGCTTTCATAACCCCAGACGTCGTTGAGCAATTTATCGCGGTCCTGCACGCGGCCCCTTCGTTGGATCAGTGTCCGCAGCAGCTTGAACTCGAGGCTGGTGAGATGCACACGCTTTCCGCTCACCCGAACCTGGTGACGCCCAGGGTCGATCGAGATTGGGCCCGCTTGGAGCGTTTCCTCTGGTTTCTCGCCTCGCCGCAAGATTGCCCGGATTCGCAGTGTCACTTCGCGCGGACTGAAAGGCTTCGTCACGTAATCGTCAGCGCCGAATTCCAAACCCACGATTCGATCGATTTCTTCCGCTTTGGCCGTCAACATGAGAATTGGAATGTGAGACGTCGCCGCGTCACCTTTCAAAATCCTGCAGACCTCGAGTCCGGGCATTTTTGGCAACATCAAATCAAGAATGATGAAATCCGGCCGATTATCGCGAGCCTTCTGCAAACCGGTTGCGCCGTCGGCGGCTGTCGTGGTCTTGAAGCCCGCCTTGCGCAAGCCCATCTCAAGAAGATCTGCAACGTCACTTTCGTCTTCGATGATCAGGATTTTTCTGCCAGAACCGGCGTCCATAGCGTGAAATGAAGCGTTGAGAGTGCAGTACTGTTGATGCCCACGTTTGTTAATGACGGTGTGCCTGACTAGCGTCTCCCGCCTGAATTCTCTTCAAATTGGTTGTAAACATCGATTGTATAATAAGCGATGAAGCCGTCGCTCCGCTTTTCAATCTGCTTTGGACGCCCAAAGAAGCCTTCGACATCATGCGGGGTCGCGCGCCCGCGGATAAAAGAACTAATGCGCCGCATGTAAAAATCGTTAGGCTGCAACTGCACGATGTAAGCCGGCGGCGCGGATAACACACCAGCAGCATTAAAACGAAACGCAAGCACATCAGCTCCACGCCCATGATTCAATGGATCCGACGCATCCCTAAACGGGGCGGCTTGAATACCGAGTTGCTGAATCAAAACTGAGCCGGGACGAACAATGTAATATCCGGTACGCGGCCCGCGCGCGACGTAGCGCGAATCGTCGCGGAACGACATGGCAGACGCCGAGGCGACAATTGTCATGAGAGCAAAAGCACAAAGGAAACGCGTTCGCATAATCGTTTAGTAGGGTAAATCCGCGTCGCCGTTGAATGTCAAATCTTTCGCGGCGGTCTGGCAATTTTTGCTCAATATCAACCGTCCGGCCCCAAACCGATCTCGCGAAAAAGCGCGCATAAAAGATTCTGAAGCGAATAATTGTTGTCTAACTCGATCCAGCGTTCTCCGCCACGTGGGTAACTCGTCGCCGTTAACGTCGCAGTCACGCGACCGCTCTCCTTGAGCAAATAAATCTTCGCGTTAGGCGCCAGTTTAATCCATCCACACGACGGATCGCCTCGAAACCAGGCAACTGGAATGAATTCGCCGCGTCGTCCGGTTGCAACGAATGCATGCCGTGCAAAATCGACACGGATCCCTGGGAACCGGAAGTCGAACGGTTCGTCGGTGCGTGGCTCGTTTGCGTCTGCGAAAGGCAGATTGCTAAATGTGATACGCGCGGCGAGTTCACCGCGCGTGCGTTCCAGGTAGAGCTGGCGCCAAGTCACTGCGCCGTACGCGTATGTTCGCGCGTGGCTAGGGCTGGTGATGCTGACCGCATCCGCCATGACGGTGCCGCTCGTTATCAAAAGAGCGACAGGCAGTATCGCGAGTTGCATTCGGTAAATGTAAGGACCAGAACGAGAACGTCCAGTGTCCCCCTTGCTGGAAGCTGTGTGTACACGCTGTGGTCCGCGGCCTGTGAATTGAGTTCACCAAATTGTTACCTCGTCGCCATATGGTTGTAACAATCGCTGTTCATCTTCGCGCCGGAAGAACCAACACCCGCCCCGAAAGCATTCGGGGCATAACCAAGGAGAAACAACTTTATGAAGAAATTAACACTGGCGACCGCCGCTCTTTGCGTCGCGCTGGGCGGAACCGTTGCCCGGGCTCAAGATGCAGGAGCCCTCCTCGACTTGCTCGTAAAGAAAAGGCTCATTACTGACCAGGAAGCCGAGGAAGTGCGCTCGGAGTTGGTAAAAGAGTCGGCCAGCACGTCAGCTGGGAAATGGAAGCTCTCGACGCCGATTACCGAACTCGAGTTATATGGCGATGTGCGTCTCCGTTACGAAGTTCGAGGTGGCAGAACGCCCAGCGACAATTCGGGCAATTTCGGTCAGGATCACCTAAATGATTGGTATGAGCGTTATCGTAACCGCTACCGTCTGCGCGTTGGCCTCCGCGGCACACTAGCTGACGATTGGTTTTTTGGAATCCGGTTGGAAACGAGTACCAGCAGCCGCTCAACCAACGTGACGTTCGGAGGCGAACCGTCCGGTGGCCCATTTTCGAAGGGCGACGACGGAATCTTTGTAGGCCAGGCGTATTTCGGTTACACCGGTTTCCCGGATTTCAAGTTTACCGGCGGTAGGATGCCACAGCCGCTCATAACCACGTCGATGCTGTGGGATGACGACATCAACCCGGAAGGACTCGCCGAACAGTGGAAGCATACGTTTACTTTCAATATTGGCGGAGGCGGGGGCGAACCCGTTCAATCGTATAGCAAAGAAGGCTACAGCAAAGAGAGCAAAGGTGTCGTGGCAGCGCCAGCCGCTGAACCCTTCAAACTGAAGCTCGACGTCTTTATAAACACTGCGCAGTTCGTTTATGACGATGAAAATCCGGAAAATCCGATAGGGCCTGATCCAACGCTCCCTTCGAACCAACCCGGTGGTCAAGCAAACCAGAAAATTCCACTCGCGGACGCCTACATGCTGGCATGGCAGGCAGGTGCAAGGCTTACTCTCCCGAACAGCGTCTACGTCCAGCTGGCGCCGACGCTCTATAACTATACCGGTAACGGCGACTCGTTTAACATTCATTACGTCGGCGATCCGAATACGAACCAAGTCGGCATTAACAGCCTGCTGGTTTTTGATCTACCAGCTGAAATCGGCTGGAAAATTGGCGATTTGCCGCCAATGCGCATCTTCGGTGAATTCGCTGACAATATCGAGGGTCACGACCGCGCACAGGCGGCAGGACACGGGGACCACACTGGCCAGCATTACGCTTGGATGATCGGTGGGGCTATTGGCCAGTTAAAGACGAAGAGCGACTGGGAGATCCGGGCCTGGTATCAATACGCCGGTCAATTTGCCTTGGATCCCAACCTGGTTGATTCCGATATCTTCGACAGCCGTGTTAACGAGAAAGGCGTAGCGGTGAAAGTCGGATACATGCTTGCCGATTCCATCAGCCTTAACCTCACATACGCCTATTCGTGGCGCATCAATGGCTCTCTTGGCACCGGGGGCATAGGCGATATCCCGATCAATCCACTTGATCAATATCAACTCTTTCAGGCCGATATGAGCGTAAGATGGTAAACGTCGGACACAGCTAAAAAACTATGAAAATCAAACACCTCGCAGTCGCTCTAGGGTTGTTGGTCGCAACCCTGTCCAATGCAAACGCGGATCGCCTGGTCATCAAAGGTTCCGATACGCTCGGGGCCAAACTGGTTCCGCAGTTAGCCGAACAGTTCAAAGCGCAACACCCCGGCACCACCTTCGACATTGCCGCCGAAGGATCGACCACTGGCATCGCCGCGATCATTGATGGCACGGCCGAAATCGGCATGTCGAGCCGGCGCGCTAAAACCTCCGAAGTGGGGGCCGCTGCTGCCAAAGGAAAGCACATGAAGCCCACGATCGTAGCTTTTGACGGGATCGCGGTGATCGTGAACTCCGCAAACCCGATCAAAGGCCTAACGAAAAAGCAGGTGGAACAAATCTTCGCCGGCGACGTCACTGACTGGAGCGCGGTTGGAGGATCAGGCGGTAAGATCTCCGTCTATACTCGTAACACGTCGTCAGGCACATACTCCGACTTCAAGGAGCTGGCGATGAAGAAGCGCGATTATGCGCCCGGTTCGCAAAAGATGGCCGGTAACGAACAGATCGCGGCCGAAGTAGGCAAAAATCCAAACGGCGTCGGTTATGTCGGCATGGCCTACGTCAAAGCTGGCGGAGTAAAAGCAATGCCGATCGAAGGCGCCGTACCCTCGACGAAAAGTGTGCAAGCGCACACCTATCCCTATTGGCGCCCCACATTTTACTACACGAACGGCGACCCGAGTGGCCTGGCCAAGGAGTTCGTCGATTTCACAGTGGGCCCCGGTGGCCAGCGAATCGTAGCGCAGGTTGGATTTGTGCCGATCAAATGAACCGATCGTGGTTAGGTTAACGGAAGCCCGTCGAGGATAACGTGCCCCGACGGGCTTTTTCGCAGTCGCTCACTTACAGTCAGTGAAACGAAAAAAACAACGGCACAAGAAAACGCGGGAAGTTTCTCCCGTGACAATGCTGACGGATGAACTGGATGCAGTGAGACGCGACTTGCGCCGGACGATTCGAGCTTACGCCGCGCGTTTGGAGCTCGATCTCGCCGAAAGCATTGCAGCAGTAACGCGCTACAAACCAGCCGAAGACTTGTCGCGCGAGCGGCTCCACGACATTCGTGATCTGACGATCATGATGCGCAAGCGCAAACTGAAACCGGAAAAAGGCCGGCGCAAAGATGTGCGCAAACTCGATTCCCTGATTCGCGATTTGCACTCAATTGCGCAACCCAATGCGGATCAAAGTGATTCCAAATGAGAGGAGTCTCGCGCACGCAATGAGCGCGACGAATCGGGTCGCCTTTCCTTTCAAAGGAGAGAGGCAGGGTGAGGATTTGGCTAGTCAATGTCGACGGGCAAAGCTTCGAACCCCTCACCCGCACCCTCTCCCCTTGCAAAGGGGAGAGGCGAAAATAGTCGGAGCGATAGCATCATTCGTTCTCGTCCTGACACTCGTTAGTCTGGCTGGATCAAGAGCTCTCGCGACCCCACTCAGTGCGGACATGATCGTTAGCGTGCCCGATCAAGAGCTGGCGCTGGTCGATCGCGGAAAATTGATCGCGCGATACTCTATCTCGACTTCGAAGTTTGGAACCGGCGATTCTAATGCCAGCTACCGCACGCCGCTCGGCACGTTGTTCGTTTCAGCAAAGATCGGCGACAAGTTGCCTGCCGGCGCGGTCATCAAGAATCGCACCCCGACAGGTGAAGTCGTTGCTGTGGATGCGCCGGGTCGCGACCCGATCGTTTCACGCGTGATCTGGTTGCGAGGAATGGAAGCGCAAAACCAGAAAGCGCGCGATCGCTGTATTTATATTCACGGAACACCCGAGGAGCGTCGGATCGGCAAACCGGCCAGCTTCGGTTGCATTCGTATGCGCTCACGCGACATCATCGATCTCTACGATCGCGTTCACATCGGCACACACGTCCTGATCACGCTCAGCAGGATTCACGATTTCGTTAAACCGGAAGAGCCGAGCTTGCTGGCAAGATCAGATTAAGAACACCCGCTCGGGGTTGTTGATAGGCCGCGACGGCCGGGCGCGCCGAAGGAGACGGACGGCTCGACGATTCGTCCGTACCATCACGACATTATTCGGGAATATTGTACGCCAGCTTATGACTCGGCTGATAGAGCTGGATGTCATCCGCGCCCGGCACGACCATCACAATGATCCGGCCGTACTCGGTTTGTTCAATGGGACCTCGGAACTGCGCTCCTTTCGCCCGTAACTCTTCGACCGTCCTCCCGATATCGTCGCACATCAAACCGATTAAGTGGTGACGCGGATGATCGTACGTTTTGCCTTCCCACACGCTATGCGTCGGGTGCACGCCCAGCTCGCTTGGTCCCGATTTGAAGATCAGCCAGTCGTTATCCCAATCTTCGGTCACATACTTCCAACCGAGCACATCGCGCAAAAAAGCCCGTGTCGCGTTAGCGTCATCGGAGTAAATCAACGTATGAATTGAAGTAATCATGTGTTTGTTGTCGCTGTTACTAATGTATCTAATGCGCTTTTGATATAAATCGTCGAACCAGATGGCCTTTCCACATCCACAATCCCGAAAGGACAATTACCGGAAGGGCGACATACCGAACAACGGGGGCGTAGTTTGGAAGCTCTTTAAAGGGGCTATAAATGTAACCGATTATCGGAATGCCGAAGACGATGTGGATCGAGCGAAAAATCGAACGTTTGGTAGCATCAGTCATTCAGCCCCTTTCCGTTGAGAATTTGCGGCACACATTTTTCAACCCGTGCCTCCCGGGTTTTGGATTGTTTGGCTGCAGAAAAATAAAGCAGATATCCTCGCTGCCGCCCCGGCGTTAACGCGTCGAAGGCCTTCTTCAACGCAGGAGACTCGACCAATCTATTTTCAAATTCTTCGGGAACTGCGAATTCTAAAGTTTTTTTGTAACTCACTTCCAAGCCGGCTTTTTCCTTGGCTTCTTTGATATACGCTTTAAGAATGGGTCGCATCTTGACGACATCTCGAAGATTGGTGAACCGAATCTGACGCACCGCCTGCACGTTTTCCGTCTGTTGGATGAGAATACCACTGGGGTCCTTTAACAAGGCACCTTTGAAAAACAAAAGCGCGCAGTAGTCCTTGAATCCGTGTATCAGAACTATGTTACTCTCCTGATACCTGTAACAGGGCTTACCCCATTTCAACTCCTCGGTCAGTCCACAATCAAGACAAACCATTCTCAATTCCTCGAATTCGTCCCGCCACTTTTTCGCTTTCCTTAAAAACCCATCAATCCTGGGATTCATTTTATTCATTTGTTGATTACTCTGAAACAAAGAGCCGAGAATTGCCATCGTACAGATTACAGAAGAAGGTCATGGCGACGGCGAAAGGTGTTTGTACAGGAAAAATTGGGTGGGCATAGCGATCGCGAACGCCACCACAATCATCATTGCAAAGGCCAGCGCCATTAGCCGAATCCCGCCGGACCACCCAAGACATGATCCGTGGCGGTTTGTACCGCGGCTGCTGAAAAACCAGCCACCCAAAATTACTAGACCGAGCAGCAGCACTACGCCGAGTCCAATCCGTAGCGCCACGGGCGCGCTAAAGAGCACCACATGATGAAAAATGACAGCCACCATGATAATGCCCGCGCAAAGAAAACTGACCTTCCACGGCACGCTGTAGCGAAGAAGCCGTGCTGCGAGCTTTAAAAAGCCCGCGTAACTGGTTAGACCGACTGCAATGAAAATGAGCAACGGGACGATCATAAGCGGTATAGCTCTAAGCAAACACAGATAAGCTACAGCAAGGCCGACTGGCTACATCAAACATCGCACATTAAACATTTGTCTTTTGGTCTTTTGTGAAGTGCTCACGTAAAAAGGATAACGTGTAAGCGTCTCGCTTCTGTAAGTCGCGATCAATCTCCGAGACACGTTCTCTACAAAAATCCTGTGTGCCCTCGATGAAGTCCGCGATCGCCGCGGCAAGAGCCCGGTTTGCCCGGCTTATTTGCGAAGGCTCATCCCGCTTCAACAGCTTCCCAGAACGTGAGTCCAGAGCATCGAGCTTCGCAGACGCATAATGGCCGGCGAAATACTCAAACGATCTCTTTAGCCGGGCGTAGTCGAGGTCCGGAAACACAGCAGGACTTTAACAAGAAGCAGTTAAGCAACACCACACAGTGAGACTAACGACTGGTTAGAGACGCTTCCGCCTTCACGCGTCTCTTCATGTCGGTGTATGCGGTTTCGATTAGTTTCCTAAGAGCCGCAGCATCGACGTCCCGCGAGGAGTTCAGTTTAACATGGCGCATGAACTTGCCAGTGCCCTCCAAAATACGATGGGGATCAGTAATCTCAGCGCCACGAAAGAACCCGACATTAACGTGAGCTTTGAACACATTGACGTAGCCGAATGCCGCATCATCTACGCACGCAGTCGGATGACCGTCATGCAATACCTCTCGAACGTCGTCTCCGCACGCGCGCATGACCTCAAACCAGCGCCGTGCGATCTCTACCAATTGACCGGAATGTTTGTGCATCCAGTGCTCGATCGCTGGATCTCGCTTAACCGAAGTTGGAAACCGCATCAGTTGGCTCATGGCAACTTCATTTCGAGGCGTGGCTCCTCGATCACGCCCTCTTAGAAAGCGCAGGGAGGAACTTAGATGCGTCGGTCACGATTAGCGAATTTCCGACGACAAAGCTTCGTCCAATCCAATCACTTCTTCAGCATTGCATCGCGTTTTGGCTTGAACTCGTTCCCCGGTTTCCATTGAGGAAACTTGTCGCCATTGGCTACTTCGTAACCGACTTCGAATACAAGTTGAACGTCTTGCACCGCACCAGAGAGGTCCCAATCGGGCTTAACTTCGTCAGTGACCTGGTGGTAATCTGTCGAATCATATTCGTCGGACTTGAGTGGCGCGTTCTCGGGACGGGAGAGAAGATGTTCACCTTTGCCGATGTAGAGCGAGGGCAGGCCCACTTTCGAGAATTCGAAATTGTCAGCGCGATAAATCTTGCCTTTGTCAGGGCGGCTGTCCGGAATCGCGGTGCGGCCCTGTTGTTTGGCTGCGGCGGTAAGAAGATCATCGAGCGTGGAAAAACCAAGACTCAGATCCTCGATGTCGCGCGCTTTGCCCCAGACGTTCATGCTATCGAGGTTGATGTCCGCCAGCGTTTTCTCCAGACGATAAAGCGGGTGCTCCGCATAATATTTGGCGCCGAGCAATCCTGCTTCTTCGGCTGTCGTTGCCATGAACAACACTGACCGTTTCGGCGGCGGATTTATTTTTGAAAACGCGCCCGCAATCTCGATGATAGACGCCACACCTGACGCATTGTCGATCGCCCCGTTGAAAATCTGATCGCCCTGTAATTCGGGATGCCGGCCGAGATGGTCCCAGTGCGCGGTGTAGATCACGTATTCGCTGTTTAATTTTGGATCCCCGCCTTCGAGTTTGCCGATGACATTGTGCGATTTGAACGAGCGAACCTGCTGTTTGATATCAATGTTGGCTTTGGCATTCAGGACCACAGGTCGAAAATCCCTGGTGATCACAGATTTCTTCAGGGCATCGAAATCCTGGCCGGAATCGGCGAATAATTTTTTCGCAACATCAAGCGTGATCCACGAACGCGCCGCCACCGAATCCATGTTCTTGTTAGGATTGTCGAGCTCGAAGTTTTCTTTGCTCCAGCTCGATCTCACTACCTGCCATGGATAAGCTGCCGGTTCCGTTTCGTGAATGATGACCGCCGCCGCCGCGCCTTTTTTCGCCGCAATTTCGTATTTGTAGGTCCAGCGGCCATAGTAGGTCATCGCTTTTCCTTTAAACATTTTCTCATCGAGTTTTGACGGATCTTTTGGATCGGGAATCGGCGGATCGCCGATCAACATGAGCAACGTCTTGTCCTTCACATCGATATTCTTATAATCGTCCCAACCGTACTCCGGCGCGACGACCCCGTATCCGACAAAGACTAGATTTGACTTGTCTATTTTGATCTCCGGCTGGAGCCGCGCCGATGAAGCAACAAAATCGTCCGGATACTTCAGATCCATCGTTTTGTCGCCAACGACGAAGGACATTTGTGGTTCGCTTTTGATCCCGGCGAGGGGGACCTGCTGCGTATATGTCCCGTCGGGATTTCCAGGCTTTAACCCGATCTTTTTGAACTGATCGCTGATGTATTTAACCGAAAGATCTTCGCCTTTTGACCCTGGCGCGCGTCCTTCGAATTCATCCGAAGCGAGAACTTTGATGTGTGCGAGCAGACCGTCCGGCGTGATCGCCTCAAGCGCCGGCTGCAAACGTTCCCTTAATTCATCATTTCCAAGGAGAGCAGCCGCCGCGCAGAAAAAGGTCGCGAGCAACAGCCACGAAATTTTCATGCTCGTTCTGTAGCGGCGCTTCGCGACCGCCGCAAATCTATCCTGCAATTGCACTCAATCCTTCGCAGCTTTTTGCGAGTAGTCTTTTAGCATACTGAGATATTGATCGATCAACTCCGGACCATGCACGGGCGACCAATGCCCTGAGATAACATTATCGATCTCCAGATGAAGCTCCTGTAGTTTGTGCAGCGTTCTGGGGTATTCAGCGAGATTGGCCGAGGCGAGATTCCCAAGCTGCTCCTTCAATATCGAACCGGCATACAAAACTTTTTCTTTTGGAAAATAGACGAAGATGTCATCGGCGTTGTGGGACGGCCCCGGGTAAAATGCGCGAATGTCGCCGTTCTCGAGCTCGAAGTGTTCCTGGTAGACATTCGTAGGAAGCTCCATCGGCACCCGTGGGTAGGTCGGAAAATGTTCGCGCGTGAACTCAGTTGCCTTTGGCCACTGGGTTTTAAGCGCCTGTTCTGTTGTTTGCGTCATGATGACCTTTGCGCCAACACGTTTCCAGTAGCCAATCCCGCCGGCGTACTCCGGGTCGTGGTCGGGAATGATAACGTTCTCGATCGTCTTGTCGGTAATTTTCCGGATTTCCTGGGACAACAACTCCGCGGTCTCCGGAGACCAACCGCCGCCAACGACTGTGACCGATTTTGGTCCAACGTAAAAGATATAGTTGGTCTTCGCGTAATGGGAATCCTCGGCGATGTACAGGGAACCTTTCAGCGCGTAAATGGAAACCGCAGGTTCCCCCGCGTTGATTGAAGCGATTACTACCAAAAGAACCGCCGCGATAACGATGCGCACCTTCATCTAATCAGAAGGAGATAAGCCACAGAGTGTCGTGGCCAAATCAAACGTCGTACATCGAACATCAAACATTTCGTTCCGTGGCATTATCGACCCCGTTAGCTGCGCGAAGCCGCTGGTTATCCCGAGGCCTTATGCGCGGAGCGACTCCATTTGCTGGTCATTGCTTGCGCCACCCTGTTTTCTGCACCCCGGCTCGCGCTGACGAAATGGCTATGAGCAATCCCGCTGTAGCAGGAGCCTCAGATACAAAACACATCGGCATGCCTGACTGTCTTTCAGAGTGCAACGAAATGAATGCCGGTGAAATGGCCATGATGAATTCATGCCTAATGCCGTTCGGAATTATGACCGGTGAAGCCGGCAAATGGATGGTCGGCTACCAATTCACGCACAAAAAAATGGGAGATTTTTTCAGTGCGGTCTGGCGGCAATTTTGATGACAACCGTCGGCGCTAACGAGACGGAGCTGAAGCAGCGATGTCGGCGCGAGCGATTGATTAGGTCTGTTCGGTCGCATCCGGGATAAAGTAGCGCTTCTGCTTGTACCACCAAAAGCCCCAATAGATACCGACAGGGATGCCGCCAAGGGCCGCTGCCAATTTGAACCAAGCGGCGGCGGCGTCGGGCGGCTGCACGTCTGCAAGCCAAACCTGGACTATGAAAGCTGCCGTGCTAGCGACGACAACCACCCAACCGACTTTCCATGCGAGCGGGAAACGGCGGTAGATGCCATAGAATGCAACCGCAAAAAATGCTGCGTAAACTAGCGCGAACCAGCGCCAAGCGCCCTCCCCATAAGTGACGACTGAGCCCGTGCGGGAGCCCGATTGAATCGCCGATAATTCAAACGCTTGAATTCCCGTGATTGCCGACACGATGCATAGCAGGCATAAAAGCGCCAAAACCATCATCAAAACGCGCATAGACCTAATGTAGCTCGGCTGTTGTGA
>Ga0207701_10002516_pt1 | contig 18976 bp, 17 predicted proteins | sample KBSSwiSSwithPhiX_FD_184294 | JGI IMG/M metagenome (GOLD analysis project Ga0207701, IMG submission 184294) | Switchgrass rhizosphere bulk soil microbial communities from Kellogg Biological Station, Michigan, USA, with PhiX - S5 (SPAdes) (version 2) | ecosystem: Environmental > Terrestrial >... | reverse complement strand
TTTCGAAGTCCGCAGGAGATTAAACTGATCATCATATACATAAGAAGACCCGTTCTGCGCCTGAACCAAAAATCCATCATGGTAACGAATGATGTTATCGATCGGCGCCTCTCCTTCCTTTAATGGCAACCTGCATAGTTTCGTTGATCCGTTTTCAAGTTTCCAGATGCCTTCGCTAAGGCACCCGATATAAGTAGTATTACCCACATGGCATACTGCAGTTATATAATTAAATCCCGGTGGATGCATTTCCTTCGGCACAATATATTCAACCGGAATAAATTCCTGGTTTTTTAAGAGAAAAGGACCGCTGCCCCAGGTTCCGACGAACGTTGTGTTTTCATCGATCTTTCCTGAATAGGATATGTTTTTGAATTCTGCTTTTTCTGTGGGTGGAATATTGAAAAGCGCTTCATTACTTAATTTATAAACTCCATAGTATGTAGAACCGATCCATAAATTATCCTCACGGTCGCGCAGGATTGTGCTTACTGAATGATCGCCAAAACCATTCAATTTATTGAATCGCACTGCCGAATCACAACCCATCAATTTTACAAGCCCTCTGTTTGCGCCAACCCAGCGGACTGAATCTCTGTCTTTCAAAACAAAAGTAGCACCCGTCACACCCATATTAAAAAACCTGGGATACCTCTGAGCAAACCACCCCAATGTATCGCCGCTGATCATCAGTGTTCCGAAGTTGGAAATAAAGTATGGTTCACTATCTGTATTCCCATTCAATCGGATGAATCCAAAAGAGTTACTGTAAAATTTATCAATGTATGCAGGCTTAGGGAACTCTTGAACTTTTTTGTTCGTAACACGGTATACTCTTTCCATGTTGGTGATGATCCACAAATTACCATGAATATCGAAAGCGCTGAATGCCGCAATATTCTCCAGGTCACCATTCACATAAACAGGTTTGATTTTCCTGTCTTTTGTTATTTCATAAATGCGATTGTTGCAGATAAAATAGATGAGGTTGCCGTAAGAAGAAAGGGATGATGTTCTGGCCTGGATAGTGTCTTTTGGCTGGAAAACGGTTTTAAATTGATGATCGTACAGCAGGAGTCCGTTTCCGGTTCCTACCCATACCATTCCGGCAGAATCACAAAGAATGCTGAGGATATTCAGGCTCTGCAACACATCACGGTCATCGAAGTTGGTAAACTTACGTCCATCGAATATAGAAAGACCTCCCTGGGTGCCGATCCAGATATTGCCGCTACTATCCTGCTTGATGTCCGTGATATTTGATTGCACCAGGCCGTTCCTCGTGGTGTAATTCACGAAAGAATACCGCTGAGCGATGGCATCGTTGGTAGCAAGACCAATAAAAAGGAAGAACAGGAATATTTTCATAAATTTTTCAGGTGCCTGACCGTTCATCCATTATTGGCACTGCACCAATATATAAAAAACGAAATTACCAAAGGTTTAATCAGTAATTTTTGTTGCGAAACAGGGTTTTCAGATGATGAAGTATGTAAAATACCCATTGAGCCATTCAAAAGCTGATGTGAACTACAAGGCATATGCATAAGCTTCTTTTCAGGGAATACATTTATTATATAACGATCTCCTCTTTCGTTAACTGCCTGCTGATAATTATGGTAGCGGCAAACATGTTCAATATTGCTTCCCTGGTCATCCTGTATGCAGCCATGCTGGTAATATGCACCATCCAGATCATCCTCACCAATGCATTGAAAAGCCTTAGTGGCGTTTCGCAGCTGGTATCGGTGTATGTTCTTTCCTACCTGGTAACTTTCCTTATACTGCTGCTTGTTTTCAACACCATCTTCTTCCAGGGCTATTCGCTCAGCAAAATTGCCATGATCAGTTGCATCAGCCTGCCTTTCCAGCTTAGCATTATTTTTTTCAACAAATATTACCTGCAATCGGTACTCGTACAACAGAAAGATCACCAGATCGCTAATTTCACCAGCCGCCAGAAAGCAAAGGAGATTGAAATTCTTAAACAACAAATAGACCCGCACTTTATATTCAATTCTTTCAACACTTTATCATTTCTTATTGGGGAAGACAGCTCGCGGGCAAAAGCATTTTCCGATAAGCTTGCCAATGTGTACAGGTATATTATTTTCAATAGCAATAAAAACCTGATAGGCCTGGCTGAAGAGCTCGAATTTTCTAAAAACTATTCTTACTTGCAGGAAATAAGACATTCCAATGAAGTGGAAGTATTGTTCACCGGTTTTTCAAAGATCGATAACATTCTCATCATTCCTGTTTCCATACAATTATTAATAGAGAACGCGATAAAACACAACGAGTTCAGTGAATCTTTGCCATTGACCATCAATGTGAAGCTTGAAGATGGATTTATCAGTGTTGAAAATAATAAAAAGCTCAAACTCACCAATACTCCAGTCAGCAGTAAAATAGGGTTGATCAATCTTAAGGAAAGATGTGAATTGATCATGAGGAATGAACTGGTGATTATTGATACGCCTGCTGCGTTTACGGTGAAAGTGCCGGTTCACAGGCATTAATTGACAACTTTTAACTTTTTACTTTTTACTTTTTTCCCTACTTCATCCCCCATATTCCATACTTCAGTAAATCAGTGCCACTCTCAAAACAGCGCATGCATAAAACGTTTTGTCTCAGCCCGATTATTAATCTAATAAGAGAGTGTTATGAGAAAACTAATTTCCAGCTTATTATGCTGCCTGCTATTCTACGCGGCATCATCACAAAAATCTGAGATCAACGGAAAGATCACAGACTCACTTGGCAACGGTATTGCCAATGTATCCATCAAAGAAAAGAATTCCGCTAATGGAACAGTATCCGATGCCAACGGCAATTTTAAAATGATGGCAATACCGGGTACACCACTTGAAATTTCTATGGTCGGCTTTCAACCTACTGTAGTACGAGCGGGCAGCGGCTTGAACGTTACGCTTGTTCCGGGTAGTTCTTCGCTCGAGGAAGTTATCGTCACTGCCCTGGGTATCCGTCGCGAAAAACGGAACTTAACCTACAGCGCCCAGGAAGTAAAAGGTGAAACGATCCAGGCCGCGCGACAGGAAAATCTTGTTAACGCGCTTGCCGGAAAAGTTGCAGGCGTGCAGATCAGCAATTCTTCCGGCCAACCCGGAAGCTCATCGAGAATAGTGATCCGCGGCATTACTTCTCTTAATGGTGAGAACCAGGCGCTCTTTGTTATCGATGGCATACCGATGGATAATACCGAAGCCGGTGTGATCGACGCCACCAACCAGGGTCCCGAAAATGCAGCCTTAAACTCTGGCGCAACTTCCAACAGGGCCATCGATATCGACCCCAACATCATTGAAAGTGTAACAGTGTTGAAAGGTGCAGCAGCAACAGCCATATACGGTTCGTCAGCCGCAAGGGGCGCTGTGGTCATCACAACAAAAAATGGAGCCAGAACCCGCATTCCCCAGGTAACACTGGGCACTACTTACGGATTCAACACACCCATTTTTGCAGAATTTCAGGATAAATATGCCCAGGGTATCGACGGCCAATACATTGATGGCAATAATGGCGAGTTTTCATCAGGTTCATGGGGACCGAAAATTGACACACTAAAAGTGAACGGACAACCTGTACCAAAACATGACCCGAGAGAAGAATTTTTCCGGACAGGACATGTTACCGATAACAATATCAGCGTAAGCGGCTCCAGCGATCAGTCAAAATATCTTCTTTCTTATGCGTTCCTGAAAAATGATGGTACAGTTCCGAATGCATTGTTTCAGCGTCATTCAATATTCGGAAAATTCACCAACCAGATCAACAGGAATTTAAGCGCTACCGTTCAGTTGAACTACATCAATTCATTTAATGACCGTATGGCTGAAGGCAATGGCCTGACCAACCCTCTATGGACAATATACTCTGCGCCTATTTCATGGGAACCATTCCCAACAACCAATCCGGATGGATCACAGAGGTTGTACCGCGTAGCAAGAAACAACCCATATTTTTTACTTGACAATGTAAAAACAACGTCAACGGTTAACCGATTTTTACCGATCGCCACGCTAACATACGCGCCGCTGGACTGGCTCTCAATTACAGAAAGAATTGGTGCTGATATTTACACCGATCAGCAGCATTACCATGAATCCAATAAAATTGTTGGAGGAATATTTAGCGGCAACGGAGGTATTTCAAACCGTTTGCAAACATTCCGGCAGTTCAATCATGACCTGATAGTTGAAGCAAAGAAAAATCTTACCGAAAAATTATATGCTTCATTTCTTGTAGGTAATAATATATTATCGCAATACTCTCAATACTACACACAATCGTCATTCGGTTTGTCAATAGATGATTACTACAATATCAATAATGGTGCTGCCTCAACAGTAAGTGATATATATTCCCTGAACAGGAAAGTTGGATTTTATGCCCAGCTGAACGCTGAGTACAACAAGATGTTTATACTGGGTCTTACGGGTCGTTACGATGGAACATCCGTATTGGCACAAGGCAGTAATTATTATCCTTATGGATCAGTTGCCGCTGGTTTTATATTCAGTGAGCTGTTCAAAGAGCAGAGCTCTTTCCTGAATTTTGGCAAGGTGCGTGTTTCCTATTCGATTGTGGGTAATGATAATGTAGATCCTTACCTGCTGACAACACCATTTGTACCCATAGGACAGGTTAATAACATTTCATTCCCTTTCAACGGGCAGTCAGGATTTATCCTGAGTCCCACGCTTGGCAGTCAAAACCTGAAGAACGAATCACTAAAAGAATTTGAAACGGGTCTCGAGCTTCATTTATTAAATAAGCGCGTTTCCTTCGAAGGATCATACTTCGTAAGAAAAACAGACGACCTTCTTACACTCACACCGCTTGCGCCATCATCAGGATTCTTCCAGGCGATACTGAATGCAGGAAGTCTTGAAGACAAAGGATTTGAACTGTTGCTGAATGCATCTCCTGTAAAGTCTAAAAATTTCACATGGGATATCTCGTTGAACTTTACACGCATCCGGAATAAAGTACTAAGATTAGGAGAAGGTATTGACAAGATACAATTCGGTGGATTTGGTGGCGGCGGTGGAACCTATGCATTCGAAGGTCTTCCCTACAATATGATCTTTGGTTCCATGTATGATAGAGATGCAAATGGTTCCATAGTTGTAGACGATAATGGATTACCGGTAACTGCCGTTGAGAATGGGATTATCGGCAACACCAATCCCGATTTCAATGGAGGCATGACCAATACGTTTACCTATAAGGCGTTCTCACTTTCATTTGTATTCGATTGGAAACAGGGTGGAGACATATTCAGTCTTGATGACCATTACAACTGGTTCTATGGAACACCAAAAATTACAGAGAACAGGGATCCGTTTGTAGTTAAAGGCGTAAAACAAAGTGATGGCAAAGAAAATGATGTCTTCATCTCCCCACAGGATTATTACAGGGGGATCAGTGAAATTGACGAAGCCTGTATAGAAGATGGTACTTACATTAAATTAAGATCGCTTGGACTTTCCTACAACTGGAATCCCTCTTCAGGAAAAATGCCGGTCAAGGGCATCACCTTCACCGTTTCAGGAAATAATCTGTGGATATACAAACCACATTTCACTGGCTCCGATCCTGAACAGAATATTGTTGGCAGCGGGAATGGACAGGGCATCATCAATTACCTGATCCCAACAAGCCGCACGATCAATCTTGGTTTAAGAGTAACGTTTTAATCACATTCAACAATTGAAAAATGAAAAAGATAATATATAGCCTGATAGTTGCTGGTGCCCTCTTACAGGTAGGAGGGTGTAAAAAGTTTCTCGACGTAAACGACGATCCCAATAACCCGACAGATGTATCTGAAGCCCTGGTGCTGGCCCCCGTTGAAACACAGATCGCTACCAATATTGCGGCAGGAAGTTATTCAGTGCAGAACATTAACGGACCTGCAATTGTTACAGCGTACTGGATGCAGGAACTCTCGCTGAACCAACCCCAGCCACAGGTTGATGGATATAAATTAACACAGGATGAGGTGGATCCCATATGGTTCTCTCTCTACTCGGGTATTATGCAGAATCTTAACATCATCAACAGCAAAGCAGTTTCATCCGGAAATCATTCATATGGGGTGATAGCAAAAGTGCTTACAGCGTATACGCTTGGCGTAACTACAGATCTTTATGGAGATATACCTTTTGATGATGCCTTTAATGGAAATTTTAAACCTGCATACCAGACGCAGGAAGAAATATATTCCCGTATACATGAAATACTTGACAGCGCCATCCTGGAAAGCACGCTCGATCCCGGCCTGAAATTACCCGGAACAGATGATTTCATTTACAATGGAGACCTTGACAAATGGGTAAAATTTGCGTATTCATTGAAAGCAAGAAATTACATGCATCTTACAAATGCTCCGGGTTATGATGCAATAACACAATCGAATCTTGCTTTACAGGCCATTCAGAATGCATTTGCGTCTGCTGATGATGAAGCCAATTTTGCCGTGTACTCAGCAAATCCTTCATCAGAAAATCCATGGTTCAAGAATATTGATGCAGACCAGGGAGGAGTTGTGCTTGGAAAATCATTTGTCGATTCACTGCTTTCACGGAATGATCCGCGCTTACCGGTTTTAGCCACTGAAGCAAATGGTATTTTCCAGGGAAGATTAAGTACCACAGAAGCGGACCCCGACCCTACTGTTTATTCTGTGATCAATGAATTTTATGCCGGAATAGATGCTCCCCTGTCGATATTTAATTATTCGGAAATTTTATTCCTGAAAGCAGAGGCAACATTGTATACTACAGGTGTTGCCGATGCATTGCCAATTTACCAGGCAGCAATAGAGAGCCATATGGAAAAATTAGGTATTTCTCCTGGCGATGCGGCCGCTTACATAGCCTCGAGAGGAGATCTTACTGCCGCAAATGGACTGGAGAAAATTATTGAAGAAAAAGTGATCGCTAATTTCCTGTCACTTGAAAATTTTAATGATTGGAGAAGAACAGGCTTCCCTGTACTTGAAGTGGTGCCGGAGCCTTTCGTACCGGAAATTCCGGTTCGTTTTCCTTATCCATTGGCTGAAATAACTTCTAATTCCCAACCGCAACATACTTTAACGCTGAGCGACAAAGTATGGTGGGATGGTAATTAAATTTTTTCCACTCTCTCTTGATTTTTATAACGGGTGGTTTTTACCACCTGTTTTTTACAATCCTATCTCTTTCAAAAATCCTTCCTTATAATTACTTCCTATCGGGATTTCCGTTTTACCGATGTAAACCCTGTTACCTTCAATATGATTGATCTTATTCTTGTTGATGATAAATGAACGGTGTACCCTTGCGAACATTTGCTTTGGCAACAGTTCTTCGGCAGCGGAGAATGTCATGGAAGGCATGAATATATTATTCACGGTAACAATCTTTGTGTAGTTCCCGCTTGCTTCGGCATACAACATATCGTTCTGCAATATTTTAAAGATCTTTCCTTCAGCCCTGATAAATATTGAATCATTTGATGAAGAAGCAATGTTCTCCTGCACGCCAGCAGGTTTTCCCTGCAATCTCTGTACAGCTTTATCAATCGCCACAATAAACCTGTCAAGCGAAAAAGGTTTTAACAGGTAATCACATGCGTCAAGATCAAAAGCATCTACGGCAAATTCTTTATATGCAGTAGTAAAGATTACCTGCGGAGGGTTCCTTAGTGTTCTGATAAATGAAATGCCACTCATCACAGGCATATTGATATCAAGAAAAAGTATATCGATGTTTTCCTTGGTCAGAACTGCTTTCACTTCGAGAGCATTGCCAACAGATGCGATGATTTCGAGATAAGGTAAATGTGCGCAGTAAGATTGTATGATATCCCGTGCTATGGGCTCATCATCTGCTATCACACATTTCCATCTGTTCATATTCATTTCATTTTAAGCTGGAGCATCACTTTATAGGTGTCATCACTATCTTCTATCGCCAGGTGATAATCATTCGGATACTGCAGTTCAAGTCTCTTTTTAGTATTTTCCAACCCTAGTCCGCTATGCTCGTCGATATTGTCCTGTCCTTTGCTGTACGAATTTACACAGGTGAACAATAAACGGTTTCCCCATGTTTTGAGGGAGATGTGCACGAATATGCTATCGTTGGCTGAATTTTTAGAATGCTTGAACGCATTTTCAATAAATACGATCAGCAGCATCGGTGCAACTTTCGCGTTCGTAGCATTGAAGTCCTCAAAGTCTGTGGTGAGCATGAGCCTGTCTCCTATTCTCATCCTTTCAAAATCAATGTAATTATTAATGTATGCCAGCTCATCTTTTACCGGCACATACGATTTAGTAGCATCATAAACCGAATAACGCAGGAGGTCAGACAATTTCAAAAGTAATGGGGGTATTTTTTCGTGTTGTGTAATAGATAGGCCATACATATTATTCAGGGTATTGAATAAAAAATGCGGGCTGATCTGTGACTGCAGCAGTTGCAGTTCGCTTGCGCTGTGCGCGGCTGAAGATTTTGCTTCATAAAGCTGCTTTTGTGTGATGCTTCTAACAACCTTTACTACCAGGCCCGCAATAACACTAAGGGCAACAATGGGCATGATCAACAACAGGATACCGAGCGAAGGCCTGCCCCGGAGTGGAAACTCGGAATAGAAAAATATCCATAGAAGTAATCCCAATGATAATAGCGAAAGGGAAATCAGTAAACGCCGCGGATAATTATCCATTCTATACGCAAGTATGCCGCCAATGTACCTGCCTATAAATAAGCCTCCGATAAACATGATGGTGGATCCCGTTGAAGCTGCTTCCTCTTCGGCAATATCAAGGCGCTTCACCAATGCTAACATTAAAAGGAATACCGGTATAGCTATAATTCCTGCAATGAGTATGTATCTGAAATTACCGAAGAAATGCCCCCGGCGGTCAGGTGTATTGCTGTTCATATTAATCAGTCGTTTAAAATCAAAAATGAACAGTTAATGGAGTGAAAATAAATCATGATGACGAAAAAGGGAGTTATCATGACAGAATCCCGCATTCAACTGACCAGTATTTTCATCTGTCTGAAACAGCATTCCGTCATACCTGTGGTAAGATACAACACTATTATTTCCAATAGCCTCTAGCGTTTTAAATATTTGAAGCGTAATACAAACCAAATGAAACAAATCGCTGCACTTTTATTGTTTGTAGTAACAGGGTTACAAATGCAGGGACAGGATTCTTTGAAGAAAACAGACACTTCAAAAAAATTCAACCAGCAACTTGCCGAAGTAACGGTTACAGCAAAAAGGCCATTGATGATCCAGGCAGTTGATAAAACTATAGTGGATGTTAAAGCAATGGTGAGCGGAACCGCCCTTAACACGATAGAACTTCTTGAAAGAATTCCAGGGATTACTGTAAACAGTAATGGAGACATCAGCCTGAATGGACGTGGTGGTGTTTTGGTGCTGATAGATGGAAGAGCCACCTATATGTCATCCCAGGATCTTTCTTCCTATCTTAAATCCATTCCCGCCGCTAATCTTGATAAGATTGAACTCATAGACAATCCTTCATCAAAATATGATGCCTCCGGCAGTGCTATAATCAATATTAAACTGAGGAAGAACAGGAATGCAGGATTTACAGGCAATGCTAACAGCGGAATTTCGCAGGGTAAATATTTCAGAAGCAATAGCAGTGTTAACCTTAATTACAGTAGCGGGAAACTGAATGTGTTTTCAAATTTCGGTATAAACACTGCGAAAGAATACATTAAAGATTCTTACGACAGAAAATTTTATAACGAAACCGGCAATATTACTTCTTCCATATTGATTGATAATTACCAGGTCACCTCAACCAGTAACATCAATATTTATTCAGGTGTTGATTACATGATCACACCCAAAAGCACAATAGGTGCGAACTTCAGTTACAATAAAGGGAACAGGGATATGGATTTTGATTACCAGAGCAGGTATTTTGTAAATGGAATCCATCCTTCCGACATCGGCCTGGGCACTACTACGGGAAATAATGAAAGAAAGAATACCGGCTTCAATTTAAATTTCCTTCACCAGTACAACAAAGATGGACACGAACTGTCTGCAGATTTCAATTATCTCGAGTATACTTCAGGCAACGACAGGATACTGCAGAATCTGCTGTATGACAATAATAATGCTCTCATGAAAGAAGATATGTTTCAGTATGTGGTTCCGGTAAGCAGCAGGATATATGCTTTTAAAGCAGACTATGTTCATCCCTTTAAAAACAAAATGAAACTTGAGGCCGGTATAAAAACAAGTGTGATCAATAACGATAATATATCAGGATACTTCGATTTAAATGGTCAGTCCCCGGTGTTTGTTCCTGAAAACTCAAATCATTTTCAATACGACGAAAATATTAACGCTGCTTATGTGAATCTGCAGAAATCGTGGAGACGCTGGCAGGCGCAGTTTGGACTAAGGCTGGAAAATATGCAGGCAACAGGCAACCAACTTGGAAATATTGTTGTTACAAAGAATGAGTTTAAAAAAAGCAATACTGAACTGTTTCCTTCTGCATTTGTTTTGTATAAACTGGATTCATTAGGGAAAAACAGTCTTAGTCTTCTAACAGTAAGAAGGATCAACCGCCCGAATTATCAACAGCTTAATCCTTTCCTGTTTTTAAAAGATGAGTATACCTATACTTCCGGCAATCCTGATCTTAATCCACAGTTTCAATACCGGATCGAGGCTAAATACCAGCACAGGCAGTTATATTGGTTTGGTCTCAGTTATAATAAATTCACACAGGTAATATTTAATACTACAGAAGTAGTGGGTGAGAAATACCTTAACCGTCCGAATAACATTGCCAAAGGTTTTATGTTCCTGTTGAATTCAGGATTAACTGTTTCGCCTGCAAAATGGTGGAATATGAATAATGTATTGAGGATATCACGCATGGGAATAAGAGGTGATGTAAACAATGTGGACCTGTCGACTGATGCATTTGTGGTGAGGATTGAAATGCTGAACCTCTTTACCATCAGCAAAACGATCAATGCTGAACTGGGAGGATACTATGCCAGCAAGGATCTTAACGGGCAGGCTTATACAATGCAGATATTCAGAACCAATGCAGCGGTGCAGAAAAAAATCCTGAATGACCGGGGTTCATTAAGGTTCGGGATGGATGATATATTTCATTCATGGATATACCGGAGTTATTCTATTGACTTAAAGCAGTCATCATTTTACCAGGAAAATGAAACAGACACGCAACGATTTTCAGTCTCTTTCTCTTACCGTTTCGGTAAAGATTCGAATGCGCGCAAAAGAAAGCAGGGGAATGGGAATGACGAAGAGAAGGGAAGATTAGAATAGGCATTTGGGCAGTTGCGAATATAAAGTACTTTGTCATCCTGCCGCAGGCAGGATCTGTGCAGTCATGCATTTACCGTCGATCCCGCCGCAGGCAGGATCTGTGCAGTCATACATTTACCGTCGATCCCGCCTTCGGCGGGATGACAAACCGGAGGAAATTGCGACAACTCAAAAACTATTACATTAGAACAATGAAATATTTCCTTATTCTGACAATAATAGCCGCGTCCTGCAAATCTTCATCCGACATAAAAAAACCAGACCCCGTCTACACACTCGTATGGGCAGATGAATTCAACGGAACATCAGTAGACCCATCCAACTGGAACTATAACACCGGCGGTGAAGGCTGGGGTAATCATGAACAGGAATACTATACTGATCAGAATGCAACAATAGAAGATGGTAACCTGGTGATCACAGGAAAGGCTGAAACTATAGTTTCCAACGGATACACTTCTTCAAGATTAACCACTCAGGGAAAACGTGAATTCCTCTACGGTAAAATTGAAGCCAGCATTAAAATACCTGCCGGACAGGGACTATGGCCGGCATTCTGGATGCTCGGCGCAAACATTAATACCGTGAACTGGCCGCTTTGTGGTGAAATTGATATCATGGAACATATCAATGCCGACAGCATATTTTACGGAACACTTCATTGGGTAAATAATCAACAGGTCAGTGCAGGAAATCAAATCAATGCAGCGCCGGAAAATTATCATGTGTATGCAATTGAATGGAATGCCGACACTATTAACTGGTCACTCGACGGAGTAAAGTTTCATTCTGTTGAGATAAAAAATAATATCAACAGTACAGAAGAATTTCATAAACCATTTTTTATTCTGTTGAATCTTGCCATAGGGGGAGACTGGCCCGGCCAAACCATTGATCCAAACAAACTGCCTGCAAAAATGCTGGTTGATTATGTAAGGGTCTACCAGAAACAATGATTCCCACCAAAGGAAAATCAGTCCGTTTACCGGAAAAAACGGGTTTTACAACATCTGTATCTTACTGTAGATCAGAGGGATAATAACTGGCGTGGAGGTTGAACTTTTAAGTGAAACCAATAGTTATGAAATCGTCAGTCATCCGTACATCTCACGCTCATCGCGCTAACCAGGACCAGGGTCGCAAGAAATTAATTTTATTCTGCTTGTTTGTAGCACTTGCCATTTTTGCAATACTTTAAGCCCGGATACTGAGTATCCTTGAAGTGAAAAGCACCGAACCTTCAAAGTCAACAACATCCAGCAACACCCAATTTTCTTCGAACGTTCCTTCCTGGTTGATAACTTTATTATTCTCCCCCTTCCATACATACCAACTGAAAGATTTTACCATTTGAATTTCTTCATTGAACAGCCGGACTATTACAAATCGGTTAGCCTCAGAAATAATGTGGAGATTAAGAAATGAATACGTCAGGAATGACGACAACGTTAGACTGGCGATCATAAATCGTTATAAGGTCAGATTAAAAAATCAACCTGAAGGACTCAAAAGAGAGCTCTTTCAAATTTCATTGGCGAAGTATATAAGCGATTGTTGTGCCCTTTATTAATCAGTTGAAATTAACGTAGTTGTATAATTGAAAAGTTATCAATGTTTCCTGATTGTGGAATTTTCTTCCAAATATTCAGTCAGTCTATACAGGAATGACCTATTGATCCATCAGTCGAACCTTTCAATTAATTCCTTTAAATCAGCTGATGATTTCCCTTTAAGGTATTGGTCGAAGAATGCCCTTGTAAGGTTCCAGATGTTGTCTGTTTTGGTTAAGTCAGCACCTTTCCTGGATGGCTTGATATCATTAGCTATTGTAATGATAGAAGAAAAATCTTCATGCGTTCCTTCTGCAATCTTTACAAAATATTTTTCTTTCGAAGAAATGTGATCAAAAATATTATACATTTTATCAGCTTTCGGACGTTCACTGCTTACATATAAATAGGGAACCTTAATCGCTGAAGCATCAATGGGCGCAAGTGAAAGCATTTCATCGAACTGTATATCCCAGGCTGAATCAACACCATAATAGTGTATCTCTGTTCCATCAAATGACAGTATACATTTAATATCATTGCTTACCATGGCGGCTTTACTTACTGCACTCCCCCCGAGGCTCCAGCTCAGTAATCCAATTTTATTCTTGTCAATAAATGGCAATTGAGATATTTTATCCTTCGCAAACAACACATCTTTCACCTGCTCAGTAATATCTGGACCGGTTGACATATAACCCGGGAACAACCCCACTGAACTCACGGCTGCAACAACGTAACCGGCTTTACATAAACTGTCGAATAATATAACATTCTCCCAGCTGCTGCCGTTCATGCCTGCTGCGTAAACAATCAGCGGAAGTTTTTTCGCAGGCAGTTTAAGGTCAGCGTAGATACCCGTGGTATATTGTATATACTGCCCTGGCGAATCGAGCTTAAGGTAATCGGCAAAAACCTTTGCAAGATCATCACTCACTTTAGCGGCTGAATCCTGTGTAACATTATAATCCATCCTGGTACTGTACATGTTCAGGATGGCTCCGTATCTCAGCGGTGGTGTGGTGCCTAAATCTGATGATGGATAGAACAGATCGATCTTTACCGGGCGTATATGCATTGCCGATGAAGCAATGGTATCAAATGTTCGCGAAGGATCAAATTCATTGTAAACTTTTAATCCTGTACGTATCTGTGCCTGTAATGAAGAAAATACAAAAATGAAAAATACGTGGAGTATACCTTTTACCATCTGCTGATTTTAATTTAAGATCAGCATTAACTTCCCATCAAAATCAATGGCAGTCAATATTCGATAATTATTAACAATTACTTTTTACAGGAATTGTCCTTCATGGTACTCATTCCGCCTTCCATATTGGTAATATTCTTAAATCCGTGCTGCATGAGAAAATAACTTGCGCGCGGGCTTCTCTTGCTATGGGAACAATATACAATGATCTCTTTTTCCTTCATATCGTTTATTTCAGCAATACGGCTTTCCAGTTCCTGTATCGGGATATTGATGGCATTTTTCAAGGTGCCATAATCATCAGTTTTACCTTCAAATTCTTCTCTTGTACGCACATCAAGCAATATTACTTCCGGGTGTTTAGCAATATGCCCGCATATTTCAGTGGGCTGAATAGATTTGAACATAACAGTTGATTTTTTTACCAGTGTCATATGACAATGCGGACATTCTCCCGGTTGGTCGTAAGCAGCCTTATCACAATCATTCCCGCATGGCATGCATTGATAATCTCCATCCGGTTTCATGCCGGTGATAAAAAGGATAAGAACACTTACCGCTGCAAACATCAATGCATTTTTCATAAAAAATATTTTATCTCTCTGTAAATTTATTTTGTTTTGTCGAATTCCACGATTTTCTCCTCAAGCACCAGCAATTTTTCAATCTGCCTCTTTACGTTTCTTTTAAATTTAATTTCTATCTCTTTATCATTCATCACGAAAAAGAAACTGTTATTAGAGGTGGGCATAAGAATAATGTCAGGTTGTTCCTTAACGATTAGCATTCCATCTTTTACAACCAGGTGCAAAGTATCCTTTCCTTTTTGTGCATAGCCGCCCGTATATTCATCCAATTGTTTTTCGGTAAGCTTTACCTGCGGAAAATGAAATCTTTTGTGTGACAGCAGCCATGAATATAAACTGTCGTTGTTATAAGTCGGTGTCCAGCTGTCGTGGTTTGCTTCGGGATAAATGGTAAGCTTTACATCGGGGTTAAACTTTTTAAGTGAATTGATCATCCTGTAGCTTTCTTCCGGATTTACCACATTATCTTTCGCTCCATGGAAGCACCAAACTGGCAAGCGCTTTAATTTCATTACCTCGGCAGTGTCACCGCCACCGCAAACAGGGGCTATTGCTGCAAATACCCATGGAAATTTAGTAGCGATCGTCCACGTTCCAAAACCACCCATGCTCAAACCCGTCAGGTAAACTCTATCCTTATCAACCTTATATTTATTCTGTATCTCCCTGATCAAACGTATGATCACCTCCGGTTCCCAGCCTTCATTAGGTGGCGCCTGCGGTGAAACAACTATGAATGGATATTGCCTGCCCTGTTCAATAAGTTTAGGCGGACCATGTGTTTTTACTTTCTGAATATCGGTGCCGCTTTCTCCGCTGCCATGTAAAAAGATCATCAACGGCCATTGTTTTGCCGTGTCATTTTTATAATCCTGCGGAAGATAGATCAGGTAATTGACCGGAATATTGAATATTTCGGCCTTTTGTTGTGCTTTGGAATGGTGAAACAGGATGATAAAAAACAGCGAAAGAAGAAATTTATTCATTCGGGATATTTATCCCTCAAGTTAAATCATTAAGGTAAATCAAAATAAAAATCCGGAGTCCTGCCATGCCTGAAGAACTCCGGATAAACGAACAAAGTGTTAGTGGTCCTGTGATACAAAGATGAGGTATTATCCGTATTCAGAACAAGGAGATTAACACGGTAATTCTTCGGGTGTTTTAACGGTTATCATTTGAAACAATTATACCTTCAGCTCCTATGCAACTGGTTCCGATTGCCAAATCGCTGGAAGAAAATGTATCACTCTCCAATCTTCCTCACCTGCTGCAATCTGTTGAGTACTTCAACCGCATCGGCTATGATCCACCCTGGATAGGTTATTACGCAATGGAAGATGGAAAATTTGTTGGTAGCGGTGCTTTCAAGGGCAAACCGGTAAATGACACTGTTGAAATAGCTTACGGCACGTTCGATAGTTTCATGAACAAAGGAATCGGTACAGCAATATGCAGGGCGCTCGTTCAGCTTTCATTAAAAACTGATCCGCGGATAAAGATCACGGCAAGAACTTTTGAAATGAACAATGCATCTTGTCGCGTGCTGCAAAAAAACGGCTTTAACCTCAGGGGAACCGTCATCGATCCTGAAGACGGACAAGTATTTGAATGGGAATATCCTGAACAGATAACACCGTAAAAGATCATTGCGGAATGGTGAGCATGATCAGTGTGCCCCTCGCAGTAGATGAATCCAGTTTAAACTGTGCTCCGATCATTCTTGCACTTTCCCTCATTTTACGTAAACCGCAGCCATTGGCCATAACATCTCCCAAAATGCCTTTTCCATTATCCTTGATCATCAATTTTACTTTGTCGCATTCAAACTGGATCTGCATTTCAAGTAAAGTTGCCTTTGCGTGTTTAAGTACATTATGAAGTGCCTCCTCAACTATCCTGTATATGATCAGGCTTTTATTTTCCTCTAACATCACCGGCTTACCCGTTATGCGGAATACAGGCTGTAAAACACCCAGCTTCTCAATATTTCTGATCTCATTCTCGATAGCAGCCATCAGTCCCGATCTGTCGATCATGATCATTTTACGGATCGGATCGCAAACTTCCATTTTCGCCTGGCTGAGCGCTTCATTGAATTGGTTCAACGCTTTTGAAGCAACCCTTCTGCGGGCATAAGATCTGTAACCCCACATTGTCAGGGTGACGGCCAGTACAGTAAAGAAGATTACCGCAAATGCAATGGTGTAGGTCATTTCCGTCGCTTCTTTCATATCATATCCTTGAGTTTATATTGTGCTGTTGACCGCGGGGCAGGCAACAGCACATAAGATTAATTATACAGTTTCGGATAACCGCTTTAGCGAACGTAAATACTTCAGGTAACGTTGTATTTATTCGCTGAATTTAAACAGCACAAAAGGATCAAGAGTCGGTCCGGTCTGCTGAAGCTTTCCCGGAGGATAGCCATATTCAGCAAGAAGCGAACGGGTAGGTATATCCGCTACGAGCGTACCCTCTTTATATTCGTATAAAAGATCTTTCCCTTTCTCATCAACTCCTACGGTAACCAATGATAAAAGATCTTCCCCTTTCTCGCTTTTTTTCACGCACAGGTAAAACCTTATGCCTTCACATTTTGGCTGGCTGATAGTTTTCAGCAAAACACTCTTATCGAGCGTGATCGCAAATGAGCCTTCTATCAGCTGTCGCAATTGATTGTCTGCGGGCTGTTTCGAAACAATTTCTCTCAAGGCTTTGATCATCGATACGGCAAGAGGAGCATCGATGGCAATTCCGAAAGGTCCCTGGGATCCATCTCCCATAGTAAAGCTTTCAGGATATTCGGTGACTTCAATACCGGATGATCCTTTCGCCTGGTTTAGCTTCCTGCCACCGGAATTCCACGTAATTGAGGGTTCATTGGCCATAAGTAATTATTGTTTTATTAGTGAATAAAGAATGATTCGGTTTTGCCTTGCCCGAAACCATTTTCATTGACACGAATTTTATTTCTTTCTTTATTCTGCAGGTACCTGCAGCAATTTGCCATGTTGGTATGGAACAGTACCGCCTCCTGCAATTTTTCTGCATCACTCTCTACTTTCATGTTATGATTGTTCCCGGTCAGGTAGGGTCCTTCCTTTTCAAATTTTGCGTCGAACCCTTCGAATCTGATCAGAATATCTTCACCGGATTCTTTCCAGGTACCTTTCTGCCATCTGTTTCCCGCCAGGGAATAACGGTAATGCACACCTGCGGCAAAATCTTCGTTCACTATCCCGTAATGCATGGAATGGTCTTTAAATAAATACAACAGCACCTGCATATTATCAGTTACCTGCTGGCGGTATAGTGTTGCGAGCTGGTCTTGGGTCCATTCCCTCGCCACGCGGTCATTATTATCATGGGAAACCGTTCTCAGGTGCGCTTCTTCGTCTATCAATACTTTTTCATGTCCGTTCTGCTCAAGCCTGCTCACGAGATCATAGTCTTCGAAACCATATCCTTCAAAGCCCTCGTCGTAACCTCCAACTTCATTAAAATGTTCCCTTCGCGTGGCCATCCTTCCGAATGCGCCGTATACCTGGAAAGAGTTACTCAGTGCACTGATCACCGCCCTTGGGTGCTGCGAGAACTTTTCCTGCAGAAATTCATCGAATTGCGGCCCGGTAAAATTATCGGCATCAAGATTACAGATATAAGGCGTGTTTGTAAGGGTAGCCGCAAGATTGCGGGAATGGCTGTGCGAAAAATATTTCGCATGGGCATACCTGTGGTATTCAAGTTTTCCGTGCATTAATTCTTTTGGGAATGTTTTGAGGATATATTCCTGCAAGCCGTCAGTGGAATTATAGTCGAGTATAAGAAATCGGGTGGTATCCTGGTTATTACCAGCAATATTTTCCGGCAATGTCTGTTCAAGGTGGTGAAGCCGGTTCATTACGACTGTAAAAAAACAAAGTGTCTGATGCTGTCCGGACATAACCCAAAAATGAGGGATGAGGTTATCAAATCCTACCGTGTTTTCACCTTCTCTATCACGTTTTTTAACGCAGGGAAAGATAACTGTTTTGGGACGTTGATCCGGATAAATTTACCTTTGATGCCTGATCAGGCTGAAAATGAAATACCTTTTTATTCCAATCTTAATATTTATTGTCAGCTGCAAACCTTCGGCAAAAGTGGGGATCACGGAGAAAACCTGGGTGTTAATTGAACTGAATGGTAACCCTATAAGTAATGACAGCAGTTCGCAGAAAATACCTCAGATTGTTTTCAGGTCT
>Ga0207701_10002514_pt1 | contig 18979 bp, 15 predicted proteins | sample KBSSwiSSwithPhiX_FD_184294 | JGI IMG/M metagenome (GOLD analysis project Ga0207701, IMG submission 184294) | Switchgrass rhizosphere bulk soil microbial communities from Kellogg Biological Station, Michigan, USA, with PhiX - S5 (SPAdes) (version 2) | ecosystem: Environmental > Terrestrial >... | reverse complement strand
CTTGTCAGCCGGCGACCTGAGCTGGCGGGGGCAGCATGGGACTGGGGATTCGGGGATTGGGAAACGGCATTGGGTGCTGCATCCCATGTTGGCCGCCGCGATATTGCCGAGTATTTAATCAGCAACGGAGCCAGACCAGATATTTTCACCTATGCGATGCTGGGCATACAAAAAAGTGTTCAGGAAATAATAGAAACTGTTCCGGGCATTCAAAGTCACCCGGGTCCGCATGGCATTACTTTATTGCAGCATGCAAAAAACAGGTTGCTTGATAAGAGTATATCTTCTGCAGATGCCGCTAACGTAAATAAAGTGGTGGGCTATCTTGAGAGCCTCGGTAACGCGGACATAAAACCGAAAAGCCTTGAAGTTACCGATGAAGAAAAGAAAAAATACCTGGGTGAATACAGGTTCGGCGATGGTGAAAATGAAATATTCATTGTTGATCTTCATTCCCGCGGATTTTTGCAGGTTGGCCGAAAAGGAGCTTCTCCGCGCATCGTAAACAAGACTGCTGATTATACATTTTCTCCGGCAGGGGCGCCGTCAGTAAGTATCATTTTCAGGATCGAAAATGAAAAAGCTGTTTCATTTAGTGTTCATGAGCCGCAACCCATTATCACTGCAAAAAGGATTTGAGCGCACCTGGTATTTCCTGTAGAAAGTAGGTTGGAAATAACCTGTAAGGCGGTGATCTGCTATTTTTAGGGACGTACCCTGTGTATCAGACACCTCATTACACCTCCGGCGCTGAAAATATAACCATAAAAATAAAAGACAAAAACGACAAGGTCATCTATTTACATGTTACCGATGCAATGGGCCGGCTCATGCACTCGCAGAGAATCGACGCAGTGCCGGTAAGCAATTATATAACCAACTTAAATAGCGCCCAGTGGCCGCTAGGATTATATTTTTTCCGTTTCACTACAATCACAAAGAAAAGGTTGTCAAAAAAGTGATCCGGTAGGTTTTACTTATTTGAGAACACCGAACAATTGAAATTCATAGATGCTGGGATGAAGCCAGCCCCAGGTACTGATCAACCGGACCTTTAAAAATTTTGCAGTAACAGGCGAAAATTTAAACTGCTGGTAGGGCGTCTTGAAGAGCTTTACATTTTGGGTTTGAAATTTACCGATGTATTTGAATTGTCCCATTGGAGCATCGTTTCCGGCGAATAATTCAAACTCTTTAAGGTTATATTGTTCTGTGCCATTGACAAACGTCGTGAACATATCAAAGGTTGCAGAGCGTCCATCTTTGAATCCATAAACTGCTTCTTTTCCCAAACCATAACTTATTTGTGCCTGGAATTCCTGACCGTCATTCGTGTATTTCCATTCGTCGCTGGAAGCTACCAGGATCCCACCGCCATTTTCGGGTGCAATAAGATTAAGACGGTCATTTTCATTTATCTCACTTGTGGCGACGGCAGGTGCTGCGTCTTTATTGTCGTCAACCTTTTGCCCGCCAGTTTTAGATTCATTGGAATCGGCCCGTTGTGGATTGATTACGGAGCTTTCGTTAATTGACTCCTTTTGCGGGCCATTCTTATTACTAAGGAAGAAAATTGTTAGAATTGCCGTAGCAATAATAATTGCTGACAGCAGAATAGTGGTTCTTAGCGTTCTGCCAGGTGATCTAGACGCAGCCTTGTTTGAGACTGATGGTTGCGGAGTGATGGCAGTAGTGTCTGGCGCCTTTAGTGCTTTGAGCAGGTATTCTAATGCAGAGTCGTAATCTTTTGTAAAATCCACGTGCTGCAGCCTGGCGAGCCGGAAGGGAATCGGGCAACTCTCAAGTATTAGTGGAATGATTCTTTTTTCCTGGCCGATCGCATAGGAAACTTCATCCATTACATTTTTTGATTGAATGGAGGTATCAGATATTATCGCAAGAACGCCACCCGCTTCATTCAACGCGTTTTGTATGGCCACATCCCACGCGCTTCCGGGAACGATATCAAGTTGGTCAATCCATACATCTGCGCCCGCATTTCGAAGATCAGTCGCCAGCTTTTTTGCAAAATCAGAATCAACCCTTGAGTAACTGAAGAAGTATTTCGCAGGTTTCATGAGCAATGGATTTGCCTGTTAAGGTACTTTATTTTGCTTAAATCTGTCATGGACCACGAGCGTATACGAACGGGTTTTAATCGTGTTTTTTAAGAAACGGAACTATTGATTTATACAATTTTTTATTGTGCTCCAGGTAGAGTGCATGTCCGCCCTGAATCGACTTTACCCGCATATGCGGAAATCTCATCAATTTATAATGATCAATTCCTATTGTATAATCTCTCGTGCCCGTTATGACCAGAACAGGACAATCAATGGCTGCCGTTTTCGAAGCAAAATCTGAAAAGTATTCAGGGTAATTCCAAAGTCGTTGTGCGTAGATGTATTTTAGAAAAGGCAATGCCATAAGGCTATCATCATATGCTTTGTTTTCTTTCTTATCAAACATCAGTTTATAGGCGATGCTTCTTTCCTGCAACCTGCCAAACATTTCTCTCCAGCGGGTAAATAACGGAATTGAGTCGTTATTAAAGTATGACTTATCCCTGGGATCATTGCCCAATAGCTCGATTCCTTTTTTAATACCGCTACTGGCTGTAGCAGGTAAATTAACTGTACAATTGAGGTAAACCATTGCCCGGATTGTAGATTCATATTCGTGGGCATACTGCGTTGCCAGTATACCACCGAATGAATGCGCGATCACGATCCATTGTTTGTATTCCAGCCTTTGTCTCACTTCGTCAAAATCTTTGACAACGCGGTTCAGTGAATAATCTCCGTTCCTGGCCGAATCCGATCTTCCACAGCCTCGCTGATCGAGGTATACCAGCTGCACGTTTTTCGAAAACACATCGCCGCCTTCTTTTTCAAAATAGAATGAATTGGACCCTGGACCACCGTGAATGAATAAAACAGGATAACCGCTGCCGGACCGTTTTACAAAAAGTCTTGTAGAATCAGAAGTAGTGATATAAAACGAATCAACATTTTGAGAGAGGCAAAAAGTTGCCGGGTAAGTAAAGAATAAAAATAGCAAAATGATGATGCGCATGAAATACCCATTTAATACGCCATTGACAAGTTGGTTAGTTTCATTGATTCGCTAACTCAAAAAGGGAGTCCAAAACTGTGCCGCTAACTCCCGTTCATGTAAACAATCGTTTGCCGTTCGTATTTAACCGGACCTCAAGCCCCTATAAACATGTGGCAGTTGAAACGATTATTTCAATATCTTGGGCGCCAAAAAAAATAACATGCATGTACGATTTTCAAAGTTCCTTGGAATCATGACCGTTGCTGCACTCGTAAGTTGTAATAATGAAAGTGATAAGAGCACTGCTTCGACGGCAATCGATCCGGCTGCTTCTTTAAATAACCTGATACCAAAACCCGTCGCTGCAACTGCAGCTTCAGGAGTCTTTTCTTTGAGCGACAGTACCCTGGTTACAGTTGCACCCGGCAATCCTGACTTGAACAGAATAGCTGGTTACCTCGCTTCTGCATTAAGACCTGCAACCGGATTTAGTCTCAAAGTAGATAGCACACAGGGTGCAGGCAATACTATTGCACTCGCGTTGGTAAATGATTCCTCACTGTCATCGGAAGGGTATGAAATGAAAATTACACCAGGAGGTATAACGATAAATGCCTACAAACCCGCGGGCGCTTTCTATGCGGTGCAAACGCTGAGACAATTATTACCACCTGCGATTGAAAGTAAAACTGTTCAAAACGGTCCATGGCAGATTGCGGCAGCTACTATCCGCGACTATCCCGATTACGCCATGCGCGGAGCAATGCTTGACGTGGCCCGCCATTTCTTCGGTGTTGAAGATGTAAAACGTTTCATTGATTTCTTAGCATTTTATAAAATGAACACGTTTCACTGGCATTTAAGCGACGACCAGGGCTGGCGGATTGAAATCAAGAAATGGCCAAAGCTGGCAGAATACGGGGGTAGCATACAGGTAGGAGGAGGAAAGGGTGGTTTCTATACCCAGGAACAGTATAAAGAAGTAGTGCAATATGCCGCCGACAGGTTTATCACTGTAATCCCCGAAATCGACATGCCGGGTCATACTAATGCCGCCCTGGCAGCATACCCGGAATTTAACTGCAATGAAAAAGATAAAAATCCCAAGCTATATTCAGGTACCGAAGTAGGGTTCAGTACATTTTGTACAAAGAATGAAAACGTATACGGTTTCATAGAAGATGTATTTACTGAGTTGGCTGCTATTACCCCCGGGCCCTATCTTCATATAGGAGGAGATGAAAGCCATGCTACAGCAAAGGAGGACTATATTCCATTTGTTAATCGCGTCCAGGGAATAGTAAAAAAAATCGGGAAAAAGGTAATTGGGTGGGACGAAATCGCGACGTCGACCCTGCAGGCAAATTCCGTTGCGCAGTATTGGGCCGATTCAGCTAATTCAAAAAATGCAGTGAAACAAGGGGCGAAAATTATGATGTCGCCAGCTGCCAAATCTTATATGGATATGCAGTACGATTCTACTTCAAGACTTGGATTACATTGGGCGGCATATATCGAAGTGGACCAGGCCTATAATTGGAATCCCGCCACCCTGGTAACAGGCATTGAAAGAAAAGATATTATTGGCGTGGAAGCACCACTTTGGACAGAGACTATTGTCAATATGAATGACATCGAATACATGGTTTTTCCGCGTTTCCCCGGCTATGCTGAAATAGCATGGTCACCATCTACAGGTAGGAGCTGGGATGAATATAAGGTGAGGTTGGGAAATCATGCAGCAAGAATGAAGGCTATGGAAATTGATTATTATCCATCGAAACTTGTGGAGTGGAAGGAATAGTGGTCTCCGTGGTTGGTGCCGCCTGACGTTATTAAGTTGACGATGTCGTTTATTTCTTCGGCAACACCAATATTACCATGGCCGGAAACCTGAAGGGTAAGTTGCTGATCAGGGACGGTAACATTGACGAAAATGTAAATCCTTTCTCCATCTTTAAACTGGCGGAAGCCCTTATCAGCAGATAAGGAATTTGGCATACTTATCTTACCCAGTCAGCGGAATGGCCATACTGGCATTTACAACCATTACTTCACCAAAAAAGCGATGGGATTACTTTGTGGAGCATTTGCTGGGAGCAAAACCGATTATGAATTAAAGAGATCTCCCTTATTCATCCACGTTCCTTCTTAGCTTTACTAACTGTTTCACCACATCTTTCACTTTATTGATCAGCCCGAGCACATCCTGCTCATGCTTTTCAATCAGACTTTTTGTGATGAAAGCGGCATTGTCGAAATAGCGATTGGCCGCGGCCAGGTGCAGGTTGAATTGGCCACCCTGCTCATCAAGTCGTTTCAGCAGTTGCCAAAGGGTTTCTTTCTTCTTCATAGATTTTGGATAGGTTGTTTGTAAGGATAATTTTAATAGCGGGACAAATATTTCAAAATATATATTCATCCTTGCCCCGAAAAACAGACGCAAAATTAGCTATCGGGACTAATCAATCAAATTTGTGTGTAAACTTTTTCATTTTTTTTAAACAAACGCCTTCATATTAAAAATTTCTTTACCACATGTTTGCCATACGCGATCATTTCTTGCTGATTTTATAAAGATTCCCCCCGTCAGTCACCGCGTAGAGCATGCCGTTGTGATATGCGACATCCCTAAAGCGTTCCTGCATTCCGGTCAGCAGTCTTTCCTCACCGACGATCTTGTTATTTTCAATGACCAGTCTTACAATATGAGAACTGGCAAGGCCCCCAATAAATAAATTGTTTTTCCATTCCGGGATCTCACCGCCCCTATAAAATGTCATACCGGAAGGTGCAACGATCGGATCCCAATAATATATCGGCTGCTCCATGCCAGGTTTTTGTTGTATGCCATCTCCAATTTTCGGCCCTCCATACTCGATGCCATAGGTGATAGTTGGCCAGCCATAGTTTTTGCCGGCTTTTATAATATTGACTTCGTCGCCGCCCCTCGGTCCAAACTCAGCTTCCCACAATTCACCGGTTACGGGATTGATATCGAGGCTCTGTGCATTCCGGATTCCATAGGCATATATTTCAGGCATCACGTCCTTTTGATTCAGGAAAGGATTGCCGGGCGCCGGTTTTCCATCCCTGGTAATCTTAAAAATTTTTCCCAGGCCTGAATTAAGCCATTGCGCCTGCTTCCGCCCGTCGAGGTCGGATCGTTCTCCTGTGCTGACATAAAGATTGCCACTCTTGTCAAAAACCAGCCTGGATCCCAAATGCAAGGCGCTGTTGAAGGCCGGCGTGGCGCGAAAAATTACAACCGGTTGCTGAATCGTCGAAGACGCGTCGTCTAACTTTCCTTTTGCAACAGCAAGCAGGTTGCCTTTCCCATTTTTTTCTGCATAAGACCAATATATCGTTTTATTCCTGGAGAAATCAGGATCCAGTGCCACATCCAGCATCCCGATTTGTCCCTGGTCCACCACATCAGGAAAACCGGTTATCTTTTTAACGAGATTACCATTTGCTTCGAATATTTGCATGAACCCGGATTTGTCAGTAGTCAATAACCGACCGTCGGGCATTGCAGTCAAAGCCCAAGGCCTTCCTAATTTCTGCGCAATCTTCTCAACTTTATAGGGAGTAGCTGTTTTTACACCCGTGGTTCTTGTTTGTCCTTTAAATGCGGGTTTGTAATCTGTGTTGGCGTTTTTCGTTTCAACAGGAGGAAATTTTGTTGTGTCTGCCTCGGGGCTTTCCTTACCCGCGATATTGCCATCACATCCATAAGAATAAATCGAAAAGGAAATCGCGGAGAAAATCGAAATAAGCTTTGCCTTCATAATTTTTATATTATATAATTTATAAAGTTAACGAAGTCATTGCCGCGAATGTCACCGTTTTGATAAATGGAAACCGTAAAATGAATCTCCAGGTGAATTCACGTTCACAAACAGAAATCACTCCCGGGCATGCCAGTTTTGTAACTTTAATTCCGCTTGTTAACGCCGGGTAAACGCAACTTCATTTTTGGATTAAAAATTTAATATGAGAAAAGTTATATTGGGCCTTGCCGTAAGCCTCGATGGCTTTATTGAAGGACCCAACGGAGAATACGACTGGTGCTTCACTGACCAGGACTATGGGATGTCTGACTTCTTTAAACGAATTGACAGCGTCTTTATGGGCCGCAAAAGTTATGAGCTGGCGCAAAGCATGGGAGATGCGGCGATGCCGGGCTTCCCGAAACTGAAGGAATATGTGTTTAGCAATACGTTGCAGACGGTCAAGAAAGACGTCATAGTGATCAGTGGAAATATCGTGGAGCAGGTAAATAAAATAAGAAACGAGCCCGGCAGGGATATCTGGCTTTTCGGTGGGGCCGCATTAACGACGTCAATGATGAACCTGGGTTTGGTAGACGAAATTTGGCTGGCCGTCCATCCCATCTTGTTGGGAAGCGGCAAATATTGTTTCAGCCACCTGGATCACCGGGTTCACCTCGATCTTGTTGAAACAAAACCATATTCCACCGGGCTTGTATCTCTTACCTACACAGTAGTCCATAACCAATAAGTGAAAAGATTTATTTGATTTAGGTTTCTTTTTTTCGTTGAATATTGTTCGGTGTTAACTACAGTTGTAATTTCTGCTGGTACTAATCTTCATATCCCGTAATTTTATTGACCACTTACAACCGTAAAAACAGCTATATGAAAAAAGAAATTCACCAACCTGGTGTAACAAACGATTCCGAAACCGGCAAACCGCCAGGAGCTCCCTTTAAGAGTACTCCAATGAACAGGCGAAAATTCGTTGAGCTCGCAGCCTCCGCCGCCGCTGCTTTTACTATTGTTCCGAGACATGTCCTGGGCGGTAAAAACTTTATTGCTCCCAGTGACAAAATCACGCTGGGTTACATTGGTGTCGGCACGCAGGGAATCCGTGAATTGCTTCCGTTACTTGCGGTTCCCGAGATACAGGTTATAGCCGTTTGCGATCCCGTCAAAGAACCGTTTGGGTATAAAGACTGGGGCAAGGATTATCTCAAAAGTGAAATCCGAAAGGCGACCATGAATCAAACATGGGAGCCCGGTGGCGATAACATGATTCCCGGTGGAAGGGATAACGGCAAGTCAATTGTTGATACTTATTATGCCAATGTGAGACCTGAACAAAAATATAAAGGTTGCACTGCGTATGCCGATGCCCGCGAATTGCTGACAAAAGAAAAAGACCTTGACGCAGTCAAAATAATGACACCCGACCATCTACATGGTATACTGTGCATGGCAGCCATAAAAAAGGGTAAACATGTGCTGGTGCACAAACCAATTTCTAATAGACTGGTTGAAGGAAAGAAAGTGATCAGCATGGCCCGCAACAGTAAAGTGATTACTCACCTGATACCATGGGATTCAAATGGCTCGATGACCACTGTAATGACGTGGATAAATGGCGGTGCAATTGGAACATTGAAAGAAGTGCATAACTGGACAAATCGTCCCGTGTGGCCGCAATACTCGGAGATGCCTGTGGACAAACCACCGGTGCCTAAAGGATTTGACTGGGATCTGTGGTTGGGCCCTGAAGCGGATCGCGCTTATCATCCAAACTATACACACATGGTGTTTCGCGGTTGGTATGATTTCGGCGGCGGGGCGATGGCGGATATGGGACATTACAGCCTTTGGACCGTGTTTAATGCATTACAATTAACATCCCCGACAGTTGTTATTCCAAACCGCAGTCATGTTTGCGGTTTCCACGACCCTGTTCCGTATCGCATCAACAACGATTTTTCATTCCCACTTGCCAGTATGGTGAGGTTCAAATATCCCGGAGTAGGTAACAGGCCGCCTGTTGACCTGTGCTGGTATGATGGTGGCATGCGTCCGCCAACGCCTGTAGAGTTGCTCGACGCAAATAAAGAGTTGCCACAGGAAGGAATGATGTTTGTCGGCGATAGCGGTGTCATCCTTACCGGCTTTAATATTCAAAATCCCGAGATCATTTCGGGCAAAAAAATGGACGGACCTCCACCATCTGCTGATAATAGGAACCAGGTGGCACAAACGACCGCTGCATTACCATTATTTGTGGAAGCCTGCAAAAGTGGTAAGCAATACCCGGGTAATTTTTCGGAAGCAGAATATTTAACAGAAGCTGTCAATTTATATGCGGTCGCGTTGAGAACAAACAAGCTGTTGAAATATGATGCGTCAAGCATGCAAATAACCAATGTACCGGAAGCCAACAAATATATGAACCGCGAATACAGGTCAGGCTGGCAACCAGATACTATCTGATTGTTTTGTTGATCGTTCAATTTGAAAATGTGAAATAATTATTTATCCGACCAATTAATAAACGCAACATGAAAAAAACAAACCGCAGAACTTTTCTTGAATATACTGCTAAGGGTTTAACTGCAGCTTTAGCATTGTCAAATATTCCCACAGAATTGTTTGCAAACCCGGCGGTATTTAATGATTTGCCGATTGGGTTCCAGACATTTACTGTTAGGGAAAGGTTGTCAAAGGATTTTGCCGGCACTATGAAAGCCATGGCGGACCTGGGTTATAAGCTAACTGAAATGTGTTCGCCGCAGGGATATGCAGCGAGTGGCTTTGGCCCGATTGCGCAAATGAAGACGTCAGACATTCGAAGCATGATCACAGATGCCGGTCTGAGCTGTCCAAGTTGTCATTTTGGCTTTACCGAACTGACCGATAAACTTGACGACCGGATAGAATTTGCGCGGCAACTTGGATTGAAACACATGATATGCTCTACATTCTGGCTTCCCAAAACCGCCACGTTAAATGATTACCTGGTCGCTGCCGACAAATTAAATGCAGCAGCAGAAAAAATCAAAAGCGCAGGTATGCAGGCCGGCTTTCACAATCATTCGATGGAATTTGAAAAACTGGATGGCGAACTTATCTATGATGCATTGCTTAAACGCTTTGATCCGGCACTTGTGAAAATGCAGTTCCAGACGGAAGTGATCAATTTAGGCTATAAAGCGTCTGATTATTTCATCAAATACCCCGGCAGGTTCATATCCTCACATTTATCAGACTGGACCGGCGACAAAAAGCAAGCGCCGGTAGGCAAGGGGATTATTGACTGGACGCAATTCTTTGCGACGGCAAAGGTTGCGGGTGTCGAGTATTTCTTTGTCGAAATGGATTTCGATAAATTTAAAGATAGCGCGTCGTACATAAAAAGCCTGCAGGCCTGAGCCGGAAGCGTCCATATTGAAAAATGTAGACAATTGAAAAAGGTCATGTGATACGTTCACCTATTGCATTTTCCTGCCGATGAAATTCATCACCTTTTCTTTATAATTAAGGCCGATGGGGATGGTTGCATTTTCCATTTCAACGGAATTGCCATAGATCGCTTTGATATGCGATACTGCAACAATGTATGACTTGTGAACCCTGATAAATTGTCGCGGCGACAATATTTTTTCCATGTCGTTCATCGTTTGATGTGTCACCAACTTGTACTCGGCGGTATGAATTTTCAGGTAATCTTTCATGCTTTCGATAAAAACGATCTCTGAAAAATTTACCTTGAAAAACTTGCTGTTGCTTTTTACAAAAATATGGTCACCCGGTGGATCGTCTTTTTCTTTTACCGGCGGCGTTGTAAACAAGCGGCCATGCACAATTTTGTCAACGGTCTTTAAAAACCTTTCAAACGAAATTGGTTTCAGGAGGTAATCGATGATATTGAATTCATAACTCTCAATAGCGTATTCAGAATAGGCGGTTGTAACGACTACGAGCGGAGGATTCGGAAGTGTGCGGAGGAAATGTAACCCTGTCATCCCCGGCAACTGGATATCGAGAAACATCAGGTCAACTTCCTTTTTGTCCAGCAGTTCCTTTGCCTCGAGGGCATTGTTGCAAATACCAACCAGTTCAAACCTGTCCACTTTTTGTAAATGACTTTGAATAACATCCTGCGCCAGGGCTTCATCTTCGACTATAATACATTTTATCACGCAGACCGGGTTTAATGATTAATGAAACGGTAAAGGCGTTGTTACTTAAAATTACGTCAAGGGTGTGAGAATCAGGATAGAGGTTTTCCAGCCTTGTCCTTGCATGTTTCATCCTCAACTCACTTTTGCGTTCTTCTTCGCTGTCTGTTTGTATGATATTTAGGAAATGGGAAGAGGGGTACAAGAGTTCGAGGATACTCTTGCTGCTCCTGATCCCCGTACCGTGTATTCGTTTAGCCTGCGTTTCCAATTCCGCGCGGGTGTTATTAACAACAGACAATGTAATTTGTTCCTCTTCGGCTTTAATGGTGATGTAGATAAACGCATTGGAATATGCCGAGTCAAATGCATGTTTGAACCCGTTTTCAATAAACGATATGAACAGGAATGGCTCGATCATTATTCCGTCCGTCTCACCTTCAATTGTAAGCCTGACATCCGCCTTGTATCTCATCTTTTCAATCTCGATGTAATTCCTGATAAATTCTATTTCTTTATTCAGCGGCACGAGGTCCTCATCGCATTCGTAAATCATATATCTCATAAGGTCGGACAGCTTCACTACGGTTTCCGGCGTTTTGTCTGACTTTTGAAGGCTCAAAGAATAGATACTGTTCAGGGTATTAAAAAGAAAATGCGGATTTAGCCGGGAACGCAGGTATTTTATTTTGAAATCCCTGTTATCTTTTTCAAGGCCCAGTAAGATCAACCTATCATCCAATGCCCTTTTTATGAAAAATATTCCCACCGCCAGCGACATATTGATGATCGTCCACAGGCATTCCCGGATGATGGTGGAATAAGTGTAGGTGAAATAGGAACTTTCGTTCCCCGACAATTGAAATTTTAATATCACAGAATATACAGCCAACAGCAGGACGTGTATCGTAGCAAAATAGCCGACACTTATGACGATAAAGGCAATGATTTTTCTTTGAAGCAGGAAGCCGGGAGCAGTGCCATAGTATAAAATATAAACCGGAAGTGTGAGCACACTTACCATAAATAATACCGGCCAGATCCCCGGATCACCCCAGAAAAGAGTAAGGGCGTTAACAAGTGGATTTAACAGCGTAAGCAGCACCCAATAAAATATCACAATCTTATAGGGAGATTTAACCGGTCTGTCATTATCGTATTCCATATTGAGTGATTAGATATGATTAAAGCTAATACCCACTCTACGAATGCCTAAATTAATTCGACAAACCCATAAATTGCTTCGATGAGTTGGCAAAATCAGGGTAACCAGGTAGTATGGTTGTTATATGAAATGAAGAAATCAGGTTGTCGCAAACACCCCCTTAAATTGTCAATTCCAAACAGCGTGAAAGACAAAACAAGCCTATACATTTGTTTAAAATAACATTACCTAAAAAACATTCACAATGCCAAACCTTAATCCATATTTAACGTTCAACGGCAATTGTCGCGAAGCAATGACATTTTACAAAGAATGTCTTGGCGGAGAGCTTACATTGATGGTCGTGGGAGAGTCGCCGGTCGCGGACCAGATGCCTCCACAATTCAAAGACCAGATCCTGCATTCGTCATTAAAGACAAAGGACATGGAATTCATGGGTTCTGACATGCAGCCTGAAAAACTCCTGGAGGGAAACGCCGTTCACCTGTGTCTTACCTGCAATACCGAAGAAGAAACGAGGAGTCTTTATGACAAGCTTGCTGAGGGCGGGAAGGCCAGGCAGCCTGTACATGAAATGTTTTTTGGTTTGATAGGTGCGCTGACCGACAAGTTTGGTAAGCAGTGGATGGTGGTTTGTAATAAACCTTAGCGAACTGATTGCAGGATACTTCTGAATTTCCTGCAAGATCACAAGTTCGGTTTAAAAGTTATTTGCCGTCTTCGGCTTTCTTAGACTTCTTGAATAACGAACTCCTGAAGAATATCATAATCGCCGCGATTATTGCTGCTGCCCCGGCAATTGAGGAAGTGATAAGGTTTGGTGTAAGGGAATAAGTAAACACGATAACAGTAATAGTCGTAACAACAATGTTTATGATCCCCGCAATGTCAGAAAGACTGGTAAACCTTCTCTTTGGCAGCTTCGGGGCCGGATCATAGTTGTTCGCAATTTCCGGGTTAATAGCAAAACCTCTTTTATAGACGTCACGAATATGTTTAATTCCCTCTATTAACTGAGTAGTGATCAGGTTTCTTCTTTTTAACCGATTTTGAATAACTACACCAATAGCTAATATCGAAAGGAGTAAAACGAAGATTACGATATGCACGAGCTCTATGTTATGGGTGGGCTTATTATTAATATTTCCAGGTAGGTCGTCCAAACTAAATGCTTTGGGCAAAAGCAAGGTGACGATCCCAAGGATTGCTGTGGAAAGTGTCTGGAAGAAAGTCAGGCGGGCCTCGCCCGATTGTTCGCTTTTGTGTAATGAATCGGTAAAAGCTCTGTATTCCTCAAGCAGGAATTCTTTAAAGTCGTCTTTGCTTATAGACATAGTTTTTCAAAAGTTAGGTTATTTACTGAAAAATCTGTCGCAGTCCAGCGGGGATTGGAAACAACCTAAAAAAGGAATTCGTGAAGAGAACTGCAATTGGAAAGGTGCAGGCTACAAAAACGACAACGAATTTCCTGCCGGCACATGAGTGACCTTGATATCAGGAAATTTATTTTTTAACCACTTTGCCATATAAGCCGACCCCGGTTCTTCACTGGCAATGTGTCCCAGTAAGATCAACGCAAGCTTTTCGCCTTTTGTCCTGGCATCTCTTACATACTCGGCGGTTTCCCATTCAGCTATTTCACCGCATATCAATACATCGGGTTTTTCCTTGCTCATGGAAAGAATTTGTCTCCTTCCTCCGGCTGCCCCCGGCATTAGGAGGATTTTCGAACAATTTTGCGAAAGGTCGCCGATATATCTTAGCGTACCGATACCCAATTTTGATTTCGCGTGCTCAATTAAATTCTTTAAGCTCAATGGAGATAATTGAATAATGCTGTTTGCCGAATTATAATTTGAGGTCCATCCCAGCCTTTCCACCACATCAGATATCACACCATCTGGTTGGTGACGGTGAATATAATCGTGATTTCTCCAGATAGCGATGTTGTGTTGTTTCAGCAGTTCCGATTTATAACGAAATACGTCGTCGTTTTCCAACCAGTTTGTTTCGTCCAAATGATTATAATACGTTGGTTCATGCGCAATGATAAAGTTTGCCTTCATGGCAATGGTCTTATTGATCACTTCGAGGGTGGCAAACATAGAAGTAACGATGCCAGTGACCTCAACATCGCGGTTCCCGGCCTTTAGGGTATCGACTGTGTTGGCAAGCGGTGCCGCACTGACCTCACCGATAAAGGCATCCATAATTTCGCCTACAGTACTTTTTTTTATGTTTGTAAAAGCCCCGAATGCGCTGCCAGGAATGGGCATATTAAGCACCATTGCTACGCCGGCAACCCGGGCAACAGTTTTGATAAAACCCCGCCGTCCGGTCTCCGGCAGACAAAGTCTTTGGGGACGGCACGCAGGATGGTTTAAATCGGAACAATCGTGACTGATATGCATACAGGTTTGCTTTGAGCTTTTATGAATTTTTTCTTTCGTTCATCAAATCTCGGTCTTTCAATGTAACTTTTATTTGAATTAAAATTTTCAAGATGGTTTCAAAAAAAATAAAACCCACTACCATTGAAGAATATATTGACGCGGCTTCCCCCGAAAGCCAGGTTAAGTTGTGGCAAATGCATCAATGTGTCCGTGAATCGGCGGCAGGAGCTTCGGAGTCGCTCAAATGGGGAATGCCGGCATACTCGCACCAAAAAATACTAGTTGCTTATGCGGCGTTTAAACACCACATTGGATTCTACCCAATGCCGTCCGCGATTAAAGCCTTTGCGAAAGATTTAAAAAACTATAAAACAGCCGAGGGCTCAGTTCAGTTTCCTCTTGATCAAAGGCTGCCACTGGCACTGATAAAAAAAATGGTAAAATTTCGTGTCAAGGAGAGCAGAGAAGGTATTATTAAATGGAAGTCATAACCTGGGGAGAAAATCACAAGAACCAAGATACAAGAACCAAATAAGATTTAAATTTCAAAATTTAAAGGAAAGAATTTCGTATCGGTATCTTGTGATTTTTACTTTGGAATTTATTTGGTTCTTGTGATTTGGTTCTTGGTTCTTGCTTCTTGCAAGGACAAACATTTCTCAAATAACTAAACCGTTAACATGCGACATTTATTCTTTTTGTCCTTCGTTTTTTGTCAGTTCTCAATTTGTGCACAAACAAACTCGGAATCTTATCCTGTTGATTCAGCCAGTCTCGAACATCCGGGTGTGCCCAAAGGCGAGGTATTAAAATTTACCTATGATCAGTCAAAGATATATCCCGGCACATGGCGGGAGTATTGGGTATATGTTCCTGCTCAATACAAAGGTGATCAACCTGCCTGTGTCTATGTCAACCAGGATGGAATTCAATGGAAAGCTCCGACTGTCTTTGACAATTTAATTTATCGGAAAGAAATGCCGGTTACAATCGGGGTGTTCGTGTCTCCGGGACGAGTGCCGGCTGATAGCGGCTCCAATGCACTTCATCGGTACAATCGCAGCTTTGAATACGACGGAACAAACGACGCTTATGCACGATTTATACTTACAGAAATTCTGCCGGAGGTTGAGAAGCAAAAAACAAGTGACGGTCGTGCGATAAAATTATCTAAGAATGGAAATGATCGCGCCATCGGCGGATCGAGTAGTGGTGCCGTTTGTGCTTTTACCGCTGCATGGGAACATCCTGAAGCCTTTTCCAGGGTATTCAGTGCGATTGGCACATACATTGGCTTACGCGGCGGCGATCGCTATCCCGTACTGGTGCGCAAATACGAACCAAAGCCGATTCGTGTGTTTTTGCAGGACGGTACCAATGATTTGAACATTTACGCGGGCGACTGGTGGAAAGCGAATGAAATGATGGAGCGTTCTTTGACTTTCGCCGGTTATGAGGTTAATCATGAGTGGGGCGAGGGCGCTCATAACGGAAATCATGGCACAGCGATTTTTCCAAAGGCAATGCGCTGGCTGTGGAAGGACTGGCCAAAACCCATTACCAAAGGCAATTCAAAGAATTCATTTCTGAGCGACCTGTTAATACCGGGCGAAGATTGGGAAGTGGTAGGAGAGAATTATAAATTCACGGAAGGAACCGCGGTTAATGCAAAGGGTGAAGTCTTTTATCTTGATATCCCGGTTTCAAAATGTTATAAGGTTGACACCGATAAAAAACTTGTCGCATTAACCACCGATACCAAAAGAGCCAGTGGCACGTGCTTTGGCCCTGACGGAAAACGGTATACGGCAGCCGGCGGGACCAAACAAATTCTAAGTTATGATGCCAATGAGAAAGAAACAGTAGTAGCTGACAGCGTTGCGGGTAATGATTTGGTGGTTGGTAATAACGGAAACATTTACGTAACCGTTCCGAACGGTTCCGCGCAACCGGGGAAGCTTTATTTAATTCGCCCCGGAGGTGAAAAGCTGGTTGTTGACGACGGGTTGAAATTCCCAAATGGCGTCACAATTTCTCCAGATCAAACCCAACTCTATGCTACCGAATCTGCGTCGCATTGGGTATGGATTTATAAGATCAAACCTGATGGCACATTAACTTATAAACAAAGATTCGGCTGGTTACATGTTCCGGATTGGGAGGAAAACGCCTGGTCCGATGGACTGAAATGTGATACAGCAGGAAGAGTATTTGTGGCTACAAGAATCGGAATACAGGTGTTGGATCAATTGGGAAGAGTCAATGCTATTATTCCCGCTCCACCATCAAACGGGCAAACATCGAACCTGTGTTTTGGTGGCCCCGATTTCAATATCATGTATGTGTCTGCCGGGGACAAGATATTCCGGCGGAAGTTAAAGACAAAAGGGGCAAATACGTTTGCTCCGCCTCTCAAAGCCGCTAACCCGGGAATGTAATCTTGTTTTGATACTTTATAGACTGATTTCCGTTACGTACGCTCATGCATAAGCCAAAACCCGGGAAACGTACACTTACATTAGTTGCGATCTTACATAATGCTTTGCTTTCTCACAAATGCCATCTGAATTTTTGACGGCAGGACTAGTCTCTATTGTGAAAGTTGTGAAGTCTTAGTGCAGCAAAGCCAACGGGTTATAATATTAAATTTCTTCGAAATATTTGTTCGACGTTATGTGAAGAGCAGCTATGACAACTATCTGCAAAGCGATCTCTTCGTAACTTGTATCGATGTCAGAAACCATTTCTACGAGAAGCAGCAGGATAAAAAGAGTAAGGAAAAATCTTCGCTACGCAATGTCGTTGGCCTGGGCAGCCTCGCCGCGCTTATTGCTTCTTTATTCGGTATTGGGCATGTTTAATGCAATCATGCCGCCGATTTCAGTTTATCTCGCGTCGTTACTGGTCAACAAAATTGCTGAGGCACGGGTATCGGCCCTGGGATTTGAAGACGTTATTCCCATAGTAATTGGATTATGGCTGACTTTTGTAATACAACGATCGGTTGGTGCTTACATTGGACTTGGCAGGCAACTTTATGTTCGTCGCGTAGAACTTGAGGCGGAACGACGTTTGCTGGAAAAGGCTTCTAAAGTCGACCTCGGCCATTTTGATAATTCTGATTGGCACGATCGCCTGGCCCGCGCCAAACGTGACGTAAACTGGCGTCCCGGTGACCTCACCTGGTCGATACTTGGTTTGTCAGGAAATATTGTAACGATCATATTGATGGCGGGGCTTTTAGCAAGCCTTCATTATTTGCTGGTAGTCCTTGCACTTGCAGCAGCATTTCTTTCACTCCTGCTCGAAAGCCGTGTTACGTCTAAATTGTATAAATATTTTTACCACGAGACACCGGAAGAAAGAGAGCGGCAATATGTAGGTGATCTGCTCGTCCAACCAAGAAATACCAAAGAAGTCAGAGCCTTTGTGCTCGCTGACTATTTGTTGGGGCGGCACCGCCGATTGTCAGAAGAACTTTTTAAGCGGCGACAGAAAATGTTGCGAATGGGGAGCCGTATGTCGGTAATAACTGGAATTGTTACCGGAACGATCCTTGCGTTGGCCTATGTCTTTGTTGCTGTACGGGGAATTGAAGGGACGATCAGCCCCGGCGCTGTTGTATTGGTAGTCGGTGCGTTTACATCGGTGTCGGGAACACTAGGCAATATTTCAAGTACGTTTGTTGCAGTCGATCAGCATACTACATTCCTGGATGATTATTTTTCTTTTCTTGCGATTAAGACATTGTTGCCGGTACCATCCGATCCGCAACCTATCCCAAGCCCATCAATTGGGGCAATTGACTTTAATAACGTAGAATTTACTTATCCCGGCGGAACGGAACCTGCACTTTCAGGATTAAACCTCCATATAAAGAAAGGGGAACTAATGGCATTGGTCGGGGAGAATGGAGCGGGAAAATCTACACTCATCAAATTGTTGCTTCGTTTTTATGACGTACAGCAGGGTTCGATAAAAGTCGGTGGCGTGGATGTGAGAGATATGGATCCTCATGAATTGCGCAATAGAATTGGTGTTTTGTTCCAGGACTATGCAAATTATGAATTGACAGTAAGAGAAAATGTTTTGATGGGCCGGCCAAATGGGGTGACTGATGATACTAAAGTGATCAAGGCACTTAAAGACAGCCGTAGTGAATGGCTCGTAAATAAAATGACCAATGGACTGGATTCCAAAGTTGGAAGGTTGTTTGAAGGTGGCCACGATCTGTCGGGTGGCGAATGGCAACGGTTGGCGCTTGCGCGTATCATGTACCGCAATGCCGACATCTGGATATTAGATGAGCCAACATCGTCCCTTGATCCGGAGGCTGAAGCAGCAATCTTTGCAGAGCTAAAGGAGAATTTGAAAGGACGTATCGGCATCGTAATCTCGCATCGCTTTTCAACAGTGAGA
>Ga0207701_10002513_pt1 | contig 18985 bp, 17 predicted proteins | sample KBSSwiSSwithPhiX_FD_184294 | JGI IMG/M metagenome (GOLD analysis project Ga0207701, IMG submission 184294) | Switchgrass rhizosphere bulk soil microbial communities from Kellogg Biological Station, Michigan, USA, with PhiX - S5 (SPAdes) (version 2) | ecosystem: Environmental > Terrestrial >... | reverse complement strand
AACCGATACGCTCCGCATCGTGCGCCGTCATCATTTTACCGGTGAGCGCGTAATATAGTCCGTGTTTTGGCTGAAGGTGTTCGGTCAACACCGCGGTGGTTTCGCCGGCAGGAAAATGACCGAAATTGACTTCGGGCAAGCCGAAGCGCGCTTCCTCGGAGGCGATGGCGATGTCGCAGCCCGCCGTGACCGTCAACGCACCACCGAGGCACCAGCCGGTGATTCGAGCGATGACCGGCTGCGGCAAAGTCCGGAGCATCTCGTTGCGCCAGCGCCGCACCTTGTCACGCAACTCATCACGTACCCGTTGTGGCTGACTTTCCATGTCCAGGGAATACTGTTTCAAATCCTGCCCCGCACAAAAATTTTCGCCGGCGCCGGTCAGTACAATTACACGCGCGTGCGGGTCGTAGCGGAGATCCGTCAGCAGCTCGAACATCTCGTTGTGGAGTTCCGGACTCATCGCGTTCCGCTTTTCCGGACGATTGAAAGCAATCGTAGTGATGCCGTTTTCCTTCGTCACCAGTAATGTCTCGTAGTTGGTCGCCATGTTTTCATCTCCTTTGTAATTTTTTGATCGGTTAAATGTTGTGCGCGACTTAATTGACATAGCACTCCGTTATTGAATATTGCTAACACGATCGCTGCTTCTCCGGAGGCAAAATGAAAATCTCGCTGTTGGGTGCCCTGATCTTTTCGCTCACCATCGGTCTTGGCTGGTGCCAGAGCGCGCCAGCCAAGACCGCGGCCGAGTTGGCGAAGTACATGGCCGCGGATCGCGAGCGCGTGCTTTATGATGGCGCCAAAAAGGAAGGCAAACTCGTCTGGTATACGTCGCTCACCATCTACAAAGAAATGGCTAAATTCTTCGAAGCCAAATATCCCGGTGTTGCCGTGGAGCTCTATCGGGCGACGGCCGTCAATCTCGTCAGCCGAGTATTGAGCGAGGCGCAAGCGAAACGCTACATCGTCGATGTCGTCGAAACCACGCCGGGCTCGCTGATGCTGGTGCGCGACAATCAGCTTCTGTTGCCCTATAACTCCCCTCACCTGAGCGCGTATCCCGAAGGCTCCAAAGACAAGGCGCCTGGCGGTCTGTTCTACACAACGGTCGATCGCGAATCCTATGCTGGAATCGGCTACAACCGGAACGCAATCCCCACTGCCGATGTGCCGAAGAGCTTCGATGACCTCCTGAAACCCCCATTGAAAGGAAAAATCGGTATCAGCAACGAAGAAATCGCGACCCGGGTGATCGGCGCCATGCTGAAAGAAAAAGGCGACGGTTTCATCAAGAAGTTAGCCGGTCAAGACATCAAACAGTATAGCTTGCCGGCTCTTGGCTTGAATGAGTTGATCGTTTCGGGCGAGGTACCGCTCTCGTTTACTGCGGTCGACAGCAATGTGAGATTGGCCGCGGCCCGAGGCGCTCCGGTAGCATGGGTTCCCGGTGATCTAGTTCCCGCCAATGCGGGCAGTTTGGGTGCATTCTTACATACTCAACATCCGCACGCTGCGCTCTTGTTCATCGATTTCATGATCGGTCCGGAAGGACAAAAACTGTTCGCGGAAAAATACGGCTACGGCAGCCCGCGAAAGGATTACGGCTTTAAACGATGGTATCCCGAACAGGGATTATCCACTTATGATTATGCGAATTTAATCGACAAGTGGAACAAGATTCTGTTGCAGGTTTCGCGCAAGTGAGTCCTAACCGTTAAGGGCAAGGAATTCAATGACATTCATCTGCGAGATACTCATTACGATGGTGAATCTTTCAGCCATCATAATTCGACCGAGATCCGAAACTCGCAAGCATCACTTGCGTGGCCGGCGAATTCTACTCGCTCCGATGGTTGCGATGCTGTGCTCGAGCAACTTGGCGCAAGCCGTCGAGGCCCAGCCCTATTACGCCGGAAAAAATATCACGATGCTGATTTCCACATCGCCCGGCGGAGCAACCGATGTCGCTGGACGGTTGGTGATGCGCCATCTCGGGAAGTATCTCCCCGGCCAGCCGACCTTGATTGCGCAAAATATGCCGGGAGCCGGAGGCATTGTCGCCGCGAACTATCTGTCCAATATCGCCAAGCCGGATGGTCTCACCCTGCTCGCCGTCAATCGGGCGAATTATCTGGAACAGATGGTCGGTCGGCCGGAAGTGAAACTCGATTTCCGCCGGCTTAATTGGATCGGCAGTTTCAACCGCGCGCCGATGATGATTGTCTGCCGTAAGGACACGCCTTATTCGAGCATCGATGCTATGCGTTCGGCAAAGACTCCGGCGCGTTTCGGCGAAGGTGGAACGGGAAGCATCAGTTTCGTCTTTAGCAGCCTGGTTGGGGAAATTTTGGATTTCAAAGTGAAACACGTCACCGGCTACGGGTCCGCCCGCGAGATCGATCTCGGTTTGGAGCGGGGGGAAGTAGATTGCCGGGCGACATCGGACATAACCTTGGTGCGACCGCCCTGGCCCACGTGGGCCCAAGCGGGCTACGTCTCGTTTCTGGTACAACAGGGGCCGGTAAAGAGCAGGCTGTTACCGCAAACTGTGCCGACGGTCTATGAGCTTGCCCCGGCGAGCGCAAAGAGCACGCTAAACCTGATGGATATCATGGCCGCGTACACGGATTTCGATCGGCCTTTCGCGACGGCACCTGGCGTGCCGAGACAAACGGTTGAATTGTTACGCCAAGGTTTTGAAAAGATGTTGGCAGATGCGAACTTTGTGGCGGAAGCAAAAAAACTGGTGGATTGGGACGGCGCGAGTTTTCTCACCGGCGCCGACTTGCAAAAACGTATCGAAGTAACCGTAAGCCAACCGCCGGAGCTCACCAAACGAATCAAAGAAATTTTGCAAGAGTAACCCCAAAAACTGTTAGCGAAGGCAACACATTTCCAGAGCTAATGTCAGCCGTCCTCATCGGCTTACCAGTCCGGCCGCGGCGGTTTTTGTTTCAGTAAAAAATCCAAGCTTTGTGAGCGTATAGCGCCCGGCGCCATAAACCGGCCCATCGTCCAAGCGGCATCCCAATCCCAGCGACATGTGCAGCTGGGCGTATTGCATATCCATTCGATGATCTATTTCGACGTAATAACCATCGATGAGACCCGCCGGAGTTTCGAATCGTGAGCGCGAGACCCGCTTCATCACGTGAGTCACTCGTCCAACACGCTTGAGCCGGCCAGTTTCGAGATCGTACATCTTGAAATTCGCCTGGCGCGCAACGCCAACGCCCGATCCGAGATCGCGCGCAAAAATTGGCAGCGCCGGCTCGTAGACAATAAAGCTGCGGCTTTTGATGAGATCGAGCCGATCCATCGTCAGGCCGCTCACGTCATTCCTCAAATGAATCCCGGCGTAGTCGCCGAAGTCGAGGCGCCAGGTTTCCCGAGCACCGCCGGCGTGATGCAAGCTTAGCGGGACAAGTTTTCCGCGGTCCCTGCCATCGGTAATCCTAAATTGCTTCTGCCAATCCGCGAGGGGAAAAAGGTCACGAACGGCGATGTCAGAGGACGGCGCCAATGCCCACGTCGCCGGCCCAAAAAGAGTTACCCAGAAAAGGACCGCGCAAAATACTACCGTGCGCCCATATTCCATCGTGCCGTTCCTCCGAACCGAGAGCAGTCGAGCAATAATACAACACTGATCTGTCAGATCAACGGTGACGAGGTTGGGCCAAAAAAAAATGCACCGCCTCGCTAACTGAAACTTCGCGCAACCAGCCAGATCACGACACCGACAACGACAACCACCAGAACGACCCCAGTCCACACGCCCGCCTTGAAGATATCGCCGATCATTTGACAGCCGGTTAGAGCGAGCGGGGAACCGAGGAGAAGAAACGGTTTATAAGATTTCATGGATCCTCCTTAGGTTGCGATGAGCAATTGAAAGGCCAAAGCGGTAACATCCGCTATCGCCGTAGTTGATGTAGGCGGTCGCTACGCGCAGCAAAGTTTTCCGTGCGCCTGTAGACGTTTACCGACAGGTGTCAGAGATTTCACCATCACGTGCGCAGGTGTTTTTCGTAACGGCTGAAACCACAAATCGCGATAGGTAGTGGTGCGGGAATCGCAGCACTGGCGCGGCGGTTGCACCCAGCAAGTGCACTGCGCCTGGCCGGAGGGTACAAGTGAAACTGAATTATTCCTGGTTGGCTCTATTCTCCATTTCATTCGTCCTTGTCACTAATGGCGCAAAGCCACGCGCCTTTGCTGCGAGCGACAGTTTGCCCATCGACAAAATCAGTCTGCCCGCGGGCTTTGAGATCAAGCTCTATGCACAAGTTCCCAACGCGCGCTCTATGACTCTCAGTCCGAACGGCACGCTGTTTGTCGGTAGTCGCAGCGGCGGTAAAGTTTATGCGATTCAGACCCGCGACGAGGGAGCGCAGATCAAAACACCATTGGTCATTGCTGAGCGCCTCAACATGCCCAACGGTGTTGCCGTCAAAGAGGGTGCGCTTTATGTGGCTGAGATCAATCGCGTGCTCCGTTACGACAACATCGAGGCGCGGCTAAAGAACCCGCCACAACCCATCGTCGTCAACGACCGCTTCCCTCACGATCGCCAGCACGGTTGGAAATTCATTGCGTTCGGGCCGGACGGAGATCTCTACGTGCCAGTCGGCGCGCCCTGCAATATTTGCGAACCGGACCCGGATCGCTATGCCGCCATCATGCGCATGCAACCCAACGGCAGCAATCTCGAGGTATTTGCCCGTGGTATTCGGAATACCGTTGGGTTTGCTTGGCATCCGCAAACCAAGGAGCTTTGGTTTACCGACAATGGTCGAGATCGCCAGGGAGATAACCTTCCACCGGACGAACTGAATCATGCGCCGAAGCCGGGACTACACTTCGGTTATCCCTATTGTCATGGCGGTGATATTCCCGATCCTGAGTACGGCAAGAAGAAAGCATGCAGTGAGTTCACTCCGCCCGCGCAAAACCTCGGACCACATGTCGCAGCGCTGGGTATGCGGTTCTATACGGGTTCGATGTTTCCCTCTGAATATCTAAATCAAATTTTCATTGCCGAACATGGCTCATGGAATCGCAGCACACCGATCGGCTATCGCGTCACTGTCGTCGGGCTCAAGGGTAATCGAGCAGTGTCCTATAGACCTTTCGCGGAAGGCTGGTTACAGGGGAGTCGAGCGTGGGGCAGGCCCGTCGATGTGCTCGTCATGCCCGATGGAGCGCTGTTGGTCTCTGACGACGAAGCCGGAGCCATTTATCGGATCAGCTACAAAAAATGAAACCGGACTAGTTATCCAGAAAACAGCTTCAGGCAAAAACCAAGTTGCCGTGCTTATCTCGAATCAGACCTCGGCCTTCGGTTGACGACGGCATGTTCTCCGGACCAATTTTAAGCTCGCTTGCTCTGACGTGGCCATGAAACGTGTCGACTTCGAGCATACCGTTTTCTTGACGCACAACCCCTTTGGGATCCTTGCCCGCCGCAACATCTTGCATCGCCTGATGCCAGACACGCCGGAGCATGATCACGCCGCGATCCGAAGAAGCCAAATGTTCCAGCCGTCGGTCTGGGATTTCCCCTTGGGATTCTTGCAAAACCAGATCCTCGAGCGCGGGAATGCCTTCCCACGCTTTGTATTTTCGCTTGTCGTAGTTTTTGTCTTTCGCAGTGCCCTTTAAATCCGAGGGGAGGCCGAACAGCCAGCCACCGGTAAAATTGCCTTTGCGGATCAGACTGTAGCGAAACAGCTCAAAGTGCGTATCGTCGATAATTCGAATCATGCCACCGCCTTCTTGGCGCTCATCCGTGAAGTCAGGCGGGAACCCCGATCGAATACCTGAAAAACGCCAATGAATCGGCATGGCCAGAGCCCAGGTATTGACGAATTTGATTTCGGGATCGCCGGTATCCAGCACCGAGACCGTTTTCATCCCGTAAGCCGTTTCCACATGTTCGACCGGGAGCGGCGTCCAGGTTTTGATGCTGTCGTCGTTGTATGGCTTGAGGTCATCGGGAAGATCGCGAATCACCATTCCGTGCAGCACCGTGGCGTGCGCCATGTCAGCAAAGTTTTCCATCCAGTTGAGATAGTTGTAATTCCGCACGTCGCCGTCGACGAGCTTCAGCTCGCCGTCAGTGCGCGCGAGCACGTCGATTTTCGGCAGCGGCGGCGGATTCTCCTTTTCCGGCCCCATATAAGTCCAAATGACCCCGGCCCACTCTTGGACCGGATACCAAAGATGGCGGATGTTGTTCTTGAACGCGCTCTCACGCGGCTCGAGCGGTTGATCGATGCAGCGCCCACGCGAATCGAATCTCCATCCGTGGTAAGAACACATGAGCCCGTCCTCCCGGACCTGCCCATACTCGAGCGACGCGAGCCGGTGCGGACAGCGAATGCCGAGCAATCCTGGGTTCCCCTTACCGTCGCGAAACAAGACGAGATCTTCGGAAAGCATTCTAACCGCCACCGGGATGTCTTTCAGGCCGGCCGACAGGCACACCGGGTGCCAGTACCGGCGCAGCATCTCGCCGGCGCGAGTTCCCGGCCCGGTACGGGGCAAGTCCTCAAGCAGTTTTTGATACGCGCTCTGCCCCGCGGTGTCTGCCTTATTTTGCATTGTCGAATCCTCCACGGCGCGTCGTGTCTTGTAGCGCCTTCGGCAAAAATCTACAGAGACACGGGATAACATGTCAACCTTCAATTCATTCGGGCCGAACCGGTGCATTCTGCGCCCTGATCCAAAACGATCTGTAATAAAGATCGGTTTGACGGTAGCTTTCCAATTCTGATATCGAGACGCACCAGGGAGGGTGAAGCATGCTTACCGCTGACCGAAGCAACCTTCGCCGACGGCGCTGGCTTTTCATCTTGTCACTGGCGTTAGCGCTGACTTCATTTTCACGTTCTTTGCCTGCCCAGGCGCAGCTCGGCGGGAAGCCGGAGAAATCTCCCTTCAGCGTCTCCTACACCCAAGCCAGCGGCGCCTTCACGCCACTTTGGGTGGCGCAGGAAGCGGGACTCTTCAAAAAACATGGTCTCGATGCCAGCCTAAAGCTGCTCAATTCACAAGTTGCACTGCAGGCGCTGGTGGCCGGTGAAGTCGACGTGATTTCTTCGGGACCGGATCTCGTCAATGCGTGGCTGCAGAATGTCCCGGTAAAATACATCGGCGCCTCCTTGCAGCGCTTCATCTTCCAACTTTGGGGCGCCAAGGGCATCAGCACGCTCCCCGATCTAAAGGGAAAAATCATCGCCGTGACCACGCCACGCACATCCACCGAAATCGCCGCCCGCGAGTCGATCAAAAAAACCGGCGTCATCGCGGAAAAGGACGTAAGCTTTCTCTACGTGCAGACAATTCCGGCCATTCTCACCGCGATCATGAACGGGAAAACTTCAGCCGGAACGCTTTCGGCGCCGAACACTTTGAAGGCGCGCGACGCCGGACTCAGTCTTTTGATCGATATTGCCCAAATCAATGTGCCGGGGCTGCACCTTGCGTACGGCACCACCGAAAAGAGCATCAAAACCAATCCGAATTTGCTTTACGCCTTTATGAAAGCGACTGCGGAAGCCACGCTCCTGTCGCGGCAGAATCCTGCCGTAGCAAAGAAAGCGATCGGGAAGTTCACCGACACCAACGACATCAATATGATTGATGGTACGTACGAGCAATTTGCTCCCTACTGGGATGCCAACCTCGCCCTACGCACGGAACCGATCCAGGGTCAGTTGATGTATCTTGATGAGAAAGAGTTCCCGCGCGCCAAAGAGGCGCGGCCTCAGGACTTCATCGACAATTCCTTCGCGGATTATCTGAAAACCTCGGGATTTCTGCAGAGCTTCGGCGCGTCGAAATAGTTTTTCGACCTAATCGCACAGACGATCGCAGTTCGGTAGGGGCAGACCCGTCGAACCAACCGCCACTCACCTGACGCGTTCGGCAAGGCGCGGATCCAAAGCGTCGCGCAGCGCGTCGCCGAGCAGATTGAAACTGATCAGCGCAAAGAAAATAAACAGCCCCGGCAGAAAGACCTGCAACGGTGCGAGAAAAATATTCGTCGCCGCATGGGTGAGTAAATTCCCCCAGCTGGGTGTCGGGGGCTGAATGCCGAGGCCGAGAAAGCTCAAAGTCGTTTCGGCACGAATCGCCGCGCCCGCGTCTAGCGTGGCGGCGACGATCAACGGCGCCAAAGAATTCGGCAATAGGTGGCGTAGCATCACGCGCCATCGTGATGCGCCCAGGCATTGCGCCGCGAGCACGAACTCCTGCTCGCGAAACGACAACACCGCGCTTCGCGCCAGGCGCGCCGCGTTCGTCCACTCCAAGGCGACAAGAATCAGAATGATATTCAACAAACCAGGTCCAGCGAGTTTGGAGAGCACCAACAGCAACACAATGCGCGGTATGGTATAGATGGTGTCGACCAATCGCATGAGCAGATTGTCCAGTGCGCCGCCGATGTAACCGGCGAGGATGCCGATCAAGCCGCCGAGAATCACCGTGCTGATGCCGACTGTCAACCCGACGGAGAGCGATACTCGCCCTCCGTACATGATGCGCACCCAGGTGTCCCTTCCCAACTCATCGGTGCCCAGCCAATGCTTGGTCGATGGCAAGTGCATGCGTTCGGACAAAGAAATCTGATCGAGCTCGTAGGGCGCCATATAAGGACCCGCGATGACTAGAAGAAGCAGCGCGACGAACAAAAACGCACCGATGTAGGCGATCCGGTGGCGCTTGAACCGTTGCCAAACGCCCCGCCAATAGCCGGGCTGCGCAACCTGCACAGCTAATGGTTCAGCCCTGATAGCGAATTCTGGGATCGAGCCAGCCATAAACGATATCAGCAATCAGATTGAAGCCCACGACCGTGACAGCAATGATCATCACCACGGTCATCGCTACGACATAATCATTTCCCATAATCGACGTGTAAAGCAGCCGCCCCATACCCGGGTAAGCGAATACGGTTTCGACCACCGTCGAGCCACCCACCACGCGCGGCATGGTTACCGCGATAATCGTGACCACCGGAATCAAGGCGTTCTTCAGAGCGTGGCGGCCTACCACGATGGTTTCGCTCAGGCCTTTGGCGCGTGCAGTGGTGAGATAATCCTGCCGTAACACCTCGAGCATGCTCGATCGCATGAATCGCTGAACCTGAATAATCTCGGATATCGCGAGGACGGCGACGGGCAGAATCAAATGCTTCATCCAATCGATGGTCGCTTCCCAGCTTCCCGGCGCGACCTCGGGGCTAAGAAGGCCGGAGGTCGGCAACCAGCCGAGCTTGACCGAGAAAACAATGATCAGCATGAGTCCGAGCCAGAAGGCCGGAATGGAATAGGCGATAAAAGTCACGCCGGTCATGAGATAGTCACCCACGGAATACTGCCGTACGGCGGAAAATATCCCGAGAAGAATGGCGATAGTTTTCCCGATCGCCACCGCGAGAAGCGTGAGCACCAGAGTGTTTTTGAGCGCCGGCCAGATGATTTCGAATACCGGCTGGCCGTATTCGCGTGAGTAACCAGGATTGAGTAGAATCAATTGCCAGAGCCACTTCCAATACTGAACGTAAAACGGATCGTCGAAGCCGTAGAGCTTGCGCAATCGCTCGTAGTCTTCCGGTCGAAGATGCGGAACGTCCTGCAGCATGCGGTAAAGCGGATCTCCGGGCATCGAATAAAGCAGTGCGAAAATCACCGCCGAAATGACCAACAAAAGCGGTACGAGTTGCAGCAATCGTCGCGTCACGTAAAGAAGCATTTTATTTTAGTTCGCGCTAAGCACGCTGGTTGAATCGCTAACTCATTCGCGGCAGCTTGCGTGTCCGAAGTCCGTCATTCCCGCATGTTTTAAGCGGCAATTCAGGCGAATTCGGGTCTGCACCCCGATCAAAGCATTCGGGGGTGACGATTTTGCGATACTCAGATCATGTTCGTCGCTGAATACCTGCCGGCCATTTTGAACGATGATCTTTAAGCCTTATCCCACTGGTAGGTGTTCCAACTGCTGGAGTTCTGGCCGCCGCTTTCCTGACGCGGCGTAATACCGGTCAAGCCTTTTTTGACCACCAACACTTCGGGTGAATAGTTGAGCGGCAGATGCGGCAAGGCCGTGCTGAACATTTTGCAAAATTCGATCTGCAGTTGTTCCGAGCGCGCGGGGGAAACGATCGAGTTCAATTCATCCAGGATGGCGTCCTTTTTCGGATCGTTCCAGCCCGACACGTTTTCGGGCGCATATTTATTTTCAGCCGTCGGGATGTTCTTGCTGTGAAAACGCTCTTGCCATTCTTCCACGGTGACGTTGTGCGAACCGATGTACGCCCCGGGCCAGCGGTTACGGTTGTCCGCGCTGTTAAGCAGCCGATTCGGCATGTTCTTGATATTGGTGCGCACGCCGATTTTCTTCCAGTAATCGGCGATGATCGCCTGGGCTTGCTCGTGATCGCGCCGCTCGGCGGTTACGCGAAACTCGAACTCCATGCGCTCGCCTTTGGCATTGGTGAGAACGCCGTCCGGCCCTGGTTTCCATCCCGCTTCCGCTAGCAATTTTTTCGCTTGTTCCGGGTCGAATTTATAAACTGTTGAGGCCGCTAAAGCTTTTTTGTAGCTCTTTCGTACCCGGGAAAGCGGCAAGTCCGAAACCACCTTTTCGCCTTTGAAAATATTTTGCACCATCGCATCGCGGTCGATCGCGTGAAGCAACGCGCGTCGCACCCGCACATCGCTGAAGAACGGATTGTCACGGCTCAAGCTCAGCCAGGTCCAGGATGCCGGGCTGATCAGAACTTTGCCCTTTCCGGCTTTTTCCCACTGCTCGCGCAAAATCATCGCGCCGTCGAAAGAAACCGTGCTGCGCATGCAGAGATCGACTTCACCGGCCAACACCGCGGCAAGGTTGGTGTTGGTATCTTCGACTGTCTTATAGGTAATGCGCTCGATCTTTGGCTGCCCCAAAGGAAAATCTTTGAATGCTTCGAGCTCCATGCGCGTACCGGCATCCCATTCGGCGACCCGATACGGGCCGGCGCCAATAAAGTTCTTGTTCCAGAACGGCAGATTGGCGAATGCTTTCATATCGCCGGCGCTGAATGCATCGAGCAACAAGTGGCGCGGAAAAGCGCGCACGTGAGTGTACTGAATCGCATAGGCCTCGTTGTAGAGATCGTTCCAATGAATCACGAGCGTACGATCGTCGGGAGTTTCGATTTTACTGATCAATTCCGGCACCAGCCGATCGGGCATGGGGAACTCCGGATGTTTGGCGATCTGCCAGCCGAATTCGAAATCCTTGGACGTGTACGGCTTGCCGTCGTGCCATTTGAGATTGGGCCGCAGTTTGTAAACCGTGATCATCGTCTTCTTCTGCATGTCGATTTTCCACGTGCCCTTCTTGACCGACGGCAGCTCCTCCGCAAGCACCGCCACACGCTCCAAAGTCACCGGGTTTTGCCCCACCAGCCCGGCATCCACCATAGATACATGCTCGGTCTCGCGCCGATTGTGATAGCCCAGGCTCGTGACCTGTCGCTCGCCGTGAATTACCATGCGCTTGCGTGCAGGTTGCGCCGCGAAGATCGATCCCTGCGGCCACGACGCCGCTCCGACCGAAGCCGTCGTGGCAGCGGCGACCTTTATAAATTGCCGCCGGCTAATCATCGATGACCGCACGTGCAGCTTCGGATTATTGCTATTCTTCGCCATACGGTTTCCTTTCACCGTCACAAAAATCCGCCCGCAACCATTTAATCGACGAACCGTGGTGTGTCAATCTATCCACCACCCTTTGCGAAAACTTTATAAACTGTTAAGTGACCACGGAATCCCGGAGTCGCGATTATCATCGGTCGCATAGCGAAGAACATCAAGTATCCCCCGATACGCGCTACTCGAGAAATCGGAGAAACTGACGTCGGAGTAGACGCTGGCTGACGCTGCCATATCGAAGGATACGGCGCTTCCCCGTTCCTGACCGCGGCAGCAGTTGTTTCTTGACAACTCCAGTAAGCAGCAGATAGATGAAATGATAACTGCGGTATTCATTTAACTCGACAAGGAGATTCCCATGAGCTTCGATTTCGAAGATCACTGCTGGAAAGACATCGTGACGCCGGAGATCTTGAAAACCTACATTCCCTACCAGCGCGAGACTTTTATCGGTCAAAGGCCGGCGCTCTTGGCGATCGATCTTTACAACCTCGCTTACCAGGGCGGCGCCAAGGAGCCGCACGAACTGGTCGACACATATAAAAGCTCGTGCGGAGTGTATGCGCACAATGCCATCGCGCCGACTCAAGAGCTATTCGCTTTAGCGCGTTCTCTTAAAGTTCCGGTATTTTACACCACCACTGAAACGCGCCCCGAGGCCAAACCCGGCGCGGTGCATGCGACCAACCGCCAGCGCGTGAAGATTGACCCGCAAGCGTTCGAGATCAAGGAAGAGTTCAAACCGGAAACGGGCGACGTCGTGATTTTCAAGGAACGCGCCAGCGGGTTTTTCGGTACGCCGCTCGTTGCGCATCTCACTCAGCTGGGTGTAGATAGCCTGATCGTCTGCGGCGAGAGCACTAGCGGCTGCGTGCGCGCGAGCTGCGTCGACGCCTATTCGCTCGGCTATCACGTTACCATTGTCGAAGAGTGCGTATTCGATCGCAGTCCGCTGTCGCACAAGGTCAATCTCTTCGACATGCATCACAAATACACCGACGTCATGAAGCTCGAAGAAGTCAAAGAGAAAATCAAACAGGAGCGGCCGCGGAAAGCGAACTAAACCTGAACTCGTTCAAATCGTTCAAGCCGTTCAATCGCTTCGCTCCGTTCAAATTGTTGGTCCGTTTCCCTGTTCCGGCGTTTTAACGTTTTGAACAGCTTGAACAGTTTGAACGACCTTTTGCCATGCCCTATTCCAACGCCAACGGCCTAAGAATCTATTACGAAGTTTCCGGCGAAGGCTTCCCCTTCGTCATGGTTCATGCCAATCCGTTCGACCATAATCTATGGATGTATCAAATCGCGCACTTCTCGACATATTTCAAAGTCGTCGCCATTGACATTCGGGGCTACGGCCGCTCGGACAAGCCGAGCGCGCCTTTTACCCTTAAGGACATGGCGGACGATGTGCTCGGCGTTTGCAGTGATGAACGCATCAAAGAAGCGATTTTGGGCGGCGTGAGCGTCGGCTCGGGGATGGCCATTCTGTTGGGGCTCGATCACCCGGAGCTGTTCAAAGCCCTTATTTTAGTCGGCGGCAGTAGCGGTCCCGGCGGTTCCATCGAAGATAGAATCCGCGGCTACACAAAAATTGGTATCGAGAAATACCATATTCAGCATCTCCGTGAGCTCGTTGCTCCTGAGTTTCCGGAAAGCAAGCTTGGCAATTATCTGCTGCAGACATTCGTCGAACGCGATCCATGGCTTTCCGGCGAGTCCATTGGCCAGATTTTCCGCGCCCGTGGCGGGCTTGATATGACGCCGCGGCTCGGCACGATGCGAGTCCCAACCTTGGTGATCAACGGTGAATACGACAACTCACTCGCCGGCGGTAGAAAAACTGCTTCGCTGATTCCCGGCGCCATGCACAAGATCCTTCCAAAGACGGGACACGCCTGTAACATCGAAGACCCCGCGACATTCGATGCCTTCGTCATTGAATTTCTGCGCGCCAACGGCTTGATGCCTGAACAGCCAACTCGTCCTTAAATACCTGCGTCCTTATTTGTGCGAGCGCAGCCCAGCGATCTATAAACAGAGGTGTCGTGCTGAGCGGCAGCCAAGCATCGGATTTTAATGCTCCGCATGTGCAGAACTACACCGGAAATGTTATAGAATTGACCGTTCGAATTGATAAAGGAGACTCTTTATGGCCGTCAATGTGGAAAAACTGAAGAGCCTCACACCGCCGCGGGGGATGGATTTTCATATCAGCAAAGTGGGCCATGTAGTCTTACAGGTAAGCGATCTGGAACAATCCACCGAATTTTATACTCAGGTTCTCGGGTTCAAAGTATCGGATGTTTATCCTGAAGACATGATGCCTGGCGGCATGGTTTTTTTGCGCTGTAGTACCGATCATCATTGCTTGGCATTGGTGGGCGCCGGAGACGGCAAAAACGCCCACAGGGAATTGGATCATCTTGCTTTCGAAGTTCCCACTTTGGCAGAAGTGTTGCAGGCGCGCGATCGCTTGCGTCAATGCGGCGCTAAGATCGACTTCGAGGGCCGGCGCCGCGCGGGCTGCCAAATCGCGGTGGAATTTCGCGATCCGGACAATAACTCCCTGGAAATTTACTGGGGTGTCGACCAGGTCGGGAGTGACGGCCGCGTACGGCCGGCAAACGAATGGCACGGCGTTAAATCCCTCGACGAAGCGATCGCCAATCCGGTGCCGGGACAGGATACGCATATTCCAAAATGACTTCTTTCGAGAAGAGCGCACGCGCACAACCACAGCCACAACTGCACCAATATCATTCTGAGCCGCAGGCGAAGAATCTCGCCGAGATCATCGTTTCGCGCAGATAAGTTTCATTGAAATTTTGCAAACAGTTAAAGAACGCAGCCGATGCAATCACTCGAAACCATCATTCGCTCTGCTTCACGAGCCTTGGTGATCGGTGTGGGCGGCGGCGGCGACGTAGTCGGCGCTTTCGTAGCGGCAAGATTTCTCGAATTCTGCGGGCTTGAATTCCTCCTTGGCGGACTATCCTGGGAACGAAGTGTTTACGATCCGATTCCAGGACCGCGGAAGCTGAGCGAGACCCGCAACGTTCGTGCTCTCCACCCGTTCGCCTGGATGGCTAACGCCGAAACTCAGACCGTCACGGGCGTTTATTACGCCGAATCACGAATGGCGGCGGCACTGGGTCGGGAAATTTTGTTACTCGACATTAACGGCGGTGTCACTGGCGTGGTGAACGGGATCGAAACAGCGATGCGAGAATTGCAAGCCGATTTGCTCGTGGGCATTGACGTCGGCGGCGACTCCCTTGCAGAAGGTCATGAACCGGGACTGCGCAGCCCGCTGGCGGATTCGATTATGCTCGCCGCGTTTGCCGAGTTGGAAAAGCGCGACCGCCGGACTGTGTGGGGCGTATTCGGTTACGGCAGCGACGGCGAGTTGAGTGTCGATGAAATCGAATTTGCACTGAGCCGGGTCGGCGCTGCGGGCGGTCTGCTCGGAGGTTGGTCACTGACTCCGCAAATCGCCGCGGAGCTCGAACGAATTATCCAGACAGTGCCCACGGAAGCAAGCGCGATTCCGCTGCGCTGCCTGAACGGCGGCTGGGGCGAACAAAAGATCCGCGGTGGTGAGAGAAGCGTTAGACTGACGCCGCTTACGGCCCTCACCTTCTTCGTTTCCACCACGGTGGTCTTCGAAACACTGTCACGGCCGGCCCAGGCTGTGCAGCGAAGCGGCAGTTTGGCCGAAGCCAACCAGGCGTTGCACGCGCTCGGGATCAAAACCGAACTCGACCTCGAATCCGAAAGATATCACCAGGCCGCCTTCGCTCGATGAGACTGATCGGTGAAAACTTTCAGCGAGACGTCCTGGTGCTGATGGCGTCGCGGGCGGTTCGCGCTTTCGCGTTTTCTTATCTCAGTGTGGTTTTCGCCATCTATCTCGCGCAACTCGGTTTTTCGACGGTGACGGTGGGATTGGTTTTTTCCACGGGCTACGCCACCAGCGCGCTGCTTACGGCGCTATGGGGGTACTTGGCCGACCGCTACGGCCGTAAAAAAATATTAATACTCCTCGCGGTTTTGACGATTATTTCCAATCTTCTCTATCTCTTTTTCAGCCATCTTATATTCATTTTGATCGCCGAGAGCATTGCCGCGGTCGGCGTTGGCAGCTCCGGCGCCGGGGGCCAGGGCGGCGGCCCCTTTAACCCCGTCGAACAAGCACTGCTCGCCGAGAAATGCACGCCGCAAAATAGAAATCGCATTTTCGCCACCAATGCCTGTGTGGGATCGATCATGGGGTCCCTCGGCGCACTGGTGAGCGCGCTGCCCCAGTATTTACAGCAGCGACACGGTTGGGAAATCGTCACCTCATACAAGCCGCTCTTCGCGATGACTGTTTTATTCAGCATCGGGATCATTTTTGCTTACGCGAGCATTGACGAGCACCACGTTCCGCGACAAAGAAAAGCGGCTGAGAGGCAAGCGATAAAGCGCTCCCGCAATTTCGGCATTGTCGCTAAACTGGCGATGCTTGGCGTCGTCGATAACCTCGGCGCCGGCCTGGTCAGCCCGCTCCTGTCGTACTGGTTTTTCTTGCGCTTCGGCGTAGAGTTGAAATCTCTCGGTTTGACATTCTTTCTCTCCTACATTTTTGCTGCCTGTTCATTCCTGATCGCGCCAACCATCGCGCGCCATTTTGGCGTGGTCAAGACCATGGCGGTTTCTCACGGTATGGCTTCGGTGCTCAACATCCTGTTGCCTTTTGCGCCGACTTTCTCGCTGGCGGCCGGGATAACCGTGGCGCGTTCCTTTCTCGCCTACATGGACAGTCCGCTCAGGAGCTCGTTCGTTATGGGTGTGGTCCGCCCCGAGGATCGAGGCTCCGCCGCTGGAATCACAACCCTTTCACGCCAGGTGCCGGTCGCCGTCAGTCCGACGATCTCTGCTTATTTAATGCATTCGTTCTCGTTGAGTGTGCCGATTTTTCTCGGCGGCTTTCTCCAGCTGATCAATGACTTCAGCTTTTATTTCCTGTTCCGCGACGTGAAGCCGCCGGAAGAACAAACCGCAAAACCACAACCGGTCACGGCGTAGCATGAAAATATTGAGCGAGTTGCATCGGGACGCAAAGTTGTTGATGGCCGCGCGCGGCATCCGCGCCTTCGCGTTTTCATACCTGAACGTCGTCTTCGCGATCTACCTCGACCGGCTCGGCTATACGCCCCTGATGATCGGCATAATTTTTACCGTCGCCTATCTGAGTGGCGCGCTGCTGACCGCGCTCTGGGGATATCTATCGGATCGCGTCGGGCGGCGAAAAATATTGATGCTGCTCGCGCTTCTCACGATATGCTCCAATTTCATCCTGATTTTCTTTACCAGTCTGTTGTTCATTTTGGCTGCAGTGGTGATCGCGAACGTGGGCGCGGGTGGCTCCGGCGGCGGCGGCTCCGGCGGTGGGCCGTTCAACCCCGTCGAAGAAGCCTTACTGGCCGAAAAATGCCGGCCGGAAAATCGCAATCAAATCTTTGCCATCAATTCCTGCGTGGGATCGATCATGGGTTCCTTAGGCGCGCTCGCCAGTGGCCTACCGCAATTCCTTCAGGAGGACCGCGGCTGGAGCTCAGTCGCCTCGTACAAGCCGCTCTTTTTGTTGACCATCGCCTTCAGCATTGCCCTCCTGTTTGTCTATCGCGCCATGACCGAGCAGCATCAGCCGCGTAAGACGGAACGAAAGATGTCGAAAAGCACCGGAGCCTTCGTTACAAAAATGTCGGCTCTGTCGATCGTTGACAACCTCGGGGCTGGAATGGCGGGGGCTTTGGTGCCCTACTGGTTTTTCCTGCGCTTTGGCGTTGAACTAAAGTCCCTGGGTATTATTTTTTTCGCGTCTTATTTTCTCGCGGCGCTCTCGTTTCTAAGCGCGCCCTTGATCGCGCGCAGAATCGGCGTGGTGCGCACTATGGCATTCTCTCACGGCTTTGCGTCGCTGATCTGGCTTTGCCTCCCCTTCGCACCGATTTTGAAAATTGCCGCCGCGCTGATCGTGACCCGATCGTTCTTCGCGTATATGGACAATCCGTTGCGGGCGTCTTTCACTATGGCGATGGTGCAAGCCAACGAGCGTGGTTCGGCTGCCGGCGTAACGAGCCTCGCGCGCATCGTTCCCTTCGGCATCAGTCCGACAATATCGACCTATCTGATGCAAACCGTTTCCCTCACTCTTCCCTTGTTCATCGGTGGCGGGTTACAATTGATCAACGATGTCGCTTTTTTCCTGATGTTCCGTCACGTGCGGCCGCCGGAAGAGCTGGCGGTGAATTACCGTAAGCCCTCAACAGCAGAAGAATTGACCGGATGAAGAAATCCAGGGAACCGACGGGCGCCGTCTCTTTTCTGCACCGCATCGCCGAGCAGCGGATTCTCGAAGCGCAGCGCGACGGTGCCTTCGACAATTTACCGGGAAAGGGAAAGCCGCTCGAGCTGGAAGATTTGAGTTGGGTGCCGGAGGACCTCAGAATCGGCTACCATGTGCTCAAGAACGCTCATGTTCTGCCCCCGGAGGTTGAACTACTCAAAGATATTCACAGGCTCGAAGACCTGCTCAAGCACGTTGAAGATGAAACCGAGCGCCGCTCTCTCGCCAAAAGCATCCAGTGGAAAATGATTCGCCTCGATATGCTCAAGCGGCGCTCGTTGGATCTGAACACGGTGCGTACTTACAGCCGTAAGCTGGTCGCGAAATTTCAGATAAAGTAGGTTCGCCGCGACCGGTACGTTTAATTTTGCCTTGAGGAACCATCCGTGCTAGAAATTCTTTGCTTTAGCAGTGACTTGAGAAAAGGAGGAAGCTTATGGCTGAAGAACAATCGCCGATCAAAATCAAAAAAATCGGCCACGTGGTGCTGAGCGTCAGCGATATCGAACGTAGCACAAAATTTTGGACCGAGGTGATGGGATTTAAATTTTCCGACAAGAACGAGATCGGGATGATGTTTTTCCGTAACGGCACCGACCATCATACCGTAGCGCTGATGCAGGCAACGGAAAAGAATGAGCTACCCAAGCGCGGTGAAGTGGGTTTTGATCACATGGCGCTTGAAGTCGGGACCGTATCGGAGCTCTTTAAGATCCGCGATTTTCTCAAGTCAAAGGGTGTAACAATCTTCTATGAAGGCCGGCGCGGTCCTGGCGGCAATCCCGGTCTCGAATTTTATGATCCGGACGGTTACAAGATCGAGATTTATGCCGCGATGGATCAAATCGGCACGGACGGCCGTAGCCGACCAGCCAACGAATGG
>Ga0207701_10002512_pt1 | contig 18986 bp, 23 predicted proteins | sample KBSSwiSSwithPhiX_FD_184294 | JGI IMG/M metagenome (GOLD analysis project Ga0207701, IMG submission 184294) | Switchgrass rhizosphere bulk soil microbial communities from Kellogg Biological Station, Michigan, USA, with PhiX - S5 (SPAdes) (version 2) | ecosystem: Environmental > Terrestrial >... | reverse complement strand
CGCGCCCGGCATTGGCCTCGCCGCGGTGCAGGTGGGCGAGCCCGTCCGCCTGCTGGTCATGGATCTCCAGGAAAATGAGGATCCCGAGGACCCGGAGAGCCCGATCGTCAAGGACCCGCGCGTCTTCATCAATCCGGAAATCCTCAGCGCTTCGGATCATGAGGTGCCCTACACGGAAGGCTGCCTCTCGGTGCCGGATCAATATGCCGAAGTCACGCGTCCGGACCGCATCAAGGCACGCTGGAAGGACGAGAACGGCAAGAGCCACGAGCAGGAGCTCGACGGCCTGCTCGCCGTCTGCCTCCAGCACGAGATGGATCACCTCGAAGGCGTGCTCTTCATCGACCATTTGTCAAAGCTGAAGCGCGACATGGTGCTGAAGAAGCTTGCCAAACAGCGCAAGGAGCGCTCACTCAGGGCCGCATGAGCGACGCGCCCTATCACGCGCATATCTATTACTCGGAAGAGCAGGGGCCGGCCGCGCGCGCGCTTCGCGACCGCTTCATCGGCGCCCAGCCGCGGGTTCTCTACGTCGGCGGCATGACCGACCGCGCTGTCGGCCCGCACCCCATTCCGCAGTTCGAAGTGCATTTCCGCGAGGGCAATTTGCCGGAGGTGCTCACCGCGATCGAGGATTCGGGCCTGCGCGCACTCGTCCACCCACTGACCGAGGACGATCTCGCCGACCATACCACGCTCGCTTACTGGATCGGCGACCCGGTGGCGCTCGATGTGGAAGTCCTCGACCCGCCCGGCATGAACCAGGGCATCGAACGCTTCGGCAAGACGGATTTCTAATCGCCGCGAGCCCTTGAGCCGCCTCGTAAACCCGCGTAGGTTCGCTTTTCGTTCCGCGTAAGGATCAGGGGCATGGACGCGACCGTTTCGATCATATTGGCACTCATCGTCGGCGTCGCCCTGGGCGCGCTGATCGGATGGCTTTATGCGAGCCGGACCTCGGCAGCCGATGCGGCGCGGGCAGGCCGGGCCGATGAATTGCAGAGACTGCTCGATGCTGTGACTGCCGAGCGCGATTCGGCCTTGCAGGAACGAGCGACGCTACAGGCCGACGCCCGCAACTTCGAGACGCGCATGGCCGACCTCCAGAAGTCGCGGGATGAGCTGATCAACCAGTTCCGCGAAATCGGCGACAAGCTTCTGGAGAAGGCGCACAAGGATTTCCTCGCGAAAGCGGGCGAGCGGTTCACGGAGGCAGACAAGGCCAGCGAGACCAAGCTCAAGGCATTGCTGCAGCCGGTGGAAGCCACCCTGAAGCGCTACGAGGAAGGACTGCAGCGGGTCGAAAAGGAGCGGGTCGACCATTATGCCGGCTTGCGAGAGGCCGTTGAGCTCGTCCGCGCCGGCCAGGGCCAGGTTCGTGACGAGACCCGCAATCTGGTCAACGCGCTGAGATCCAGCCCCAAGGCACGCGGCCGCTGGGGCGAACAGAGCCTTCGCAATGTGTTGGAACAAGCTGGCCTAAGCCCTTATGCCGACTTCCGTTCCGAGGTTTCCGTCGAAGGCGAGGAGGGGCGCCTGCGCCCCGACGTCGTGGTTCGCCTTCCCGGCGGGCGCCAGCTGATCATCGACGCCAAATGCTCGCTAAACGCCTATCTCGATGCCAGCGACGAGGTCGACGACGACAAGCGCGAGGCCTGTTTCCGCGCGCATCTGGCGTCGATCCGCAACCATGTCCAGCAATTGGGATCGAAGGCCTATTGGGCACAGTTCGGCGACGCCGCCGACTATGTCGTCATGTACATTCCCGGTGAGCATTTCCTGACCGCGGCCCTGGAGCGCGACGACGGCCTGTGGGACTGGTCGTTCGAAAGGCGCGTGCTGCTTGCTACCCCGACCAACCTGGTCGCCATCGCCCGCACGGTTGCCAGCGTCTGGCAGCAGGAAAAATTGACCGAAGCCGCCGGCGAAATTGCCGCTTTGGGCAAGGAATTGCACTCGCGCCTTGCGACCATGGCCCAGCATATGGAGCGCGTCGGCAAGAACCTGTCGACGGCCAATTCCGCCTACAACCAGATGGTCGGCAGCTTCGAAAGCCAGGTGCTGACACAGGCACGGCGGTTCGACACGCTTGGTGCCGGCAGTGCCAAGGAAATGCCCATGCCGCCGATGATCGAAGCCAGCCCGCGCCCGTTGACCAAGAGCGTCGGCAAGGCGCCCTCCAACGAGGACGACGCCGCGGCCTGATCGCGCTTCCAATGTAGGGCTTCGCCTGCCACCGTCGCGGCGCTCTTTGACGCCGTGAATCCCCGCTTACAAATTCACGCCGCTGCTTGAGTTGGCGGTTTTTGGTCGCTCATCCCAAGACTTTAGTGACTTTAGGGACTTTATCTAACGCCGCCGGACCAGCTCGATCGTCCCGCCGCTGCCCGACAAAGTGACGCGATTGGGGTCGAGCATCTGCACCTGCAGTCCCGGCTTCAGCACTGCCGAGCCTTGCGACTCCCAGCTCATGTCCGGGCACGCCATGCGCGTCGCCGCGACCGGTCCGACGTCCAGCGCATTGCCGTTTTGCGTGTAGGTGCCGCTGAGGCTGTTGCAGCCCAGTCGCGCGACCATGCGGCCATTGTCGAACTCGACCGAATAGTCGCCGTTCGGCGGCACCGGGCGCCCGTTAATCGCCAGCACCGTCCAGCGCGTCCGGTCCAGAGGCGGCGCGGCCATGCCCGGCATTCCCGTCTGGGGCGGATAATTCTGGGGCGGGTAGGGCTGCGGATAGCCTTCCTGCGGCGGATAGGGTGCCGGCGCCCCGGTTCCGGGCGGGATCGGCGCCAGCGGGTCGTTAGCGCCCGCAGTATCGACGGCGCCTTCGCCGCAGCCGCGATACAGCTTGCCGTCGGCATAGACCTGGACCGTGTCCGGATAGGTGCGATCGCTCATCCCGTCATGGCACGACGCATGGACGATGTTCACTTCCAGCCGCTGGGTCCGGTAAATCTCGCCGGCGGTACCGATAGTCACCTTTGGCGTCGGCTGGCTGACGGTCTGACCGGTGCCGCGGTCGTTGAAGACCATTTCGCGGCCGATGCTGATGTCCCAGAAGGGCTCCGTGCCCTGCGCGTGATAATCGCCCGCGCCCGGCGGAGCCGGATAGCCGTAATTCGGCCCATTCTGCGGGTAGCCCGGCTGTGGATAGCCTTGCTGCGGGTAGCTTTGCGGCGGGTAGGGCTGCGGATAGCCCTGCGGCGGATAACCTTGGCCATAAGGTCCCTGCGGCGGATAGCCGTTTTGTCCGTAAGGATCGCCATAGGGGGTCATGCAAGCGCTGAGCGCCAGGACCAGCGGCAGGGTTGCAAGCATCTTCCTCATACGCGGAAAACTCCCTCTAGAACCAGAAGCTTAGCCTTGCTTCAATTCGATAGTGCCCGCTTCGCTGACCAGCCGCAACCCGCCGCCGGCCTTCTCCACCCGGATGTTGCCGCGCAGTGCGACTGCACCCTCGCGCTCCAGGCTCATCGCCGGCTCGGGGCAGGCCATTTGCGTTCCGACAAGGTTACCGATGGTCAGGTGGTCGCCGTTGATCCGGTAATCGCCGCCGATGGAGTTGCAGCCGAATTTGGCGCTGACCTGCTTGTCGCTGAAGCGGACGTAGTAATTGTCCGGCGTCGGCGCCGGCTTGCCGTTGACGGCCACCACGACCCAATTCGTGCCGGCCAGCATGTTGGAAGCGATGGTCCCGCCGCCGCAGCCGCTGACGGTCCGGCCGTCGGCGATGACCTGCACGGTCTGGCGGTACATCGTGTCGCTCATGCCGTCGCTGCACGGCCCTGGCGAAATCTTCACGATCAGCTTGCCGCTGCGATACGTGCCCTGCGCGGAACGGAAATCGGGCGGCGTCGGCTCGGCGATGTTCGCCTGGCCGTAATCGCCCGAATAATCCATCCGCGCCGGCCGCACGGTCAGCGTCCAGCCCGGTTCCGTGCCCAGCGCCTTGTACAGGACCGCGCCCGCATCCTCCGCATCGGGCAGATCGGACGCGCCGGTAATCGTCTCGCTTTCGACATTGCCGTTGTCGAGCACGGCCGGCGTCTGCGCGACCGAGGCGTCCGCATCGGACAGCTTGTCCTGCGGATCCCCACCGCATCCGGCGAGCAGCAGCGCGGACGCGCAAATGGCGGAAGATGTCTTCATCGTCACAATCCTGCCAGCTTCCAGCTTGCTCGCACATGAAAGGCCATGACGGCCGCCGCGACGGCGGCGTTGAGGCTATCGGCCCGGCCGAGCATCGGCATCTTCACGAGCAGGTCGCACGCCGCCTCAAACTCCGCGGGCAGGCCCTGGCTCTCATTGCCGATCAACAGGAAGCAAGGCTGCCGATAGTCGGCATCCATATAATCGGTGTCGGTCTTCAGGCTGGTGCCGACGAGCTGGCCCGGCCCAGAGCGCAGCCACGGCAGGAATTCGTCCCAGCGGGCCGCCGCTACCTTTTGCGTGAAGATCGCGCCCATCGATGCCCTAACTGCTTCGACAGAATAAGGGTCCGCGCTCTCGTCGATCAGGATCAATCCGCCCGCCGCCACGGCGTCTCCGGTCCTCAGGATCGTGCCGATATTGCCGGGGTCGCGAAGTGACTGGGCGACGATCCACAAAGGCGCCGAGTTGCGGTCGATGGCCGCCAGCGCCGTCGATGGCTGGCGGAATGCGCCGAGCAGCATCTGCGGGTTGTCCTTGCCGCTCATCTTGCTCAGCAAATCGGCTGGCACCTCGATTGCCTCCGCGCCCTGGGCCTCGGCGGCTTCGATGATTTCGGCTGCCAGCGGATGCGCTGCCCCGTGCCGCGAGAAGGCCAGGATTTCCGGAAGCATGCCACTGTCCCGAGCTTCGGCGATGATCCTCAGCCCCTCGGCCAGGAACAGTCCTTCCTCGCGCCGCGTCTTCTTGTCTCGCAGCGAGCGGATCCGTTTGACCGTCGTATTGGAAAAGGCCGTGACCTCGCGGGGCATCAGGCCTCCTTGCGTCGGCAATGCCGTGCTCGACAAGCCCCCGGCTTGTCTGCGCTCGTCATTCCTCCCCGAACCGATCCTCGATCATTTGCACGAGCTGCGCCAGCGCGCTCTCCGCGGCGATACCTGAAACGTGGATGATGACATCGTCTCCCATGGCGGCGCCAAGCATCATCAGGCCCATGATCGATGTGCCGCAGACCTTGTTGCCGTCCTTCTCGACTTCGATGGCCGCGTCGAGCTGGCTGGCGAGGTTGACGAACTTGGCGCTGGCGCGGGCGTGCAACCCCCGCTTGTTGTTGATTCGGACTGTGCGGCTCAGCGGACTCAAGCCGCTGCTTCCCCGAGGATTTCGGAAGCGACCGAGATATATTTGCGCCCGGCCTCGCGGGCGGCGGCGACGGCGGCGCGGACGCCCATCACCTTGCGGGCGCCTTCGAGGCGGATCAGCATCGGCAAGTTAACGCCGGCGATGACCTCGATGTCTTCGCTCTTCATCAGACTGATGGCGAGGTTCGACGGCGTTCCGCCGAATAAGTCAGTCAGGATGATAACTCCCTTGCCGCGGTCGACGCGCGCAATGGCCGCGGCGATGTCCGCGCGGCGGGCTTCCATATCGTCGTCGGCGTCGATGCAAATGCCCTCAACCGCTTCTTGCGGTCCAACGACATGCTCCATTGCCGTGATGAACTCGGCCGCGAGACGGCCGTGGGTCACCAGCACTAGTCCGATCATTCACTCACCAACTGCTACTCGCCCTTGTCGGGACGAATGTCTTCGACGCTATCGCTCGGCGTCGAGGCGAGGTCGCGGTGGCGGATATTCGCCGGAAAGCCGGCTTCACGCAACCGTCCTGCCATCTCCACCGCTGCTGCAACCGACCGGTGCCGTCCCCCAGTGCATCCAAACGCCACGGTCAAGTAGGTTTTGCCGGCGGCCCAATAGCGGGGAATGAGGTCCTTTAGAAGAGCCTCGATATGGCCCATCGCCTGGCCCCAGGCGGGATCCTTGGCGCAATAGTCGCGCACAGCCTGGTCCATGCCGGTCTGCGGCCGCAGTTCCTCCACCCAGTGCGGGTTGGCGATGAAGCGCATGTCGAACATCAGGTCCGCGGTCCGCGACACCCCGCGTGAATAGCCGAAAGACGCGATGGTGATGACCGGCTGGTCGCGGTCTTCGCCATAGCGGCGACGGAGCTCTTCGCGCAGTTCGGCGGGCGTCAGGTCGGTGGTGTCGAGGATGCTGTCGGCGGCGGTGCGCAACTGCGCCGTAATGCCGCGTTCCCGGGCAATGCCGTCCTCGGCGGGGCGGTCTCCGGCCAGCGGATGGCGGCGGCGGGTCTCGTCGAAGCGGCGCGCCAGCTCGGCGCCGGAGCAGTCTAGGTAGAGGATTTCCGGCCGGAAGCCCTCCATCGATCGGACGATTTCCGGCAGCTTCTCGGCGTCGAAGCCCCGGCTACGGGCATCCATCCCGACGGCGATCGGTTTCCTGGCGACGCCTTCCTCGGCTTTTGCAAATTCCTTCAACAACCCGGCCGGCAGATTGTCGACGCAATCCCAGCCCATGTCCTCCAGCGTATCCAGCACGGTAGACTTGCCGGCGCCGGACATGCCCGTGACCAGCAACAGGCGAGGGGATTGGCCTCCGGCTTGCCCCCCGCTGCTCATCCGAGTTTGAGACCCAGCCGGTCCAAAGCAATCGCAACCTTCGAAGGTGCCGAGGCCGTCATGGCATCGACACTGATGAGCGGAACCCGCGCATTGAGGATAAGCCGCTCGCGGCTGTCATCGGGGAGGCGCTGCATGTCGCTGGTCAGCTCGACGAATAAAGCGATGGGCACATCCGTGACGCTCTCCACATCGACGATCCCGATCCCGCGAATCTCGAGCTTTCCACGGATCGTTGGCGGTGAAGAGGCAATCAATCGGCCCTCATCATCCATTCGGAGAAAGGTCTGGTCGTCGCTCACCAGTTTAAACCCGCGGTCGAGCAGGCGAAGCGCGAGGTCGGACTTGCCCGATCCCGAAGGCCCGGAAATCATCACGGCCCGGCCATCGATCGCGACAGTGCTGGCATGGAGGGTCTCCGACGACAGGCGCATCACGACAGGTCGGCTGCGGGAAGGATGATGGTGAAGCGGGCGCCCGAGGGCGCGTCGTCGCGGTCGGCCACGTCAATCTCTCCGTCATGGCCTTCCACGATCGCCCGTGCGATCGCCAGTCCAAGGCCCGAATGGCGACCGAAATGCTCGGTCAGCGGCCTTACTGAATGGAAGCGGTTAAAAATGGCTTCGCGCTGCTCGGGCGGGACTCCGGGACCCTCGTCGTCGATGCGGACCAGGATCCTGTCATCGACATGGATTGCGGCGATCTCGACCAGCCCGCCGGCGGGCGAGAAGCTGATGGCATTGTCGATGATGTTGTCGATGGCGCGGGCGAGTCGGCCCGGCTCGCCCATGACGATGGTGCTTTCGCGGCGCGGCCGGGCAAAGGCGATGCGGACGTTGCCGGTCTCGCGCCGCGTTTCCCAACTCGAAACGATACTTTCGATCAGTGGCCCCAGATCGACCGGCTCGAACCGGGCACGGGCGAGCTCGGCATCGGTTCGCGCCGCCTCGCCGACGTCGTTGATGAGCCGGTCGAGGCGGACAACGTCCTGGCGCACGACATCGAGCAGCCGCTTGCGAACCTCCAGGTCTTCGACTCGGTCTAGACTGTCGACCGCGCTCCTCAATGAAGCGAGCGGGTTCTTCAGTTCGTGAGTCACGTCGGCGGCAAACGCCTCGATATTGTCGATCCGGTGCCTGAGCGACTGGCTCATGTCCGACACTGCGCGAGCCAGCGAACCGATTTCGTCCCGCCTCGACGGCAGCCTCGGGACTTTCACTTCGCGGGCCCTGCCGAGCCGAACCCGATGGGCGGCGAGGGCAATTCGCCGAAGCGGACGGACGATGGTCCGCGCCAGGAAGAGCGACAGCAATGCGCTCGCAAGCACGGCTACTGCCATGGCGATTGCCAGGGATCCGCGCTCCTTGCGCACGGTCTTGGTGAAATTGCGGTCGTTGACCGTCAGCAGCAGCTGGCTGCCGTCGCCGATGGAAGTTGCCGCTGAAAACACCGGTGTGAGGTCCGGCGCATTGCGGACCGTATGGGCGATCTTGCCGCTCCGCTTCGCTTCCCCCAGTTCGTGCCAGGCCGACGCCTGGTCTCTCGGGGGCTCAACGAAATCGTCGTGCTGCGTGGCGCCGACCAGTGCGTTGAAGCCGCGATCGAGCGCGCGGGCCACGTCCTTTTTCCACCTTTCGCTCTCCGGATTGCGGAAATGATAGGTCGGCCCGGTTACGGCCCAACTATCCGCTATCCGCCTGCCATCGGCGTCGTAAATCCTCGCACGAGTCTGGCCCGCCATTTTCCCGAGCAGCGCTTCGTGCCGGGCGGCTGGAACAGAGGACAGGGCCGCCGCCTCAACCTCCGCCTCTCGTGAAAGTCGGTCGATCCGCTCTTCCTGAAGCTGGTTGCGGAAGGCGTCGAGATAGAGAACGAGAACCGCAAAGACGATCAGGATCAGCAGGTTGAGCGCCAGGATCCTGTGGGCGATGGTCCAATGCCCCTCCCAGGGCCGGAACCGCCGCGCCTTATTCTTCGCCGAATTTGTAGCCGACGCCATAAAGGGTCTCGATTGCATCGAATTCGGGATCCACGCTTCGGAATTTGCGCCGCACGCGCTTGATATGGCTGTCGATGGTTCGGTCGTCGACATAGACGTCGTCCTGATAGGCGATGTCCAGCAATTGGTTGCGGGATTTTACAACGCCGGGGCGCTGCGCCAGCGCCTCCAGGATCAGGAATTCGGTGACGGTCAGGGTCACGTCCTTGCCGTCCCAAAGAACCTTGTGCCGCGCCGAATCCATGACGAGCCGTCCGCGTTCGATCAGTGGCTCTTCCGGGTCATTCTCGTTCGGCTCGGCGGCGCCGCGCTCCAGCTCCTGGCGCCTGAGGATGGCGCGGATGCGCGCGATCAGCAGGCGCTGCGAGAAGGGCTTCGATATGTAATCGTCGGCGCCCATCGCGAGGCCGAGCGCCTCGTCGAGTTCATCGTCCTTGGACGTCAGGAAGATGACCGGCATGGCGCCGATCGCCCCGCCCATTTCGCGGACACGGCGCAGCAGCTCCATTCCATCCATCTGCGGCATCTTGATATCGAAGACACCGAGGTCGGGCGGATTGTCGCCGAACGCTTTCAAGGCCGTCGCGCCATCCGAATAGACGCGCGTGACGAACCCCTCCGCCTGGAGAGCTATGGAAACCGATGTGAGGATGTTGCGGTCGTCGTCGACGAGCGCGATCGCCTGGCTCATTCGCTCCCCTTGGCTGCCGATGATCGGGATTAGCCACCGGCAGTTGCAGGGGCAAGCGCTGGAAGGCTAGACCGGCAGCGTTCTTGGGTGCTCGGAGTAAGGCGTGAAAGGGATTATTCTCGCGGGGGGAAGCGGCAGCCGGCTCTACCCGGCGACGCTCGCCGTCTCCAAGCAGCTGCTCCCGGTCTTCGACAAGCCGATGATCTACTACCCGCTCGGCGTGCTTATGCTCGCGGGCATCCGGGAAGTGCTGATCATCTCGACGCCAACCGACTTGCCGCGCTTCGAGGCGATGTTGGGCGACGGCAGCGACTATGGCATTTCGCTATCCTATGCCGAGCAGGCCGCGCCCAATGGCCTTGCCGAAGCCTTCGTCATTGGCCGCGATTTCGTTGGCGACGGACCGGTTGCGCTAATTCTCGGCGACAATATTTTTTACGGCGCCGGGCTCGTCGAGCTGCTTCGCCAGGCCGCGGGCCGGGACGCTGGAGCGACCGTCTTTGCCTATTCGGTCGAAGATCCGCAACGTTATGGTGTCGTCAGCTTCGATGAGCGGGGCGTCGCCACTTCGATCGAGGAAAAGCCTGCCCAGCCGAAATCCAACTGGGCGGTCACGGGGCTCTATTTCTACGACAATGACGTCCTCGACATCGCCGCCGGCCTGAAACCCTCGGCCCGCGGCGAATTGGAGATCACCGATGTCAACCGCGCTTACCTCGATCGCGGCGACCTCAACGTCACTCGCCTCGGCCGCGGCTACGCATGGCTCGACACCGGCACCCACGACAGCCTTCACGACGCCGGCTCCTATGTCCGCACTATCGAGAAAAGGCAGGGCCTGAAGATCATGTGCCTTGAGGAAATCGCACTCGAGCTCGGCTATCTCACCCCCGACCAGGTCCGCCGCCGCGCCGACCAGCTCGGCAAAACCGATTATGCCGCCTATTTGCGTCGGCGAGCGAACGAGATCGGTCTTGATTGAAGTCCGCCCTCTCGGTCTCGACGGAGTGCTGGAGATCCGCCCCCGGCGTCTTCGCGACGACCGTGGCTTCTTCTCCGAAACCTGGAACGAACGCGAATTTCGAGATGCGGGAATTGACGTCAGCTTTGTCCAGGACAATCATTCCTTGTCCCGAGAACCGGGCGTGCTTCGCGGCTTGCATTTCCAGGCCCCGCCATTCGCCCAGGACAAGCTTATCCGTGTGTCGCGCGGCTCGGTCTTCGATGTCGCGGTCGACATCCGCAGCGGCTCGCCGACTTACGGCCAATGGGTGTCGGCCATCCTCTCGGCCGCCGAATGGAACCAGATGTTCGTGCCGGCCGGCTTCGCCCACGGCTTCCTGGCGCTCGAACCGGATACTGAGGTCCAATACAAGGTCTCGGCACCCTACAGCCGCGAGCATGATCGCGCGATCCGCTTCGACGATCCCGCCATCGGCGTGGAATGGCCAATCGATCGGGCGGCATTGATCCTCTCGGACAAGGATCGCGCCGCACCCTTGCTCGCCGAAATCGAGACTGGTTTCTGATGGAACGCGTGCTCGTCACCGGCGGCGCGGGTTTCATCGGCAGCGCAGTGGTTCGCCTGCTCGCGGACAGCGGCCTCCGCGTCGTCAATGTCGACAAGTTGACCTACGCCGGCAACCTCGCGTCGCTCCGCGACGTCGCCAATCGCCCCAACTATCGCTTCGTAGAATCCGACATCGCCGACGCGCCGCGCATGCTCGCCCTGATGCAGGAGGAGCAGGTCGACGCCGTCATGCACCTTGCCGCCGAGAGCCATGTCGACCGCTCGATCGACGCGCCCGGCGTCTTCGTCGAGACCAACGTCGTCGGCACCGTCCGCCTTCTGGACGCCGCGCTCGCATACTGGCGCGAATTGCCGGACCACAGGCGGGCCGCCTTTCGATTCCACCATATCTCGACCGACGAGGTCTTCGGCGACCTGCCCTTCGACGCCGGACTGTTTACCGAGGATACCGCCTACGCGCCGTCATCGCCGTATTCGGCATCCAAGGCCGCGGCGGACCATTTCGTCCGCGCCTGGCACGAGACCTACGGCCTGCCGGTCGTCCTCTCCAATTGTTCCAACAATTACGGGCCCTATCACTTCCCGGAAAAGCTGATCCCACTGACCATCCTCAATGCCATCGAGGGCAGGCCGTTACCGGTCTACGGACGCGGCGAGAATGTCCGCGACTGGCTGCATGTCGAGGATCATGCCCGCGCACTCGAAGCCGTCGTCACCCGTGGCAGGGTAGGCGAAAGCTACAATGTCGGCGCGCGTTCGGAACGGACCAACCTGCAGGTCGTCCAGACGATTTGCGACCTCGTCGACGAGCGGCTTGTCGGCGGTACGCGCCGCGACCTCATCACCTTCGTCGAGGATCGCCCTGGCCATGATCGCCGCTACGCCATTGATCCCGCCAAAATCGAACGCGAGCTTGGCTGGCGGCCTGAGCACAGTTTCGAAGCAGGACTAGGTGCAACCGTCGACTGGTACATCGCCAATGACTGGTGGTGGCGACCAATCCGCGAAGAGACCTACGGCGGCGATCGCCTGGGTGTCGCCGGATGAGGATCCTGGTCCTCGGCCGCGAGGGCCAGCTGGCGCGCAGCCTCGCCGAGCGCGCCGCCGAATTCCCCGACCTCGAACTTGCCTTCACCGCGCGCTCCGACGCGGATTTGTCCTCCTCGGGCAGCGTTGCGAACGCAATCGTAGCAGTCAAGCCGGACCTCGTCGTCAACGCCGCAGCCTACACTGCGGTGGACAAGGCGGAAGAGGAACCCGCGCTCGCCTTCCGCATCAATGGCGAAGGGGCAGGGGAAGCGGCCGATGCCGCGCGCCAGGTCGGTGCGGCGATCATCCATGTTTCGACCGACTATGTTTTCGACGGCACATCCTCGTCGCCTTACGATGAGGATGCCGAGCCCAATCCCCTCAACGTCTATGGCCGTTCCAAGCTGGCCGGCGAGGAAGCGGTGCGAGCCGCCAATCCTCACCACCTCATTTTGCGGACCGCCTGGGTCTACAGCCCGTTCGGGCGCAATTTCGTGAAGACCATGATCCGGGCGGCGCAAGACCGGGACGAGCTCGGCGTGGTGTCCGACCAGCATGGTTGCCCAACCAGCGCATTCGATCTCGCCGGCGCGCTCCTGCGCATTGCCCGGGACTGCGAAGGCTTCGGCGAGACCTATCATCTCGCAGGGTCAGGCAGCGCCAGCTGGTTCGACCTCGCCTTGGAAATCATGGTCAATTGCAAGCGGACAGGCCTGCCCGCCGCCAAAATCCGGTCAATTGCCACCGCCGATTGGCCAACGAAAGCGGTTCGTCCCGCCAGCACGATTCTCGATTGCGCCAGGATCGAGCGCACTCTCGGCATCCAGCTTCCCGACTGGCGGCAATCGGTCGCCGCCACCGTCGACCAACTCGCCACGCAAATCTTGGCCTAGGCGATGGCGCGCTTCACCCCTACGGCCACCACATGAGCAGCAATTCCACTGTCCTCGTCACCGGAGGTGCCGGTTTCGTCGGCTCCCACGCCTGCAAGGCGCTGAGCCGCCACGGCTTCACGCCGGTCGTCTACGACAACCTGTCCCATGGTCATGAGGATGCGGTCCGCTGGGGTCCGCTGGAGCGTGGCGATATCCTCGACCGCACCCGGCTCGGCGAGGTCATCGCAGCTCACAATCCGGCGGCGATCATGCATTTCGCGGCCTTCATCGCTGTCGGGGAGTCCGTCACCGACCCCGGCAAATATTACCGCAACAATGTCGCCGGGTCGCTCAGCCTGATGGAGGCTACCCGTGATCACGGCATCAAGGCTTTCGTCTTTTCCAGCACGGCCGCCGTCTACGGCCTGCCCGAAGTCGTGCCGATCCCGGAGGGCGCGCCGAAGCTGCCGATCAATCCATACGGTCACTCCAAATGGATGGTTGAATGCATGCTCCGCGATTTCGGCGAGGCGCATGGCCTGAAATCCATGGCGCTGCGCTACTTCAACGCCGCCGGCGCGGATCCGGACGGCGAAACCGGCGAGCGCCACGATCCCGAGACGCACCTCATTCCTTTGGCCCTCGACGCGGCGGCCGGGGACGGCAAGCCGCTGACTGTCTTCGGTGAGGATTACGACACGCCCGACGGCACCTGCATCCGCGACTACATCCACGTTGCCGATCTCGCCGAAGCCCATGTCGCCGCGCTTCAGGCGCTTCTCGATGGTGCGGGCAGCAACGCCTACAACCTCGGCACTGGCAACGGCTTCACCGTCCGCCAGGTCATCGACACAGTCGAAAAGGTCACCGGCCGCGCCGTCCCGCACAGCATCGGCCCACGTCGCGCCGGCGATCCCGCCTCACTCGTCGCGGACCCGTCCGCCGCCAATCGCGACCTCGGCTGGCGCCCTTTGATGAGCGACCTCGATTCCATCGTTGCAACCGCCTGGGCCTGGCATCAGAAGGTGCACGGCTAAAGACGGAGGGGCGGATGGCCGAGACGTCGAACATGCAAGGAGGCTGCGCCTGCGGGAAGGTGCGGTTCGAGGCCGAGGTCGACAATGACGAGGCCTATCTCTGCCATTGCCGGATGTGCCAGCGCGCTACCGGCAGCGTCTCCATCGCCTTCAAGAATATGCCACGGGCCAATGTCCGCTGGCTGAGCGGCCCCGATTGGTATGAAAGCTCACCCATCGCCAGCCGTCCCTATTGCCGAGAGTGCGGCACTTCGCTCGGTTTCCAGTTCAAGGAGGGCAGCCAGAACCTCGACCTCACCGTCGCCGCCTTCGACGATCCGTCGCGTTTCAAGCCCATGCATCATTTCGGCGCCGAGAGTATCCACCGCGCCTGGCTCAATACCGAAGGCCTGCCCGAGAAGAGGACCGAGGACTATCAGCCCCTGGTCGACAAATGGGTCGCGGCGACCGGCAAAATGCCGGAATGACATGAATTCGCTCGGGACAAAGATCGATCGCCGGTTGACGGTTACGGGAGCCGCTCTCGGCGGACTTGCGGTGATGCTCGGTGCCTTCGGCGCCCACGCGCTGAAGTCACGGCTCGGCCCGGAAGAGCTGGGCTGGTGGCAGACCGCGGTCCAATATCAGATGGGGCACGCGCTTGCAGTGCTCGGCATCGGGATTTCCGGTCGGGCCTGGGCGAGTCTGCCGGCCTGCCTGATGGCAGGAGGAGCCTTAGTTTTCTCGGGCACCCTGTTCGCGATGGCGCTCGGCGCCCCTCACTGGCTGGGGGCTGTGACTCCGATCGGCGGCGCGACGATGATCATCGGCTGGGCTGTCCTTGCATGGCGGGCCGCCCGCGGATGAGGCGCTTCCATCACCCGGCCGTTCCGATCGTCCTGATGATCTTGCTGCTGGATTCGATCGGCTTCGGCATTGTCCTGCCCGTGCTGCCCGGACTCATCGTCCACCTCGGCCATGTCTCGCTGACCGAGGCGACGCGCATCGCCGGCTACATGCTGGTCGCTTATGCCGCCGCCCAATTCTTCGCCGGGCCGATCCTTGGCAATCTCGGCGACAAATTTGGCCGCCGCCCCATCCTGCTCTTCTGCGTCATCGGTTTCGGCATCGACTATTTGCTGATGGCGGCGGCGCCGACGCTCGCCTGGTTGTTCGTTGGCAGAATCATCGCCGGGATCGCCGGTGCGACCTACGGCCCCGCCAATGCGGTCCTCGCCGATGTCACGCCGCCCGAAAAGCGCGGCGCCACCTTCGGTCTGATGGGCGCTGCCTTCGGATTGGGCTTCATCCTCGGACCCGCGCTCGGCGGCTTGCTTGCAGGGTTCGGCACGCGCACGCCGTTCATCGTCGCCGCTGCGCTCGCGGGCGTGAACGCCATCTGGATCGCGCTCCGTCTGCCGGAGACCCTGAGCCAGGAAAAGCGCCGCAAGTTCCGCTGGCGCGAGGCCAATATCATCGGCACCTTCAAGCCGCTGTTCAATGCTGGGGGCGCCACGCCTTTGCTGGTCGCGGCGTTACTCTGGCAGCTCGGCCACTTCGTCTATCCCGCCACCTGGGCATTCTGGGCCGAATTGGCGCATGGCTGGACGGCCGCTCAGGTCGGCTGGTCGCTTGCCGCCGCCGGTCTTGCAATGGCCGTCGTTCAGGCCGGCCTCACCGGCAAGATCATCGCCCGCGTCGGCGAAGCCAAGGCGGCGCTTATCGGCATGACCGTCGGCGGCCTGAGTTTCCTCGCCTACGTCTTCGCCGAGCAGAACTGGACCATCTACACGATCATCTTCCTGTCGGCGCTGCAGGGACTGGTCTGGCCGTCGCTCAACGCGTTGCTGTCCCGCATGACCGACGCCTCGCACCAGGGCGCGTTGCAGGGCGGCATGGCGAGCATCGCCAGCATCGCCAGCATCATCGGGCCGCTGGCCATGACCCAGGCTTTGGCCTTCGGCGCGGAGCGCGGGCAGCCGGGCGGCGCCTTCCTGCTGGCATTCACATTGGTCCTGATCGCGCTTTTGACCGTTGTTTTCGGGGTCGTCCGCAAAATCCAAGGCGCACCGGAGCCGGCATGACCGATATCAACTTCTTCACCTCTTCCGACGGCATCCAGCTTGCGTGGCGCGAGGTGGGGCAGGGACGGCCCATCATCCTGCTCCACGGCCTCTTTTCCGACAGTAACGTCAATTGGGTGAAGTTCGGGACGGCCGAACGCATCGCCCGCGAAGGCTATCGCGTCATCACCCCGGATCTTCGCGCCCACGGCCAGAGCGGCAAGCCGCATGAAGCCGTGCATTATCCGCAGCTCATCCTGGTTCGCGACCTGAACGAGCTGATCGACCATCTCGACCTCCAGGACTTCGATCTCGGCGGCTTTTCATTGGGCGCGCGGACCACAATCGAGGCCGTGCTGAGCGGCGTCAGGCCAAGGCGCGCCATCCTCGCCGGCACCGGCCTCGACGTGTTCACCAACTGGGAAAAGCGCAGCCATTTCTACGTCCACGCCATCGACCTGTTCGGCAAGGTCCGGCGCGGCGATCCCCACTGGCTCGCCATCCAGTTCATGAAGACCATGAACATCGACCGGGAGGCGTCGAAGCTGCTGCTCGGCACCATGCGCGACCGGAAATCCAAGGAAGCTCTTGCGGAGGCCTTCTCCATGCCGACGCTGGTCGTCTGCGGCGACAAGGATGACGACAACGGTTCGGCCATCGAACTCGCCAACGCCCTTCCCAATGCCGTCTATGCCGAGATTCCCGGCACCCACATGAGCTCGGTCACCCAGCCCGAGCTTGGCGAGGCGATCGCGAATTTTCTCGGGAAGAGGGGGCGCTGACCAGCGCCCCCTTTCACATCAGGAGTAAGCCTTGGCGCCCGCCTTGGCTTCCTGGTTGCTCTCGGCGATCTCGGCCTTGATGTCCGGCTGCGCGACCGGGCCGCGCGCGCCCTTCGACTTCCTGCCGGTTTCCTTCAGCGTCAGCGCCTCTTCGGCAATGTCGCTCTGGCCGCGGCTTTCCTCTCGGTCCCAGCGCTCGGCCTTCAATTGCTCAAGCTTCTCCATGCCGCTGTCGATCGCCTCGCCGATCTGGCTGCGCTTCGACCACAGGAAAGCGCTCGCCGCCGCGACTCCGGCAACGCCCGCCGCGACGCCCGCCGCAGCATAAGGGCGATCTTTCAGCGTGCCCAAGAAGCTGCCGTCGTTGCTTTTCTTGCTTCGGGTGCCGCTCGTGCTCGAGCTGCTGTTACCGGTCCGGCCTCCGCCGCCGCGGCTGGATTGTGTACGTGCCATTTCGCTCTCCTTGTTACGCAGGTTCCCCCACCCGGTGAACGAACGTCTCATCGCGCCGGCCGTTGCGGAAGAACGGCCAGCGGAGAGGAAAAATCGGCGGCTGGTGAAGCCTAGAGCTGTTCTAGCATATATTCGGCGCTCGAGGCACGATATTCGCCCGGCGCTTCGACGTTCAGCTGTTCGACGACGCCGTCGTTGACGACCATCGAATAACGCTGGCTGCGCTGGCCCATGCCGAACTTCGAGGCGTCCATTTCGAGGCCCACCGCATGCGCGAAGAGGCCGTTGCCGTCGGCAATCATGATGATGTCCTGGCTACCCTGCGCCTGGTTCCAGGCGCCCATGACGAAGGCGTCGTTGACGGATGTGCAAGCGATTTCGTCGATGCCCTTGGCCTTCAGTTCTTCGGCCTTGTCGACAAAGCTCGGCAAGTGCCGCGCGGAGCAGGTCGGCGTATAGGCGCCCGGAACCGCGAACAGCGCCACCTTCTTGCCGGCGAAATAATCGCTGCTGGTCGTCGCCTCCGGCCCATCGGCCGTGGCAATGGTGATGGGCACGTCGGGAATGCGTTCGCCAACCTGGATCGTCATTGAGAAATCTCCTTTTGTCGCGTGGCTGCGACATAGGGTCGCAAGGTTACTGTCTCAAGCCTGTGCCGAGCTTGTCGAAGTCGCTTGCTCCCTTTTCACGAGCGGAGCATTTTGCTCCTCGAGATGGAGCAACCGCCTTTTCTTTCCGGCCGCCTGTTGCTGGCCATGCCGGGCATGTCGGACCCGCGTTTCGACCATGCAGTCATTGCGATCGCCGTCCATGATGAAAATGGCGCGGTCGGCATCGGCATCGGCCACAAGCGTGCCGGCATCCGCTTCCGCGCGCTCTTGAAACAACTCGGCCTCGATCCCGGAGAGGCGCCCGATCGCGCCGTCCTCCACGGCGGGCCGGTCGAGCCGGGCAGGGGCTTCGTCCTTCACAGCGAGGATTGGGGCGGGCAGGATACGGTCCATGTCGCCGGCCCCAACGGCAATTTCGCACTGACCGGGACCATCGACATCCTCAAGGCCATCGCCGAGGGCAAGGGCCCGTCCCAATGGCTCATCGCGCTCGGCTATGCCGGCTGGGGTGAAGGCCAGCTCGAAGAGGAAATGACCCGCCACGGCTGGTATCCGGCGGCGGGCAACAACGCGATCCTGTTCGACACTCCGTCGGACGAGCGCTGGGTCACCGCCTTCCAGGCCGAAGGCATCGACCCTCGGCTTCTGGTCGGGGAAACGGGCGCTGCCTGACATATAAAGAATTCTTTATATTTGCCTTCCGGCGCTCTCGGCGCTAGGGCGCCCGCGACTTCTAACACCGGAGAACTGCACAGTGGCCGACACCGCTACCCTGACCCGCGACTATGTCGTGAAGGACATTTCCCTCGCCGATTTCGGCCGCAAGGAAATCGAGATTGCCGAGACCGAAATGCCGGGCCTGATGGCGCTGCGCGACGAGTTCGGCGCTTCGAAGCCGCTGAAGGGCGCGCGCATCACCGGCTCGCTGCACATGACCATCCAGACGGCCGTGCTGATCGAAACGCTGAAGGTGCTTGGCGCCGACGTCCGCTGGGCTTCGTGTAACATCTACTCGACCCAGGACCATGCCGCGGCCGCCATCGCCGCCGGCGGCACGCCCGTCTTCGCCATCAAGGGTGAGACGCTGGAAGAATATTGGGAATATGTCGTCCGCATCTTCGATTGGGGGCAGGACACGACCTGCAACTTGATCCTCGACGATGGCGGCGATGCCACCATGTTCGCGCTGTGGGGCGCGCGCGTCGAAGGCGGTGAGGCGCTCTTCACCCCGTCGAACGAGGAAGAGGAAATCTTCGCGGCGACACTGAAGCGCTTCCTCGCCGAACGCCCGGGCTACCTCACCAAGAC
>Ga0207701_10002511_pt1 | contig 18988 bp, 15 predicted proteins | sample KBSSwiSSwithPhiX_FD_184294 | JGI IMG/M metagenome (GOLD analysis project Ga0207701, IMG submission 184294) | Switchgrass rhizosphere bulk soil microbial communities from Kellogg Biological Station, Michigan, USA, with PhiX - S5 (SPAdes) (version 2) | ecosystem: Environmental > Terrestrial >... | reverse complement strand
GTCGCCGCCCGGCCGATAATCGGGAGCTTTGGTTATCTTGAAATCAGGAACGTCAATGCCGGTCCATTTTTCCGATTCCCACCACACTAGTTTTTTGCGCTCACTCCACGGCTCACCGTTTGGTTTCGCGCTCGCGCGATTGTAAATAATGCGGCGATCGCTTGGCCAACTGAAGCCCCAGCCGTGTCCGAGATAATCCTTCGACTGGCGCGCGTTCGCCTTATTCACGCCGTCCCGATTAAAAACGCCGGAATAAATCCACGCGCCGCATGCGGTGGACCCGTCAGCTTTCAATTCGTTGTAATCGGCGACCTGCGCGCCATGATGTTGTTGCCCTTGTCGATCTTTCCCAAAGAGGACGCCTTCTGCGTTTGATTGCGGTTCTGTTCTCCAGCCATTGATCTCCGCGAGCACCGATTCCATTTTCGGCTCGCCCAATTCGTCCTGCGGATACCACCAATCAACGGCGCGCAGCGGTTCGTCCAACGGATCATCGGAGGCCTTTGCTTTGGCGATTAACCTCAAAGCCAGTTGATGAATGAACCACGCGTCGGACCGACAATCTCCCGGAGGCTCGACCGCTTTCTCGCGCCATTGCAAAAGACGCTGAGTGTTTGTGAAGGCTCCTTCTTTTTCTGCGTGTCCGGCCGCCGGAAAGAAAAAGACCTCCGTGTCAATCTCTTCCGTTTTCAATTCGCCGCGCTCAATTTCAGCCGAGTCCCGCCAAAATCTGGCCGGCTCGGTTTCGACCAATTCGCGAATAACAAACCATTTCAGTTTCGCCATAGAGCGTCGTTGCATGCGCGTGTTCGGAGCGCCGACAGCCGAATTCTGTCCAATCAGGAACATCCCTTCCATCTTTCCGTCTGCCATGTCGTAGAGATATTCGAAGAAGGAATGGTCGGCGGTGATTTTCGGTAGCCAGCTGTAGCCGAAGTCGTTTTCCGCAGTCGCCTGTTTTCCGTAATAAGCCTTTAACAAGCTGATGAAATACGCTGGCGTGTTCGACCACAGACCGGTCTGTGACGTGTGTACATCAAGATATTTCTGCAGGGTCTCCTCGTCCATGCCGCGCGGCATCGCCAGATAGCCAGGTAAAATGTCATACAGCGTCGGGATATCGGTAGAGCCCTGAATTGAAGCGTGGCCGCGAAGCGCGAGAATGCCGCCGCCAGGCCGTCCGATATTTCCAAGCAGAAGTTGCAAGATCGACGCGGTGCGAATGATCTGCACGCCTTTGGAATGCTGCGTCCATCCGACGGCATAACAAATCGCCGCGGTCTTATCCGGGCCGGAGGCAGCAATGAGGGTGTCTGCGACTTTTTGAAAAAGTACCGGCGGGATCCCGCACACCTCTTCAACCATCTCTGGCGTGTAACGCGCAAAATGCCGTTTCAGTTTTTGGAAAACGCATTGTGGATCTTGCAGAGTGAGATCGCGTTCCGGATGGCTGAGCCCTTCTCCTTTGTATTTCCAGCTTTCCATCTCATACGCGCGGCGGTTTTCGTTCCAGCCGGAAAAATAACCGTCTGCGTTATCTTCGGGATCTTCGTAATCATCGCGCAAGATGCAGGACGCATTTGTGTAATGAACCACGTAATCGCGAAAGAAGAGTTCGTTCTCGATCACGTGGCGGATAATTCCGCCTAGAAACGTAATGTCGCTGCCGGCGCGGATCGGCACCCAGATATCGGCCAGCGCGCTGGTACGCGAGAAGCGTGGATCGACATGGATGATCGTCGCGCCCTTTTCCTTTGCTTTCATCACCCAGCGAAAACCGACCGGGTGCGCTTCGGCCATCGAGGAACCTTCAATGAGAATGCAATCTGCATTCGCCAGATCTTGTTGCGCGGTTGTAGCTCCGCCCCGGCCGAAGGAGGTGCCCAGACCGGGCACCGTGCTGCTATGTCATATCCGGGCCTGGTTGGACACGCAAACCATGCCCAAGCCTCCGGTGAAAAGCTTTTTGATGAGATAATTTTCTTCGTTGTCCAGCGTCGCGCCGCCGAGATGACATATCGCCGTCGTGTGATTGATCGAAACGCCATCTTGCTCGTGCACAAACGTGCGCCTGCGCGATTCCCACACACGATCGGCAACCATGTCCATGGCGCGCTCGAGCGATATCTCGCTCCACTCTTTTGCTCGCGGTGCGCGGTATTTCATTTTCGTTTCCCGCCGCGAATGTGTAAGCAGTTGATATGACGCGGCACCTTTCGGACAAAGGTTCCCCTGGCTAATCGGCGATTCCGGGTCGCCTTCAATAGAAACCAATTTCCCGTCCTTGTGAAAAATCAGCTGGCCGCAACCGACACCGCAATAGGGACAAATCGAGCGCGCTACTTTCGCATCATCAATGCGCGCGTGCAGTGCGCGTGTGTTCTCCGACATCGCCTCGAGACCTGTCCCATCTTTACGCTCACGAAATTGTCTAACGAGCGGCCACTTTGAAAGAAGCTCGATTAGGGAAGGCATCAGTTCAGGCAGGCACAATGGAAACTGACAACAAATATATTGATCGTCACGCCCGAAAATCCTTTCGATTGCGAGCTTTCCTTTGGATGGGCTCTTTTGATCCACAACGGCGCGCTTGCGGATCTTGTCGAATCGTTCAAGCGCACAGTTCTGAGGCTGAAAATTGCGCGTCTACAAACGGCAGAAAATTGCGTGCCTTATTCATAGTCACTCACTCGCTTCTATAAATTCCGTGTGCGCACCGATAGCAACGAGGGCGACACCGCCAATCACGTTTCCGATTAACACCGGAATGACATAGCGACAGATACATACCGAAAATGGAAGTGCACCGTCTGCGACCAGGTAGAAGGCTTCGACGCTACCGGCGATAACGTGCGGCAGATAACCTATCCCGATCACATACGACAGTATGATGACGACCCAAATCCTCGCTGCTTCGGCAAACGGCAACAACCAAACCATCAACGCGATCAGCCAGCCGGCGACAATGCCGCCGAGCAATAATGCCGTGAAACTTTTGTGCATGGCAGCGTTGCCCAATTCAAAAAATGCACTGCGCACATTCGGATCGAACGTATTCGAATGCGCCATGAACCACGCGAAAACGAATGCACCCAGGAGATTTGTAACTAGAACGACAGCCCAGAGTCGAGCGACATTGCCAAGGAGCGACAGCTTTTTCTTACGCAGCAGTGGCAGAATCACTGTGAGCGTATTTTTTGTAAACAGTTGCTGACGACCAAGAATTACGATTACGAAACCGATGCTGTAACCGAGCTTGGTGATCAAAGGCCGCCATGGTGCAGCCGGCAAACAGGCCTGCAAAACTCCTTCGGTGATCATCGAGAATCCCATCGAAAGACCAGCCGCCAGCCCCGACATTGCCAACTCAGCGGTTGTTCGCTGTAATTCATGTTCACCCTCCCGATAAACAGCGTGATACACCACCTCCCCAGGCGGCGACGTGCGTTCAACGATTTGTTCTTCCTCGTGATGGCTGAGTCGCTCGGTTTTTGTCATCTGGGTCACCGCCAAGGGTTGCCGTTCAGCCGAGTCGTTTCACCAGGATAGTTATCGCAGCCGGTATATCGGATGAGTGTTACACAGTACTGCCCGCATAGGATCGCGTGCAATTCGATGACGGTGCTGCCGATAAACGCTTATCGGTTTAACGTTCGCCGTCGAAGTGTTCTGGAATCTGTGACGGAGTTACTTGCGAGCTCCCTCGGTCGCGGGTGAAATAATCGCCCAGCGTGAGGCTGAACAGAATCAATAGCCAAATGACTCCAGCGGTTGCGGCAAAATGCAGAAGACGACTGCTTCCTTTCATGTGCATAAAGAAGAGCGCCACCAGCAAAGCTTTTGAAATCGAAATTGCCAACGCAACGACCAGATTGAACGAGCCCAGGTTCACATAACCAATGCTCCAGGTAACGGCTAACAGGGCCATCAGCGCCGCGCATGTTTTCCAGTACACACGGGGTGAATGTGTGGTCGTTTCCATTATCTATGTCCTGCCAGATACATCAGCGGAAAGAGAAAAATCCAGACGACGTCCACGAAGTGCCAGTAAAGGCCAGCGATTTCGACAGGCGTGTGATGGCCAGTCGTAAATTTTCCGCGCCGCGCCAGCACAGCCAGCGTCAGCAGGACGAAAATGCCGACGATAACGTGAATGGCATGCAAACCCGTCATGGCGAAGTACAGCCAGAAGAAAATTTCGGCATGCGATTGATTGGCTTCGTGCCACACGAAGTGCGATCCCGGAACGAGGTGCTCCACAAAATCTTTGTGGTACTCGATGCCTTTGATGGCCATGAAGACGACGCCTAGAAATGCCGTGCCCAGGAGCAGCCACACGAGTCGTTTGCGGTTTCTCAGTTCCGCCGCACGCACCGCAAGCGCCATTAATGTGCTGCTGAACAGAAGAATCCCGGTGTTGATACCGCCCAGGATGACTTCCGTGTGATGACTCGCAGTGGCAAACGTTTGCGGGTAAAGACTGCGATAGACGGTGTAGGCGAGAAACAATCCACCGAAAAACAAAACTTCGGTTGCGAGAAAAACCCACATCCCGAGCTGCGCAGCACTGCGCTGTTGCTCGATGGTCTCGAACTGCTCGTGAACGAACGGTGTGGCCGCAGTACTCCCCGGATTCATACTGGTAGGGACCGACCGCCGGGCGATCCGAAACGCAATGGCACAGCGCACATTAAGGGAAACGTTCGTTGCGGCGCGCCCGGCGGTCGCGCCCTACCCAGCTCGGGCGATGCGTCATACGCTGGCAAGATCAAGGTCGACATCTTTCTCAGCTGAATACATGTAAGGTGGTCCGGTCACCACCGGCGTCTTTGCAAAATTCTGCTGCGGCGGCGGCGATGGCGTTTGCCACTCGAGACCAGTCGCACGCCATGGGTTCGGTCCTGCCGCACGGCCGCGTTTGATCGACCAGATGAAATAAATAAATGGCAGCAGATATCCGACGCCCAGAATGGATGCGCCTGCTGTTGAGAGAACATTGAAGACCTGAAATTCCGGCGGATAGGCGTGATAGCGCCGCGGCATTCCTAGATAGCCCATCACGAATTGCGGAAAGAATGTCAGATTAAATCCGAGAAAAGTAGCCAACGCAGCGAGCTTTCCCCAGATCTCGGGGTACAAACGGCCAGTTATCTTTGGCCACCAATAATGCAGGCCACCCATGAACGCGGTGACCATTCCTCCGACCATGATGTAATGGAAGTGCGCGACAATGAAATAGGTGTCGGTCACGTGAACATCCACTGCCAGAGCCGCAAGAAATAATCCGGTCAATCCGCCGATGGTGAAAAGCCCGATAAAGCCGAGCGCGTAGAGCATCGGGGTAGCGAAATGGATCGACCCCTTGTGCATCGTTGCCGTCCAATTAAACACTTTGATTCCTGAGGGAACGGCCACGAGAAAACTCAGGATCGAGAAGATCATTCCTGCATAAATCGATTGGCTGGACACAAACATGTGATGGCCCCAAACCATGAAACCCAGCACGGCAATTGCCATGCTCGCGCAGGCAACCCAGCCGTAACCGAAAACACGTTTGCGCGAGAAGCAGGTGATCAATTCACTCACCACGCCCATGCCCGGCAAGATCATGATGTAAACCGCCGGGTGCGAATAGAACCAGAACAGGTGCTGAAAAAGAATCGGGTCGCCGCCGAGTTTCGGATCGAAAATGCCGACGCCCCAGAAGCGTTCCACCGACATCAACGCCAGCGTGATCGCCAGCACAGGCGTCGCCAGGACTAGGATCAGGCTCGTTGCATACAGTGACCAAACAAAAAGCGGAAGCCGGAACCACGTCAGCCCGGGTGCGCGCATTTTGTGGATGGTGACGATGAAGTTCATGCCGGTGATGATGCTGGAGAAGCCGACGATGAAAACGCCGGCCGCCATCGAGATGACATGCGAGTTCGCGTAGGTGGTGCTGTAAGGCGTGTAAAACGTCCAGCCTGTATCGACGCCGCCGCGAAATAGCGACCAGAGTGCCACTGCACTTCCGAGAATGAAGATGTACCAACTCATCAAGTTCAATTTGGGAAACGCCACATCCCGTGCGCCAAGCATCAGCGGCAGAATGAAATTGCCCAGCACGGCGGGAATCGACGGAATCAAAAAAAACCAGACCATTAATACGCCGTGAATGGTGAAAAGTTTGTTGTACGTCTCGGAGGTCACCAGGTCCCCCTCCGGCGTGAGCAACTCGATGCGCATCAACGCCGCAGCGACGCTAGCGATGAAAAAGAAAATGATGATCGTGCAAAGATAGAGAATCCCGATCCGCTTGTGGTCAGTCGTGAGCAACCATGAGCCCACCGAGTGATCGCTGAGATAATTCTGCGGCGCGATTTCGCCCTCGGTGCGAATATCGATCTCAGTCGCGCTGATCATAAGCTTGTCATTCTGAGCGAAGCGAAGAATCTCTGACTTTCGTCCAGTCGAGCCCATGCAATGGCCAGAGACGTTTCGGTTCGCTCAAGAATGACGGGCTGTATTGCTCGCGTCATTGTGGCGGCGGCTCCTGTTGCCCGATCGCTTTCACATAAGCGATCAGCTGCATGACTTCTTCTTCGGTCAAATGCCCTGCAAAGCTCGGCATGATATTGTCGTACCCGGCGGTGATTTGTCTCGCCGGCTGCAAAATTGAATCGCGCAGATATTGGTCGTCAGCCCTGACCATCGTGCCGTCGGCGAGTGGGACTGGTTTTCGATAGAGTCCCTCCAGCAGCGGCGCATGAAATTTCGAATTGGGCGAGTGACAACCGCTGCAACCGCGATCATGAAAAAGTCGCTGGCCGGCAAGCACGATCGATTCGGTTTGTTCTCCCGTTTTGAGCCACTCTTCGTACGCGCGCGGTTCCATGACCACTACGCGTCCGATCATTCCCGAATGCTGCGTGCCACAATACTCTGCACAAAACAAATGATACTCACCGGGCTTAATCGCCTTGAACCACTCGCTGGTGTACCTCCCGGGGACGACGTCCTGTTTCATACGGAATGCTGGAACAAAAAAACTGTGGATCACGTCCTGCGAGGTCATGTTCAGGACCACTGTGCGATTGACGGGGACGTGCAGCTCGTCGATCTCGCGTTTGCCCTCGGCGTGCTGCAATTTCCACATCCACTGTTTGCCGACCACTTGCACTTCGATTGCGTTGGCCGGACGGCGTTCCATCCGGAAATAGGTGAGTGCGCCCCAAGAAAATAATCCAAGCCCCAGAACGACCGCGCCCATTGTCCAGCCGGCCTCCAGCAACTGCGATCCGGAGCTTGGATGGGAACGATCCGCTGTGGACCCGCGCCGGTATTTAACGGAAAAAAAAATGATTGGCAGGAAAATGATCGCCAGAAAAAAAAGTGACACCGCGATCAGCGCGAAAAAGAGCGCATCAACCTCGTGTGACATGGTCGAACCTTGTGGCGGGAAAAGACGGAACTGATCCATGGCAAATGGTTAATGGTAGGGACGGACCGCCGGGCCGTCCGGTGAAGGAGTTGTTTCGTAGAAAGCGCGGCGCGCTCGGCGATCGCGCCCTACCATTAAGGCGACGAATCCCATGATGAGGAGTACCGTGACAATTCCAGCAATCCGCACGATCGACATGATCAATGCGCCATATTTTCCGGTGATCGGATTGTAATGATAACAGAGCAGGAAAAGTTTCGAGAGCGTCGAGCTCGATTCTCCTTTTCGTGCCCCGATCAGCGCATCGCGTAATTCTCGCGCGTCGAACGTAGCACCAAAAATGTAACGCGAGATTTTGCCTTCCGGCGTGAGCACAATCACACCGCTCGGATGCGCGTACTGTTTCGTTTCGGGGTCATAGGCGTAGCCGAATCCGGTTTCATCCGCCAGTTGCGCAATCGAGCGTTGGTCCCCCACAATGCAATGCCAGCCTTCCGACGCGCCTGCCCGACCGTAGCGCCGCAAGTATTCGGATTTTTTTCGCGCCGCGTCTGCCGGTGTATCTCCCGGGTCGATACTAAAATCGACGACTTGGAAGTCGCCTCCGACGCTCGCTCGCAAATCTTGCAGGGCTTGGATCAAACCATCGTTGATCAGCGGACAAAGCATCGGGCAGCGATAGTATCCAGGCACAAGAACAGTCGCTTGTTTCCCGCTCGAACTGCCGAAACGGAACTGCTGACCATTCTCATCGCGGAAAGCCAAATCGTGGGAGAGTTGCAGACCGGGATGCTGTTCCACGGTTACACGGCTGAGGTCGCCCGGGGAAAGACCGAAGAGATGACCTGCGAAGCTAAAGATTAGAACCATCGTCATTCCGAGCGAAGTCGAGGAATCCCGCAGCCTTACACATGATGCGACGGGACGTCTCGACTTCGCTCGACACGACGAAAATATTTTCATCTCTGTTCCGGCGTTTGGAGGCGCGGCGGGGTGGCCGTCTCCGAGGGGCGCGCCTGCATCAGACTTAATGGCGTTTGGCCGGCACCGACATCCGGCAGACCGTGTTCCAGCAGCAATTGCATCGCGCGATCAATCGGTATCCGCGCAATTCCCGCATTGCGATCGATCCAGCCGTACGAATTGAGGTCGGCGTCCTCCGCCGCTCGCAATTCCGCGAGGCTGGCTCCTGGTTTGATCAACAGTCTTGGTTGCGGAAAATCGCGTGCGCGTGTGACAGGAATATTTGCCTGGCCGGCGGTGACGGACGGCTCGTGCACTTTGAAGTAATGCAGCATCAATGCGACGACGATGAAAATGGCGATGCCCGACAACAGCAGAAGAAAGGCGATGATAAATAAGGCGCGGACATCCACGTCTTTTCGCTCGTAATCGTTGTTGTCCATGGCCGCGTTCATGCCGGCACAGCCACTGCGAAGCGCGGATCATTCAGCGGTACGAGTGGCCTTCTTTGCAGGTTCCACAAAAATGTGGCTGACCAAATCCCGCCGACGCCAACGAAGGTCAGAATTGCCCACCACGTGAAATAGAAATGTTCCGGATGCAGACTGGGCGCGATCGTCCACCACACGTCGGCGATATGCGCGACCAGGATGCATCCTGCGACGATAGCCAGCGTCTGCGCCCGATTTTTGACGGAACGCATCAGCAGCAAAAAGAATGGGATCAAGAAGTTGAACAGAAACAGGAAAACGCAAACCCAGCGCCAGCCGCCCGCAACGCGATGGAGATACCACGAGATTTCGTGCGGCAAATTTCCCGACCACGTAATCAGCAGCTGACCAAATTCGAGGTAAGCCCACATCATCGTGAATGCGAGAAGCAGGTTTCCGATCTTGTGAAGGGTGTCCTCTGTCGAAATAATCGCTCCCAATTGTCGGGAACGCGTCGCGCTTGAAAGAAGCAAAATTACAAATGCAAGTGCCCCCAGCATCTGCCCGATGCAGATCATGACGGCGAACATGGTCGAATACCAATCCTGCTCGAGTGACATCAGCCAATCGACCGCGGCGAAAGTCATTGTCACCGGATAAATGACCAACCCTGGACCGCTAAGCGTGCGTAACTTCCGGGTCGGCTCGACTGAGACAGTGACGTCCTGTTCGGCCGACCATTTCAATAACAATCGCGCCATGACGATCCACACGCCGAAAACGATGATTGTGCGCACGACGTAGCCTGGCGTGTTGAGATAATTGAACCTGCTGCGCAGAATTTCGTCCGCCGCAACAACGGAAGGATTTTTCCACGGATAAAGGTAAGGCAGCCCGAAAAATAGCGGCACAAACAAAACCGCCAGCAACGGCAAATTACCTACCGCCGACTCAAAAAATCGCCGGACACTATAGCCCCAGTAGCCACCGGTCAGATGATGAATCATCAGCAATCCGAGCGCGCCGAGCGACAGTCCGAGAAAGAAAAAGTGAGCGAAGAGATACGAGACAAAAAAATCGCGCGGGGCAAGAATCCAACCGGCGATGCATCCTACCAGTCCGAAAGCGCCAGCACCTGCGGAAATCAGTTTCGCGCGATGATCTACTCCGTCGACGACAGAGATCATTGCTCGTTCTCCAGTTTTTGCTGTTCAATCGGCGGGAGTTCCGACGCCTTAATGTTATGACTAAGTTGCAGAGCGCGGACGTACGCGGCAATTGCCCAACGGTCCTCTGTGTCGACGCGCGTTGCGTAGGAGTACATAACGCCGTAACCATTCGTGATTACGTCGAAGAAATGTCCGATCGGCGCGTTGCGTAGCCGCGGAACATGGTAGGACGGCGGTTGTGGGAACCCGCGTTGCACCACCATGCCGGAGCCGCTTCCAGTGCGGTCGTGGCATTCGGCACACATCGCGTTGAAGCGTTCACGGCCCCGGGAGAGCAGTTCCGGCGTCAACTTTACTGGGAGTTGCGTGATATAAGTTCCATTCGTTAGGCCAGTATAAAACGCAGTATTCTCACGGGCGTCGCCGCGCTCGATTGTGTGCGGCGGAATAGGCCGTGCATTCGCCTGGTTGGAAAAAAAATCGCTCTCAGAAAGCGGCTTCGCTTTTGGCTGATTCGTCATATCAGGCCGGCACGAAGCGAACAGCAGTGCGATTGCAAGCAATGGTAGGGCGCGACCGCCGGGCGCGCCGCCACGCAGCGCCCGGCCTCCGCCAATCGTGTTTTGTTGTTGGGGATCGGCTTGCCAAAAATAAGGCCAACCTTCTGGTGCCTTGACGAAACCCGCGCGAACCGGATTGGCGCGAATGTAATCCGCTTTTTCGCTGTAGCTTTCGTCTTTCCGTAGACGGTGATCGAAAAAATCGCGTTGCCATTCGATTTTGAGGTTTGTAGCCAAAAATCGTTTCCAATCAGCAATGATTTGCTTCATGGGACGCTCAAATGGAAACGAGATAAGCGCGTGTAAATGGTCTGGCATTAGGCAGACTAAATGCCCGTACCAATTGTTGTTTTGATTTCGGAATTCGACTGAGTTGAAGATCCTGCGCGCAATGTCTGGATGGCAGAGCGCATTCTTGCCGCGCGGCATGCAACAAATTGTAATAAAGAAAATTTCGTCTTCCGGGTGCAGCCAACGCGGCGGTTCATGCGGTAGCTTTTTGCGTTGCGGCCGTTGCGGCGCGCCCGGCGGTCGCGCCCTACCATCGCCTCGGGTCATTCGGGCACCTCCTTGATCGAAAGCGGCTGGAGGGCTGCCAAAAAATCGCGCGTCTGTTTCTCGTGATACTTTGGGTCCTTTGCTTCGATGCATAAAAAGAACCGGTCCTGCGACGCGCGATCGAATTCGGGAATGTGAAAGAGAGGGTGATACGGACGCGGCAGACCATTCAGTGCAAGCGATCCAAAAAACGCAGTCAGTCCTGCGCAGAGCACACTTAGTTCAAATGTAATTGGAATGAACGCGGGCCAGCTGTGAAGCGGGCGACCGCCAATGTTGATCGGATAACTAATCGCGCTTGCGTACCACTCCATGAAATACCCGCCAACACCGCCTACCACACCGCCAACTAGGACCAGCAATGGAATCCGATTTTTTTTGCCGAGCGCCTCAGCCAATCCTTCCACAGCGAAAGGCGCGTAGCCGTCCATTTTTCGAAAGCCCGCCGCATAAGCTTCCTCTGCAGCGTGGATCAGTGCTTCGTGCGTGGAAAATTCCGCCACCAATCCGTACGTTTTATTCATGGTGTCGTGGCTTTCTCCGGTTCGGCCACTAACTCACGCGTTTCGGAAATCGAGATCATCGGGACGAATTTTATGAACAGGAATAGCAGCGTGAGAAACAGGCCGACGCTGCCGAAGAGCGTCATCCAATCCCATTTGGTGGGATAGAACATCGCCCACATCGACGGCGAATAATCCCGATGCAGACTGGTGACCACGATCACGAACCGTTCGATCCACATGCCGACGTTGATGAAGAGCGCGACCATAAAAAGCAGGAGCGGATTGCGACGGATGCGCGCCGACCAGAGTGTCTGCGGCACAAGCACGTTGCATAGCATCAGCAGCCAGAACACCCAGCCGTAGGGACCGAACGCGCGATTCATCATCATGTAGATCTCAAAAATGTCGCCGCTGTACCAAGCCATGAACGCCTCGATGAAATAGCCGTAGGCGACGATCATTCCAGTGACCAACATGATGTTGGCCATGTTGTTCAGGTATCGCTCGGTAATCAGATGCTCCAGATGATAGATCTTACGAACCGGAATGATGATGTTCAGCGCCATCGCGAACCCGGAATAGATCGCCCCTGCTACGAAATACGGCGGGAAGATTGTGGAATGCCATCCGGGAACGATGGCAACGGCAAAATCGAAACTGACGACGCTGTGCACTGACAGCACGAGGGGCGTCGCCAAGCCTGCCAGCAGCAAATAGGCAATTTGATGCCGTTGCCAGTGCGCAGCAGAATTACGCCAGCCTAACGCGAAGAAGCCGTACAGTTTTTTTTGCCAAAGCTTTTTCGCGCGATCGCGGACAGTGGCGAGATCAGGAATCAGACCGAGATACCAAAATAACAACGAAATCGTGAAATAAGTGCCGACTGCAAAAACGTCCCACACTAGCGGACTCCGGAATTGCGGCCAGAGACGCATCGTGTCCGGATACGGCACCAGCCAGTAGAAAACCCACGGCCGACCCAGGTGCAGCAGCGGCATTAGACCGGCGCAACAAACGGCGAATAGCGTCATCGCTTCTGTAAAGCGGTTGATCGCTGTGCGCCACGGTTGGAAAAGCAAAAGCAGAATCGCCGAGATAAATGTTCCCGCGTGAGCGATCCCCACCCACCATACGAAATTCACAATGGCGAACCCCCACGCAACCGGAATGTTAACGCCCCAGATTCCGACGCCTTTGATGAACAGCCATGTGACAGCGACCAAAAACATCAGCAGCAACAGAGACGCGATGATAAAACCCACCCACCAAGGTCCCGGCGCACGCCTTAATGGAATGTCGGCAATTGTTGTATTGACCGTTTCGTACGTCTGGCCAGGCGCGAGCAGATTTGTTGGATAACCAAGAGGCGATACCGGTGAAATTAGAGTGCTCGATTTAACTTCTGGTTCGCTCATCACGCTTTTATTTCCGAATTCACATTGCGCAGCTTTGCGAGATAACTGGTGCGCGGCTGAGTGTTGAGTTCGCCCAGCATCCAGTAATTCAACGGCGAGCGTTTCAATCGCGTCACTCGGCTCTGCGGATCGTTCATGTCCCCAAAAGTAATCGCCTCCACCGGGCAAACCTGCGCGCATGCAGGCACGATCTCGCCGTCGCGGATTTTGCGTTCCTCCAGCTCGGCGTTGATGCGAGCCGCGTTAATCCGCTGGAGACAATACGTGCATTTCTCCATCACACCGCGCGAACGCACCGTCACGTCCGGGTTCTTCACCAGTTTTTCGCTCGGGCTGAGTCGTCCGTTGTATTCCAGAAAATTAAAACGCCGGACTTTGTACGGGCAGTTGTTCGAGCAATAGCGGGTGCCCACGCAACGGTTGTAAATCTGCAAATTCAATCCTTCGTTGTCATGAGCCGTCGCGGCGACCGGGCAGACCAACTCGCACGGCGCATTTTCGCAGTGCATGCACGGCACAGGCTGATGCGTGATCTTGGGATTTTCCTCTTCGCCTGAATAAAACGTGCTGACGCGGATCCAGTGCATCTCTCGGTTAAGGCCGACCTGTTGCTTGCCGACCACGGGGATATTGTTTTCGGCCTGACAGGCGATGGTGCAGGCGTGGCAGCCGATGCAGACGTTGAGGTCAACCACCATGCCCCATTTGTAGCCTTTGTACGGATATTCGGACGGGTCATACAGCGTGTAACCCACAGGCGGAAGCTCCTCCGGCTTTTGCGCGTAATGTGGATCAGCGACAAATTCAGCGAACGTGCCGTCGTGCAAAATGCCGCGGCCTTTAGCATCGTGATGATGCTGCGTGCTGGCCATCGGGTGCTGGTCGCCGGTCTTCCGAATCGTTAGGCCGTCGGCAAACCACAATGCATCCGAAGTGCGCAACGTGTAGGCATTGAAGCCCACATTGCGGCCCACACGGCCAACTATTTCACGCCCATACCCGAGCGGGAGCGTAACGGAATTCTTCGCCTGGCCAGGTTGAATCCAGACGGGCGCGCGGAGTTTGCGATCGCGAAATGTTAGCTCGACAATGTCGCCGTTATTTAAACCTTCGGCTTTTGCGAATTCCGGACTAATCAGCGCCGCATTGTCCCAGGTGAGCGACGAAAAGGGTCGCGGCAATTCCTGAAGCCAGCCGTTATTTGCATACCGTCCGTCGCGTACGCTGACATCAGGACGGAACAGAATCTCTAATTGGGAACCGCTTCGCTCACTCCTATCGCCTTTTCCAAGCCAAGAGGCGGAACGAACCGGGGCCATGGATTCTCCAGCGGCACCTAACGAGAGGGGTTGTAATTCAGTAACAACACCGTCACTCAATGATCGCCGCCATTTTGCTTCGAAGTCCGGGGGCGGTTGCGGGCCGCTCCAATGACTGCGCAGAATTTCGTAGCCAGACCGCGGCGATCCTTCAATAAGAGCTTCGAGAATTTCGTGTACGGAAACTCCGACGTACATCGGCTCGATCAGCGGTTGCACGATTGAAATCGAGCCGTCGAAAGCGCGTGTATCGCTCCATGATTCCAAAAAATGCAGCGACGGCACATGCCAATGCGCGTGGCGCGACGTTTCGTTGAAGGAAACGCTGTGGTGTACGCGCAACTTCACTTTGTTGAATGCATCAGCGAAATTGAAGTCCGCTGGCGCGTCATAGCGCGGGTTGCCGCCAAGGACAACGAGCACCTGAACTGCACCGCGATGCATCTCATCGACCAGATCGCCGAACGCGATTCGGTTGCCAGGAAGGGGTAAAGCCGGCGCAGGCGAGACCGTCTGACCTGTGTTTCCAAGCAGGTCGTTCATTTGCGCCACCAGCGCGTGCAGTTCGGCCGGCTGCGTTTCGCCTGCGATTACCACGCTTTCGGCAGGACTGGCCTTGAGATCGCGCACGACCGCTGCGATCCAGTCTGCGTTTTCAAAATTTAGCGAAGCCGCGACTCCAGCGCCGAGTTCGGCAGCGATTCTCTGCGCAAATGGCAGAACATCGCGGGCGGCCACAGCAATGCGGTGATCAGCATTGGAGCCGGTGATGGTCGGAGTCGGTTCGACGGCGTAAAACCGATTCATCCCGGCACCACGCGATTCAATCACGCGCCGGCGGCTGGCGAAATCGCGCGCGTAACGGAGCGCGTTCGGGTGCGCGTAAAGAAAATCGGAGTCGAATGCGACGACAACTTTCGCCTTCGTAAAATCGCAGATCACTTCTGCTCCGGCGGTTGCGTCGCGGTTTAGCGGATCCCAAATGGACCAACGCGCAGCAGGAAAAGTTTGTAACACTCGATCCAATTGCGCGAGCAATGTGGGCGAGCTGATCGGTTCGCTGAGAATACGAAACGCAGCGCCACGGTTTGGTCTTAATGGTTCGATCGCCAGACTAAGCGCATGCCAAAAATCGTCGACTGTCTTGATCGCGCCGCCGGTAGTAACAGTTTGCGCGCGATCCGGATCGTACAGATCAAGAACATCGGCCTGGGCCCAGACTGTGGTCGCGCCAAGACTGGCCGGATGCGTCGGGTTGCCTTCGATTTTCGTGGGACGGCCCTGGTAAGCGGTCACAAGCAACCCCTGCCCAAAACCGCCAACTTGCGTTGCAGTTGCAAATCGCAACGGTTTGCCGGGGATTACGATCTCCGGCTGCTTGACGTACGGAACAATTTCTTCCAGCGGCTGTTTCGTGCACGAATTGAGTCCTGCAAGGGCGAGAGTTGCGCCTGCCAGTCGCAAAAATTCGCGGCGACTCAAGTCATCTGGCCATTCGCTGGCACCGGAAGCAAACTCGTCGGTTTCACGTTGATAGGCACGCTTCGCCGAGTCGTCCGGCGCTGGCGCCGTACCATTGCCACGTGAATGAGTCATCGGTGGCACGCGCTGCAATTCGTTAGGCGCCCAGTGGTATCAACGTGATATTGACGAATCAGCTCTTGTCCTTGCTCCAGCTGGTTAGGTGGTGCTTGCCACGCTGTATCAAAGACTTTGTCGCGCGGGCGGATGAACTTTTGCGGCGCCTCATGACAATCCAGGCACCACCGCATGTACAAAGTCTGAGCCTTGCGCGTAAGCGGCATTTGATCGACGCGCCCGTGGCAATCCGAGCAGCCGATTCCCTTTGCGACGTGAACGCTGTGATCGAAATAGACGTAGTCGGGCAGATCATTTACTCGAGTCCATTTCAGAGGTTTTCCTGTGGCGAGACTTTCGCGAACCGGCGCGAGCATCGGCGTGTCGGTCCAGATCTGCGAATGACAGGTCATGCATGTTTCAGTCGATGGAATCCCTGCAAACGACGACTTCTCCACGGACGTGTGGCAATAACGGCAATCAATCCCGTCGTCGGTAACATGGTGCTTGTGGCTAAATGGGATTGGTTGTTGAAGCGGCACATCGACTTCCGTCGTGTACGGCGACCAATAAATGACGGACGTAGCCCAACCGGCTCCGCATGCCAGCAGCACAATGCCGACAATAACAACTCGAGCATGGACGTTGGCGCTTTTCGGAAAAAGCTGAGCCATAACAAGCTACGTTTCCTTCTTCGCAAAAGAGAATCGCGCATGCAGGCGGACCGGGACGCCTGCAATGCTTGGGGCGCGACGCCGTCGCGGTGTCTTTACGCAATCGAATCCGTGAGCCTTACCGAGAGCGCGATCCGGTCATGAATTTAAAACCCGCGAGCGGATTTGTTTCGGGACCGACATTTTTCGCAAGCGCCAGTACCTGAAAAGCACGACCCAGCATTTCCGGATGAAGCAGCGTTTGCAATTCCCGGCTGGCCTTGCGCGAATCAGGCAGAGGCGCTTGACCCGGACCGCCCGTACCGAATTGTGAAATGATTCCCGCCAGGAAGTGATGTTGATCGGTAAATCCAGCGACCTGCAACCCATTTGCTTGCGCACGCTCCATAATGCTTCTCCAATCTACAGACATGGTTATGTCCGCTTCTCCGATCGACTGGAACGGTGAGTCAAGATTTTGATGTTGGGCGCGGACTCGAACGCTTCTCTCACAATCTTCGTCCAAAGACCCGTAGTCGATGGTAATCACATAACCGAGCTGCAAGTTCGCCGAGATGTCGTCGATGCAATCAAGCGCAGGTTGATTGAAAATCGTTCGATCAACCTGCCGCTCGACGAATACAAACTTCTCGTTGTCCAGGTCTACCAATTTTTCCGTTCCATGATTGATCAAGCGCACTGGCATTGCATCAAGCAATTCGTTGGAAAAATGAATTCCCGTGAATGGCTCTGGTGAGTCTGGCCACTGCACCTTATCGTTAAATGCCTCAAGCCTCCGACATTGTTGTTGTTTCAAAATTGGAAATGGCTCAACTATCTGGTAGTGCAACACGCCGAAGAATTCCGGCAGGCGCTTTTGTGCGAACTCTAGAACGTCCAGCGCGAACTGGCCGTCGTGCGCTCCCTGCTCGACAATGACGAAATTATTCAGCCTGCCGAGGCGCTGCCAAATTTCGCAGAACTGAGCGGCCAACATTTGCCCAAATAGCGGTCCCACGCTCACGTTAGTGAAATAATCTCCTTTGCGGCCGATCGCGCAGCGGCCTGACGAATAGTAACCGTGCTCGGCATGATAGAGGGCCTGCTGCATGAACCACGCAAACGATTGCGGGCCTTGTGCGCGTATCGTTTCACGCATCGATTCAACCAGCGGGGTGTTCAATTGGAGAACGTCGAACGCGCAGCGGTCAGCGTCCAATTCCGCAGTGTCCAATATTCACTTGCGCTCCGGCTTGGAAGCTGAACGTTGAGGCTTAGGCGGTTGGCGCCTACTTTCTACAGAGTCGTTTGTCTGCTTGAAACCGACCAAAACATACCTCAAACCGCCGCCGGGCTACCGGTTTCGGCGGCCGTGGTACTTCAGGCCATGGTTTTACATCCCCGTCGCGATCATGGCGGTGATGGCGCTGTTTATGACAGTTTTCTTTTCCAGCGTCGTTGTCGATCTACAAGCGCAGGCCAACTCTTTCGACTTGAGCAAGCTCGAGCAAATGGAATCGGCCAGTGTGATTCTGGACCGCAATGGGAAGATATTTGGGCAAATCTACGTCGAGAACCGGGAGACAGTGCCTTACGAGAAGTTGGCTCCTGATCTCATCAACGCGGTCATTGCAGTTGAGGACGCAAAGTTTTATGAGCATCACGGCTACGATTTGCTCGGCATCGTTCGTGCAGCGGTCAAAAATCTGACAGCCGGCCATGTTCGCCAGGGCGCCAGCACCATTACACAACAGCTGGCGCGCAACAGTTTCTCTCTGAAAGAAAGAACATATCGCCGGAAGCTGCTGGAGATTTTTCTCGCCAAGCGCATCGAAGACAATTTCAGCAAACAAAAAATCCTCGAGCTGTATCTGAACCGGATTTATTTCGGTGGCGGCATGTACGGAGCCGAAGCGGCCGCCCGCGGGTACTTTGGAAAGTCTGCGCGTGACATGACGTTGGCGGAATGCGCGACGCTCGCAGGCCTGATCAAAAGTCCAAATCGCTTATCCCCATGGTCCGACCGGACTAGTTCGCGCGAGACACGCGACTTCGCCCTTGATCGAATGCGCGACAATGGATTCATCACCCATGAACAATGCGTCACGGCGCGCGCCGAAAAGATCGCGGTCGGCAGCCGGCAAAACGCTCAAGGCCAGACTTACGCAGTCGATTACATCCGCCAGCAAGTGATTGCAGCCGTGGGATGGGATCGCGCAATCAACGAAGGCTATCGCATTCACACCACGATCGACGTCGACCTTCAGCGCGTCGCCGAGGATTCTTTAAAGGCACACCTGGAGCAGGTCGAAAAACATCCCGATTACAAACATCAGACGTACGCCGAATACGCAGCGTCGTTTCGAAAGGCTAAATCAAGCGGTAAAATGGCTGAGCAACCTGCGCCCGAATA